>Ga0247841_10005912_pt1 | contig 19373 bp, 24 predicted proteins | sample LaCruzMarch2015__2_FD_192410 | JGI IMG/M metagenome (GOLD analysis project Ga0247841, IMG submission 192410) | Freshwater microbial communities from meromictic Lake La Cruz, Castile-La Mancha, Spain - LaCruzMarch2015_18m | ecosystem: Environmental > Aquatic > Freshwater > Lake | place: Spain... | reverse complement strand
AAAGGTATAACTTTAACAAGTTTTTCAGAAATATCAACTAATCCAAATCTATTAGATACAATCTCATCTCTATCTCTTCTACAACCATCTCCAGGCAAATACTCTTCACCTACTACAATTGTTTCTCCAGGTACTGTAATTTTTCTTGCTTCCATCTTAATATTCTAAAAAGCGATAATACTCATTTAATTTTTCTTTTCGCCGACATTTATATCACTTTTTTAGGCTTTTTAAACCTTGCTGTCAATTTTCTTAGAAATCCCTATTTTATTTCCTCTGCTAACGCAGAACCATGAGTAACTCCATTGAGTTTGTCATAAAAGTCAAAAACAATACCAGCTGGCATGCTTAAATCTGCAACCAAATCCCCATTAGATAGCCAGTCTTCCTTTTTCTTAAATTCATTAATAACACCATAGGCCTTTCCAATATGCATAGCAGGAATAGTTACTCTTATTTTCTTAACTTCGATTTTTAATGGAAGTATAGCTTTCAATTGCTCAATTATATCATTTATCTGAGAATCAATTGGTTTATTTTTAACATTAACATGCGCTTCTTCTAATCCCTTCTTTATTCTATCAGGTGTATATGGTCTTCCTTCTGGAGAAACAGCATTTTTAACTAAAAAATCAACAACCTGCTTATATTTCTGGTCCTGTTCTTTTTTCAAATATTCATTAGGAAAATTAATTTCTCCTGTTTTGATAATTTTTTGAGCAACCTCCATAACATTATCAGTTCCAAACATCTTTATCAAATCTTCACTGCTCGCCCTAGTTCCAGCTTTTAAATTTGTAAAAATTCCATCAGTTAAAACAGCAGAATTGATATTTCCTTCATCTTTTTTTATTTTTAGTGCTTCATCTAAATCAACTAAAACTTCAAAATGTTTTCCTAGTTTTGTCACCTTTGCTGTAGTTTGTGTCATGTTAATATAAAGTAGCTCTAGTTTAAATATTATGCTACACTTCAATAGCGCAGTATTTTAAATATATCTCTACTGGTAATGCGACTTGCTAATTCTTCTACATTTTTAGACTCAGCCAATTTTTTAAAATGTCTATTTCTAGAACTATTAGCAGCATAAGAATCTGCCAATTCATCAAGTAAGAGTCTTCCATTGTCATTTAATTCTCCGCCAGAAACATATTTACCATAATTTTTTATACCTATTTTTTGAAGTATTTGTAATAAGTAAACTGGTTCTATTCCAAATCTGCCCAAACCAACATCTGGAGAAACTTCCCCATCAACAGATAACACGTCCTTAACAACACCCACAACTTCTTCTAATTTAATTTTTCTAGGTTGACCCATACAAACATAATAAAATTAGGCTTTATAAGAATTGTTATTCTAAAATATCTACTTTAAATCTTTTGGAGAAAGTCTCTTTAGCTTTTTATCAGATTTAATGACGCCGATATCAAATCTCTCTGTTGAAAAATCATTTCCTAGAACTTCTTTAAAAATATCCATTGCTAATTTTATTCCCTGCTCTGTTGTTAAATCTGCTTTGTATTTTTCTCTCAATTTATCTTTGATTTTTTCATCATTTTCACCAATAGCATCTGCTTTATATTGAAAATAATTTCCAGTTACATCTGTTGTATAAAGTGATGGCTTTTCATTAAATCCAGCAATCATAAATGCAACACCAAAAGGTCTTGCTCCGCCATATTGTGTAAATTGTTGCTTTGCATCTGCAATTTCTTTAACAATTGCCTCAGTTGAAGAAGGTGAATCATAGGTAACTCTGTGCTGTTGTGCAGATACTCTTGCTTTTTCAATTAAAACTCTAGCATCACTTGTTATTCCTGCAGAAACAGCCATTATATGACTATCAATTTCAACAATCTTGTTTGCAGAATCTTCAACAATTAGTTTATCTTTAACTCTTCTATCAGAAACAATAACTACTCCATCTTTACATACAAGTCCAACAGACGCACTTCCAAGTCTAACTGTCTTTTCTGCATATTCTACCTGTAATATGTGACCATCAGGAGCGAACATTGTAGCTGCTCTATCATAGCCCATTTGTTGATGTTGTATGTCTTCCATTTTAGTATTTTAGAAAATCCCTTTATAATACTTACTATACTTCATGATTTATAAGTGTTTCTATGCTTAGATTCCCAAACCCTTCAATGTGCCAGAAACTCTTTCAACTTTCAGTCCTGCAAGACCCAGTGCAGCTCTAACATCATTTAAACTTTCCCTTAGAACTCCTCCAATAACCTGCTTATTGTTCTCTTTAACTTTCATATAAGCTGCCTTAGCCATGCCTAAAACGCCAATGTAATCTAGAATAGCCCTTTCAACCTCTTCATTACTACCATTTATTAAAAGATATCTCCGATTATCTCTTTGACTTGCCTTTAATTTCAATTTTTTTGCAGTTTTAGTTTCCATTTTTGTGTTATCTCCCTTTCTTTTCTTTTTTCAATTCTTCTCTCAATTAGATATATTATGAATGCAACAATGCATATAATAATTATAGAAATAAAGATAACTAGCATTAAATAATCTTTCGATGCTTTATTGTCTGCTGATTCTACTACAATTGTTTGATTAATTATATTGTTAATTGGAGTCATTTGCTCATTTATACTTTGAATAGTTATATTTGCTTTTCCATTGGTGATATTTTCTAGGTAAATATAGAGGTTATAATAATTTTCAGATGTTAAATTGATTTTTTTCCCTTGTCCAATCCCTAAAATTACTTTTATTGGATCGCTTCTTATTGTTAGTTCAACAGAATTAGGAGAAATACTATCAATTAAAATTTCGTGTGATTCATATTTTTCATCAAATATTAAGAATTTTATTTTATCACTAGCTTTTAATTCACCGTGATATCCATTGGCTAATTCAGTAGAACTAACATTATGAATTTCATTTGATATTTGAGTAACTATTCTGTTGAAAGAGCCGCCTCCTCCACCCCCGCCTCCTCCACCTCCACAAGAGTTTGTGCAATCGCATCCACTACACGGAGTAGTTATTGTAAAGCTGTTTTGACTAGTGTTATTTGAATTACCTGCAGAATCAGAGCAATTTATACTCCAACTATAACTTCCAGGAGCAAAACTTTGTGTAAAATTTGAACTAGTATTTGCAATAAAAGTTGATGTTTGATTAACAACATTATTAATAATCAAACTGCAACTAGAATTTTCAGAGACATTGAATAAAAATGCCTTAGATGCAGAATTTGAGTCCTCATCAGTTGGTAGAGGTAAAATAAGATTAACAATTGGAGAAGTTATATCATAGCTAATTGTAAAATTATTTGCACTAGAAGAATTTGTGGCATTATTTACACCTTTACAGGTCCAATTATAACTTTCTTCATTTAAAAAACTAAAGCTAAAATTAGTTGTGTTGCTTAACCCACTGATATTTTTAGTTTCATTATAAACCAAACTACTTGAATTCCACAAATAAAACGTCACATTTACTAATTCATTAGTTGCACTTAATGAAGAGCATGAAAAATTAGTGTTGCTTGTGTTTGTATAGCTATTATTTGTCGGGGAAGCTAATGTTGTTTCAATTCCTCCAACAGATAAGGAAAAATTTCCAGAACTATAGCTATTTGATTTTACATCAATAGCATTGCAATTCCACTGATAGTTATTGTAAGCCAGATTATTAACAGAGAAGCTTGTTTGATTTAATATCCCTGAGATATTTTTAGTTTCATTATAAACCAAACTACTCGAATTCCACAAATAAAAACTAACATTAGCTAGTTGCCAGTCACTTGAATTGCATATAAATGTCTTATTTTGCGATAAATTTATTGAGTTGTTTTCAGGATAAATTAAAGACACATTTGGCACAATATTATCTAATGATAAAACAGCAGCATAAATGTCTATTCTAGAAAAATTTTGGCTAGCATTTTGCGAATCAGATATACTATTTCCTGTTTGCCATAAAATAGTCTCAATTTGTTTTGGTGTTTTTTTCTGATTTGTTAAATTTAACATCTCATTAATAATAGCTATTCCTCCAGCAATAATTGGTGTAGCCATACTTGTTCCAGATAAAACCTGATACCCCCCAGCATAATTTGTTGAATTAATACTAGTCCCAGGAGCAAATAATTTCACAATCCAGTTTCTATTGGAGTAGCTTGCAATAACATCTGATTTATCTGTAGCAGAAACCGGAATCGCATTGGGTATGCAAGCAGGCAATGAAATCCCACTAGAATTTCCAGGATTTCCATTGCCAGAAGCAACAGTTACGGAAATGTTTTTATTATTAGCATTATTTATTGATGTATTGAGGGTAGGAGAGTCACTATCGCAATAATTCATATAAGTTATATCAGTTCCAAGGCTCATAGTTATTACAGAAATATTATAGCTTTCAGCATTGTTTATGCACCAATCAATTCCATTTTTAATACTAGAAGTAGTTGCATCAGTACTACTTGAACCACTAAAAACTTTTATTCCAATTAGATTTACTGCAGGAGCAATACCGCTTATGCCCCCAGAAGCCCCAACAATTCCAGCAACATGGGTTCCGTGACCATTTAAATCTCCCACAGAACAATCTTCCTGACAAGCATCACCATTTGGATTGCAGTAGATATTACATGTTAAATTTCTCCCAGTTAAATCACCATGAGAAAAATTAATACCAGTATCTAAAACACAGACAGTTTGTTTTATTCCAGTTAAGTTTAATCCAAGTGTTTGAAGTTGCCAGCTATTGGTTGCTTTTATTAGAGGAGTTGAATCTTGCAATGCAATCTTGAAATTTCTTACTGGTTCAATAAACAAAACATTATCATCTTTAGCCAGAGAATTAATTTGGGTTTCAGTTAATTCTGCCTCATATCCCCCAGATAAAAATTCTTTCTTATCGGATAATGTTTTCATGGTATTTTTTCCAGAATCTTTTAGGGTTACAATAACCTTGACACTCTTTTGACTATCTATTTTATTTAATACATCAGAGCTTATTTTGCTCTGAGCAGAGACAATACCAAATAAAAAAATCAAGACCAAAATAGTAAAGTATATTTTTTTCATTAGCATTTCTCTCCACACGTAATATTTTGGCAACCATAGACAGCAGCACAAATAATATCTTTTGGACACTCTTTCAGCTTATCTCCATATCTTTTTGCCTCACTCTGATTAACACACTTTTCTTCTCCACCCATTGCGCACGAGCAGCATGTTGTTTGAACCTTCATGCACGAATTGTTCTGCAAGCCATTTATAGAGGTGTTTTTATCAAAATCAAGATCAATTCCCTTAATTTGTACAAAGACCCAAAAACCCACAACTAACAAAACAATTACAAATAAAATCAAACCCAAAATACCTCTTTTATTTCTCATTTTTCACATGAAGTTTATAGATTTCTAATTAAAAAACCTTTGGATAACATAATTATAGTATATCAAACCCCCCTAGCACCCCCTAAAAACATATAAAAACCCCCTTGGCCAAATAAATAAATAAAAAAGAGCATGAGTTACAAGATTTATACAATTGGTGGATTTTCAGAAGTAGGGAAAAATATGGTTTGCGTAGACCTAGGAGAAGATGCATTTATTTTTGATGAAGGTTTTTATCTTCCTGCTCTAGTTCAACTAGATGAAAAAGATAGAGTAAATTACTCAGAAAAAAAACTTAGAGAAATAGAGGCAATTCCAGATGATTCCTCAATTGAGCACATTAGACACAAAGTAAGAGCCCAATTTATAGGCCATGCTCACCTAGATCACGTTGGTGCAGTTCCATTTATGTCAGATAGATACAATGCTCCAATCTACGGAACCCCCTTTACAATCTCTGTTCTAAAAACTCTATTGCAAGACAATGATGTTTACATAAGAAATCAAATGAAGGTAGTTCAGCCAAATTCAACAGTCTATGTTCAGGGCAAAAATAGAAAATATCAAGTAGATTTCATTAATATGACTCATTCAACACTTCAGACCTCATTTATAGCATTACATACAGACCGTGGAGTAATTCTCTATGCAAATGACTTCAAGCTAGATAATACTCCCATTGTTGGCCAACCACCAAACTATGACAAACTTAAAAAAATAGCAAAAGAAGGAGTTTTTGTATTTATTGTAGATTCTCTCTATGCCTATTCTGACAGAAAAACACCTTCTGAAAAAATAGCACGAACTCTTTTAGAAGAAGTTCTTTTAACTGTTCACAATAAAGACGCAGGAGTAATAGTTACAACATTTTCATCTCATCTTGCTCGTCTAAAGAGCATTGTTGATTTTGGCAATCAGCTAAATAGACAAGTTGTGTTTTTAGGTAGAAGCCTAAACAAATACGTAGGTGCAGCACAAGAATGCAAATTGGTGCCTTTTATGAAAGGGGTCCAGTTATTCAAATATAGAAGACAAGTTGAAAAAGCTCTTAATAAAATTGAAAGAGACAGGCACAAATATCTAGTTGTCTGTACAGGTCATCAGGGAGAACCAGGTTCTATTTTAGAAAGAATATCTCGTGGTCAGTTGCCATACAAAGTAAACGAAGGAGATAATATTGTTTTTTCTTCAAGCGTAACTCCTACTGAAGTTAATAAAGAAGCATTTTCAAAAATGGAAGAAAAATTAAGAAAAAGAAGAGCAAGAATTTTTAGAGACGTTCATGTTTCTGGTCATGCAGGCAGAGAGGACCTTAGAGATATTTTAGCATTACTTTCTCCTCAACATATTATTCCAGCTCATGGCGGATTGGAAAAAACAGAACCAATGGCAGAGCTATGCGGAGAATTGGGTTATAAGCTTGGGAAACAATGTCATCTAATGCAAAATAACAGAATTCTGGAACTTTAAATAAAAAATAAGTATTTAAACCAACTTGCATAGAGAAAATAATGAATAATGAAATAGAAGGTGGCATAAAAAATGCAGTAGAAAGAGGAGAATCTCTAGAAAAAGCAAAACAAAGCTTTCTAAATGCAGGTTATAGTTTAGATGATATTCAGAATGCAATAAACTCAAATCCTATGCCAAAACAGCCAAATCCCCCCATTTCTCCTCAGGTTCAACAAAAACCAACCCCAATCCCTCAATTAAAAATAAATCAAACACAATATCCTTCGCCCCCTCAACAATCCCAATATGCTCCTCTTCCTTCAATTTCCCCAACACCAATAAAGCCTCAATCTTCATCTCTATGGATAATTATCTTAGTTGTTTTTTGTTTATTGATTTTAATTGGAGCAGGACTTGCAGGACTCTATTGGGATAGAATCTCCTCATTCCTAGGATTAGCATGAAAATAAAAAAATCAATACAAGCTTATTTTAAAAATCCAGAGATAATTTTTATATTTATAGCAATGTATCTTATTTTATATCTAGTTTCTCTTGTAAAAATGCCAGTTTCTCAGAATCCTCTAACAGATTATATCTATACAATCCTTCATCAGCTTGTTTCTCTTTTAATTTATTCATTTTTATTCTCAATTATCATTGGGGCAGCACATCTAGCCCATAAAAGCAAGTTCTCATTTAAAGAATCAATAAAGTACTCTAGATTTACTTTCAAGAATTTTATATTCCTGTTGCCAATAGTAATATTATATTTACTAACATCTTATTTCCTTAAGATCTATAGTCCATTTGGACCTCTAACCACTGCAATTGTAAATGAAATAATTTTCATATTTGCTAGCTCTCTTGCAATACTTTTTGTAATGAAAAAGACGCTAAATGCAAAACCAACATCTAAAAAATATCTATGGACATTGTTGGTTTTAATTATTTATTATCTGCTCACATTTATCCTAGATAAATTTATTGAATTATTCTCAGGAACAGTTCAAATACTAGCATACATAATAATTTATTTTATTATTGTTTATCCAATTATTACTCTAATATTAGTTTCAATTTTTGAAGATGTACAAACCAAGTGATGATTCATATTTTTTTGCAGATTTCCTAAAAGACTATCTTTCTAGCTTGCCCAAGAAAAATAAACTAGATTTTCTTGATATGGGCTCTGGCTCGGGTATCCTTGCAGAAACAGCATCTAAATTTAATCTAAATGTCATAGCTTCAGATATCAATCCAGAAGCAGTAGCTCACATAAAAAGTAGGGGAATTGCAGTGATTCAATCAAATCTCTTTTCAAAAATAAAGCAAAAATTTGATATAATTACATTTAATGCACCATATCTCCCGCTAGATAAAGATGAACCAAAAGATTCTCAGCTAGAAACAACAGGTGGCAAGCGTGGAGACGAAATAAGTTTAAAGTTCCTCAAGCAAGCAATCAAACATCTAAACAAGAATGGTAAAATCTTCCTTCTTGTTTCATCTCTCACCCCACTAGATAAAATAAACAAATTCAATCCTAAAATAGTCGCAAGAAAAAAGCTCTGGATGGAAGAGCTTTTGATTTTAGAGTTCTCACCAGAAGATTAAAAAAAGAAAAGAAAAAGAAAAAAAATAAATTTAGTTAATTACCCGCAAAAGCAAGTTATATACTTCCAACCCTGAGTAAGATAAACCCTAATTGGCATATTGCATGCGTTCCCGTCAAACATTCTAGTGTCCGGAGTAGTAGCGTTATACTCATTCTTTTCTTCACCAGATATCCCCATCCATAAACATCTTTGTGTAGTTGAGAATTGCCTATCATTTTTGGTTCTTGTCCAACTATTGCAAATTTGTGAACAAGTGTAATTTGAACTAGCATATGTCTTATCAGTACTTGATATGGTTACTGTTGTAAAATTGCCCAAAATAGCATCAACTTCCGCCTTTGTATAAACATCTGCCTGAGTTGTTGATACAGTGGTAGGTACTTTTATAACATTTCCAGTCATTTTAGTTGTAAGCAAACTAGCACCAACACCAATAACAATCATTAGAATAATTACTATTATCCAATCTTTTTTATTCATTTTTTATACCTCCTTTCATCAATATTCATTGTTAACAAAAACAAAGAATTCTCATATATATATATCTTTTTATTATAGTTTGTTTTTGTAAGTAGTAATCTTAATTAAACACTACTTTTTCTTTTTAGAAGGCTTCTTTTTGACTTTTTTTTCGAGTTTTGACTTATCTTGCTTTTGAGGTTCTGGATTTTGTTGAACAGGTGTTATTTTTATGCCAAACTTTTTTCTTAATTCTTCATCATTGAGTATTGCTTGTTGAATTTGCTGAAAACGAGCAGCTAATTGCTGTGTTTGCATTTGAGAAATTTTAGCTATTTCATCGTATTTATGGAGTCTTCCTGCTAAATCATTTAGGAAAGCAGTTGCCTGTGACAAATTAAAGTCTAAATCATTTGGTTCAATTATTTCTACTGAAGCAGGCATGTAGTCAAAGACAACTTCTATTAATTTTGAAAGATTTTCTGTTGTAATTTCCACCTCTGCAAAACAGGTGTACATTGGCTGAACCTCTCTTGCTTGCTCTTGCTCTGGAAGTTGTATTTCTTTAGGCTCACTTACGTTCATGGATGTCATTTTAACACCCTTTATGCTGTTTAGTTGATTAACATGAGCAACTAAGCTTTCTTTTACGTGATTTGCGGGTCTTCCAACTATTTCCACAATGAGTATTGCCTTAACATTTGTTTCTACCATGTTTTAATTATTAAGAGTATTATGATAAAAATAAGAAATAAACAAAAACCATAGATTGAATATTTCTTTATTCTTTCGCTCTTTGATTCATATATAACCTCTTCTTTTAGAGAAGGATTTAGGTTTATAATGTTTTCGCTAGGTGATTTTGGGGTTTGTGCTTGACTTGGAGCGGTACTGATTGCATTAGCTGTTAGATAGTTGGGGGTTAGGGCGATGGTTGAGGAATTATTGATTGTTGCAATTTCAGAGATTATAGGCTCTTGGGTGGGTTGCTTGGGGGGTTCGGGAATAATCGCGTTTGCAGTAGCTGAGATAAAAATAGTAAAATTAGCTGAATATTCTACTTTATCTGATTTTCTAAGTTTTATGACTCCAGAACAATCTCCAGAAGAACCATTTAAAATTAGTCTTACTGAGCGAGGTGTTTCGTCTGATATAAAACCAATTATATAGTAATTTGTTGATTTCCAGGCTGTGTTGTAGATTTTGGATATTCTCTTATCGTTTTGAGTTATATCTATTTTTAGATCATAGATTCCCGATAAGCTAGTTGTTGTAATGGCACATTCGAATTCTTGATTGTTTGTTACATTTTGGGGGCAAGAGAAGTCAATATTTAGAGCAGAGATAATTGGTAAAAATAGGATGATTAGTAAGATTGCCCCTCTTTTCATTGTGGATTAAAGGGGAGGGGATTTATATTTTTTACTATTAATTATCTTGTAGAGATATATCTCGCCTCTTCATTCCATTCATCGGCTAAAACAATTTATCTAAGTTTTCCCTTAAATGTGTTAGAAGTTTAAACACAATAGCCCAAACCTGTTAATTAGTAGCAAACAATTAATCATCTTCTTTGAGATACTTTTCTTTAAAGAAAACATATTCAATTGTCTTTTCGTCTTTGGATTTTCTTGCAACAACAACTTCTGAAAAGATATTATTTTCTAAAAGGAAAGCGCATTTTTCTTTTTCTTCTCTATCTAATTGGCCATTGGTTTTAACTTCAACTCCCCAGACAGAATATAGGTCTCCGTTTTTTCTAAATGCTATAAAATCTGGGAAACCTGTACCTAAGGTCATAATTTTTGAAAATGGGTTAAATTTTCTTTTTGCTGGTATTATCTTATGTTGAACCAAATCGATATTGTTCACCCATTTACAAACCACCCATCCCTTTTCTTCTAAATCTGCCCTAACTTTTGATTCAAAATCCAAACCGCCCTTCTTGGATTTCTTACCCATTGCAATTTTTTCTTTGCTTTTTACAGAAGGGACTCCCTCATCATTCCATTTAACCTGGTAGTTATCTGAATCTCCTGCTTTTGTTATTAAGTCTAGAATTTCTTCTTTTCTCTCTTTTTCCATGAGATAAATAAGAAGTGTTGCTTTAAAACTATTTGGTTAATTTTAAAGCCAAATAGATTGAGAGAGCTGAGATTATAATTATTACAAATATAAAGAAATTACTTGCTACTGCCCCTGCTCCAAAATAAACCAGAATTGTTCCAATGATTAATGCTAAACATGTTAGGCCAAATGCAAAACCGGGCCTACCAGGCAGAATATTGGAAATAGCAACCAATGTAATGGGCATCGTTATATTAAATAAGAATATAGCCAAAATAGCTAAAACAACATTATTTGTACTAAATGCAAGCAAAGGAGCAGATAAGATAAGAGAAATGACTGCTATTTTTTTAAATCCAAATTTATCTGCAAGAATTCCACCAAATGCTTTTCCTAGGACAACCGAGAGAGTTAAAATAACTGCAAGAACTAGCTGGGTTTTCCATGGAAATACTAGGACTAGGCCAATAAAAGATCTAATTACAATTGAAACAAGTAAAAGAAGCAGTATTAATTCAAAATAATTTGTTTTTGCCTTTTCTTGTTTGTAGTTTATTTTTGGAATTTTGGTAAAAAATAAAATTATACAAATAAAAATAATTAATAAAATAAACTCCCATTTTACGAAATATCCTAATTTTCCAATAATTGTTCCTACAAATAAGCCCAGTGCGCCTGGTGCAACAAAAATACCTGGAGCAGTTGCTTTTTTAGGAGTGAGATTTAGACTGATTGTGCCTCCGCCTACATGAAAAATAGCATTTCCAAGTCCTGCTAAAACAATTGCAAATTGAGGAAAACCGGAAAAGATAATTGCAAGCCCCACAAGGGCAACTCCTAGAATTGCTGAAAATCTTGGGACTTTTAGTTTATCTATAATTAATCCAAATATTGGCTGAAGCGCGAAGGCAAGCAGACTATATAAAATTACAAGGTAAAGAAATGATGAATAAGAAAGAAAGCTAAAAAGAATGGCTGCACAGCTCGCATCAACAACTGCATGGGCAAGCCCATAGGAAACTAAATTTGTGACTTTCATGCAAAAATAAGACCAATCAGCAGACTAATTAAATTTGCAACAAAAGAAAGAAGAACTGCAAATTGATACTTGGTTTTCATAAGGTGTTTAATTAGGAATATTTCAACTAAAAAAACAATAAACTCTAATATGATTAAATTAAGACTAAAACTCAAAGCAATGTTCATGGTTGGATTAGTTATTGAGTTTATTAGAAGTGAATATCCTAAAAGCAAAAGATAATCTTTTCTTATAAAAATTGCATAAATAACAAACTCAATTAAAATTGTGAGAATCAATGCAGAAACTATATTCATTGTCTTCTTTTTACTAAAATTACAATAACAACAATAATAGCAAATATTGGAATAATAAGGTAAAGATAGAATGAATAGTCTGTTTCAACCACCTGTTTATGAGGAATATCAGTGGAATTACTTAAATTGATTTTATATTCGTTATAGATTGTGCTTCTAGTGTCTGTAACTGGCAAGAATTCACTATTGGTAATTCCACTTAAAACCTTAATTGCCATAGAGGAATTAATAATTTGACTACCAGTTAAATTTTGATTGTAATCTGATTTTTTAATTGCATAGACATCTGCAGAACCACACCACCTATATGCTGCAATTTCTATAATCTGATCTTGCCCAATAGGAATTACCTCACACATTGATGATCCTCCTGCTGGTCCATTACTTACACTTACAAAAACATAATCTGGAAAATCATTTAAGTTGGTTATATTATTTACTACAGATATTGTTTTATGAGTTGGATCTGGAACAGATGGCACATCTGCATAAACTAGTGGCAATGCAATTAATAAAAAGATTCCCAGTATAAACATTGATTTATTCATAAAAAAGTAAACAGAATATACTATTTAAATTGTTTGATGAGTTCAAAGAAATTAGAACTGATTATCTGAATCTCCTGCTTTTGTTATCAGGTCTAGAATTTCTTCTTTTCTCTCTTTTTCCATGAGATAAAAATGCTAAAGAGTTATATAAATGTTTATGGAGATTTATAATTTGTCTAATGGATTTGTTCCAAAAGCTCCATCAAGCACTTCTTCTAATGTATCTTGACCAGTATCTGCATCTAAATCATTCCCAGATTCTACTAATTGTCCTGCTAATTTCTGCCTATTTTCTAACCACGATATATAACCAGGACTAGCAGTTATCTCCTGAATTGATTTTGCCCTATTAGTTCTTGAATCTGTTTCTATTTTTCCCTTTCTTTCTAAAAGTTCTATGTCAGCTTGTCTATGGGGGGCGTAAGCCTCATTGTTTGAAATAACTGTTTTTAGCCTACTCCTACAAGCAACAACGATACAAGCTGCAACAAAAGGTAAAACAAAACTCGCCGTAGCAATTCCGTATTGTACTAAATTATACACATCCCTATCCATATTACTACATAAATTAATGGCTTATAAAGATTATTGCAGTACAAAATAGATATCACCAAGATTATCTCTGTTCACTAAAAAATTTAGCAGGACTTGGGAATCTTTGACCATTATGTGAAAATATGACTTCATTTCCACCAACATCATAGTCAATAACTCGTATTAACTCCCCTGAGTCTAAATGAAAAGCCATACCTTTATGGTGGTATATTGCTAATACTAGAGGATATTTTGCTTGCAAACTTTTAGGATTAGCTTCAGCTCTTTCAATTGCATCTCTTGCTATTTCTGAATCATTAGAAGTCCAATCAACTATTTCGACTAACATTTTATTTAGAACTAGAGAAATTTAAACACCTTCTTGGGCTTTTCCGATTTCTCTCATTTTTTCTTCAATTTCCTGTTCTGCTGTCTTAAGAGCTTGCTCTGCTTTTTCTTTCTTTATTCTTTTCTTCTTTGGTTCTTCTAAGACTAGCTTTTCTCCTACGAAGTCTTCTAAAGAAGGAAGTTTTTTATTGATTTTATGCACCTTAAGATATTCTTTAGCTAAAAGCCAGAAAATTAATCCAAGAGACTTATTTGATTTATTATTAGCAATAATAACTGCATCTATATCTGCTGTATGGTTGTTTGTATCGCAAACACCAACTACTGGAATATGAACTATCTTTGCATCACTTAATGCGTTTTTGTCTAACCACGGATCACAAATCATCATCATTTTTGTTTCAAAGAAATTTGGAAGAACAATATTGGTGATTATTCCAGCTGGATATTTCTTTGTGAACAATCTTACACCTGTTAATTCTGAAAACATCTTTGCAGCTCTCCAGCCAGCTTCTCTTTTACAAACAAGAGTCCATTCTTCTGGTTTGTATTGTACTATGAAATCTATTGCTTCTTTAAGTTTTTTATCAACAATATTTGTGTTTAAGATAGCTAAACCATCAAGTCTTCTTCTGTAGACATACTTTCTCATTGTTGGAGTAATAACTTTTGTTCCTAAATAAGAAGCTGTTTTAATGTAATCGTCTAGGCTTGTAAGAATTGTTTCTTCTTTTTTTGTTTGCTTAATTATTTCTGTATCTTCAGCAGAAACCTGTTTTTCATCTATACTATGTTTTTTAGACTCGTCTAAATCAGTAGTTTCAATAATTTTTTCTTCTGCTTTTTTTCTTGACATTTTAATATATAATCAGTGTAGAACTATTCAGCCAAACACTAATTTTTTGCATTTAAGTCTTCGTGTACTGCATTCGAAGATGCCCTGTACAATTCAATGCATAATTAGCTTGTTTTGGGGGTTTTTAAATGTTTTTAGGTGGTATTTCTACAAATAACCCCTTTCAACTTAACATTACAAAATGTTGTGCTTCGCATTATTATATAGTCGACTATAGTCTCCTTTTTATTAATTAATTGCTACTTATCGTTAAACAATAATTTTATAATTGTTTATCTAAACAAACTAATTCAGCAGAGTTGCGCAGGGTTTACAGATTTATTTAACATAAGGTGTGATTTAATAAAACAAAACTCAACTACAATAATGTTTATATAGAGAACTAGGTTTTCGTGTTTATGATAGTTAAACTAGATAAACCAAAAATATTATCTGATGCAATTGGAATTATCTCTGAAATTGTTTCTGAAGTAAGAATAAAATTATTGGAAGATGGAATGTCCATTGTTGCTGTTGATCCTGCAAATGTGGCTATGATTTTGTTTAAACTTCCAAGACAATCTTTTTCCCAATACGAAACAGGTAATGAGTCATGGGGAATTAATTTAAGTGATTTAAAAAATGTTCTTAAGAGAGCAACTGGAAGTTCTAGTATTGTTTTTGAGCAAGAAGAAAATAGATTAAAAATAACAATCTATGACAAGATTAAAAGAATATTTAATTTATCTTTAATTGAAATAGAAGGAGAAGATAAAAAAGAGCCTGAATTGAAATTTGCATGCAAGGTTGAGATGTCATCTATGAACTTTACACAGGCAATTGAAGATTGTTCAATTGTTGCTGATTCGTGCTCTTTGGTTGCAGGAGAGGGATTTTTTATTATTGAGGGACAGGGTAGCTTGAATAGTGCTAGGGCTGAATTTTCTGGTGATGAAGCTAAAATTAGTGGAATTGCTAAATCTAAATATTCTCTAGAATATTTAATGAAATTTGTAAAGGGTGCTAAGGTTTCTGATAAAGTAGTTATTAATATTTCAGATGATTATCCATTAAGATTAGATTTCCCTGGAGATATAATGGGTTTAGGATTTATCCTCGCTCCAAGAGTTGATAACGATTAGCATTTTGTGTTTCATAAGGTTTTTAAATGAATTTTTATTTTTAGTATTATGGTGAAGATAATTTCTAAAGAAGATAAAATAAAAAAAATTGAACAAGTCCTAATAGAAGTAGGAATAGAGGTAGCCAAAAAGAACGAAGGTGCATTGTTTGTTGTTTCAGACAATTGTAAATATAAAAAACTGTTAAGACAAAAAATTCAAAGCTTTTCAATATTTGAGCAGGGAGCTAAAAAAGTTCTGCTTTCAATTGCAATGATTGATGGCGCAGTTGTTATTAATCATGAAGGAATTGTTTTAGACTGGGGCGCAAAGATTGAGACAAGAAGAACTTTTAGAGGCTATGGAACCAGACATTCTGCTGCCTATTCTGCTTCTTTTTTCAAAGACAGTGTAGCTATTTTGGTTTCTGAAGAAGAAAAAAAGATTAAGATATTCAAGCAAGGCAAAATGACTGTACAAATTGATGCATTGGAAAAAAATGTAGCTAAGCATGTTAGTGAGGCAAATAATGTTTTAGAAAGTATTGGTGTTGGAACATTGTCCACAATTGGATTTTCTGCACTTGCACCCACCTTAGGTGTTGCCGTTGTCCCTGGAATTATTCTTTTTGGTATTCCCTACTATCTTTTTAAGAGATTTAAGAAGTAATAGGTGGTTTAGGGTTGGTTTCATGATATTTCTTTAGAAAGATTTATATATTCATAAGTATGTTAATAGGTATAATAGTATGTGATAACCTATGAATATTCATAATAAAATAATAGAATTAATAAAAAAAGAGAAGGTTGTGACTAGTTCTGAAATCTCCAAATCTCTTGAAATAAGCTGGAATACTGCTGAAAAATACCTACTGGAGTTAGTTATTGATGGTAAAATAGACAAAATTAAGAAATTGGGGGTGAATTTATGGGTATTAAGATGAAATCAAAAAGAGCACAGTTGACTATTTTTGTAATTGTGGGGATAGTTATTGTTGGTGCAATTCTAGCTATTTTGTTTTATTTCGGAAGAGTTAGTTTTCAATCACCTGATAAAGCAAATCCTAAAGCATATATTGAGGAATGCGTAAAAAAAGTAGTTGAACCAAGTATTAAGAAAATTTATGCCAATGGGGGACTAATTGACCCGAAATTACAAATAATGTATATGAGTGAAAATTATACTTATTTATGTTATCAAAATAATAATTATCTTTCGTGCATAAATCAGATACCTCTATTGAAAACAAGAATTGAATCTGAAATTAAAAAAGACACAGAAGGTGGAATAAATAATTGTTTTAATTCTCTCAGAATGGACTTAGAAGATCAACACTTTGTTGTTCGGGGAGAAGAATTAGACTATAGTGTGACTCTTGCTCCAAAAACTATTTTCTTAAAAATTAATAAACCAATGCAAATATCTAAAGAACAAGCAAGTAATTCCTATGAAGACTTTAATGTGAGAATACAAAATCCCCTCTATGAACTTAGTGGAATTGCAGCTGAAATTGCAAATCAAGAAAGTCAGTATTGTAATTTCGAATACAATGGATATATGCTACTCTACCCGCAATATGATATCAAGAGAATTTCGTATATTGATTCTAGGATATATATTGTAGGAGACAGAGATTCTGGAAAAGAGTTTAAATTTGCAGTAAGGAGCTGTGCATTTCCGCCTGGATTTTAAAAATGATAAACAATAAACTAATGAGTAAAAAGGCAAGAATTGCTTATTTTGAAATCTTTACTTTAATGATTTCTATGTTTGCATTTTGTTATTTTATTTATGAAAGCTCTGGGCTAATTGATAAAGCAGAAGATATTCAAAAACAGGCTAACGAAATACAAAATTCTGTTAAAAATAAAAGCTTAAGCCTAGATGTTGCAAAGGTTTTAGTTAAACAGCTAAGTAAACCGATTTTCGGAAGCGCATCTGCTGAAGAATTAAGTTTTCAATGTTGTAAGAAATTGACAAATGGGGCTAGTTGCCAGGATGTTGTGAATATAAGTGAATGTTTACCTGACCAATTAATACAAAATGTAAGATGTGAAAAAACATCTATGTGCAAACCTGGATGTTGTGTTGATGAAAGTCAGGGAATTTATACAAAAAATAGTGCAAAGGCTGATTGTAGTGGAAAGTGGGTTGATGACCAGAATTGTAATTTGCCTGGTGCAAAAAATGGGTGTTGCATAATTAAAGATAGAACATATTATACCAACCAGCAATCTTGTGTGTGGAGAACTTCAAATGAATCAAATGGTAGTGCTGTTGATTGGAAAAGTAATTTAAATGAAGCTCAGTGTTCTTTGCTTTCAACATTACAAGAAGAAGGTGCCTGCCTTTTATCTGAAGGAAATTGTAAGCTTGGAACAAGAAGTGAGTGCAATTCCCTAAATGGAGATTTCCGTTCTGGATTTTTATGTACTGCACCAGAATTAAATACTACATGTGTAAAGACAGACAAAACAATGTGCGTTGATGGGAAAGATGGAGTTTATTGGAAGGATTCTTGTGGGAATAAAGCTAATATTTATGACTCTTCTAAATATTCAAATATAACCTACTGGACTAGGATATTTATTTCTGATAGTTCTTGCAATTCCAACAGCGGAAATGCTGATTCTAAAAGCTGTGGTAATTGTAATAGATTTTTAGGGGGAATTTGTGCTGCTGGAAGTGGAAAAACAGACAAGGGAGATTATTATTGTAAAGATACTTCGTGTAAATTAAATGGAACAAGTTATCAAAATGGAGAGAGTTGGTGTGTTTATGATGGACAGGTAGGAAATGGAAGTGATGTTGTTGGGTCTCGCCATTGGAAGTATGTTTGCAATCAGGGAGAAATTCAGGTAGAACCTTGTGCTGACTATAGAAATGAAATTTGTGTTCAATCAAATACTTATGAAGTTAATAGGACTAGTGTTAATTTTAAGAATGCTGTATGCCGTCCGAATAATGCAAAATCATGCTATGAATTTAATTCTGAAAAAGATATGAAAGGATGTGCAAAAGAATTAGACTGCAAGATTTTTTCAGTTAATCTTGGGAAGGGTTTTACATTTGATATGTGCACTCCAAAATATCCTCCTGCTTTTCAACTAAATAATGAAGATGAACAAAAAATGGCTGAGCAAATATGTGGGGCAGGTACACTTACTTGTACGAAAGTTCTTGTGCAAACTTTTTTTGGAACTTGTGAGTGTAAATCTGGCTGCGAGTGTGATACTATTAAATTCACAAGAACAATGAATGATTTATGTAGAAGCCTGGGTGATTGCGGTGAAGAAGCAAATATCTTGGGAAAAGTTACAAATAACTATAAAATAAAGAATGCTCCAAGGTTAGGTAAAATTGATGCACAAAAATTATCTTCTTTAGCAATATCTATTGCTGGACAATTTGCTGGTGTTGGAAATGTTACAAAATATCTAGAAGCTGCTGGCTTAATTTCAAATAATTCTAATACTGGATCAAAAGACCTTATTGGACTTGGAGGAATTAAATATGCTGCCTATGAAAATATAAATGCAACTAATTCCAAAAAAACAAATTCCATAACTGGAAATGTGGTTGCACCCATAACTGGAAAAGAAATAGTATTTCCTTCTGGTCTTGGTGCAACACCAGACCCATTTGCGGGTACTGCTGGAGCAGCAATGGGTGATGGTGGGGC
>Ga0247841_10005911_pt1 | contig 19373 bp, 16 predicted proteins | sample LaCruzMarch2015__2_FD_192410 | JGI IMG/M metagenome (GOLD analysis project Ga0247841, IMG submission 192410) | Freshwater microbial communities from meromictic Lake La Cruz, Castile-La Mancha, Spain - LaCruzMarch2015_18m | ecosystem: Environmental > Aquatic > Freshwater > Lake | place: Spain... | reverse complement strand
ACGCAGAGTTTCCGATGGTCTTGACGGCGCTGCCAATGACCACCGAGGTAAGGGAGGAACAGGATTGGAACGCTGAGCTCCCGATGGAGGTGACGCTGTTCGGTATCGTCACTGAGGTCAGGGAGGTGCAGGATTGAAACATCTGGCCTCCGATTGATGTAACACCGTTTCCGATGACAACGGAGGTCAGGGAGGTGCAGGAGTAGAACGCATTGTTCTCAATGGTCTTGACGCTGTCCGGTATGATCACGGAGGTCAGGGTGGTGGAGCCGCGGAACACCAGTTGCTTGATGACCGTGACCGGTTTCCCACCCAATGTGGAGGGGATCGTGATCGCTCCGCCAGCGCCTGTGTATCCCGTGATGGTGGCAACGCCGTTTTTCACCGTATATGTGTAATCCTCGGGTATCGGTATCGGGGTCGGGGGTGCAGCACTGACGCTCACCGTTGCATCGGTGATGACGCTCCCATCCGCGATGAATACGATCGTCACGTCGACGACCGTGCCGGCCATGCTAGGGTCGAACCTGATCTTCAGCTCATCGCCGACGTTGATGACCCCGTCCACACCCGGGTCGAGGATGTACATCGATGCGATCTTGGAATTTGGACCATAGGGCGTCGAGATAGGATAAGCACTGAGCGCCGCGGGTGTGACCTGCCCCGCGATGATGACCTTGACCTCGGAGAAGAGCGTCCTAGGCTGGAAGCTGCCGAAAGTAAGGGTGTACTGATCGTCGGCCTCCTCCTCTACGATGTTGATGCTCCCGTAGTGCGGGCTGCTGCTGGTATTGAAGCTCATCACCAAGACCCAAAGGGTCGCCGCGAGGACCACGGTGATGGCCACCATTAATATGACGGCGATGACCGGTGAAACGCCTCGCCTGGTGAACCTGCGCATTTTTACTGCCCAGTATCATAATTCAGTCCCAAATATAAAAACCCAACCTAGATAGACGATCGAACGATCAGGGAATGGGATTTAGAATGCATATTGTCAAATGACAGGAATATCGCCATCGCTGCTCCAATCCTTGAGAATACCTTGTTGCGGTTCGTTCCTGCTTCCCCCGAAAGTGAATAAATAATTGGACGATATTAAAATTATTGGTTAGTCTATAAAAATGTAAAGATATCTATAATTGTAATAAAACCGTGATGGACGCGAATTTATCACGTCCTCTTTTCCAGCATGTAATAGCGGTAGATGAGGAACAGCCCGCCGCCGAAGATGATCACGAAGATGAGATATTGCAGGGCTATCTTCCCCCATATCACCCAATCAAAGTCCGTGCCTATCCTCCCCATGAATGAATAGAAAGTGCCCAGATATTAAGTCAGCGAACTTCAGAATAGTGCGAAATTCACCTTTCGCAAATTTGGAAAGAAGGGAAATGGAAGGGGTTTGCCAGTTCAATCCTTGCCAGCCTGGTATACGATCTCCGGGTAGAACTTGTAGCCGTAGTGGATCACGCCGCCCGGCCCTTCCTCCCCCAGTTTCCTGAAGGTGGAGGCCACGCGCATGCCTATCTTGACATCCTCCGGGTCGCAGTCGATTATCTGGGCCGTCAGCATTATTCCCTCGTCCAGCTTGATCATGGCCACCACGTAGGGCTTCTGCATCTCGAACTGTGCCGGGGCGTCGTGCACGATGCTGAAGGAGTATATCTCCCCCTTTCCGGCCAGCGGCAACTCCTGCATCTTGCCGATGGATTTTCGGTGACAGGCCGGGCACACGGAACGCGGAGGGAACGATATCTTCCCGCAGTTGCCGCACTTGGACGCTTTCAGATTGTAGCGGGGGGAGTTCTCCCTCCAGAACCTGGCGATGGTCATTCAGGCCACCTCCAGCAGGTGCATGATGACCGTGGAACCGGTGCCACCGACGCTTTGCGCTAGGCCGTACTTCGCATCGGACACCTGGCGCTTCCCCGCCTCGCCGCGGAGCTGCGTCACCAGCTCGACTATCTGCGCGACGCCGGTGGCGCCTATGGGGTCGCCCCGGGCCTTCAGTCCGCCGGAGGTGTTCACGGCCACGCGGCCGCCGATCTGCGTCTGCCCATCGACCGTGGCCTTTCCGGCCTCTCCCTGAGGGAAGAAGCCGATGTCCTCCAGAGCGAGTATCTCGGAGATGGTGAAGTTGTCGTGCACCTCGGCCAGCTTGATCTGTGAGACGTCCACGCCGGTGCGCTTCACGATCTTGACCATGCACATCCTGGTGGCCTCGAAGGAGGTTATGGTCTGGCGATGATGCAGCGCCAGCGTATCCGAGGATTGCGATGACGCCAGGATCTTCACCGGTGAATCGGTGTACTTTCGTGCTCTTTCCATGGAACAGAGCACGACCGCCGCCCCGCCGTCCGAAGTAGGCGAGCAGTCGAACATGCTCAGCGGGTCGGCCACCATGGGGGAGCGCAGAACGGCGTCCAAGGATATCTCCTTCTGGAACTGCGCTTTCGGGTTAAGCGCACCATGCTTGTGGTTCTTGACGGCCACGGAGGCTATCTGCTCTCGGGTGGTCCCGAAATCGTGCATGTGACGGCGGGCGATCATGGCGTGCAGCGACGGGAACGTCGCTCCGAAGGTGCACTCCCACTGCTGGTCGGCCGCGGAATCTTGGATGGCGTTGCCCTGGGCGTCGGGCACGTCGGTCATCTTCTCCGCGCCGCCGACCACCACGATGTCGTGCAATCCGGAGGCCACGTCGAAGTAGCCCTGGCGGACGGCTAATGCGCCGGAAGCCCCGGCCGCTTCCACCCGTGAGGCGGGGATGTGGTCTCGGGCCAGACCGGAATAGTCGGCTATCAACGCCGCGACGTGCTCCTGGTCGATGAAACGCCCGGCGGACATGTTGCCGACGTACAGGGCGTCGATGTCCTCCGAGGAGACGTTGGCGTCGTAGACGGCGGCTAGACCGGCTTGGATGCCTATCTCGCGGAAGGAGAGGTCCCACAGCTCCCCGAACTTGGTCTGCCCGATGCCGATGACGGCCACCTCTCTCATTCCCCACCCTCCTTCATTCTTATCTTGCCACGATACTTGGCGTAGGTGGCGTAGTCGATGTACTTCACATGCTCCATCATGTTCTTCACGCTGGGGGCGTTCTCGCGCTTGAAATTGCTGATCTCGTTGGTGACGATCATGTCGAACCCGTCGCTGCCGGCGCCGGAGCCGTAGGCGATGGCGAATATGCGGTCACCCGGTTTGGCTTCGTCCAGAACGGCCGAGAGGCCTATCGGCACGGCGCCGGAGTACGTATTGCCGATGTAGGGCGTCAGCAGCCCGGTCTTGATCTGCTCGTCGGTGAAGCCTAATTGCTTGGCCACGCGCGAGGGGAACTTGCCGTTGGGCTGATGGAAGACGGCGTATTGATAGTCGGACGGTTTCGTCCCAGCCTTCTTCATGGTGCCCAATGCGCAGGACGAGACGTGCTTGAAGTAGGCTGGTTCGCCGGTGAATCGTCCGCCGTGCGACGGATACGGTTGTCCTTCCCGCCTCCAGAAGTCCGGGGTGTCGGTGGTGTAAGAGTAGGTCAGATTGATCCGGGCGATCATCTTCTCGGAACCTATCAGGAACGCGGCGCCTCCGGCGGAAGCGGAATATTCTAGTGCGTCGCCGGGGGCGCCTTGCGAGGTGTCGGCGCCTATAGCGACGCCGTACTTGACCATGCCGGAGCCGACCAGGCCCATGCACGTCTGGATGCCGGCCGTACCGGCCTTGCAGGCGAACTCGTAATCGGCCACGGTGATGTCCGGGGAGGTCCCGATGGCCTCGGCGACTATGGTTCCGGTCGGCTTCACGGCGTACGGGTGCGATTCGGAGCCGACGTATAAAGCGCCGATCTCCTTGGGGTTCACGTCGCAGCGCCGCATCATGCGGCGGGCGGCGGATACGCTGATGGTTATGACGTCCTCGTCCGGGAAGGGGACGGATTTGCTGAATATCATGAGGTTCTTGCCCATAGCCTCGCCGTCGGTGCCCCAGACGTGACCGATCTCCTTGGGCACTATGCGGTAGCGTGGTATGTAGGCGCCGTAGCTGACAATTCCGACGTCCATGTTTTCACTTGTCCAATCTCTCTAAGCGTTCGACCAACTGCGGCACGCCGACGTTGGTGCGTATCAGTGGGATGTTCTCCAATGTAGCTAGACGAACGGCCAGTTCGTCCACGTGCTCCGGCTTCTGGTAGACGACGAGCGCCGGCTTCATGGGGTGAGCGCGGATGGCGATCATGGGCGATCGTCCGAACTTGACGCCGGTGAATATCAGCGCCCTTTCGGAGCTCCAGCCGTAGATCTTCAGGTAGTCCATGGATCCCAACGCCGTAATGGCCTTCATGGAGTCGATGATGGTGTAGCCGTGGATGTCCTTGTCCAACGAGATGCCTTTGTTGAGCGTGTCGCCGTCAATGACCTTGAGGAAATCTTCCGCTTTCATGCTGCCGTGGAACTCGTGGATGGCGATGATGCAATCTGATTTTTGTCCGAAGTCGTACTTCTTGAGCACCTTGCCGCCGTTCTCCTCGTCCAGGTTGAGGAAACCGGTGACGATCTTGCGGATGATGACGATGCCCGGTGATTTGCGCCGGCCGGACTCGTAATCGCTGATCACTGAGGGGGAGATGCCTAGGTGGCGGGCGAGGTCCTGCTGGGATATGCCGAACTCCTCGCGCCACTTCCTGAGCGTCTTGCCGGGATCGGTGGAGAGGACTATCTCTCCGGCGATCTTCTCCATGAGCTGCTCGCGCATGTCCAGATGACATTTTTCACATTATTTATAGCTTGTCGTAGGCGAGCTACGACAGTTTTATATTGATGTGTTGATGACGACCGCGTTCGTCGTCCATAAGATATTTAATATCGGGATGGTTTAACCGGCCTTACACGGGTCTGTGGGTTAGCTTGGTAAACTTGTAGGTTCGGGACCTATAGCCTCCGGTTCAAATCCGGACAGACCCATTCAATTTCATATTTTAGGAATACGATTTTTTTGATTTCAGTGCGTTTTCAAGTACTGTAATGTATTCGCTGGCAATAATTTTGGGGTTATGATTTTCCATAACTCTTTTATATGCGTTGATTCTAATTTTTTCATACAACGGTCTGTCCATATATAGTTTATTTATTGCATCAGCAATGTTTAATGGATTTGTTAATTTTGTATCTATCTCATCATTAAAATTATAATGATTATGAGTGGCTATAATCGGTGTTTTCATCCTCCACGAATCTAAGATAAAACCCCAACTGCCCCATATTGAAGGTACATATGAATAGTAGCTCGAAGATATTAGTGATATTACTTCATTCATAGGCAGAAAATCAATGTGCTTTATCTGGTGTGGATAAACCTTTTTTAAATCCTCAACGGTTTTACCATATCGGCCATTACCAATAATGTAAAATTCTGTTGTTGGAGTATTTTCAATTATATTCGGAATGGTAATTTTAAATTCTTCGAGGTTCTTATTAGAAGTAAACGCTCCCACATATATCCCTCTGCCCTCACACTTCTTTTCATTTGTTGACTCAATTTCAGATTGACCAGTGGGCCAAGGTATACAATAAACCGGAGTATCATATCTGGTAAAATCAATTGACCTTGCTTGATCACCGATGTTACATGTGATTATTGCAGAGGAGTGGCGACATAACCAATTCCAATAGAGATTATCGATTCTTTCGATTCTTCTAAAATTTCTTGTACCGGTCAATATTGAAGGATTGTTTTTACTATAAGCGAATTCAACGATCAAAACAAGTGGAATATGAAAGTGCCTCATAATTTCAAGAGATAATGGCATATTACTCTGTTGCGAGCATACAACTACGTCGGGTTTAAACACCGTGGCAATTTCGTTTATCTCATTGAGTTTCGCCCAAAATCTGAAGGTTCGTTCAGAACTTGATTTGAATACCCTATAAATCTCAATCCCATTATCATTCTCATATTTCGGAAATGATTTCTGACCAGATTTTGATTCGGAGATCCGTTGAGTAATAACAAGAACAGAATGCCCTTGTTCTTCGATTTTCTTGTAAACGGAATATATATCGTTATGAGTCTTGCTTAAACCAGGTATCACAAGAAGTATGTTCATTTTACATCAACCTATATATTTTTATTATAATGGCCCTGACTGTTAATTGGGTGGAATATCATTGATTGGATGCCTGTGCTCAATTGCATTTGAATATCACCCTCGAATCGTTTGGTTTATAATTTATTTTCGGATAAAATAATTATCTTTGATACCTAATGCTAGAAAATCCATTTGAATATATGCACCCGAAATCTTCACTATTATTTTCTATCATGTAATAATAACCATATGATTGAGCTTGTAAAACAAACTTTGGGGTTTTTATTATGAAATCCATATCTTTGAAAATTTCATATTCATCAATTAATGGTAATGATTTGTAACGGTGGAAACCTATCGACGATGAACTCACGGGGTAAATACTTTCGGCAAGCAATACATTAGATTGTGCTGGTATGGCATTATCGGCAAAATATCCAGCAGCATTCATTTCTTCATCCTCGATAAATGATTCACCGGATCTCGATATATTTGTTAAACTAGTAGAAACTAATAAAATTGGTGTGCAAATTAATAAAACGATAATTAATGTACGGAATAAAACAGAGCCTTTACTGTAAGAATTAACGAAGGGTTTTACTATGGATGATATTGCCACCTGGATTCCTCTCTCTCCCAGAAATATTGAAAATAATCCGATTATATACAAGCCTATAGATGAAAACAGTATGGATTTATCAAGTGATGTAATTAGGTTCCTTGATTCCGAACTTCGAAATACGGTATATAAAAATATAATGATAAATAATAATAATAATATTTTTAATGCGTTCGATAGAAGGTAATGATAAGATTCAAGTAAAGGATAATATGAGGGGACGGTCGGAATCCCATTATTTAAATTGTATAATTTAGATATTATGGACCATGATGCACCATCTGTCGTACCAAACTGATCTACGAGCTCTGATATTTTATACTGGATGGAAGAAAATCTATATAGAAAACCTGCAAAGTATATCACTACCATAAGAATTGCAGTTTTTCCAGATATTCTAACCGCTTTCTTTTCATTGATATGATTGGATCGATTTTTCCACAAATATTGATATAACAAATCAATGACAATAGGAATTATAAAGAATAAGAAAAGAAATGGATGAGTTAAAACGAGGACCGCATAAATTAGTATCATTAAGCTCAGCAGAATAATTTGTTTATTATTTCTCGAAATTAAATATTTATAATAGATAGCATATAAAATAAATAAGTATAATAAAGCAAGTGCTTGAGGTGCGTATTGATTTACAATGAACGTGTACGATAACAATATATATACGATTATGGGAATTATTTTACATTGCACATTGCCAGATTTCTCGTAATTAAACATATATAATAATATTATGGGTAGTATTAAATTAATAGAAAAAAAACCAATTTGAAGTACTTGATTTATTGATAGACCTCCAATCTCCAGAAATATTTTTGTCATCAGGAAGAAGATTGGCCACTGAAAGTAATTATCTAATGAAATTTCATATTGATCTATATGATTACTATTAGACAATATCGAAATATAAGCTGATATTCTATCAGTTTGTTCGTAAGGGGATACGAACATAAGATTTGTACAAAATAAAATAAAAGAATAAATGACTACGCCATACAATAACAACTTGGCATTATTAGTATTAAGAAAAATAAAGCTCCACACTGTGAACAGTATTACACATATTATCCAGAATTCAAATGGTATTTGAAGAACTGATGGTACACCGCCAGATAATGTTATTGGATAATTATTGTAGATAAGTAAAATAATAGCTGTAAATGAAAACGCCAATAATGACCATGCAATTTTATTTAATGACTTAGATTTAATAATTGCATTTTCAAGTTTGAGTGGACAATCATTTTTCATTTTTGACCCAACAATTTTTTACACGCATTTTCGACATCAACTGAAAGGATATCAAATGTTCTGTTCGACGATACCCAGCGCCGCCCATTATCGCCTAAGATCTTCATTGAAGAACTGTCTTCATAATGTTGCTTAATCATCATCAACATTCTTTCAGAAATTGATTTCGCAGAATAATCGGTAAGCAGCCCGCAATGAGATTCGTTAATTACTCTCATTTGTTCTGGAATTTCCTTATTAGCAATCACTGGTTTTCTCATTGCCATGTACTCAAATAATTTACAGGGTGAACTAACTCGAAAACATACTAAAGGCTTAATTATTGATACCCCAACGTCCGAAGCTGCGATGTAACTTGGAACATCGAGAAATGGTATTTGATTCGTGAAAATTACGTGCTCATTCAAATTTAGATTTCTTGTGATATTCACTAGATTGTTCATATCATTGCCTGAACCCACAATAAGTAATTTTGTCTTTTTATCTTCGGCCACAACAATATTAAACGCCTCCAATAAAACATTCAAACCCCTTACTGAGGCCAAAGATCCAACATAAATAAACAAGAAATCATCAGATTTGATTCCGTGTCTTTTTCGGATTTTCTCCGGTTCAATTCTATTTTGAAAGGCTTCCAAATCTACACCCAAGGGTAGAGGACAAATAATGCTTTCAGCCACACCTGTATTTATGATGTCGTTCTTCATTTCATTACTTATTGGAAAAATATAATCAGATTTTTTAAAAATTAAATGTATTAAGATTATATTTAATAATTTATAATATAACAGTTTGGTTTTATGTTTATTATGATCATTGTATACATCCAAGGCCCCCTGGTAATGTGGGAAAGAATAATTAAAAATAAATTTAATTTTATATAATTTTTTAAAAATGACTGCTGCCACCCCAGATATTTCATCATCCCTCACCATTAAAATATTATAATTATTTATTTTAATTAGATAATTAATTAAATAAAAAATACGAATTTGGTAAAAGAATAATGAAAGGAATATTAGGAATGGATTATCACTTTTCGTAAAAGGGATGAGATACAGTGTGCTATCGTTGAATTTTGTTGTGGAAATAGTTCCGATTATACCGGTACGATTCGGTAAGATCCAATCAACATTATGACCTCGCTTATGCAGACTCGAACCAAACACACCCATGACTTCTGGCCAACTCGGCATTGATGTATTATAATAATTAGAAAGAATTAATAGAATGCTAATATGATAATTTTCATTATCAACATTTTGTGACACAAAATTACCCACCAATGTCTTAATCGGAAGATAATCATTGATAATAGGATATTTAATATCCTAGTGTATATTTTTCAATCATTAGACCCTTTCCATTATTGCGATTTTTCATGAGACCGTACTTCACCGGCTTAACCCTGTCGCCATAATAGACGATCGGGGTCCAATCCAGCAAAACGTCCGTCTTCGGTCGTCCGAGAAGCTTCAGGGCGCTGTCTTAAAGCGCGGGGATAATCTTCTTCCCGCTCTACTCCAGACGCTCCAACGACCCGGGACAGAGTCATCGCATTTAACGTCCTGATGCCATAATAATTCAAGAACCCCCGGTTCAACCACTCACTTACATGAAGGACACTGAAATTGTCGCTCAGCTGGTTGACGAATATGCCTCGGCCAAAGGCATCGCGCTCGATACCCTTGCCCTTGTACCGTCCAATGATGTCGTTCACTCCAGTCGTTCGTACCAATCGTCTACCATCAGTGATGTGCCGATGGAAAACGATTTATTGCCATTCGGCTAAGTTGAGTCGTTCTCACCTTGGCTGGATTTGCACTAACTTAAAGAAAGGGTGGATGACCCCTTAAAAATCTACCCATTCCGATGGGGGCAGTAACTTCAACCACCAGTTTGTTGCTTGTTTTCTCGGAAAACTCAATTGAATAGCTGTCAAGATCAGGATAAGTGCAATCTTCATCCCGATTTCACCCTAAAACCTATCATATACGCGCATGATATCCTTAGTGATATTTTCCCACGTATATTGCTCCGCATATGTGAGTATCTAATCCGAATTCCATTCTCGACCCAAGGCCATTATTTTCTTCTCCGCCCAGACATAGGTGTCGGCATGCAAGACATATGGGTCGCAACCTCCTTTTTTTAACCTATGAAACCCCCTTAAGCCCCAATAGTGCCATACAAATCGAAGAAGCCATATGAATATTCATGATGGAATCCCCCCCTTAACACGTTGTGAAATTCTAATTTTGGAGAGCCCGTGCAATTATTTCCCCCCATGTGGATTCTACAGAATTTGAGGAATGACCATCCAATGTTAGGAGACAATTCTCAGAATATACTTTAATCAGGTCTGGATGAGTAAGCAGGTCGACAATTACCTTTGCATATGCCTCATGATCATTATAATCAGATATTATTCTGCCATTAAAAGAATCCTTAACGATATCATTTACATCCCCGCAATCCGATACAACCGTGGGCACGCCGCATTTAAGCGATTCAATTACAGTGTATGGGAATCCTTCCCTTTCTGAGGTCAATATTGAAATTTTTCCTCGATTATACCAATCCCATGTGTTTGTCTGGTATCCAATAAAATCGATCTGACCATCAAGACCGAGTGAATGAGCCAGTTCCTCTAGCTTGTTTCTTTCCTCTCCGTCGCCTACAATCGCCACATGTATCGATGGGAGAGTTTTTTGTATTTGCGCCGTGGCACGGATGATGGTGTCAATATGCTTGACTTTGGCTAATCGGCCAACGAAAACCACATCATAGTCTTTTTCGATATCCAAAGGTCGAAATCGCTCATCGACGGAATGCGGTAAAACAAATATTTTATGTTCATCAAATCCGCGGATAACAAGATAGTCTCTTGTAAATGTACCAGTGACCGTTATAAAATCAAACCGTTTAAGAATCGATAAAACCAAGCTATTAATCGTATTTGATTGAGGCAACGGACGACCATATGCATATTTCCCAATTGGACTGCCTCCTAACATATACGTTTCAACCGGACCAGCTATTAAAGAAACCCCTACTTTTCTTCCAGTCAACTTACCAGCAATTAGTGCTAAATAACCATACGGAAAAAGAAGATACGAATGAATCAATGATGGTTTTTCAATCAAGGAGAGACAAATCAGCTGGATCAGTTGGGCTAACTTTACAGGTATGTTCAGAATCGGTGACACGAACGGTTGCTGCATTATGTTTGCATATCTTACTTTTTTAATAGTTGGCCCGGGCGTATCCCTAACAATGGTTATGCCTTCGATAGCATCCAGATTGGTTATAGGAGATATATGGTTCCACATGCTCCTATCTGAGAGTTTTATAGATATCAGGAATTTCATATCTTATCACTGATACGCTTGTTCAGGTATTGTTTAATCATGCTAAGCGTTGATGACGGTGAATAACGATAAAAATTCCTTATAAAATGGATCTTCATGTTCCACCCTGCGGCCATTTTATATTTACGACATAATTCCTCATAATTACCAATGAGTGTAGAATAATCAGCTAGTGAATGATTTTCAATAGAATTTCTGACTGAATCAACAGTGGCAATAATTTCTTTTTGTTGAGAAGGACTGGCAACTTGCGGTTGAAAATTGTCGCTCCGGATCATTATTGGAACAATATTGACTTGCAACTGGACCGGCGAGTCAGTTACAATTATTTCAGCAATAAATGATTCATTTGTCTTCGGAATAAAGGTATGATCAAAAATAAAGTTACCCAAACTATAAATTATAAGTTTATTTTTATACAGTTCAAAGCCTTGCGTTACATGGGGATGCCCACCGAGGATAATATCGGCACCCGCGTCCACGAGTGTTCGACCTATTCGAACTTGTTCGGGAGAGGGATATGGAACATATTCGGATCCCCAGTGTATTGAAATAATTACGAGATCAACAAGAGAACGGATTTTTTGAATGTCGTGGAGGATTGACTCCTCGGTACGTATCTTGTTGTAACCGGGATTGGAAATGTTGTCATCAATAAAAGAATAGGCCACGAAGGCAATTTTATATTCATTATAACTCATAATTTCAATATTGTTCGATACACCTACGGGATGAATATTATTGCTTTTCAGTAAGCGAATTGTGTTCTGGAACATGGATTCCTTGTGCTCCATAATATGATTATTCGCGACTGAGAGCACGTTGAAATGCGCATTTTTTAAGCCTTTGACAATCCCAAGATCCGCACAAAAAAATTTAGACCCCTGTTCATTCACAAAATTCTCATCCAGGATAGAACATTCCAGGTTTCCAAAAACAATATCTCCACCATTGAACGTTGAACGAACATTATCAAACAAGTAATCTACACCTTCTTGCTCAATTATTCTAGAAACACCAAAATTATTACACAATGGCTGCTCCCCCAACATCATGTCGCCTACGGCATAAATTTTGAGAGGTGCTTTCATTTCATCAGCTCGTTGATTATAAATTTATATTTCCCTGCTCCAGTCTTCTCGATACTGTCGACGAACTGGAACTCGACATCCCATCTAGGACTTCTCTTGTTTACGATTTCCCGTATTTGGTCCAACTGTTTCTCATCGAAACCATCTTCTGGAACGATTTTGATTATGATCTTTTGTTTCGTTTTTTGGACCACTTGATATTCTTTTATTTTTTCCCCGTGTTCCCAGAAAATGTATAAGAAAAACCACCCGTGAATTGTTTTTCCTTCGGGAGTTAACAACATATCGACCGAACGTCCAATTAGCTCTTTTATTAGTTTGTGATGCCTCCCACATGAACACGATCCTTCATCGAGTTCGCATTCATCCCCAGTATCATATCTGATGAATGGCATCGCATAATTGAACAAACTTGTAGCAATTATTGTACCCGGGCCACTATCAATTTGGCGCGTATCGGAATCAACGATTTCCATTATGCTTCTTTCAGTATCAATATGTAAACCAGTATGTTCAGGACATTCGTAAGCACTCACTCCTCCATCATTTAGACCGTAGCCATCGAAGACTTCACAATGAAAAATGTTTCCAATTCGTATTCTCATGTACGGATGGAGTTTTTCTGAAGTAGTATAGATAGCACGAATCTCCGGTAATGTAATTTGATTTTCTTCTACCCAGTTAGCAAAAAAGTAGATAGACGATGGATACCCCCTAACGAAGTGTGGTTTGAACGATCTCATCGATGACGCGTATTTTTGCATCTCGACTTCGCCCATGTCAAATGATGAATATTTCCTAATGTTCCTGGATAACTCGTGTGCTTTTTTATTAATTGAGGATTTCGATCCTCCGCCAATTGATGATCCGGCGAGAAAGACCATTTTATCCCCTAATTCATAACCACCATACCCCCATCCTCGGTAAAGCATAGCCCCACCTAAGAAACGATCGAGCTTAGAGAGCCTGTATTTCATTGGAGTGCCGGTCGAGCCACCGGTCGCCTGATTGTAATATTTAATAGATGAGAGGTTCGCCGGTTTGAGCTCTTCCCAATGCTCATTTATAACATTCTTTGTGAGGATGGGTAATTTCTCAAGATCCTCTACGGTCTTAATATCAATAGGTAAGAGATTGAGATCCCTGAAGAGGTTGTGGTAATACGGGACGTTTTCATAAGCAAAATTAATCAGATGTCTTAATTGCATTTCCTGATCATATTTCAGCTCATCATAGGGTTTCCATTGATTTCTTACTAGTTTCTTATAATTGGGAAAAAAAGAAACATCACCGCATTCGTGTGCGAGAATGAAGAGCCCTTTGTGGAACACAGTAACTCTCACCCGTTCCTCACAGAAATGCTTTTAGGATAATTCTCAATAAACCACACCATCAATTCTGTTAAATCAATCTTTTCTTTTAAAAGCCGTTCACGCTTCATCCGCCATTCATCTTTAATTTTAGGATTGCTGAGTATCATTCTGGCCTTGTTTAATGCTGTTTCACCTTCTTTAAAACTGTATAGGAGATCATAGGTCCCTTCAAGTTCGATGAAGTTGCCCATGGTGCCAACGAGCGATGATATCAAGATAGAAGGGGTTCCAAGCACGGCCGCTTCCGAAGCCATCGTTGCCCCTTCACCGATATATAGTGATGCGAAATTCAATAGGTCATGCATCTTTTCCGGCGAGACCTTAACCTGGTAAGAACTCAACTCGGGAGGTACTTCCCCCTCCGATGTAATAAGAACGCGCCCATATCGTTCCAACTCTTTTACTAACCCGATCTTATCGCGAATACCGTGCTGCCCGAAATCATGGCTGGCCTGCCAGGAAACGAAACGGACGACAATATATGAATCGTTTTCAGTAAGGCCGATCTCTTTTAGCACGGCGGGATTCGGGATAAAGCGATTTGGATGAAGTGAAGCGAGTTCCATATACCCATTGAAACGAACTTGTTTTTTACCGAGATCCTGTCTGAAACAAGAGGGCGTACATACTGTCTTAACAAAAGGAAGGTAAAGACGTATCTGTTCCGTGCTGTGTTCAGTGTCCTCAAAGTTGATGCACGGCTTGCGCAAGAGAAACGCTGCGTGAGCTGCACGTATCGATCCGAAACCGACCAGAATGTCTGGTTTAATTTTATTCATTATCTTATAATATTTTATATCGATCAATGGCAGATTGAGCATTTTATTAAGAACCGTTTTACCGTAATTTCCTACATTAATAAAATTAATATTATAATTTTTTAGAAGCTTGAAGGTGATGTCCTTTTCGCTCGCAGTAACTACTACTTCATGCCCTCTTTTCGTCATCTCCCAGATAAAATGTTTGAAGTAATGCACGTGCGCCGGATGATTAATGTCAACGACGATCTTCATAGGATCACCCTAAGTGCGAAAATATAACCTTGCTGAAAACCTTGTATGTGGGCATTGGTATTCGCCTAATGACCTTATTTCCAAGTTTGAATATTAAGGAATCACGGTCAGTAATGTTCAATCGTTTAGGTTCCGGCTGATTGTTATAATATAATTTTATTTCCTGAGCGTTCCACCTCTTTTTAAATTGAATTAACCCAACATTATCCTGAGATGTACGGCCGAAATCATAAGAAATAAAGCCATCGCGGCAGGCATCTTCGATACTCTTCCAGATAAATGCATTATATGGATGCAGATTGAGATGGTCTGGATCGGCTGCGCCATACCCGTAGATCACACGTCCATTGTATCGCTCCATGATCCCTCCGGCGATGATCTTTCCCTTAAATTTAGCTGAGTACAAGGTAACGTACGGTTTTACATAAGTAAACAGATTTTTAAAATACATCCATGGATGACCAGGGACCCCAATGTCCCTTTTGGTTAGACAGTTCAATTCAAAGAATTCCTTTATCGATTCTATGTCATTTGTGATTTCGACGTTCACACCAGAGCTCTCCGATTTTTTCACAGCCCATCTGACGCTTCCCCGGTCTAGACCGTTCCAGACTTCTTCGATTTGGGGAGATAATTTTAAAATGAATGTAGAAAAATTTTCGTTGACCGCAAACTTAGGAATTTTTTTAAGGCTACGAATTTCGATAGTACTACATTTCATTTTTTGTTGCGCGCTTTGAGCGTGGCTTAACAATGCGGAAGTTGCATCGACCGATCCCAGGGGACCACAAAAATGGGAGAACGGCAATGATACCAATCGATTTCCAGTTAACCTACTGTTGATTTTAAAAAACGGAGCAACGCCAATCAATTCATCGTGTTCGTTCTTGGCGAAATAATACTTAGGATCAAAATCGAAGGTGCGCTCTATAAATTCCTTCCACTCAGGAGTATGATAGATGGTCGAGCCTGGATCGTTGCTTAGGAATCGGTTCCATTCCTCGATCGATACATCATTCTCGACGATTTTCATGTCAGGGCTATCCGATTAATTTTTTAGGTTCTATTTTGGATTAATTTTTAATCGTCCTTGGAAATGATACAAGGACATCATCCGTTCTTACGAACGGACATGATGATGAATTTCACAGCATTTATTGTTGAGTCCTTCACTGATTGGATTGCGGATTCGATAACGTTTATTGCCCATCTCTCAGGATGACAATTGATGTAAATATTAATATTGATTTCTTTTTTTAATAATTCTATCATTTCACGTGTAGCATGAACGACAAGATCGTCGTTGTTGCCCCCCATATTATCACGGATGTTGGCTTTACTGCCCCATTTTCCACCGGTATCGGTAAAATAAGCAACTCCAGATACCGAAACCGACGCATCCCCGGCGATCCCATAATTTGTGAAAGTTTTTTCTTTCCACAGATCCCGGCCATCGAACTTGGACAGGGGGCTGCCATGACTGCATATCGTGCGGACCTCGACATGTTCTCGAAATGACCTGAGATCTTTCTCGAACAGGACTGATGCCTTGTCGTAATCCCCCTTGGCTTTTACAAGTGCCTCATAATGGTACCCGACCTCGTGCCCCATTCCTTCGATCTCTTTCATGATCTCAGGTCGGAAGGCTTCCCTGGTAGATCGAAAAAAATAGGTCGATAGGATACCTACCTCAGATTCTACCTTAGCCATCCTCAACGCCCTTTTTGGCTTCCTGTCTACGTCGTGTCTCAGGATGATTGCACCGCCCTTCTTCGCGGAATTGAGATAAGATATGAAGCGGCAATCGGATTGCCTTTCCTTGATCGCCGTGCACAGCGATCGATAGTTGTTCAGGGTCAGGTCGAACGACATTTGATCATCTTTTTTGAGGAACGATGAACTTCTTAGAGGTGTGGGAGATGATCATGCCGTAGAACATGAGCACCACACCCATCCCGAGCAAAATCAGAATGATATCACTGTACATATTCTCATGGAAGACGCGGAACGGCCCTTCAAAGGGATGTGTCATCATGCCAACGAGCCCTCCGACGAACATGATCCCTCCAGTCACGAACGACATAGCCGGCCAGTGCGGGTGCTTCACGGCCTTCTTCATCCCCAGCCTCAGTATGAAATTCACTGCCAGCAGCCGGCTCAGCCGGGCGATGTACTTGGGGTACGGGATCGTCGACTTCTCCCGGCCGTAGCGGGCGGGAATGGCTACGTCAACAACGACGAACTTGTGCACCTTCAAGCGCATCAGTATGTCGTTGCAGTAGCCGTACCAGGGGAATATGGAATCCGGGTCTATGACATGGAAGACGTCGTTCCGCATGGCCGTGTACCCGTTCTGCGGATCGCCTATGTTGTAGTGACCGGAGGATAGCTTGGTCAGAATGGTCAGTATGGTGTTGCCCAGAAATCGCCAGGTGCTCATTCCCTTAATGTAATCTGTATCGAATAACCGGTTGCCCTTGGAGTAATCCGCTCGCCCTTCGATAATGGGATCGAGCAGTGACGGCAGGTACTTAGGGTCCATCTGGTTGTCGCCGGCCATGATCGCGGTGATGTCCATGCTGTCGTTCACCGATGCCTTGTACCCGGTGATGAGAGCCGCCCCGACCCCCTTGTTCACCTTGTGTTCGATGGGTATCACACGGGCGTCCACTTTGGAGCGCTGAACGATTATGTCGAACGTGGAATCGTCCGAACCGTCGCTGATGGCGTATATGCGGTCCACGAAGTCCGGAATCCCCTCTAGCGTCTCGGAGATCAGCACTTCCTCGTTGAAGGCCGGAACGACGACCGCAATATTTTTTCCACGATACACGGTTCTGCACCCATCTTGATTTTTTACGAGCGTGGATGACCGGCAATCCATATTAAAGGTGGTGGTTCAATTATCAGCATATCATAGATATTACGAACCTTAGTACGGTCTCCTTTCAGAGCCTGCATTGACATCTTTGGGACGTTGACAAGCTTTCCGCGTTCAACGCGGGAAGCCAACGTTCAGGGACGTTATGATTATCAGAAGCTACCCTACATATTACTTATCTGACCTTTTCCAAGCATCTCGTCTCTGAAACAAAATATTAATTCGATACCGAATACACCTCCCATGAAAGGCATCGTGTTGGCCGGAGGCAGCGGCACCAGATTGTACCCCATGACCTCCGCCATCAACAAGCACCTGCTACCCATCTACGACAAGCCCATGGTCTACTACCCATTGTCGATACTGATGATGGCTGGGATCCGGGACATCCTCATCATATCCACTCCCGAAGACCTCCCCAATTTCAAGACGCTTCTGGGCAACGGCGAGCGCTTCGGCATACGTCTGAGCTATGCGGAACAACCTTCGCCCGACGGTCTCGCGCAAGCCTTCATCATCGGCGAGGAATTCATCGACCACGAAACCGTGGCCATGGTTCTGGGCGACAACGTGTTCTACGGCGGGGGCTTGATCGAACGGCTGAAGAGGGCGGTGAAGAACGCCGAGAACGGCCGGGCCACCATATTCGGCTATGCGGTCAAGGACCCGGAGCGCTTCGGCGTCATCGAACTGGGGAAGGGTGGAAAGGTCATCTCCATTGAAGAAAAACCAAAGCAGCCCAAATCCGACTTCGCCGCCACCGGCCTTTACTTCTACGATAACCGGGCGGTGGAGTTCGCCAAAAAGGTCAAACCGTCCGGGCGCAACGAGCTGGAGATCACCGACCTCAACAACATGTACCTCGAAATAGGCGACCTGGACGCCATAACGTTGGGCCGGGGCTTCGTCTGGCTGGACGCCGGCACGCCGCAATCGCTGGCGGACGCCTCCGAGTTCATTCGTTCCGTGGAAACGTACGTGGACCTGAAGATCGCCTGCCTGGAGGAGATAGCCTATCATAACGGCTGGATCAGCAAGGAGCAGGTGGAGGACGTGGCTAAGAAGAACGCCAAGAACGATTACGGCAAGTATCTGACCAAGATGCTGCGGGACCCGTTCAATCATTGAGGGTGGGAACATGAGCGAAATGACCGTCCTTCCGGAAGTCCTCGTCATCGAGCCCCAGGTCTTCCAGGACGCCCGGGGCTGGTTCAGCGAGAGCTATTCCGTGCGGAACCTCAAACTCCTGGGCATCGAGGACGTCTTCGTGCAGGACAATCATTCCTTCTCCGCAAAGAAAGGCGTCATACGTGGGCTTCATTATCAGAGACCGCCCATGGACCAGGCCAAACTGGTCAGATGCACCGCCGGCAGCGTTCTGGACGTGGCCGTGGACGTTCGTCACGGTTCCCCGCGCTACGGAAGATGGTTCGGCGTCATCCTCAGCGCCGAGAACAAGAAGCAGCTGTACATCCCCCGGGGCTTCGCCCACGGCTTCCTGACGCTCGAGGACGGCTGCGAAGTTCAGTATAAGGTGGATAATTTCTACAGCGCCGAGCACGATCGCGGGATACGCTACGACGATAGGGACATCGGGGTGGAATGGAACGTCGACGTACCGCTGCTCTCGGATAAGGACGGCAGATTGCCCTATCTGAAGGACTGCGATAGGGACTT
>Ga0247841_10005910_pt1 | contig 19374 bp, 14 predicted proteins | sample LaCruzMarch2015__2_FD_192410 | JGI IMG/M metagenome (GOLD analysis project Ga0247841, IMG submission 192410) | Freshwater microbial communities from meromictic Lake La Cruz, Castile-La Mancha, Spain - LaCruzMarch2015_18m | ecosystem: Environmental > Aquatic > Freshwater > Lake | place: Spain... | reverse complement strand
GACGGGGCCGACGCCCGCGACTTCGACGACGCCGTCTACTGCGAGCGCAAGCCCAAGGGCTGGAAGCTCCTGGTCTCCATCGCCGATGTCTCCTCCTATGTGGTCCCTGGCACCGCGCTCGACACCGAGGCCCTGGAGCGCGGCAACTCGGTCTATTTCCCGGACCGGGTCATCCCCATGCTGCCGGAGGTCCTGTCCAACGGACTGTGCTCCCTGAACCCGGACGTCGACCGGCTCTGCATGACCGCGGAACTCTACATCGACGCCGAGGGCAAGGTCACCCGCACCCGCTTCTTCCAGGCGGTGATGCGCTCCAAGGCGCGCCTGACCTATGACCAGGTGGCGGCCATGATCGTGGACCGGGACCCGGCCCTGTGCGAACGGCACAAAGCGGTGCTGCCCCACCTCCAGGACCTGCACGCACTCTATCTGGTGCTGCACGCCGCCCGGGTGGAACGCGGGGCCATCGACTTCGACAGCACCGAGACCAAGTTCGAGTTCAACGAGCAGGGCCGCATCAGCGCCGTGGTCCCGGTGGTCCGCAACGACGCCCATCGGTTGATCGAGGAGTGCATGTTGGCCGCCAATGTGGCGGCGGCACGTCACTTCGAGCGCAAGAAGATCCCGGCCATCTACCGCATCCACGACCTGCCGAGCCAGGAGAAGTTGAGCGACCTGCGCGAATTCCTGGGCCAACTCGCGCTCAAGCTCCCGGGCGGGGACAAGCCGGTCGCGGCCGACTATGCACAATTGCTGCGCGAGGTCAAAGACAGGCCCGACCGCGCCCTGATCCAGACCGTGCTGCTGCGCTCCATGCAGCAGGCCATGTACAGCGCCGAGAACGTCGGTCACTTCGGCCTCGCCTACGGCGCCTACACCCACTTCACCTCCCCCATCCGCCGCTACCCGGATCTGATCGTCCACCGCATCATCAAGCACCTGCTGGCGGACGGCACCGCGGCGGATCTGGACTATTCCAAGTCCGACCTGCAGCAGATCGGCGAGCACTGCTCCGGCACCGAGCGGCGCGCCGACGAGGCAACCCGCGACGCCAACGACTGGCTCAAATGCGAGTTCATGCAGGACAAGCTCGGCGAGCAATTCGACGGCACCATCACCAGCGTCACCTCCTTCGGCATCTTCGTGCAACTCGACGCCATCCACATCGACGGCCTGGTCCACATCACCGCACTCGACAACGACTACTACCACTTCGACCCCATCGGCCACCGCCTCCAGGGCGAGCGCAGCGGCAATGTCTACCGCCTGGGCGACCGGCTGCGCATCCAGGTAGCGGCGGTGAATCTGGACGATCGCAAGATCGACTTCGTGCTGGCGCCGGGCGAGGCACCGGCCGAGGGCGGCAAGCCGGACGCAAAGCGGCGGCGGCGTAAGGCTTGAAAGGGATCGCAACCGCGCACGAAGCCTGGCCCGGAGTAACGGCAGGCTGGCAGTGTGGCGCGAGATTGCTTGGGCTGTTGGCGTAGGGAGCACCGTGAGCGCCTGAAGACGCTGGGACTTTGCGCTCCGGCGCAGGCGTCGGTCGGCGGGTGTGAACGGTATGCCACGCCGGTTACCAGCCGTTCGCGCGCCAGCGGCGACTGCTCCGAAGCGGCAGCGCGGCTGTCTGCGCGGGCGGGCCCAGCGTCCAAGCCCCTCATATGCGTTGGAAATTTTGAGGGACGCGTCCTCTGGCAACAGGTCGACGCGCCGACGGAAGACGTCGATCGGCTTGACACTCCGGATCATGGCGGCAAGCCAGGCTGATCCACCATTGAAATTTACCGATTAGGTAAAATTTGATAGGATGCACCGTCGTTGGACATCGACTACAAGAGCAAGAAACTCAGCGAACTGTGTGAGAAACGCGCCGTCGCCGAGAAAAAGCTCGGGACCGCCTGTGCCCGTAAGTTGCGAAGTCGGCTCAGTGATCTGGAAGCCGCAAGCCGGGTGACCGATCTGGTTGCCGGTAACCCGCACCCGCTTGAAGGTGATCGCGCAGGCCAGTTTGCGCTGGATCTGGCGGGCGGATGGCGACTCGTGTTCGCCCCGAATCAGGACCCCTGTCCGCACCATGGCGATGGCAGCATCGACTGGTCCCAAGTCACCATCGTCCTTATCGAATACATTGGGGATTACCATGACTGAGTTAAGCGCTCCCTTTGCGCCAGACTGGGTCTCCCCCCCTGGCGACACCATCGTCGACATCATTGAAGAACGGGGATGGACGCAGGCCGAGTTGGCCAAGCGGCTGGGCTACACCGAAAAGCACGTCAGCCAGTTGCTCAACGGCAAGGTGCCGCTCACCGACGAGGCCGCGCTGCGACTGGAACGCGTGGTCGGCAGCAATGCCGGATTCTGGCTGGCGCGTGAGGCAAAATACCGCGAACATTGCGCCCGGCTGGAGGCCGCCCGGACTCATGCCGGCTGGGTGGACTGGCTGGATGAGTTACCGCTGAAAGAATTGATGGATGCCGGCGCCATTGCCAGGTGCCGAGTCGTGGCCAAATACAAACCCGGCCTGGTGGATGCCTGCCTGCGCTTTTTTGGTGTGGCCTCTCCGCACGACTGGCGTATCCACTATGGCGGAATGCAGGTCGCCTTTCGCCGCAGCCGGGCCGAGCAGAGCGACCTCGGCGCCATTTCAGCATGGCTGCGCCTTGGCGAACGGCAGGCAGAAACGGCCGAGGGCCCAAAGTACGACAAAGCGCGCTTCAACAAGGCGCTCACTATGATCCGCGCGCTGACCTGCGAGCCACCCGAAGTGTTTGAGCCGCGCATGCGGCGGCTGCTGTATGAATCGGGCGTGACCCTGGTGTTAGTCCCGGCGCTGCCGCGTGCCCACGTCAGCGGCGTGGCCCGCTGGCTGAGCCCCACCCGGCCCTTGATTCAGCTCTCGCTCTACGGCAAGAGCAACGACAGATTCTGGTTCACCTTTTTCCATGAGGCAGCGCATATCCTGCTGCACGCCAATACCAAGGAAGACAAGAAGTCGGTATTTCTCGACGATCCCAACGCCACCCCCGCGAATAACCCCGACGAGCATCAGGCCAACCAATGGGCTGGGGCTTGCTTGATCCCGCCACAGTATACCAGCGAATTACCAAGTCTTCGCACCAGGGCTGCGGTTATCGACTTTGCGCAACGGATCGGCATTCATCCCGGTATCGTGGTGGGGCGCTTGCAGCACGACAAGCTGATCGAGCCCTCATGGATGAATGACGTGAAGCTGAGCTTCTGTTTCAAGAAAGCGGCGGATGCCTGAGTTTGATGCGCTACCGCCGCAGTTGACGAGAAACCGGCGCGAGAACCCCCGTCCGGCCCGGAGTCCAAGGCTTCAGCCTTGGATGAAGGAAATTGGGCATTCAATAACAGGAAGATCCCGTGTCCACCGACCATGACGCGCACGCCGTATCCGAGCACCCGCAACCGCACCTGACGGACCTGCTGCTGTCCCTGGTGCCGGCCGATGGCGCCACCATCGGCAATACCGCGTTGCGGCGACAGATCGAAGCCCAATTCACCGCCGCGGGTCGGCCCTTCACGGACGAGGCTTATCGGCAGGCGCAGGCCGAGTTGATCGCGTTGGGACTGCTGCTCAAGGGCCAGGGGCGCGGCGGTACCGTCAGGCGGGCCGGTCCGGCAGCCGGTGCCGGCGGCGGCGACTTGGTCGACGCGATCGATGGCTTCGCACTCCAGACCCAAGAGGCCCCGCCCGCCGCTGCCTCGGCGCCCAAACCCAGTGCAACCAGCGTCGCGGCAGCGCCCAAGGCCAAGGGCCGCCCGGCGGCCGATGAAGCGACCCAGGTCATCTCCTACCGCCACCTGGACAAACGCAAGAACAATCCCGAGGTCGGCATGGTCACGCCGGCCACCGACCCGGAGGCCGGCAAGACCCGCTGGGCCTACGACCCCCACCTCGACCCCGCGCTCGCCTTCGACCCGCAGCGGGCCGGTATCGAGGCATTGATCGACGCGGCGCTGGCCGGCGGCGACGCCGACGTGATGCGCGCCGCCCTGGAAGAATTGAAGCGTCGGCAATCGCCCTATCTCGCATGGGCCGGCAAGGCCGAGCGCACCAACTTCGAGATCGATACCGTCAGCCTGCATGTGCATGAGCGCATCGACCCCGCCAGCATCCTCGCGGCCGTGCGCAAGGCGATGAAGGGCGACGGCAAGGCCAAGGGCGGGGACAAGAAGATGCAGCTTGGCCTGTTCGACGCCCCCTTCGAGAACCTGCCGCTGCGCGACGCCATCGACTTCTACCGCCACGAGCGCGGCTGGGCCAACCGCCTGATCGCCGGCGACAGCCTGCTGGTGATGAACAGCCTGCTGCAAAAGGAGAGTATGGCGGGCCGGGTGCAGATGATCTATATCGACCCCCCCTACGGCATCAAATACGGCTCCAACTTCCAGCCCTTCGTCGGCAAGCGCGATGTCAAAGACCGCAACGATGCGGACCTCACGCAGGAACCGGAGATGATCAAGGCGTTCCGCGATACCTGGGAGTTGGGCATCCATTCGTATCTCACCTATCTGCGCGATCGGTTGCTGTTGGCGCGGGAACTGTTGCATGAGTCGGGAAGCGTGTTTGTGCAGATCTCAGATGAGAACCTGCACCATGTGCGGGAGATCATGGATGAGGTGCTTGGGACAGCGAACTACGTTGGCTTACTAATCTATAAGAAGACTACCACCGCGTCATCCGAGGGTCTCGCCAGTGTTTGCGATTACTTGGTCTGGTACGGCAAGGATATAGCACGACTGAAATACCGACAGCTCTATTTCCAAAAGGAGCTTGGCGGAGTTGGCGCAACCCAATACTCATGGGTGCGACAGGAAAACGGCACGCGCTTTGACGCTGGGTCGAGTGTCCAGGAAAAAGTCGCCGAAGGTTCCCTTGCCTTTTCCCACGACAACATCACAAGCCAGCGTCCAGCCCAAGGCGAGGACGTCACTGATTTCGCATATCTTGGACGCGATTTTTCCCCCGGAAAAGGCACTTTTAAGACAGACCGGCGAGGATTGCAGCGACTGGCTTTAGCTGGCCGACTGCTTGCGCTGGGAGACACGCTTAGGTATACGAGATATCTGGATGATTTCCCGGTCACGCCACTGACACACCTTTGGAACGATACGGTTACATCCGGATTTTCCGACAAGAAAGTGTACGTGGTCCAAACGAGTCCCGTTGCCCTTGAACGCTGCCTTCTGATGACCACCGACCCCGGCGACCTGGTGCTCGACCCCACCTGCGGCTCAGGCACCACCGCCTATGTCGCCGAGAAATGGGGCCGCCGCTGGATCACCTGCGACACCTCGCGCGTGGCGACCACGCTCGCCAAACAGCGACTGATGACCGCCAGCTACGACTACTACGAACTGAGATACCCGCACGAGGGGCTCAAGGGGGGCTTCATCTATAAGACGGTGCCGCACGTCACGCTGAAATCGATCGCCAACAACCCGGAGATCGACGCCATCCACGAACGGCTGCACCCGGCCATCGACACCGCCCTCGCCGACTTGAATCAGGTCTTGAAGGCCCACCCGCCGGCCCAGGCCCTCCTCGCCACCGAGGGCGCACGCAAGGGGCAGCGGATCGGCTTTGGCAAGGGGGAGGTCCTGCACGAATGGGAGCTACCCTTCGACTTTCCGGAGGACTGGCCCGAAGCCGCCCGCCCGGCCTTCGATACCTTTCACAGCGCCCGCCAGTCCATGCAGCGCCAGATGGACCTGTCCATCGCCGCCCATGCCGATCAGGAAGTCCTGTACGACCAGCCCGCGGTCGCGAAGAACAAGCTGCGGATCAGCGGCCCCTTCACCGTGGAGGCGGTGCCCTTCCCGAGCGTGCGCTCGCTCGATGAGCCTGGCGGCCCCCAGGAGGCCGACGCCAGCATCGCCCGCACCGGCGAGTCCGGCCGCCAGCATCAATGGCGCGACGAGTTGCTCAAGACTGGTGTGCGCGGCAAGGGTGGTCAGATGCTCAGGCTTGCCGACCTGGAGACCCTGCCCAGTGACCCCGACATCCGCCACCTGCACGCCAGCGGCCACCTGGACAGCGGCGAGCGGGTGGTGGTCAGCTTTGGGCCGGAACACGCCGCGCTGGAGCAGCGTCAGGTGGCCAATGCCTTCAATGAGGCGGGCAACCTGTTCCCGCTGCCGAAGATGATCCTCTTCTGCGCCTTCACCTTCGACCCGGAGGCGGCCAAAGACATCGACTCCATCAAGGGCATCACTGCACTCAAGGCGCAGATGAACACCGACCTGCTGACCGAGGACCTGAAAAAGGCGCGCGGCGGCAACCAAAGCTTCTGGCTCATGGGTCAGCCCGAAGTCGAGGTACGCCGACGCAAGGACGGCCGCTTTGAAGTCGAGGTGCACGGCTTCGATTATTTTGACACGGTGAAAGGCGAACTCGTCTCCGGCGGCAAGAGCAAGATTGCGCTATGGTCGCTCGATACCGACTATGACGAACGCAGCCTGTTCCCGCGTCAGGTGTTCTTCCCGATGGCCGGCAAGGGCGAGGGCTGGGAAAAGCTGAAAAGGAACATCCGCGCAGAGTTGGACGAATCCCGGTTGGACCAATTTCACGGCACCGTCAGCCTGCCCTTCGACGCGGGCGAGAACCGCAAGATCGCGGTCAAGATCGTCGATGACCGGGGGATCGAGTCGCTGAAGGTGATGAATCTGGAGTGCTGAATCATGCAGATCGAGTCGATCCGGCTGAAGAATTTTCGGGCGTTCCGGGATGTAAACGTGAAGGACATTCCGCGCTTTTGTGTCATGGTCGGCGCCAATGGCAGCGGGAAGAGCACCCTGTTCTCGGTGTTCGCCTTCCTGCGCGACGCGATGACGACCAATGTGACGGCCGCACTTGGCCGGCTGGGCGGCAGCCGGGGGCTCGCTGAGGTACGCAGCCGCGGGACGAGCGGTCCCATTGAAATCGAGATCAAGTTGCGCACGACCCTGTCTGAGGGCCGCTCGCGCCTGATTACCTATGAATTGCACATCGACGAGCTGAACCACCGACCCGCGGTGATCCGCGAGAGACTGCAATACCGCCGCGGCAATCGCGGCGGTCGACCCTGGCGCTTTCTCGATTTTTCCAATGGCGTTGGTCAGGCGGTGACGAACGAATTGGACTCGGTCACGGATGAAGAGCAACTCAAGCGCGAACAACAGACGCTCAAGAGTCCGGACATTCTCGCCATCAAGGGACTGGCCCAGTTCGAGCGTTTCCCGGCGGTGGTGGCCTTGGGTAACCTGATCGAGAATTGGCACCTCTCCGATTTCCATATCAGCCGGGCGCGACCCGAGGCCGAGGCGGGCTACGCCGAGCATCTGTCGCGTGAGGGAGAGAACCTCTCTCTCGTCGTGGAATACCTGTTCAACCACCACCCCAAGACCTTTGCTGAGATCCTGAGCCGTCTGCAGCGGTGCGTACCTGGAATCACTCAGGTCGAGGCGAAAACCACCGAAGAGGGTCGCGTCCTGCTGAAATTTCAGGACGGGTCGTTCGAGGACCCCTTTCTGGCGCGCTATGTGTCGGACGGGACGATCAAGATGCTGGCCTATCTGGTCCTACTCTATGACCCCAACCCACATCCGCTCTTGTGCGTGGAGGAACCGGAAAATCAGCTCTATCCATCATTGCTCTGGGACCTGGCAGAGGAATTCCGCGCCTATGCAGAGCGCGGCGGACAGGTCTTCGTGACCACGCACTCACCGGATTTTCTCAACGCGGTGCAACTCGATGAGGTCTTCTGGCTGGTCAAGGAGCAGGGCTACACCACCGTTCACCGTGCCGCCGACGATGAGCAGTTGCGGGCCTATATGGCCGACGGTGACCAAATGGGCTATCTCTGGAAACAGGGCCTATTCGCCGGAGCACATCCGTGATAGAGCATGTGGTATTCTTTCTCGAAGCCTTTTTCGTCGGCGACTGGAAGGCCGTGGCGGAGGCTTTCGATCGGCCCGCGCTGCATGCGCATGACCGCTCGGCCAAGTATCGGAACCCGGATGCCGTGGTATACCCCTCGCAAGAACTCCGACGACTGATCCAAGGCTACCAGAAGCGTGACGGGGCCCGGCGCATCGCGCCGCTCTTGCTGCCGGATCGTAACCGGTCAAGCAGTTTTCAGGCGTTGTATCAGACACTCTGTCGCATTGCCACCGCATGACACATCCAGCCTCACTCATCATCAGTTCGCCCTTTGAACGCCCGACGCACCATTGGCGCCGCGCCGGTGACAGTCGACTCGAATTACTGGACGGCCGCCGCCCGGCAGGTTACGAGGTCTTCGACACCCGCAACAACACGGTGCGCACCGTGGCGCTGGCGCAGGTCAACCGCATCCGCGAGCGGGTGGACGCCTGGCGCGCGGCCGACTATCCCGGCGTTACCGCCGTCACACGCCAATTGCTCGAACACTGGCAGGACCCGCAGACCAGTCGGCAATACGCCTTCTATTTCTGCCAGATCGAGGCGATCGAGACGCTGATCTGGCATGTGGAGGCCCCGCCCGACTTCAAGCAAGGCATCGCCATCCCCGGCGATGGCGGTGCCTGGGAGCGCCTGTGCAACAAGATGGCGACGGGCAGCGGCAAGACCGCGGTAATGGCGATGATCATCACCTGGCAGGTGCTCAATGCCCTGACCTATCCGAAGCGCAACAAGGATTTCTCGCGGACCGTCTTCATCGTCGCACCGGGGCTGACGGTCAAGGAGCGCTTACAGGTACTGCAACCCGGCCACCCGGAAAATGACTATGATGCCTTCGCGCTCTGCCCGAACGAGGCCCTGCGCCAAAAGCTCAATCAGGTCGAGTTGCTGATCGACAATTGGCACAACCTGATGCCGTTGAAGGAGCAGGACCGCTCGGTCGTCAAAAAGGGTGCGGAGAGCGACGAGGCCTTTGTGCGGCGGGTGCTGGGCCGACTCGCGGGGTCGCGGGACCTCGTAATCATCAACGACGAGGCCCACCACGCCTATCGCAAGCCGGCCGAGGCCAAGATCAGCAGGAAGGATGCGGAGTTGCTGGGCATCGACCTCGACGAGGCCACCCGCTGGATCGAAGGACTGGACCGCATCCACAGGAAACGGCGGATCGTCCGCTGTTTCGACCTCTCCGCCACCCCCTTCGCACCGACCGGAAAGACCAGCACCGAGGCCGCGCTGTTCCCATGGGTGGTCTCGGATTTCGGCCTGAATGACGCGATCGAGGCCGGACTGGTGAAGACCCCGCGCGTGGTGATCCGCGACAACGCCTTGGCCAACACCCAGACCTACCGCAGCAAACTCTATCACCTCTACCGGGAACCGGAGGTGGCCGAGGACCTGAACCGGCGCGGCGCGCAACCGCACGAGGCCCTGCCGCAGATCGTACAGGAGGCCTATACGCTGCTGGGGGCCGATTGGCGCGAGGCGTTGAATGCGTGGCAGGCGGCGGGACACCTGTCGCCGCCGGTGATGCTGACGGTGTGCAACCGGACTGAAACTGCTGCGCGTATCGAGCACTATTTCCGTCAGGGCGATGTCTACTGGCCGGAGTTGAAGGCGCCGGAGCGCACCTTGCGCGTCGATTCACGGGTGCTGGAAAAGGCCGAGATCGGAGAGACGGCCGTGACCGACAAGGCCTATGATGAGGTGTTGCGTGGCATCCTGGAGGCTGCCCGCATCCCGGAATCGCGCAAGGAGCCGCTGCGCACGCTGAAAAAAGAGGAACTGCTGCGCGCCATCATCGACAACGTGGGCAAGCGCGGCAGCGCCGGTCAGGACCTGCAGAACGTCATCTCGGTGGCGATGCTCTCGGAGGGCTGGGACGCCAAGAACGTCACCCACATCATGGGCCTGCGCGCCTTTACCAGCCAATTGCTGTGCGAGCAGGTGATCGGGCGGGGGCTGCGGCGCGTTTCCTATGAGACAGAGCCGGTCGTCTGTCCGGACGGCCGGACACGGGCGCTCTTCAAGGCGGAATACGTCAACATATTTGGGGTGCCGCTGTCGATTTTTCAGGAGTCGGACGACGACGGCAAACCGCCCCCGCCGCCCAAACCGAGCACCCAGATCGAATCCATCCCCGAGCGCAGCGAGTTGGAGATCGCCTGGCCCAATGTGCTGCGCGTCGATGTGGTGGTGCGCCCGGAATTGACAGTGGACTGGTCGACCATGCCGCGGCTGAAGATCGATCCGGCGCAGGTCCATATCACCGCGGACCTGGCCCCGGCACTGGGCGGCGCGGCCGATCTGTCCAAAGCCGTTTGCATCGATCTGGAGGCGTTACCCGAGGAATTCCGCCTGCAACGGTTGCTGTTCCTGGCGGCACGCAAGGCGCTGGCAACGATCGCGCACGGCTTTACCGGGGGGCACGCGTCGCTGATCCAACAGCTTGTGCGTCTCGTCGAACAGTTCTTTGCCTCGGACCGGCTGGATATCCCATCCAAGTTTCATCAGGACCCGTTGCGCAAGCGTATCCTCATTGCATTGTCCATTGACACCCTTGTCGGGCATGTGATCGCCCAGATTCAGCAGCAGAACTGCGAGCAACTGGAACCGGTCTTCGACGCTGAGTTCCCGATCGGCTCTACCCGCCTGATGCGTACCTGGTATTCGACCAGGCAGTGTCTTGAAACCACCCGCTCCCAGATCAGCCACGCGGTTGCCGACAGCACCTGGGAGCATTACACGGCCACCCTGCTGGAAACCCATCCGCAAGTGGCGGCTTACGCCAAGAACGACCACCTGGGATTGCAGGTCTACTACCTGTGGCACGGCAGCCGGCGCCGCTTCGTGCCGGATTTCGTGATTCGGCTGGTGAACTGCAAGCAGTTGGTGCTTGAGATCAAGGGCGAGGACTCGGATCAGAACCGCGCCAAACGCCTCGCCCTCGACACCTGGGTGCGTGCGGTGAATGCCCGCGGCGGTTTCGGGACCTGGTGCTGGGATGTGGTGAAGGCCGAGCCGTCGCGGGTCCATGACGTCATCGCCCATCACGCGCAGGGTCCGGGGCCTAGCGAGCCGATTGGCGAGGACTTGCCGGTTGGTTCGAATGCGCGGGCCGCATAGGCTTCGACCTTACTGAATGTTGGCTACCGCCGCTTCGCCCGGCCCGCCCCCGTTGGACCCTTGGCCGAGGCACTCAAGGTTGCGTTGGTACGCCGTTGCGATGCAGCCAACTCCACGCGGCCCTTGGCCTTGGCCAGCCACCGCTCGTCGCCCGGTTGGTCCGCCAACCGTTCCAGGCTGGCGATGACGGCGGCGGCGGCCGGTTCATCCCCGCGGACCTAACTCAGCATCGCCAAGACGCCATAGAGTGTGAAGACCTCCTGGATGTGCATCCGCGGCCGTTCGGCGAGCCCCTCCAGCAGCGCTTTGGCCGCGTCCGGGTAAGAACAAAGGGGCCAGGATCACTAACCTACGCGCACTGACGCAGACCACCGTACGATCAGCACAATTCTGGCAAAACATCGACCAGTTTGGGGCTGAGTACTACGGTTAGGCACATTATTCGGAGGCCGAACCCTACGGGCGACGTGCGCGGCCTGGCGAAAATCCAGCCCCGGGTCGGCCTGGCCCTGACGGTCATGATGGCGATGGCCCTGGGACACGTCAAAGAGGGTCGCCTCGGGCCGATGCGCTCGCTGGTCCAGCCCATCCCGGCATCGGCAAACCCCGCTCACCGCCACATCCGGTCAGGCCGCTGGCGCGTCACCTGCGGGCGCAACTGCCGCGGGAAGAGGTTGTTGAGAATTTCTCTCACTTAGGCGCCGCAGCGGCCCGATTTCGACAGCGTCCGCAAGCAAACGCCTGCGCGTCAAGCCCGCCTGAAGCTGATCTCGCCCAGCGGCGCCCGCGAAGAACGCCACAGCGCAAGTGTCTCCTGAGGTCCAGTCGTTGAGCCAGAAGGCCGCATCCCCTATACTGTCGCGTCCGGTGCGCCGATGTAGCTCAGCTGGTAGAGCAACTGATTCGTAATCAGTAGGTCGGCGGTTCGAATCCGCCCATCGGCTCCAATAAAACCAAGTAGTTAGGTGCGCTTTCGAACTCTTTAGTGTCCGAAAATCCCGCCGGGGTAACAAACGGGTCGCGTTTGGCCTTGTTCTGGCGTGTTATGCACGTTCGTCGGGCCGCCCAGCGGTGGGTTCTGCACGGAACCCGAGCCTCATCCCCCCAAGCGCGCGGGCAGAGAGCAAAAGACCAGCTTCTCTAGCTTTCGGGCATCTCTGCCCGGTACCCGTCATCGCCTGTCAATTTTCCTCTCAGGATTGATCATGGCTGAATATTTCACAGACGTTGGAAGCACTTGCGAAAGCGCCACCCGGATGCGGTGACCAACCATCTCAACTTCTGTCTGGCGGCAACCGCCATCACTTGGATCTATGGCGCCCAGTTGGAACAGGCACCGCCGAGGCGCTATGCCACCACCAAGCGCACCGAATATGCCTTCGCCGATCTGTGGCGGCGGCTCGCCCAAGACCTCGGCGGCGAGGGTTTCGGTATCGCTTGCACGGATCCTGGCAAACCGACACGAAATTCGCTGATCGCGGCGGTTATGAAGCTTGTGGCGTAGTTGAAAGCAGGAAACTTCAGTATCGTTATTCGGATATCGGCATGGTTCAAAAATGCGTCTTACTCCTTCGCTATTCGCAAACAGGTCAAACGCGCGCCGTCTCCGAGCGCATCGTTGCGCCGCTGCGACAGGCTGGGATTTTGGTTGACTGTATTGACCTCGCGCCCCGCCAAGCCTATCCTTTCCCCTGGCCCTTTTTACGGTTTCTTGAGATCTTTCCGGAGGCTGTTCAAGGTGTTGGGCCGATCCTCGATCCAATCGAACTGCGAAGCGCCGGTGACTATGCCTTGGTGATTTTGGCCTATCCCGTATGGTTTCTGGCCCCGGCCCTGCCCGTTGCGAGCTTCCTGAATGGCGCCCAGGCGCACGCCTTGCTTTTCGGCAAGCCGGTCATCACGGTGGTGACGGCACGCAACATGTGGGTCATGGCGCAGCAGTCAGTCACCCAAAAACTCAGCGGTCTGGGGGCGCATTTGCTGGACCATATCGCGTTGGTGGACCCCGCGCCCCCGCTGGTGACCTTTATCACCACGCTGCGCTGGGTGCTGTCGGGCAAGCGGCAGCAGCAGCCGTTCGGCTTGCCCGATGCGGGGCTGACCGCGGCGCAGATCGCCCGGTGTCGGCGCTTCGGTTTGGCCTTGGTGCAGGCCTTGGCCGCTGATCAAGAGCAGCGCGGCGCGGCCCTGCTGCGCGGCTTGGAGGCGTGCTATGTCGATCCGGCCCTGGCGTTGAGCGAGAGAGTCGGCTTTCGGAGCTTTTACCTCTGGTCGCTGCTGCTGCGCCGGATCGGGCCGCAAGGCAGTTCCGCGAGGCGTTTGGGGGTACTGGTCTATCTGTGCATCCTGATCACGCTGATTTGCACCCTGGTGCCCATCACCCTATTGCTGCGAAAATTGGCTTTTGCCCTGAGTCCCGCACGCGCCCGGGCCAGGCAGGCGGCCCTGGAGTTGCCCTCGGGCAATGGTTCGGAGCGTATGCCCGAGTTTGCACCATGAGCCGGGCCGTCTACATCACGGCCAGCGCCGCATTCTTACCCAATGCGCCGGTTGACAATAGCCGGATCGAATCGGTATTGGGGCAAGTGGGGCTGCGGCCCTCGCGCGCCAAGCGCATCGTGCTCAAGAGCAACGGCATCAAGCTGCGCCATTATGCGCTGGATGCCGCGACCAGAGTCGCAACCCACAGCAATGCCGAGATGACCGCCGCCGCCGTCAAGGCCCTGTTTGCCCCAGGCGAGGTACAAACGACGGCACTGGTCTGCGGTACCTCCACCCCAGACCAAACCATGCCCAATCATGCGGTGATGGTGCACGGTGAACTTGGCGTCCCGATCCGCGAAGTGGTGGCTACCAGCGGCATTTGCCTGTCGGGACTGAGCGCCTTGAAATTCGCCTATTTGGGCGTGACAGCAGGGGACTACGCCAGCGCCGTCGCCACCGGCTCGGACCTGCCATCCGCACTATTGCGCGCCGAGTCCTTTGCGGCCGAATCGGCAGCCCGGTTGCGCCAATTGCAGGAACATCGGGAACTTGCCTTCGAGAAGGATTTCCTGCGCTGGATGCTCTCCGACGGCGCCGGTGCCCTGCTATTGGAACCGCGGGCGCGGCCGCCGTCACTGGCGCTGCGGATCGATTGGATCGATTTGTTTTCCGCCGCCGATGTGCTGCCGACCTGCATGTATGCCGGCGCGCAGGAATGCCAGGGGCAGATCGTCGGTTGGATGCAGTTGAACGTCCAAGCGCGTACCGCCGCTCCGGTGATGGCGATAAAGCAAAATGTGCGTCTGCTCAATGACAATGTGGTGCGCGCTTGTTTTGAGAACCCGTTGCGCGATCTGCTGGAACGGCGTAACCTGCTCCAGGGTCCGATCGATTGGTTCTTGCCGCACATGTCGTCTATGTACTTTGCGCCGGCCCTGGCGGCCGTGGTCAAGACCTTGGTGCTGCCGATTGCCGACGCGGCCTGGTTCACCAATCTGTGCCGCTGCGGCAACACCGGTGCGGCGTCGATCTACATCATGCTCGACGAGTTGCTGCGCAGCGGGCGCCTGAGACCGGGGCAAACCATCCTGTGCATGGTGCCCGAGAGTGGGCGCTTCAGCAGCGGCTTCATGCACTTGACGGTCTGTCAAGGCTAGGCCCTACCGTCATGCGCACGACCGATTTGGAAACCCACGATAGTACACTCCTCTCCGGGCAGCGGCGGGTGGTGTATGCGCTCAACGACGCCGGGCAATACCAGGGGGTGCACTCGGCCGGGTGGGAACCCGAAGAGCAAGCCGGCCTGGACGAGGTGGACTGGTTCGATCACCTGCGCACCGAGTGCCGGGCGCGCATCGCGCAAGGTCTGGACTCCCCCTTGCGCTATCATATGTACCGGCTGCGGCTGGATGAGTCCTTGTTGGCGGAGGCGGTCGGGCTGTGGTCTTGGCAGGTCAAGCGGCATCTCCGGCCCAAGGGCTTTGCCGCCTTGAGCCCGGCCTTGCGTGCACGCTATGCACGTGTACTGGGCATGTCGGCGCAGGACCTGGATCGCTGTGATTGACTTCCAGCACCGCCAGGGCTCGCACTGCGAAAGCACGGCCGCCGCCAGTCTGTTGGCGCATCATGGCTGGCCCTTGTCCGAGGCCATGTGCTTCGGCTTGGCCTCGGGCTTGAGCTTTTCCTACCTGCCGTTTGTGAAGATCTATGGCATGCCCTTGGTGGCCTACCGGGCGCTGCCCGGGCGCATCATCGCGCGCCTGCGGCGGCGCCTGCAACTGCCGTTGCGAATGCAGCAATTCACCGACAGTACGGCCGGACAGGTCAGGCTCGATGCGCTTCTGGCCCAGGGCCAGCCCGTCGGTTTGCAGGCCTGTATCTATTGGCTGCCCTACATTCCGGAGAATCTTCGCTTTCACTTCAATGCCCATAACCTGATCATTTATGGGCAACAGGGCGACAGTTACGCAGTGAGTGATTCGGTACTGGAAGGAACGCACCGCATCGCGCGCGACGATCTGCAGCGCGCGCGCTTCGTGCGCGGTAAGCTGGCACCGAAAGGGCGCTTGTTTTATTTCTCAGAAGACGTGGCCGCCCAGGATATACGCGCCCAGATCGGTCCCGCGATAAAGCAGGTGGCCAGGGAAATGCTGCAGCCGGCCCTGCCGTGGATCGGCGTCAAAGGCATTCGCTTCTTGGGCAAGCAACTGGGGCGACTCGATGCCGGCATCCCGGCCCGGGAGACAACCCGCTTGCTGCTGCACATCGTGCGCATGCAAGAGGTGATCGGAACGGGCGGTGCGGGGTTTCGCTTCTTGTATGCGGCGTTCTTGCAGGAATCAGCGCAGTTACTGCAAAATGAACCACTGGCACAAAAGGCCCTCGCGTTAACGCAGATTGGTGATGCCTGGCGCCAATTTGCCGTGGAGTTGGCGCGGATGGCCAAGGGTCGCGAGCCCTTGTCGCCGCGGCTCCTGCAAGCCGCGGCCGATGCGCTGGCGGCCCGGGAGACGGAGTTCTTCAGGTCGCTGTCAGCGCTGCGCACGCAGTTGCCAGGCGGCTAGACACAACAGGGCGATGCCAAAGGCGCAGAGCCGGGCGGCGTCACCGAGCCACTGCGACCACTGTTGTTCGCCCAGGAAAATGCGCACCAGCCCGTCATTGGCCCAGCCCAGCGGTGACAGTGCAGTCATCGTTTGCAGGGATAACGGCATCACGGCCTTGGGCACCATGATGCCGCCGATGGCCGCCAGCATCACATTCAGCGCACCGCCGACCAGATTGGCCTGCTCGACACTGTGGGCCCAGGCCGACAGGGCCAACGCCAAGCCCAAGGCCGCCAAGCTGGTGGCGGCCGTCATCAGCCCCAGGGCGAGCCAGTCGAAGTGCAAGGACAGGGCCTGCAGGCCCAATTGCGGGATCAGTAACACCCCGACCAGCAGCATGACCAGCACCTGCACGGCATTCACGCCGCCAAAACACAGCGCCTTGGCCAGGATCACCGAGCCGTTGCCAACCCCCATGGTCTGCAGGCGGCTCAAGGTGCCGAGTCGGCGTTCCTGGATGAAGACCGCCGAGAGCGGCAGCACGATGAAAAAGATGCCAAAGGCGAGCCACGCCGGCAGTACCCGCTGGACTGCACCAAAGCGCGAGTGACCCTTGACCTCGTAGAGGCTCTTGATCTCGATCTGGGGTCTTATCAGGGTCGGATCGAGCATGCTCGACGGCATCAGGGCGCGCGCCAGCGGATCGGCATCGGCGAGCAACAGGCCGGGCAACTGCCGTCCCCAGTTCTGTTCAATCCGGCTGCGCAGGGCGTTGACCACTGGCACCGGCGTCATGTCGTCAACCAGGAGGTCGACGCGCAACGGCGCGATGTCTTGCGCGTCCGTCGTCGCGGGGCTGCTCAGAATAATCCCGATACCGATGGCCTTCGCTTCCAGCGCGGCCAGCAGCGCGGCCTGGTCGGTGAAGACACGTCCGCTCAACTCGGCCTGCAGTCGCTTGGCCAACTGGCGGTGGCCGGGGGCGGCGGGTGCCTGGTTGATGATTCCGATGGCTGGCAGTTGTGGCTGATGGTCGTACGACATGGCCTCTTGCATGACCAGACTCATGATCAGGATAAAGAGGGCAGGCATGATGAAGAGGGCCGCAAGGCCATGTCGGTCGTGCCGCAGGCATCGCCAGTCTTTGATCAGCAATGACCAAACCACCCGCGGCTTGAAGATGCCGCCCCGGATCGACGGCGCCCGGTCGATACCGGTCGACTCATTCATGCGGCGACCTCAGTGGCCGAGACCGAGTCCAGGTACCGCTTGGTGTGACGGATATAAAAGTCCTCCAGGCTCGCGTAGTCATGCAACAGGGTGCGCATCGCCACGTCCGCGAGCACCAGTCCATTTTGCAATAGCACCACCTGGGTACAGAGTTGCGAGACCTCTTCCAATTGGTGGGAGGCGAAGACCACCGTAACCCCCTGCGCCGCGAGCGCATCGATTTGTTGCAAAATCGCTTGGCGCGACACCGGGTCGATGCCGACCGTGGGCTCATCGAGCAGCACCAGTTCAGGCTGATTCAACAGGCCGATCGCCAGGTTCAAGCGCCGTCGCACCCCGCCGGAACACGCCTGCACCCGGCGCTGTAAATGCGTTGCATCGAGCTGACAAAAGGCCGCCGCCTGCGCGATCCGCGTCCTGCACTCGTGCCGGGGCAGGTCCAATACCCCCGCGAAGCAACTCAGGTTCTCCGCGCACGTCAGGCTCGGGTAAAAGGCATACTCTTGCGGGACCAGACTCACGCGCGTGGAGCGGGGCCGGATCAAGCGCCCGCGGGTGGGCTGCAATTGCCCACAGATCAGACCCATCACGGTTGATTTACCCGCCCCGTTGGGACCCAGCAGACCCTGCACCGCCCCCTTGGGAATGGTGAAGCTGACCGCATCCAAGGCGCAACCGGACGCTTTTGGGTACCGGTAACTGACACGCTCAAAGGTCAACATGGCATTGCAAGATCGGCGGTAAGAATGGGTAAGTTACGAGCCAAGAACAAGTTAAACACACACCATCGTTGTGGTTTTCGTAATCGGAGAATCGATGCAATTTCGGGTGCGAGAGAATCCGGGCCACTACGACAACCTCGATTAGGACAACGACAACGACGCCATTAGCACTATCTACGGGACTTGTTTAACGCGATTAGTGAACCGTTCCTTGGCGCCCGGGGCGAAAAGGACCCGCAGATCAGGCTTGCCGCGCAGTGCAGGATCGCGTTCTGCCGCGGCAATGGCGCGAGGGCCTAGGCGGATGGTACGCCGACAGCGCGCGGTTCTGCCAGGACGCCGCGCGAAAGTCTGCCCCTGCTCAGGGGACCAGCCAAGACGGGGCCACGATCCGCTGGCTGCGCGGAGCGCCAGGAGGCGCTCGTCGGGGCCACCGGTGACGATCGGACGCCCCAGCGCGAGCGGAGAACGCCGGGGCGAGGGACCCCCGGCGCCCGCCCGCGGCGCGTCTAACGCTTGACACCTGAGCTTTTGGCCCTACTATTAGCACTCGCTGGTGGAGAGTGCTAACAACCCAGGCGGCAGACCGCGCCGGCGCCTACCCTCCACCCCCCTGAACACCCCTCCCAAGGAGAATCCAGATGAATGTCCGTCCCCTGCATGACCGCGTCGTCGTCCGTCGCATGGAAGAAGAGCGTACCAGCGCCGGTGGCATCGTGATCCCCGACTCCGCCGCCGAGAAGCCGATCCAGGGCGAGGTGCTCGCGGTCGGCCGCGGCAAGATCCTGGAAAACGGGGATGTGCGCCCGCTGGACGTGAAGGTCGGCGACCGCATCCTCTTCGGCAAGTATTCCGGCACCGAGGTCAAGCTCGACGGCAAGGACCTCCTGGTGATGCGTGAAGACGACATCATGGGCATCGTCGAAGGCTGAACGCCCCCCGACCGTCGACCGACGGTCCCGCCCGGCGGCCCCCGCGAGCGCCGCCCCGCATCCCCCTGACCACAGATTGATTCGAGACAGATTCCCATGAGTGCAAAAGACGTTAAGTTCGGCGGCGATGCCCGTGCCCGTATGATGGAAGGTGTGAACGTCCTGGCCAACGCGGTCAAGGTGACCCTCGGCCCCAAGGGCCGCAACGTGGTCCTGGAGAAGTCCTACGGCGCCCCGACCGTGACCAAGGACGGCGTGTCCGTCGCCAAGGAAATCGAACTCAAGGACAAGTTCGAGAACATGGGCGCCCAGATGGTGAAGGAAGTCGCCTCCCAGACCTCCGACGTAGCCGGTGACGGCACCACCACCGCGACCGTCCTGGCCCAGGCCAT
>Ga0247841_10005909_pt1 | contig 19375 bp, 6 predicted proteins | sample LaCruzMarch2015__2_FD_192410 | JGI IMG/M metagenome (GOLD analysis project Ga0247841, IMG submission 192410) | Freshwater microbial communities from meromictic Lake La Cruz, Castile-La Mancha, Spain - LaCruzMarch2015_18m | ecosystem: Environmental > Aquatic > Freshwater > Lake | place: Spain... | reverse complement strand
ACTTTGAGTACAAACTCCGTTACTGATGGTCCAGCGTAAAACATAAGTTCCAAATGCGTTTGCTGTAAAGTTTGAATTGCCGGTGGTCGGGGCACTAAACGTACCTGTACCTCCGCTGAAGATGCTCCATGCGCCTGTTCCAACAATAGGTGTGTTACCACCTAAGGTGGTACTGGAAAGTAAAGCACAATGATTTTGTGTTCCGCCGACTAAAGCCGTGGTCGGTGATTGACAAAAGTCCAACGTAACAGTCCAGTTTTTTGTATATGAAGGATTTTCAGCAGTAACAACATATACTACAGAAGCAGTAAAATTATTTGTAGTTATGCCACTTAGTTGAATGGTATTACTCACTCTGGCTGTGGCATACAGGGACAGGGAAAAAGTAGCTGCCAGTGTAGTAACATTAGTGCCCTGAGGTACGGTTACCCTGATTGTAAGGGCAGATGTATCAATCACAGCAGGCAATGTTTGCTGTGGCAGAGAATAAGAAAGTATATTTGCATTCCTACTTAATACCATGTTTGACCAAACATAGGGGTTAGTAATCAGGCCAACAGTATTGTTGGGGGAAAATAAAATAGTTTGTGATGCAATGATAATAGAATTTTCACTTGAATCATACATTTTAAAACTGATAACCTCTCCGCTTGTTGCGTTGGAATAAATCATCAGGAAGGCTATATACCTTCCCTGTCCTGAGATATAAATAGGCTTTATTACACCCCTGCATTCTGACCCCACAAAAGCGCCAATCACATCAGAAGTATCATCCGATTCTATATGATCAATGATTATAACGCCGGTTGCTGTCATGGAGTACTGGAAAGCATAAGGATTAACTGTCCAGCCCGGATTTCCTGCTTTAACACCAATAGATGCTATCAGGAATAGAGCGAATGTGATTATAAATAATTTCATTTTACAGATATTAATTTAACCATTTCATTTATCCCTCCACTTATCAGTAATTTACAAGTGGAGGGTATTTGAATTTTGTTGCTAATTGGTAATGATTACTTTTATTTGTGAACTGAATTTATTTGCTTTCATCCCGATATAATATACCCCGGGCGACAGTTTAACACCATTTTCGTTAGTGCCATTCCACGTCTGGCTCCAAACACCTTTTTGCATCTGCTTATCTGCCAGTATATCTATTTTTTCACCAAGAATATTGTAAACAGTTATAGTTACCTGAGCATTTTCCTTGAGACCAAAAGAAATTATTGCTTCGTTACGGAAAGGATTCGGATTGAGCTGCAGGTAATAATCGGTCAGGACATTGTTAACTGTAATACCATTTGGATCTGCAAGAGTCAGTAAAACAGGATGTTCAATATCTCCCTGAACAGTATTTGCCTCAAATGCCAGGTTTTCGGTGATAGAATATTCAAAATTGACCGATGGATCGAAAAGATGGAATGAAACATTTTCTCCGATAAACACTGAGCTGCTTACCGGCAGGAAGAACAAGTAATTATTAGTCGCTGTAAGCCATGTTGGTTTAATATAACCCCTGCAAATATTATTTACAAAAGCACCCAGCACCATATTATCATTTACTGGTCCCATTTCTCCCATATTCACACTCGCAACAAGGCTCAGGTTATTTTCATACTGTGCTAAATTGTTGTTCCATGAAAGCGGGATTACAGGCGGCAATTCTTCTCCTCTTTTCAGCCCGGTGCCGGTATTAGGATAATTAAATGTATTTGTTGAAGAACCAAGAGATTTATACATATATCCTTCGCCCGGCTTCATAAAACCGAGACTGCCAATCCATCCCATTCCGGTTTGATACATTGCGAAAGAAGATTGTCCCTTTATTACATCCCCGTTTTGTGTTCCCAGATAAGATGCCAAAGCTTCATTAATAGTGAAGTTGGTTTGCGGAATAAAGCCAATCCAGTTCCAACCACTCCTGACAGTAATTGGTGTAACAGCCGGATTAACAACTTTACCTACAAACCTTATGGTGTCAGGCTGGCTCATTTTCATCAGGTACATCTGGTCGTTTTTAAAGTGTCCGGAAGATATCAAATTGCCATTCCAGCCATAACCGGAAGTATATTGTGCATAATTGGCAATCTGCGCTTTAACAAGGTCGCCGGTGGTTGCCTGAACATCCTGTAATACATAATTCACATCTGTAATGTATGGCGAGGTGAGGTTAAGCGAAAACCAGTTCCATCCTGTCTTTAACGGAATATATAGGTCTTGTGCCTGTGTAGCATTAATATAAATCGGTTGCATGATTGTTCCCAAAACAACATCGGCCTCAAAATTTAATGGGGGGGTAACCTCTGATCTGATAACGCCTTCGCTGGCATCCCAGACTTTGAATTTTAATTGTTCATAACTGCTGGCATCATTGCTGTATATATCCAGAAAGACTTCCCATTTATCTACTGCACCAATATACTGCATTCTGCCAACACCTCTGCATTCATTACCATGGAATACAGCAACAATATCGCTTTTGTCTGTGGACAATATGCTGTCAACTGCAAGCTCTCCTACTATATTCATAGTAAACGCATAATCAGCAGAATTCACGGACCAGTTTGGTGCCGGTGCTATTACATCGAGTTGAAGGACAAATGTTTCGTCATAGCCAAATGAGGAAGTAGCAGGGATATCTACAATGTAATTTCCAACATTTAACCCTGAATTAACTGTGAATGTAACAGTAACAGAAGCGGTCGGCCAGATTGTCCCTGATTGTGGAGTACAGGTGAGCCATTCGGGCAGGTTATTAATAGAATAAGATTCCATATTGCCCCCTTTGTTTGTTAAAGTCACTGTGAAACTGAGCGGATCGTAAATATTTTTTGTGAGTATTACATCCTGAGAACCCCATGAAATTGGGCTACGATCAACATAAGCTGTCCAGGTCCTGGGAGATTTCATGGTGTTATTATGAAGGTCTCTGACACCTTTAGCGGTAATATCCAGAATACAGTTCTCAATTTTTGCATTAGATGAGGTTGGTGATAAAATGACCTTATCGTTGTTCAGAAGATAGGTGAAATTAACAGCCTGAACAGGCCTTTCCAGTTTAATTGAAGGACCGTCAGAGTCAAAAGATGCCCCTGTACCTATTGTGCTAAGAGTATCTGATCCTGCAATATTTATAAGAGTTTGTGTAAGCACATCTCTACCATATTCAGTGGTATATTTTTCAAATGGATAATATTGCTCTAAACCGGTTTCATTGCCTATGAGCCGGCAGTTCATATCACGGGTGATCTGTTCCTGAGTACGTCCCAGGCTCCATATACGAACTTCATCCATCGAACCGGTATAAAAATCTGAAAATGCAACCGTGCCACTGGCTTTTGTAGCCTGTGTCCCCAAATAGGTATATGGAGAAATAAACCCGCTGAATTGAAATCCGGATTCTCCTGCCTTAAAAATACCATCCAAATATACGCTCAAATTACCCATCCTGTTAACCGACATTGCAAAGTGATGCCAGTTGTTATCAAAATACCCGGCGGCAATATTGGTGGTTATTCCGTTATTTACGACCTGAAGCATTCCTGATGCATTTGATCGTACTGACCATGTGTTCCGGTTGTAGATGTCAGCCCCTGAACTACCGCTTCCATTGGAGAAAAGACATGCATTGGGGACAAGGCCTGATTTAAACCAGAATTCAACTGAAAAGTCCTGTTCTGAATTAAATACAGTTTTTTCCGTATTAATAACAGCATAACTGCTATTATCAAACATAAATGCTTTGCCGGCAGGTGTGATCAGCCAGGTTCCATTTGTTAGTGTGGCATTTCTGCTGTGAGCAATATCAGTGATAATAGTTCCTTTTCCTTCGTTCATGGGCCAGCATCCGATAAGGTTTCTTTCCCGGCCGGATAAATTGCTGGCAATGTTAGGATAGAAATCAGTAAGTCCTAATGGTTTGCCCCATACCCGCAATTCATGTAAGTTGCCCTTAAAATATGAATAACCGGGGATTATTGTTGGCTTGGCTACATAAACATCGCCATAACCCAAATAGGTAATATTCGCCGGTATGGATGCAAGCAAGTCAGCATCTTTATAAAATTCTACCAGTTTGTTGGTGTAATCATAAGTCACTACCCAATGGTACCACATTTCGTCATGAGGAACATCAGTATTAGAATTAATTAAAGTGTCTTTCAGATGCAGGAAAAGTTTATTCTGCTCGTTAATACCTATTAATATACTATTGTCAGGATCGTTACCCTGGGAAAATATGATTTGCTTTGAACCAACTAAAGTGTCTGTTCGCATCATCCAGAATTCAACAGAAAACGACTTGCTTGCCAGGTTAACTCCTGACATTTTCATATAGTCGTTGATTCCATTAAACCCAAGGCTTGTGCTATGACGAATAGCCGAACCGTTAAGAACCCCACTGATATTAAAACTATTAAAGAGAGAAGTTGCATCAACGGTTTCGTTGAATTGAATACTTAACTCATCACCGGCACCCAGTATGCCATCAGAAGGCTGAGGAATGCCAAACGGCTGAGGGCAGATACGATCGAAGGCACCGGATATAACAGGTGAGCTTTCGGGATCAATATTGGCTTCGCAATTTCCCAGAACACGGAGATTGAATAATCCGTCTTGCATCAAAGTCACATCCCATGGATAAACAATATTTGAAGCCCAGGGATCTAAGATACTATCAGAAGAGGCACCTAAGGATTCTTTAAGCGATGAATTTCTCCACCATGTATGCACATTGTTCCATAGAGAGGTATTGGTGGGTTTATATTGAAGTATAACATTATTCTGGTAAATGTAATCTGAAACATTTCCTCCCAGTATAACATTAATACTTGCAGGACTTGCTGAATTCACAAGAAACTGGTCAAGAGGTTTATCAATTACAAGTGTTTTACAGGGTGGAACAAAATGAACACTTACATCAACTGTGGCAAAACAAGATCCCATGCCGCCATTGTTAAATGATGAATATTCGCAGGCTGAATAAAACAAGAGTTGCAGGTTATCATACTCATAATAATCCGGGGCACATTCTATTGCAAGAGAAGCATTGACAGTACCTCCGCCTGGAATAGTAAATGCGATGCGGTCTTCAACAGTAACACCATTAATTTTGATAGTTGCTCCATGCTGATTCGACGATTGCATAACACTCAGGTAATATACCATCGCTTCATTGGTTTCACTCAGATTTGAGAGAGATAATGTGAACATTGCAGGGTGAGTGTAAGGAACATCATATCGGGCCGATGGGCTTACCAGAGCTTGCAATTTTTCACGTTTCTGTGTTCCACCGCTTAACGACACTCCAATACTGTCAGTATAATATTTAACAGTATCCGGTCCTTCCCAGGGGCACATAGATGACCCGCCTACCAATGAGAATACTGGTCCGTTGCCTGTTTTGTCTTTTTTTACATCAATACTCAGATTATCTCCAATATCGGGATCATTTAATGTAAACCCATAAGTGGTAGTTTCAGATTCATTTCTCGCATAAGAACCGTTTATTGTGTAGTCAAGCCCAAATGCCTGCTCCAGTTCAAACCCTGCTCCTGCAAACTTGCCTGATAATGTTGATGTCACCTCTAAACCCATGTTAAATTCCAAAGAGGTTTTTGTTTCCCATGTTTTGTTAACTGCCATTGATTTTTCAAATGATACCTGCCCCCCAATAGAATAATTGCGATCAAGTTCGGCTAAAAGTTTATATTTTTCGTTCTCAGCGAGTGTCTGTTTCCATAAACGTATTTGTTGATTATACCATCGAAGCTCATCTAAATTTAGAAGGTTGATAGCTATGGCACGCGGGTTATATTTTTTAAAATAGAATGTATAACTTTGCCCGGTAGTATCGGCAAGTTCGGTTTTTGCCGGTGTATGAGTTGAAGCATCATTGCCCCATATCGGATCATCATTATTGAGCCCATAATTGGGGTCATTTTCATCATCAATATGAAATATATATGCTGTGGTGTCTCCGATACTCCTCAGATATAATTGTTTTCTGATAAAACTATTTCTGAGCATTATCAGATTGGGGATAACCACAGTTTCAATATGATTCTGTGTGTACATAAAAGTAGTTTGATAGCCACCTTCAATCATGAAAATACCATCGGCTTTACCGACCTTTAGGGCAGCAGTGTCACCGGGAATATTGGTGCAATTGCCATAACAATATTGTGGAAGCATGGGATAAACTGCATCGGTAACCCCAAACAAATAATTTTTTGAGCCACCAATAAAAATGTCGCTTTTCGCACCGGGAAGTTTCGGAGAATCACTTGTCTGCCATTTTTCGGTGGTTGTAAACTCTTGCGAAAAAGTAGTTTCATTACTTATTTTTGATTTTACGGTAGCTTTAAGGGAAGCATCTAATTTGGCTTCTGTTTCAAGCTGCACTATTAATCCGGCACTGAGTTCCACACCAAGTGACAATTTCAATTGTTTTGAGCGTGACATTTCCAGCGTATTAGTTATGCTTTCAGTATTTGTAATTTTAGATCCTTGTTCAAGGTATGCACTGCTACCACTTCCGGGAGGGTCACGTAAAATTATAAAAGGCGTTTCCGGGCCTGTTGTAATAAAATTTAACCCTGCCTGTGGAACTGAACCATATACATAGGCACTTAACCCATTTGCATTGGTAGGCTGCCATTTTATCTTTGTCTGGGACCCTGCTTTTTGAACCCACAACTCCAGCGTTTTTAAATAAGGAGTGGCTATATTAGGTGAGCCGGCATCAAAGGAATAAATAATTTCTCCGGTACTTCCGGTCAATACGGTGTCCAGACTTGTTTTATCGGCAATTTTATTATTTATAGTTATAGTAGCCTGGCTTACAGGTACGGTATCTTTCTTTAAATTATGAATATTATCTTTATTGACATAAGGTTCATAAGCAAAAATATTCATATTATAATTATGAAACTGGGTAAATGAAAGATATGGAAGATTTTTCAGCTCATAGCTGTGCGTTAGCCCCAAAGAATCACTGTACTCATATATGCTATCACCTGCAAATTTTAAGCCATTGGGTTTAGTAACCCTAATCTGCAGAGGAACATTATAAACAAAATTCTTTATAAAATTATAGGAAACACTATCATTCTGATAATTGCCATTAACAAGAACAGAATCATACAATTTCATTTCAGATGGGTTTGATGCCAGATTAAGGCCCTGTGCGACTTCTGTCGGGAAACTAATTACCGGATTTGATGGAACAGAAACACCCGAATTACCTTCAACATCCATTAATAAATAATTCATTGGCGGCAATTTAACAGAATACTCCCCTGTTGCAGTATCGGTTCTAATAGTTCTGGTTAAGCATCCATCAGATGTCTTCAGGTTAATTAATGCCTGCCCGATATTGTTTTTGGTTTTTTTAAACCCGGGGTTTTTACTGCCTTCAACATTCCCACCAACAACAAATCCTATCACTTTAACCGTAGTAGTATCTAAAAATACGTAATTAGGAATATCATCATTAAAATTTTGCACTAATACGTTTTCAAATTTATGACCATTCTTAAATGCCATAACAGTATTAACACCCAGAGGAATTTGAAGTGAAAATTCGCCATGGGGTCCTGATTCAATTAATGCTCCTTCTTTAATCTGGTAATTTCCATTAACCTTAAAGTTAACACCGGCTGCACCGCATCCGTCAGATGCACCGGACCAGGGAGTGCTGTAATAAACAAACCCATTAAGAGAATACACTGATGAATCCTGAAAGTCCATTCCATCTACGAGATAACGAATATCACCCAGTGAAGTAACTAAGTTAACAGGTCTGAATTTGTGTGTCTGGTAAACAGGTGTAAGCGTAAATGATTCAGAACTGCCATAATATGGTAATTCAGCAATAGTGTAATTACCATCAGCTGCAGATACTCCGGAGAAATTGAGTTGGGATATTGTAGGCATTCCCGCGTCTAAAATAGTTGCATTATATATGTTGCCGTGATTTTTATTAAAGATTACGCCATTCTGAGAGCAATCGAAAATCATTTTTGTACTATTATCATCCATACGATAATATGCAGCAAGACCGGATTCTTTTCCACTCAATATACGCCTGTAATCTCTAAGGATTATAGAGTCAGGACGGGCAATATTCCATATTCTTATATCTGTCAATCTTCCTGAAAAATATCCTGAAGCATCCGGTCCGGCCCCGATAAATGTGTTATTACTGCTATTGTATTGAATGGGATAAATGCCTCCGGCATTGTTGGGTGTGCCGGAAGGAATTCCGTCAATATAAATCTTTGTGAGCTGGCCATTGAATGTTGCAGCAATATGATGCCAGCCGGCAGTCAATCCGGTTGTAGAAGCCGTAGCATTAATCTCAGCCCCGTTACGTTTAACCATCATTCCAACTGAACCATTTGCCACGTATAATCCATATCCACCAGTCTGATAGTTGCTGATAATAAACTGGTTTCCGGACATTCCGGTACCCCAGTCAGCTTTATAAACCCATGCTTCAGCAGTAACTGCCTGTGAAGGCTTTAGTTCAACTGAATCTCCAAGATTAACATAAGATGTTGTTCCATTAAAATCCAGACCGTATTTTTTCTGTGTAAACTCTCCGCCTGTAGTCCTGATGACAACATCTGCCATCGCCTGATTACCTCCATATAAGATAATTTTCCCGTTGATTGTTACAGTTGGCCTGCTGAAACCCAAATCGTTCTTAGAATTTGAATAAATCGTAGTTCCTCCGCAGGATGCTTTAGCGCGTATCCAATACCTGTAAACTGTATGATTGTTAAATCCAGTGCCGCCGCTTACATTATCTGACCACGAATTTGAAGTAGAAGATACCTGTGCAATGGTAGTTCCAGGTATATCTAAATCAGTTTCATCGCTGCGATAAATATAAAAATAGTCATACAGATTTTCATTGCCATTGTTATTGGCTACCCAGCTTAACTCGACACTGTTTTTCTTTTCACCTTTTGAAACTGTGAACGATCGTATTACCTGTGTTAAATCAGGAGTAAGGTTAATTGTGTTTGATGGGACCGACGTCAGAGTCCCGCATGAATTACTTACTTCTATTTTGTAAATGTAATCTGTACACTGTGTGAAATCAGCATCGGTAAACCTGACCGAATCTTTTGAATAAGAGGAGTTTAGGACGGTATAATCAGGATCGGTGCTTTTCTTTCTTTTAATTATTAAGGGTGCTCTATTGATTAAATTGTTTGTCCAGTTCAGTACGATTTTGTTGTTTACTATTGAGGCCGTCAACCCGGTGGGGGCCGCGATCAATGCGTAATAAACGGCTGAAACAATTGTTCCGTAACTGCCCCATGTTCCGCAGGCATTTTTGCTTCTCATACGGTAATACCAGGTACCGTCGCTGGGAGGGACATTGTCAACTGTGCGCAAACTTCCGCTGATAGCAGTATCTATCCTGGTGTAGGTCGTAAATAAATTACCGGTACTGCGTTGCAGTTCGTAAGTTATAGGGACAGTACCTGAAATATTCCAGGCAAGTGATACTTTTCCGTCACAGGAATTAGCATCCGGTGTCAGGCTGCCCGGAGGATCAAGAATAGCGTTAACATTTCCCGTAGCACTGAAACTGTATTTCGAAGTTTTCAGGTAAGTAGTGTCAGTGTTTGATCTGGATGATCTGACAGTATAGGTATAACTTGTGCCCGGTGCAGAGGTATATTGATAACTTGTATCGAAAGTGGAAACAAACCTGGTGCCGTTTCTATATAGCCAATATATAGGAGAGTCTTTTGAACCTCTCCAGGAAATTGTATAAGGGTTGCATGCATTGGCAGGTGCAGTTACTTTAAAAGGAATAGGCGGCGAAATTATCCTGTCAACGCTGCTATTGGTAGTGGCCTCATAATTGAAATCAATGGAGGTGCAATTATGATGACCGGAAGCGTCTATCAGCAGCTTTTCATTAACTTGTCCGGTGTTAACAGTCTGGTAATAACGGATAAGTTTGTCATTACCGGTCTTCCAATATCCGTGTCCCTCCTTCTGTATCTCACTTTTATAATAGCGCCGAATGGTATCCTGAGGAAGCGCGGCTGTCCACAAACGGAACTCCGTTATCTGCCCGTCGAATGCATAGTCACCTGTTCCCTTATATGCGCTTATTTCCATTTCCCATACACTGCTGTTTACATGTGCAGCCGATAAATTAAGGGTAACCGAGGTGGAAGGACCGTAAAGTAACTCTCCGTTTTTATATATGGTACGGGTTCCGGTATGTTCACCTGTTTTTGTCCACACACATGCCCAATGAACCCAATTACCAAAGTCTCCCGTCCGTTGAATAGTTGGAGAATAATAATTCTGAGGGGAACCGTCCCCTGTGCTGAAATTAAAATATCCGCCATCAGAATACCCCAGGTAAAGACCATAATTGTCGGAGGTCTTTCCTGCTGAAAAAAAGTAGTTTTTATCGCCGGCATCCACTTTACACCACAACTCCAGGGTAAAAGAGGTGTTGTCAATCTCATTTGGTTCCCCTATCTCAACATTATCTCCAACTCCGTCAAATTCCAATACTCCGAATCGTTGCGGCGGTATAAAATTGTTTACACTTACATTCAACGTTTTACCAACAACCCAGTTGGAGGCAGAACCTGATAAATCAAAATTGTACAGCGTTCCATAAGAATGCACCGGAGTACAATCATATAACGTTATTAAGCCGGTATTTGTTCCTGAAGCTGTTCCCTGATTGAAATTATAATATATTTTCAGGCCGGAAGTAGCCGGGTCAACCGGTATATTCATATTGTCCTGAATCTGGGGTTGAGTTCGTGCCACATTCCAGATCCTTACCTCGTCCAGAGATCCTGACCAAAAAAATGAAAAAAGCCCGGAAGCGGGTCTTGTTGATCCCATCCAACCACTATAACCACTTGCTGTGGTAATGTTTGGTGTCATATATTTTGAAGCTCCGTTAGCCACCCCGTCAATATATAACTGAAACATGCCTCCTGTATTGGTTAAGGCTACATGATGCCATGTATTGTCGGCTATAGTAGAAGCACTTATCGGGCCTACCGAAGAAGCTAAATCAGCTTCTAATTTACCGCTTGGATTAATAAAAAGATATAATCCCTTATTCAGCACATCCTGCCCCAATGAAACTATTGCGCGCCTAATACTGGTAGAAGGTGCCTTTACCCAGGCTTCAACAGTGAAGTTTCCGGTTCCGCTTAAAGGATTTGTAAACCCAACAACATCGTAAGTTCCGTCAAAATTCAGCGCATTGCTTTGGGCCATGGCAGAGTTCAGCGAAAAGCCAAAAACCATAAGGATGGCAAGTCCTTTCAAAAAAGTGAAAATGTTTTTCATACTTTTAACTATTAAAGATTAAGAAATTGATTAAAATTATGTTAACCGTGGCATTTTTAAGGGCGTTAAACCGCTTAGCCGGTGTAAAGAAGTTGAAATACAGAAATCGTTTTTTCATAACACATTGTTTAAGTGAATATTTTGTCTGGATATTTTGTAAAGATTAATTTTTTACCGGAGAAAGTGCGGGGTTTGCAAAAAGGCGGGAGTAGAGCTAACCATGCATGGGTTGAGTAAATTTGAAGCATCGGAGCAAACATTGTTAATATGATCTGAATTTTCTAAACAACAGCAAATGTATAATATTTATTTCACACAAAAACACAAGTACAGATATTTAATAAATTATTCTTTTTCAAATTTTTATACTCTAACAGTTTTGGGTATCCAACTTACAATATGTAGTGTTTGATTAAGACAATTTTTTTTATTTATTCAAAGATTTCTTCGGGTCAAAGTTATTGTATATAATCTTCCTGTATCGTACTGACCCTGCCAGGGCACCGTCATACTTTAGTTATTATATATTTAGATGTTTTGATATGATAAAACAAAAGCAAAACAAAACAAAATTATTATAAGCATAGTAAGCATTATTATATAAAAAGACTAAGTGTAGTTACGGATTAACCCAACTTGCATAAAAAGCAAAGTTGCAAAATAACTTCATTTTATTAATTGTACTCAGTTGATTCTCTCATTGGAAAAGATAAAATCCCGGGATTACCCGTGTAAAACCGCCTCGAGTACATGATGTGACCGGATATTACCGAAAACATGAATGTGCAGGCGGTAATAATCAATAATTTTTTCGAGGAGAAGCTTTCTGTAACTTAAAGGCATATCAAAATAATAGGAGCTAATATTTTCAGGATTGATAATCCTGTCGAAATACTGGCATAAATGTCCGTCTATATAATTAGTATGCTCGGGATGAACCGGTTTGAAAACACCTTCCATCAGATCGAAAACTTTATTATAGGATGAATATCTGCCATGAGGATAAAACCCAAGATGTAAGGTAAGCTGCATGGCGAAAACAAAATGGAAATCAGTGAATGCTGAACTAGCTTCATCGAGACCTGTAAGTGCATTACTGATATAATTAAACAAATCTATGTTGGGGATTTCTTCATGAATGGATTTATATAATAATTCATTGATAAAAATGGCGATACTTGTTTTTTTTATATCAAAAGGCAGGGACTTGTAATAGTAAGCACAGGAAATGTCTTTGATATGCTGAATTTCTTTTTTCGAATTATGGTGAGCCACCAGGTCAACAATATTCAACGGCTGGAACAAACCGGCTTTAAATGCAGCGTTCTTTTTCCTTACTCCTTTTGCAATATAGGTTTGCAGTCCGCACTGTTCGGTATAAATTTTAACGATCAGGCTGGTTTCTGAATACTTAACCTGGTGAAGAATAATGCCTTTAGTTTTAAGGATTTCCACTTTTTGCCCGATTAAACCGGCAAACCTTCCTGCCTTACGATAGCAAGCATAGTTTGCCCTACAACTTTCAGCGTTTTCTTACTGATGTTATCCATATTATCTTTTGTAGTATGCCAATATGGGAAAAAACCGTTTTCGCTGCCTGGCACCTGATGAATAATATCAATGGTTGGAATGTTAATGATTTTATTGATGTATAAATGATCGTCGGTAAGAGAGCTTGAAGTGGTGTATGAAAAATAGTTGGAGAAACCGAGTTGGTTAGCCATATCCCATACTTTTTTGGTAATATCCGGGGCATAATACATGGATACTCCTTCCATAAAAAAAGTCGCATCTTCAGCGCCTACCATATCAAGCAGAATCCCAAACCTGGCTTTATAAGCCTGAACATGAGGATTCTTAGCCCAATATTGCGAACCAAGGCACCATGAATCCTCATGATTACCTGAAGCGTTCTCAGGTGCGCCATAATCTTCTGCATCAAAAAAAATGATATCAACTCCAATTTCGGGTTTTGCAATACTGAGTTGGCGGGCTACTTCCATCAAAATACCGACCCCGCTGGCACCATCATTTGCCCCGTCAACGGGGGTTTTACGTTTGGCAGGATCGGGGTCATGATCGGAGAAAGGCCTTGAATCCCAATGAGCACAGAGCATAATTCTTTGCTGGCTTTCCGGTTTAAAAGAAGCAATAATATTTTGCGATTTCAAAATGGTTCCGTCATAAGCCTTTACATTGAAACGCTGTGTTTTTACTATATCGGCATAAGGTTTAAGCCTTGCTACAAGAAAAGCTGCGCATTTTTCGTGAGCAGGAGTGTTGCAGACCCTGGGACCGAAATCAACCTGAGCTTTGGTGTAATAATAAGCAGTATCTTCATTGAATTCGGGAAGTTGTATCTGCACTTTCAGTTTGTTGCTATTGTTTTTAACAGGATGATTGCACGAAATCGCTACAAGTATAAGCGGAATAGAAAAAAAAAGCAGTTTTTTCATCGTTCGTTGTTTTATACAAAATTAACAATAATGCGGAAATCAAGCTGCTGAATATTTATAACTTTGCCATGAAACAAAAAGATTTTGATTTTGTTATACTTTGACAATGAATTAATAATGTATGTTTATCAATAGATTATATATTTGTGTGTTTTTATTACTTTCTCTGGGCTTTTCATTTGGACAGACGGTTCTAAAAGGTGGTATATTTGGAGTAAATGAGGACGGAAAGACAGCCCCACTACCTTTTGCTGCTGTTTTCTGGAGAGGAACAACAATCGGAATCACCGCAGATGAAAATGGACGCTTCAGGCTTCAAAGAACTTCATCCGGAGAACAATATCTTATTGCCGGTTTCGTAGGATTCAGGAATGATACCATTATTATTACAGATAAAACAGATAGTATAAATGTATTTCTGGTAACAAATAAAGTACTGAATGAAGTTGTTATCGAGGACAGATTGGGTGGCAATTATATATCCCAGATAAAGCCACTGAAAACGGAAATTATTACTGAAGAGGGCTTGCAGCAACTCGCCTGTTGCAACCTGTCGGAAAGCTTTGAAAATACCGCAACCGTTGATGTTGGGTATGCCGATGCGGTTTCAGGAGCGAAGAGAATTCAAATGCTTGGTTTGTCGGGAAATTACACACAGCTTATGCTGGAAAATATTCCCATGATGCGCGGTTTATCTTCATCGTACGGACTGACTTATATACCCGGATCATGGATGGAATCTATACAGATATCCAAAGGAACTTCTTCAGTGATAAACGGTTATGAATCCATTACAGGCCAGATCAACATCGAATATAAAAAGCCTGAGAAAGCAGAAAAACTTTTCATCAATATATACGGCAACGATGAACTGAAATTTGAAGGCAATGTGTACTCTGCATTGAAACTAAACAGTAAGCTCAGCTCAATGCTGATGGTACATGCCAATTATTCAGGATATAAAATGGACCAAAACAAAGACGGGTTCATGGACTTTCCTTTAAGTAAACAAATCAACCTGGTAAGTCGTTGGCGTTATGATAATGGCAACACACATTCCATTTTCATATTTTCCGCCCTGAAAGATATCCGGATAGGCGGACAAATGGATTATAACCAAAAAACAGATTATGGTACAAAGAACAAGTATGGGCTGGAAGTAAACACCGACAGGTATCAGTTTACCGGGAAAACAGGATTCGGGTTCAAAGGGAAACCCTATCAAAGCCTCGGGATTCAAACAGCTATGACCTATCACCGCCAAAACTCATATTTCGGAATAAGGAAATATGACGGGATACAAACGAGTGCTTATGTAAATATTATTTTCGAAACTATCATTGTTAACACCTTCCATAAACTCAGCACTGGAATGAGCTATATGTTTGATAATTACGATGAAAATTTCAATGATACTCTGTTAAGGCGTACAGAACATATACCCGGGATTTTCGGGCAATATTCATATACTCTTACCGATAAATTCAACCTGATACTCGGCATGCGATTTGATTATAACAGCAAATATGTCTTGTTTTTTACACCAAGAGTACATTTTAAATATAATATAACACCTAGCCTGATATTGAGGGGCTCTGCAGGAAAAGGAAACCGGACTGCATCCGTTATTGCAGAAAATACCGGCTTGCTGGGAAGTTCACGTAAGTTTGTTTTTGAAGAGAAATTTAATCCCGAACAAGCATGGAATTACGGGCTTAATCTGACGAAAGAATTTTCACTTCCTCAAAAAAGGAAAGCTACAATAAGCGTGGATGTTTACAGAACTGATTTTATTAATCAGGTTATTGCTGATATGGATGCCAACCCTCAGCAGGTCCGTTTTTATAATCTTCGGGGAAAATCGTATTCTAACAGCATACAGGCGGATGTTACAGTTGAAGCCATCCCCCGTTTCGATATTACTGCTGCTTTCAGGTATAATGATGTCAAAACCACCATAGACAGTAAATTCGTCGAAAAACCTTTTGTAAACCGTTATAAAGGACTCCTGGCATTATCGTATGCAACTAAATACGAAAAATGGAAGTTTGATATAACATCGCAGCTCAATGGTGATGGGCGTATACCTGCCACTCAGGAAAATCCTGTTCAATACAGAAGAAATGACAGATCTCCGGTTTATTTCATATTACACGCACAAATCACAAAAAAATTCAAAATTATTGATCTTTACGCCGGATGTGAAAACATTACCGGATACACACAAAAACAACCAATTATTGCGTCAGACGATCCTTTTGGTAAATATTTCGACAGTTCTCAGATCTGGGGTCCGCTTATGGGGAGATTGTTTTATGGGGGTCTGCGAATAGCCATAAAATGAACTAATGAAAACTAATCTTGTTAAAAAAACAATCAGAGTAAAAGGGATGTCGTGCTCGGCATGTGCCATAAACGTTGAGAATACCTTGAAAGCTCAGAAAGGAGTGAAGTTAGCTGCTGTTAGTTTTGCAGATAACAATGCTTTTATTGAGTATAACCCGGAAATGGTAAGTATGGAAGAACTGAAAGGGAAAGTCAAAGATTCGGGTTATGATTTTTATGCAGAACAAATATCAGAGGAAGAGATTTATGCTGCAGAAGAAATGGAATACAAAAAACTTGGGTATAAATTAATTGTTTCTGTTGTATTTTCTTTACCTGTTTTTATTATTTCCATGTTTGCTATGCATTCTGTGCAATATGCTTCCTATATCATGTTTGGGTTGAGTATTCCGGTTATACTTTATAGCGGAGCTTTGTTTTACCGCAATGCATGGAAGCAGGCAAAACATTTTTCGGCAAATATGGATACACTTGTAGCCTTAAGCACAGGTATTGCTTTTCTTTTTAGTGTTTTTAATACATTTTTCCCTTTTTTAATGGGTAAAAAAGGTATGGAACCACATGTTTACTTTGAGTCAGCTACAGTAATTATAACATTTATTTTGCTGGGTAAACTTCTAGAAACCCGCGCAAAAAACAAAGCTTCTTCAGCCGTCAGGCAATTGATTAATTTACAACCCAAAACATGTATTGTAGTTCGTGGGGATATGGAAGTAATTCTTCCTGTTTCGGAAATAGTGCCGGAAGATATTGTTATTGTAAAGGCCGGACAAAAGATTCCTGTGGATGGAAAAATTAAAGCAGGGCATACGTTCATTGATGAAAGCATGATTACCGGAGAGCCTCTGGCTGCGGAAAAAAGTCAGGGAGATGATGTTTTTGCAGGGACTATCAACCAGAAAGGAATGATTACAGTTATTGCAGAAAAATACGGTGACAGTACTTTGCTTTCACAAATTATTGAGCTTGTTCGCGAAGCTCAATCTCAGAAAGCGCCACTTCAAAAGCTTGCCGATAAAATTGCAGGAGTATTTGTACCTGTTGTACTTGGAATTGCTCTGATAACTTTTATTACGTGGATGATATCAGGACCTCAGCCTGCTTTAACTCATGCTCTCATGGCAACCATTACAGTTATTATTATTGCCTGCCCCTGTGCACTCGGCCTGGCTACCCCAACAGCATTGATTGCAGGAATCGGGAACGCTTCACGCAACGGGATACTGATAAGAAATGCTGAAGCCCTCGAAAAAGCCTGCCAGATTGATACACTTGTTCTTGACAAAACAGGTACGCTGACCACAGGAAAAGCAGGAGTGGGTGAAATTCTCTGGACCACATCATATAACAACGACTTGATAAAAAGTATATTGTTCGCTATAGAATCAGGTTCCGGACACCCTCTTGCCAGGCCGATAACAGACAAACTGAAAGGAGAGAATATTATTCATATTCAAGTTTCCGGCATAGAAGACATTCCGGCAAAAGGAGTAATAGCAGAATACGATAGGACGACTTATTTTGCAGGCAACGATAAAATGCTTAAAGACTTTGATGTTGAGCTAAAAAGTGATGAGAAAGTTTTTATTGAAAAGTACCTTGAAGAAGGAAAAACCATCGTTTATTTTGGTACAATAAACAATCTGCTGTGCATTATCGTTATTGCAGATGAGTTAAGGGAAACTTCTGTAACAGCTGTTAATATGCTTAAAGGAATAGGTATTGATTTATATCTGCTGACGGGTGATAATTTAAAATCCGCTGCATTTATTGCAAGGAAAGCAGGAATAGGAAAATTTCAGGCGGAAATGTCGCCGGCAGGGAAAGCGGAATTCATATCAGAGCTTCAAAAGCAAGGACATAAAGTAGCTATGGCAGGCGACGGTATTAACGATGCTATTGCATTGGCCCAAGCCGATCTTGGCATTTCTCTTGCCAGCGGTACAGATATTGCCGTTGAAAATGCAGGCATCGTTCTGATGAAGTCAGACTTGCAACATATTGTAAAAGCCATTAAACTGTCGAAACTTACAGTCAGATTCATCAGGCAAAACCTTTTCTGGGCATTTATTTACAACCTGATAGCCCTGCCAATAGCTGCGGGAGTTTTCTACCCTCTCACCGGCTTTTTATTAAGTCCGATGATTGCAGGAGCTGCTATGTCTATGAGTTCAGTGTCAGTTGTAACCAATAGCCTGAGATTAACAAGAGTAAAAATTTAAAAAAAGTATAATGGAAACACTGAAATTTAAAACCAGCTTGAAATGTAACGGATGCGTAAGCAATTTAAAGCCTTACCTCGACAGTATTAAAGAAATAAAATCGTGGAATATTGACCTGAACCATCAGGATAAAATACTTGAAATTAGCATTGAAAATTTAAGCCTTATTGATTTATTGGAAAAGCTGAAGCCAAGCGGCTATCAATTTACCTTGAAAATATAAGAGTATAAATTTTATTGATTATTTTTACACGGAGAAACTTTATTAAAATAACCTTTACATTCTCACATGAAAAATATATTAATTAATCTGACATTTCTGTTTCTCCTTAACTGTGTATTTATTGACAGAATCTCTGCGCAAGGGAATAATACGGTGTATTCTAAATTTGATTTTATTCCCGGTGAGAAAGTAATATTCTACGATGACTTTACTACGGAAAATGTTGGCGACTTTCCAGCTCAATGGAATACCAATGGAAGCGGCGAAATTGTCACAACGGCAAATTTTCCCGGAAGGTGGTTTCAACTGACTAAAGGCGGATATTTTATTCCTGAGGTAAAAGAAAACTTTACAGAAAATTTTACTGTCGAATTCGACATGGTTCCAATGAATTTAACCAATACCGAATACATTTATGGCATGAACTTTTTATTCGTTTCCGGCACCTTGCAAAATCCCAACGAAGGAGGAGCAATACCAGGAAAGGCAGGTATAGGAATCAGACCTGAATATGATCAGGTTTCCTGGACCAATTGGTCAGAATCTGACGGAGGATACAAAGATAATGGAAGTAGTACATTCATGTTTAAATCCACAGAGAAGTATCACCTCTCATTTTGGATTCAAAAACAAAGAATAAGGTTATATGCCAACGAGAACAAAATTCTTGACATACCCCGAGGTTTGATAGCAGGCTACATTTACAATATTTTCAGAATTAACACTGCCGGCGAGGTAAATCCTATCATCACTAATTTAAGGATAGCTGCCGG
>Ga0247841_10005908_pt1 | contig 19376 bp, 27 predicted proteins | sample LaCruzMarch2015__2_FD_192410 | JGI IMG/M metagenome (GOLD analysis project Ga0247841, IMG submission 192410) | Freshwater microbial communities from meromictic Lake La Cruz, Castile-La Mancha, Spain - LaCruzMarch2015_18m | ecosystem: Environmental > Aquatic > Freshwater > Lake | place: Spain... | reverse complement strand
CTTTGTGACTCTTTGCTGCTCGTCCCAGAAGCCTCTCTGACCCACAGTTGTTGTGAAGATTGCTTAACCGATCATAATCGGAATCATGCCACAATCAAGTGCCTTGTTGATTTTTCGAAGTTCCCTAAAGCCAGAATTACCGTAAAGGATATTGAATTTAATGAGCGAATTAGTGGTGAAGGAAATTCCTTCATTAGTTACGCTTAAGGAGGATGCATTAGATCCATCCCACTGAAAAGTATTAAGTGCGCCTGCGTAATCACTTAGTCCTGTAATGGTGTACGTGCCGTCATCCACACCAGTGGTTGAGCGAATGTATGTTCCCGTAACGCCGGTAATGGTTTCAGTGAAGCCAGCTTGGGCAGTTGCGCCAGCGGTGGTGAAGGTTCCTTGCGCCGATTGCGTGGTCCCAGTGACAGACCAATCCCAGGTTAAGGCTCGTGCCGCATTCGGGACGAATAGCGTGGTCAACGAAGCAGCAGCGATCAAGGCAACTGGTAAACGCATCAAAAACGTAACTCAATGCTGCACATTGACTGCCCCCCCCCGGTCTAGGCGCCCACTTGTGCCAGTCGAGCAAGTGGCTCCTCTGCCAAAGAGTGGTCGCCATTCCTCCCGCTCCTGTGCCGGGCTGGCGCCTTGGCTGCCCTGCCCAATTAGGCATCAGTACTTAGCCGCCGAGAGGTCAGGTCTGTGGGCTCATGGGCTGATCCGGTTCCAGTCGCAGCACCTCGATCGGCGCCTGGGCGAGCTGGAAGGCGCGGTCATTGGTGAGCAGCGCATCACAGCCCCAGTGGACAGCCGCCGCCAAATGGATCGCATCCGCCGTCTGCAGGCGGGTGGCAGCGCGCAGTTCCGCGGCCCGCTCCATCACCTCCGGATGCAGGGGCACCACGCTGCAATCGGAGAAAAAGCTGCGGAAGACGAAGTCTTCTCCGAAGGAGTGGGCAAGCAGTCGGATTTGATCGGCAGTGCGCAGCGGACCGACCAGGCATTCCATGCGCACCAGATCGCTGATCACCAAGTCCGCTTGGGCGTAGCGCTCCAGTTGCTGGAGGGTTCGTTGCTGAAGGTGCAGGGCGCCATCAAGGGCGTAGATCAGCACGCAGGAATCGAGTTACAGGCGCATGCCTCACCGCCAGGAAGCCCGCTCGTTCTCCAGGGCAGCATCGATCTGCTCCTTGCTGAGGCCCTCTCGAGTCGGGGTGGCGGCCTGAAGGTCAAGCAGCTTGGCCAGGAGCCGGCGGCCTGTCGGAGCGGCCTCATCGGCCGGCGTGATCGCGACGGTCACACGACCCATGGGGGTTCCGGCCGGCAGCTGCAGGGTCCGGTCCTCCTTGATGTGCGTGGTGAAGGAGAAGGATCCCATCGCTGCTGATTGGGTCCATCCACGTTAGGAGCAGAAGCAATGTCCGGTCGGCTCTCCCCATGGGGGCGAGCAGCACGGCGGCGATGCAGCCAGCAGCTCTCGATGGGGCGCCGCTCCGGCCCTTTTCATGATCGGGGGACGCGTCAAGGGTGATACGAGCCGGCCGTTGTGGACGTTGGCTGCGCTGCGCTCCGCACCAGACGAAGTGGCCGGCCCTTGACCCGCCCCCGCTGGCGGAGGGGTCCTACGCGATGCCCATCCATGGCCCTCCTTTCCCGCAAGTCCGCTCTGCAGCAGTGTTCCTGGCAGGTGCTGGATGATCTGGCTTTCTGCACTCAGCGCTATCCGCGCCTGGCGGAGTTGGCGGCTCAGGTGCTCGTTGAGCAGCAGTGCGTCCTGCCGGGGGTGCCGGTTGATCCGGGGCTGGAGGCACTGGTGCCCTTCTGAGGGGCTCAGCTTCCAGCCGGCGGGGCTCCCTGGGGGCCTCGCTTTCTTGCTGGTCGTCCACCCTGTGCAGCGATGACGGCGGCGGGAATCCAGACCGCTCACCAACACGCGGAGCCAAGGGACTTGCAGCGCAGCCGGTTCTCTCCAGGCACCAGCCGGCGGGAGGCCTCAGCACTGCTGGGGGAAGTCGGCAACACCGATCAGCGAGGGCCAGGAACCGCTGCCCCAGCCGTCTCGTCCCTGCGGGCCGCTACAGCCGAGGCCTGACGCGGGTGTCCCTCGCCTCTCTCGTGTTGGCCTTCTCTTCCCCCAGCTGCGAAATCCGCCAGTTACTGGTGCATGTCTATCCCAGTGGCAGCAAGGCCTCCGGTGCTGAGCGCCTCACGGTCTTCTATGGCCGTCGTGGTCGCCCGGTCAAAAAGCCCCGCTTCATGCCGGCGGCTCTGGCCCATCAGTGGGCACGCAAGCTGCAGGCCCGGCGGCTCGGCACCGTCTCGGTGCTCTGAGCCGCCAGGGGCTGCGGCCCCTGCCCCGGCGGGCCTGCAGGCCCCCGGGGCCTTTCCCTGCGGGGCAGCACAGGCATGCAGGGCGAATCGCGGGCAACGCCCGGACCCTGGCCACCGGCCACACAATGCCCACAGCAGCCCTCACCCCGATGAACCAGCAGAGCTACCAGCCCTCGTTGCTGAACCGCATCGCCCGGGTGCTGCTGTGCCTGGTGTTCATCCAGGCCGTGATCGGCAAGCTGACGGGCTTTGTCGTTGTGGCCGGCGCCATCGCCGCCAAGGGACTACCGCTGGCGCCCGTGCTGCTGGTGGCGGCCATGGTCTTGATGGCTGTGGGTTCGGCCCTGGTGATCAGCGGCTGGAAGGCCCGCCTCGGAGCGGTGCTGCTGCTGCTGTTCCTGGTGCCCACGACCGTGCTGTTCCACGGCGACGTGGCCGACAAGATGGAGCGAATTCAGCTGTTCAAGAACCTGGCGATCATGGGCGGCCTGTTGCTGGTGGCCGATCAGGACAGCAGAGGCTGAAGGGGGGGGGATTTCCCAGAACCTGAAAAATTTCCGAGGCACCCTGCACCGCTCCCGGAAACAGGGGGAATACCCCCGAGTTTGGATTCTTCTGCATGGACCTGCGGGCTTCTGCAGGGAGTTGCAGGGAGCTGATTTTGAAACGCGAAATACGAGGAAATTTTGCGATTTTTTTCGCGTCTGTTTCTCCCCTTTTGGGGTGTTGATCGTTTGCCCGGCGGTGTTTTCCGGGGTCCGCTCAGTTGTGCCTCAGCGGCGGCGGGGTTGCTTGGTTGAGCGCTGGGCTGCTTGCTCTGCAGCATCCATCCGTCGGGCGACGCCAGTGGCCCAGCGGCGGCCTGGCTCACCGCCCCAGCCATCCCAGGCCTGACGGCCCTTGCCGTACTGATCCCAGCTGGAGCCCTGCTTGTCCACCTCGTGGCGAGCGAAGTAGCTCACCATCCGGTCGATGGTCGCCGGTGAGAGCTGCTGACGGTTGAGCAGCTGCCGGGCTCGCGCCAGCCCCACCGGCGTCATGCCGCGGTTGGAGGGGGGCTGCTGGGCACGGCGCTCCAGGGCACGGCGGGCGGCAGCAGCCACTGGCTCGGGTGGCCGGAAGGAGAGTCCGGCGTAGAAGCTGCGGGGCCGCCGTGCCATCGACTGGTCTCAGCGACGAGCACCGCGACCGTTCACCGCGAAGGACGCCCGGTAGAGCTCAGAGGCCGACATCGACTGGGGGTTGATCGGCTCGCCATTGCTGGCGATGCCCGAGGCCGTCAATGCACCAGCGGCCTGCATGCCAGCCGGGCCCCGCTGCTGAAAGAGGAAGCCGTAGACGGGGTGCACCCGCATCTGATCAAGGAACTCGGTGGTGGTCATTGGCCGGCCGTCATCACCGAGCAGGGGCTTGCCCTGGCCATCGAGCGGTTCGAGTACGTCCTTGCCGTCATTGCCGTTGCTTAGCCGGAAGCAGGTGCCCAGCTGCCCCTTGAAGATGTCAAAGAAGGTGCCGCGCGCGTCACCGCCGGTGCGGCCCTCGGCCTGGGAGAAGACACGCTCCAGCAGGCGGTCCTTGCGTAGTTGGAGCACCTGCTGCTTGGCCTCATCGCGCTCAGCAGAGACAGCAGCCACCTTCTGGGCGGAGGCCTCCTCCATCTGGCGCTCGCGCAGATCCATCTGCTGTTCAAGGATCTGCTTTTGACGTTCGGCCTCCTGCAGGCGGGCGTACTCCTCGGGGTTGATCTCCGAGAAGCGGTTCAGCTGCTGACGCAGGGTGCGGATCTCCTTTTCCAGCTGGTTGCTCTTCCGCCGCTCGGCCCGCAGGGGTTCGGTGAGGCGGCTGTCGTCCACCGGGGGAGCAGCGCCCTCCGATGGAGAAGCGCCGGAGCTGTCGCCGCCGCTGGCGGCAGAACCGCCCTGGCCGCCGGCGGCGTTGGGGTCGCCCATGGGGACACCGGCTGTCGTGACCTCACCGGGCTGGCCGGTGGCGGCGTAGTTGTCGTCACCGCCCTGGCCGCTTGTTGCGGGGGCGGAGCTGGAGGTGGAAGAAGGAGTGGCAGTGGCCATGACCCATCGCGGCTGTCGTGGATGAACGCCCCGTCCGGGCTGCGTTCTCGATCTATTGCCAGGGGCGCCGGCCGACAATGGCTCCGGTTCTCATGCACACGCCATGGCCTCCGGTATCACAGTCACCTCCAACCCGGATCCAACTCAGCTGCATAGCCTGGGTGTGACGAGCTGGCCGACCTGGGGCTGTGAGGTGAGCACCTTCCCCTGGACCTACGACGAGCAGGAGACCTGCCTGCTGTTGGAGGGAGACGTGACCGTGACTCCCGATGGCGGGGAGCCGGTGCGCTTTGGCGCCGGTGATCTGGTGGTGTTTGACGCCGGGCTGAGCTGCACCTGGGAGTTGCATGCCCCGGTACGCAAGCACTACCGCTTTGGTTGAGCACTGCCGCCAGCGTGGAGCCGATGCAGACACCACCTCGCCCCACGCCCCGCGAGAGCACCGAAGCGATGGTGCGCAACATCGGCCTTGAGCTAGCGGAGATCGAGCTGGCCATCGGCTACTGCCGCGGCGATGTCGTCGCGGAACCGAAGCTGACGGGCACCTGGATGGCCCACCTGCTGATCAGCAGCAGGGAGCTGCTGCAGAACCTGCTGATCGATACGGCCAAAAAGCCCCAGCGAATCAACGCTCCGGGGTGACAGGCCGGGTCCAGCGCCGGTAGAGCCAGACCCCGCCGCCGCCCCAGAGCAGGCTCCAGAGGATGAAGGTGGCGGCGGTGCCGAGCTGACCTCCCTCCAGCGAATAGATCCCGGCGTTGATCAGGCCGGCATCGATGAGCGAACCGCCGATACCCCAGCCCAGCACCCAGGTGAACAGAAAGCCGATGGCCTGGAGGTTGCCTGTCATGGAAGCGGAAATGCTGCGGTGGCCATCAAAACCCCCAGGGTTGCCGGGGGTGTGGGCGGGTGAACCGAGCAGGGACTCAGAAGCAGAAAGGCAGGAACTGGGTGCGGCAGGCGGTATAGCCATCAACCAGGTCGCCGAGGCCGATCTGGTGGGCGATGCCGGAGCCGGTGAGACCTTCCACCACGATGCCCATCACGATTCCGAGCATGGCGGCGCGGCCATTGAACAGTTCAGCGCGCTTGATTTGCTCAATGTGGATCAGCTGCTCGGCCCGGTACTGGAACCACTGGCCGTTGGCGGGGGTGTTTGTCTTGGAAGCTCCGATTCGGTGGGAATGGGGCGGTGATCGTGGGCGAACGGTCAGTCGGCCGGTCGGGGCTGCAGCAGGGCGCCTGCGATCCAGGCGCCGATCAGCGGGAGAGCGAAAACGCCAGTTATCTGCTGCTGGTTGGAGTGAGGTCGCTGGGGCGGATCAACACGAAGACGGTCATGGCGGTGAGCAGCACCACCAGGGCGACGACGGCTGTGATGGCAGTGCTGTAGTCGGTGCTCATGGCGATCAACCGAGCCCGATCTGCTGGAGGATGCCCTGGCCGGTGAGCAGCTCAGTGGCAAGGCCGATCACGAAGCCGAGCATGGCCAATCGGCCGTTCCAGGTCTCGGCGAATTCGACAAACCCGTAGCGGGGAGCGGGATCAGCCATGAGTGCCTCAGTTAGTTGAGTGAATTGTAACGGCATGTGAAGCGACTGGGTCATGGCGGGTTCCCGCAAATGCCCCCAGCCGCGGGGGGCCTCACCCCCGCGAGAGCTCCAGCTGCCTGGCCAGCCAGATCTCCACGTCCTCGTAGGTGTAGCGGACGAGGTTGCCCAACTTCACGAAGGGCGGGCCGTAGCCGCTGGAATTCCAGCTGTAGATCGTGGAGGTGGAGACCCCCAAGTAGGTGGCCAGGGTTTCAGGCGTGTAAAAACCGGCCGGCAGGCTGGTGGTGCTGGTGTCGGCGTTTGCGGCGGCGCGGCGCTTGGGGATGAACAGCCAGCTGCCCACCGGCAGCGGATCGGAGGGCCGGCCGGTGAGGGTGGGGTTCAGGCCCCGCAGGGTAGTGACGGTGGTGAGGTGCCGCTCGGCCAGCACGTTGAGGCTGTCGCCGGTGCCCACCACCGCCACACGGTTGGGCTTGAGCGCGGCCTGGATCCGTTCGCCCAGCAGCGGTTGGGTCAAGGAGCCGATACCGCCGGCGCCGTAGAGCCCTCCGAACTCGGTCACCGAGAAGGCCCCCAGCTGGCCACGGCTGGGGGAGGGGAGCAGGCCGGGGGTGCGCAGCTCAACCAGCGGCCCCAGCCACACCGTCCCGAAGCAGGGGGTGAGCAGCGCCGGGGTGGTGGTCGAGACCGGCCGGATGCCGCTGGTGCTCCAGCTGATGTCGCCTGCCAGCCAGTCCCAGGGTTGGGATGGCGTCAGCGGCAACACCGCCCCGCGGGTGAGGTAGCCCTCGTAGGTGAAGTCCCCCGTGTCGAGTCCGGGGGCGTTCTCCTTGCTCGAGATGCCACGCAGGCGCTTGAGGAACCCCTCAAAGACGAACCGTCCGGTGCGCTCCGAATCGAGCACGCCGGGGATGGCATTGGAGAACAGCAGGATGCGGGCATTGGCGTAGGGCTGCAGCGCCGAGGGGGGCAAAGTTGGGGTGCTGGTCACGGATCAACCCCGCTCCAGCGCTGCGGTGAAGCTCCCGCCACCGCTGCTCAGCTGGGAGTCGCGGCTCCAGTTCGCCAGGGTCGGCAGCATCAGCACTAGGGCCTGGGCATGGCTACCCCGCTGCCGGCGCAGGGCCTGTTCGATCGAGAGCCCCACACCAAAACGGGTGACCGTTTCCTCCCGCAGCAGCTCCGTGTCGAACTCGATCACATCTGCCTTTTTCACTGGGAGACTGCCGTCCTCTGGCAGGGCATCAGCAACGGCTGCCTTGCGGCGGGTTTCGATCGGCGCCATCAGCTGCTCCGGGTTCAGCCCGGCCAGTTCAGTGTCGATAGCGGCGATGGCATCCAGTTCCCGCCTGGCGGTGGGGATGGCGTCGGGGTAGAGCTGCTCGAGATCCGCCATCGCGTCGTTGATGGCGCGGATCCCCGCCATCCGAGCTGGGATCGAGAGGGCGATGCGGATCCCCTCTAGGTCAGCAGCACGCCAGCGGTAGGGCGAGTCGGTCGGGGTCTGGCTCATGCAGCGGCAGGGGCGGCTTCTGTCTGCTGTTGCCGCGCGGCGGCTCAGATCCCGGCGCCGATCACCACGGCGGCAGGCTGATCGCCGCCGGTCGGCAGGTCGTGGCGCTCCTGCTGCCAGGCCCGCTGCAAGTCGCTCTGGGTGATGCGGTAGCCGAGGCGGCGGGCGGTGTGGATCAGCTGCTGACGAGAACGACAGCGCCGCAGGGTGCGCTGCAGCGAGGGTTCAGCTTCTGCCTCGATCACCAGCCGTTCCAGCTCAGAGAGGCTCATCGCTTCCATCCCCTGGGGCCCTCACCATGCCCAGCCGCCAGGTGTAGAGGTCAGCGGGAAGCGGGCCTGCAGCGCTGATCGAGGGCGCGCACGATCAGGGCCACGGCCTTGGCCTGGCCCTGCACCGCAAAAGCCTCCCGCTCGATCAGGGGGTTGAGAGGCAATCTCCAGCCGACCGGCCGCAGCACCCCATCGGGGCAGCTCTGAGCGGCATGGGCGGCCTCATGCAGCAACGTCTGACGGGCGATGCCCAGCTCGCCCGTGATCGGTGCCACCCAGAGGGTCCGCCTGGCTGCATCGAACATCCCGTAGACCCCCCGCCTGGGGGGAGGCGCCAGCTGCACGGAGAAGCGATGGCGACGCAGCGCCGCCAGCAGCGGCTGCAGATCGGCGGGCCAGGCCCAGCCGGCGGTGGCCAACAGAGGGAGCAGCACCACCGCCAAGCTGGCGCTCAGTGATGCTGGCTTTATCAAACAAATTCCACGAAGTTGGTGGCACTGATCGAGTAGTTGCGCAGCCAAACAATGGAGTCTGTATCAGCCTGAAAACCAGCGCGACCATCGTTCATTGCGATAAAAGTACCGGAATGACTGCTGGCTGTGAAAGCAGCCACTGAATTGGCGGTAAACGCTGCTTTGGTGAGCACTGCAGCAATCGCTGCAGGGGCGATCGATGCTGCAGTGCCAACAGAAGTGGTGAGCCGTGAGGCTGTCACGGAGCTCGGAGCTGATATGCGATCGTTGCGATTGAAATCAGTGATCTCGTCGAAATAACCGCCCGTACCGCTGATTGGATCAAGCAGCAACGAGTCGCTGAGCTGCAAGAAGACAAACACATCACGATCTGCCGTGCCACCACCCCCGGTGAGGATGTCCTTGCCGCCACGGCCTGTGAGACGATTATTGGCACCGTTGCCGATGATGGTGTTGTCTAGATTGTTGCCGGTGCCATTGATGGTTTGGCTGCCGGTGAGTTTCAGGATCTCCTCGCCAGCTTTGAGAGTGTAGGAGATCGTCGATTCAATACTGGTGTCAAGTACAAATGAACGGGCCGTTGATGCCGTACCCAGATTCCCCGCTCCATCGGCCACGCGTGCCGTGATGCGGTAGGTGGTGCCGGCAGTGGCGGGAAGAGTGGGTGTGTAGCTCCAGGTGCGGGCGGTGTTGTTGACGGTGGCGGAACCGAGCAGGGCGGTGGCGTTGTAGATGCGGAGGGTTTCCCCCGTTGCCAGGGCTCTGGAGATCGTTCCGGTGATGGTGGGAGTGCGGTCGTCGGTACGACCACCAGCGGCCACCGTGCCCCGGATCAGGCCGGCGTTGTCGTTGACGCCAGTGATCGCAGCGGTGGTGGCTGGCGGGGTGGTATCGAGGATGAAGGAGCGAGCAGCAGAAGCCGTACCCAGATTCCCCGCTCCATCGGCCACGCGTGCCGTGATGCGGTAGGTGGTGCCGGCAGTGGCGGGAAGAGTGGGTGTGTAGCTCCAGGTGCGGGCGGTGTTGTTGACGGTGGCGGAACCGAGCAGGGCGGTGGCGTTGTAGATGCGGAGGGTTTCCCCCGTTGCCAGGGCTCTGGAGATCGTTCCGGTGATGGTGGGAGTGCGGTCGTCGGTACGACCACCAGCGGCCACCGTGCCCCGGATCAGGCCGGCGTTGTCGTTGACGCCAGTGATCGCAGCGGTGGTGGCTGGCGGGGTGGTATCGAGGATGAAGGAGCGAGCAGCAGAAGCCGTACCCAGATTCCCCGCTCCATCGGCCACGCGTGCCGTGATGCGGTAGGTGGTGCCGGCAGTGGCGGGAAGAGTGGGTGTGTAGCTCCAGGTGCGGGCGGTGTTGTTGACGGTGGCGGAACCGAGCAGGGCGGTGGCGTTGTAGATGCGGAGGGTTTCCCCCGTTGCCAGGGCTCTGGAGATCGTTCCGGTGATGGTGGGAGTGCGGTCGTCGGTACGACCACCAGCGGCCACCGTGCCCCGGATCAGGCCGGCGTTGTCGTTGACGCCAGTGATCGCAGCGGTGCTGACGGGTGCGGTGGTATCAACAATGAAGGAGCGAACAGCAGATGCGGTGCCGAGATTGCCGGCCACATCAGCAACGCGTGCGGTGATGTTGTAGGTGGTGCCAGCGGTAGCGGGCAGGGTGGGGGTATAGGTCCAGGTGCGGGCGGTGTTGTTGACGGTGGCGGAACCGAGAAGGGCGGCGCCGTTGTAGATGCGCAGGGTTTCACCGGCAGCAAGAGCAGCACTGATGGTGCCGGTGATGGTGGGTGTTCGATCGTCCGTACGACCACCAGCGGTGACGATGCCTTTGATCAGGCCGGCGTTGTCGTTGACGCCAGTGATCGCAGCGGTGCTGACGGGTGCGGTGGTATCAACAATGAAGGAGCGAGCAGCAGATGCGGTGCCGAGATTGCCAGCTGCATCAGCCACCTGTGCGGTGATGTTGTAGGTGGTGCCAGCGGTAGCGGGCAGGGTGGGGGTATAGGTCCAGGTCTTGGCGGTGTTGTTGACGGTGGCACTGCCGAGCAGGGTGCTGCCGTTGTAGATGCGCAGGGTTTCACCGGCAGCCAGTGCCGCGCTAATGGTGCCTGTGATGGTTGGTGTGGTGTCGTCAGTGCGAGCGCCAGCAGCAACAACGCCCTGGATCAGACCAACGTTGTCCGTAACACTGCTGATGTCGGCGAACTTGGGGAGAGACGATGAAACAACAGTTAAATAAATTCCGTCCGCAAGAACATCGGACTGAAAGGAGAGTGCATCATTGATCCTGAGACCAGAAAAAGATAATGACACTGCTGAGATACTTGTAAAGTTTGCGATCTTGAAGGAATCATCAAGCTTTGGGACAAAACCATTGACAAGCAAGATATTAATAAGACCGTCAAGGGAAGCTTCGCCAGATATTTGGAGAGAGTCGAAGTTGCTTGTTCCACCAATTTCAATATTGGTCATTCCCGTACCTGTCTGGAGAAAGTTTCCCGAAATAACAAGAGAACCAATCGAGACTCCTGGATTAATTATGGAAGAATTACGTATGCTGCCATTGATTGTCCCATTACCAGTCAAAAGTCCACCATCGAGCAAAAATTGAGTGCCGCTAGCAAGTGTCAATAATGTATCTTCTTGAATGATTGTTTTGCCGGCGGACTGTAAGTAGTCTGAATAAAAATGAACACTTGCCGATCTGGAATCAAATATACCATGATTGACCAGCTGAGATGTAAACCATAGTGTTGAACCGAACGAATTTGCTATAGTTCCAGTATTGACAAAGTCAAGACCGACGTAGGTGTTGGATTTAACATTAAAAACTCCACTATTATTAAACGTACTCCCGGCTTCTTGGAGAGTCGCAAGCGAAACTTCATAGCCATTTGAATCCCCAGAATTAAAGATTCCTGAATTACTAAAGTCTACTTTGCCTCTTTCATCTCCAAAGACCAAGCCATATCCTCCACTATATGGAACGGAACTACGTAAAAGATTTACTGTTCCCTTATTATTTAAAACACCAAGCAATGTGGCAGAACTAACATTAGAGGCAGATAGATCGATGTTTATTATGCCATCCGCGCTAATCTCAAGATTTTTGATTGTTCCAGAAGCAAAGGTTAACTCATTGCTCCATACCCCGGTTATCGTTGCATCGTAGTCAGCCAAGAAGTTTTTCCCTGTGAACTTTGCAGCCGAATTAAATGTATGGATTCCGCCTCTAAATCTTACGAGACCACCAGCATTCTCATCAGTTTTGATGACACCATGCTCGCTAACGTCAATCCAAAAGTCGACATTTCCCGACCTGGAATCAAGTATGCCGGTATTTGAAAAGCTTCCCTGTGAGATTACAAGAGTGTAACCCAAAGTGTTAGCTATAGTTCCAGTATTGACAAAGTCAAGACCGACATAGGTGTTGGATTTAACATTAAAAACTCCACTATTATTAAACGTACTCCCGGCTTCTTGGAGAGTCGCAAGCGAAACTTCATAGCCATTTGAATCCCCAGAATTAAAGATTCCTGAATTACTAAAGTCTACTTTGCCTCTTTCATCTCCAAAGACCAAGCCATATCCTCCACTATATGGAACGGAACTACGTAAAAGATTTACTGTTCCCTTATTATTTAAAACACCAAGCAATGTGGCAGAACTAACATTAGAGGCAGATAGATCGATGTTTATTATGCCATCCGCGCTAATCTCAAGATTTTTGATTGTTCCAGAAGCAAAGGTTAACTCATTGCTCCATACCCCGGTTATCGTTGCATCGTAGTCAGCCAAGAAGTTTTTCCCTGTGAACTTTGCAGCCGAATTAAATGTATGGATTCCGCCTCTAAATCTTACGAGACCACCAGCATTCTCATCAGTTTTGATGACACCATGCTCGCTAACGTCAATCCAAAAGTCGACATTTCCCGACCTGGAATCAAGTATGCCGGTATTTGAAAAGCTTCCCTGTGAGATTACAAAAGTGCTGCCATTAATTAGATTAACTATTCCCCTATTGTTTGTTGCACCAAGAAATTGAGTGCTGCTTCTAGTGTCAATATTGACAATGCCTGTTAACTCAATGCTTAGATCTATGATCGTTCCATAATAATAAGTAAGCTCATTGGCCAAGCTGCCCTTGATGCTTGCACCCTCCAAGATGAGTTCATACATAGCGAATTGACTAACATCTTCAACAATATTTCCGCTCCCTGGTTTTAAAGATAGCTTGCCATCAATGGAAAGATACATAGAGCTTTCGCCTGCTCCATATTGTGGCAACCCACTCGTTCCGCCATTTGAATTAGCGGATATAATTGTCAAAAAAGTTTCGTACTGGCCTTGCTCTTGAAGGAGCTGATTAAACTGATCGCGGGTTAAACCCGTATCACCTCCACTAATATATCTAGCTGCCAGCTCTGAAATTGCTGGATATGCATCAAACTTGCCATCTAGCAACGCTTCAGTGACAGGAATTTTTCCATAATAGCCTTCGAATAACTGAAGCGGAGCAGTAATGCTCTCGACGAGCGGCTTGGTTATTCCATAGTCTACTAGAATGCCAAATGCGAGTCCAGCTAGTATCCCTGGAGGGCCAAAGAATCCCATTGAAGCGCCCACACTAATGGAGACAAGATCCTTGATAAACTTTTCACGTGATGCCGCAAGCTCCCAATCACTTTTGTCCTGTTGTATTGTTTTCTGAAGATCATAAAACAAGCCTATCAGATCCTTGTATTCATAGAGCGTATTGAGAAATTTGCCGAAAGCAGAAAAGTCTGACAATCCGCTCGAAACTCCATTGATCAATACTGCGATTCTAATGAGTGTGATGCGGTCAGGCCCAATTGCATCAGGGTCGAAAACTTCAATTTCAAGATCTCTTTGAATCGGTAAGGATATCGGCAGAAATGCAGACATCTCTATATCTTGCTCTTGGGTGTTCAGCGTGATTGCTGCTGAATCGTCTTCCACAAAATAACCAGCCTTGTCTTGTAGAGGTGGGAGCCTCCCTGTCAGTAAGTCTGAAAACAGCTCCCCCTCATCCCCCGGCGTGTCACTGGCATTCAACAACCCATCCAGATGATGCCCCAACTCCTCAGTCAGCACCGCTAAAGCCTGCTCCCGATTTGCGCTCTGCAACCAGTCCTGATTTAAATAAATCGTGCGGGTGCTGATTGCATAAGCTCCAGCCGCACCAGGCATGTCGCCGGCGGGCAGCAACACCACCGGCGGAAGGTTTCTGAAGTCGCCTTGGCTCCATTCCCCCACAAGCTCACGCAGCTTCTCCGGCTCCCCCTCCAGCTGCAATGCGGTCTGAGCGGCCCGCGAGAGAGTGCCGTTCGTTGCCCACACGATCAGAAGCTCTCGCCAATCCTGCAGGTGCGTCTCGAGAAGATTGAGGTAAGAGGTGGCCAAGGCTGATGTTGGGGGTGGTGTTAGTCGAGAAGAGATGGATGATTTCCGTTGGCCTATCCGGTAGAGGCAGGGGGAGGAAGCAACCACCCCAGCGCCTTTTCCAGAGAGCTCAGAAGCCGGGCCAGTGCATGGATCACGCCCACCGTCCACAATCCGGCCTCAAGCCAGCAGCGCGGATTGCGAGGATCGCTCTGCATCAGCACCTCTGTTCTGGGCCTGTGGCTCAGGGATTCCCACAGCCGCTCGCATCCCCAGGCCAGGTCGTGGCCCATCAGCGGCCCGCTGTGGTGACAGCTCCGGGCCAGGAAGGCGATGTCGTGCTCGCCCTCGGGCTGGATGTAGGCCGCGATCTCCAGGTTGGCCGGCAGGGTCCAGATCGCATCTCGTGTGCCGACGGCGATGCCGCTGGCGGTGCGGCTCAGCCCCATGGCCTGGTCAAAGCGGGAGAAGCCCAGCCGCAGGTCTCCCCGGTGGCTGCCCACGCTCACCACCCGCCCGGCCTGGTAGGTGGAGAGCAGCACCGAGAGATCCAGGTGCTCCAGCAGGGCGGGGAGGGACTGGCTGTGCTCGTAGCGCACGTCGACGGGCTTGAGCTCAGGGGCTGGTGGTGGTTGGGCCGGGGATGTCATGGATCAGACAATCCATGCTCGCGGTCTGCGGCCCAGTCACTACTGCAGCTGTGCCGGGCGGAAGCAGCAGACCAGCGGTTGGTGTGGAGAGGGGCGAAAGGCCTTGCGACCAACCTGATCGCCACCTCGGAGCGGCTGATCCAGCCATCCAGGGGCCATCGCTGGGGTCGCTCCTGCCAATGAGTCAGCAGCAGGTCCAGGAGACGCCTGGCGCTGGCGGATTGGTCCATGGCTATGGGCTCCCGGGGGTGGGAAGGAGAGGCAGCACGCAGCAGATACGCGGCTCAACAATTCATTGTGCTGTTAATTATAGCGCGCCGGTTCTGTTGTCAGGGCACCTCGAATAATCAGTAAAAATGGGAAATCTTGCGGACATAAAAAAGCCGCCAAGGAGGCGGCTGAGCATCAATACATTATATTCGCTATTGACGAGTTTTCCTGAGCCGTAGCACTTCTATGAGTGACTCATGCAACCACTGCTACGTGGGCAGAGCGCTGTAGATAGCGCAGGAAATTAAATGTCAGGTTCTTGAGGCCCCACCAAGCCTCGTTCCTTTCTAGCCCAATCTTTCTTGTCAGCTTTCCACCCATGGACATGGTCATGCAGCCAAAGACATGCTCGACACAAGCTCTGATTGACGACTTGAGACGATTTAATTCCTTGGCTGCGTCGCTAAGCGGATGATTGCGAGCGCCTTTTTCGTGGATCAGGCTTTCGAAGCCACCGAGACTCAGAAGAGCATCAAAGCATTCGCCGGAATATGCTGAGTCTGCCCAGACATAGTCATGCTCGTTTTCTGGATCAAGCAGGCGTGCAAGCATCTGGCTGTCGTGGATATTGGCAGAAGTGACAGCATATCGGCGTATGAATCCATGGTCAACATCGATGCAAATACTGTTCTTGTAACCGTAGTAACTGAGGCCGTTCTTTTGTGTCCAGCGAGCGTCTAAATCCTTTTGCTGCAAGCGGTCTGGGTTTTCATCCCAGCCCTCTGGCAGCCTTCCGGCTTTGATTTCCTTGTTCTCCTGGCGGGTATTGCGTTGCTTGGGAACAGGGACGAGAGTCGCGTCAATGATCTGACCACCCCGGGCTTGGAGACCCTGAGAGCGCAGGTATTCCTCAAACATCTCAAAGAGTTCCTCGATAACTCCCGCCTTGCGCAGTCGCTCTCTGAAGAAGGCGACTGTGGTGGCATCTGGTATGTCATTCATCACCCCAAGACCAACAAACTCCTCGAAGGAGCGACGGTCATTTACTTGGAATTCGATCTCTTCATCACTTAAATTAAATAGCTGCTGGAGCACCAGCATCTTGAAAAGAATCAGCGGGTCGATTCTCTTGCGTCCAGCATTGCTTTTGCGCTCCTGGCTATAGCCCTTGTCAAGCAAAGGGCGGAAAGATTCCCAGGGAATCGATTCTGCGAGACGGATCAGAACCGGCTTCTTCTCTTGGAGCTTTGCAACTCTTTGCTGTTCGTCCCAGAAACCTCGCTGGCCCATAGAAAGCATGTAATCTGTATGGCCTAGTATAATCTAAATCCGGACGTTATCAAGCAGTCTTGCGATTTTTCGAGGTGCCCGTCAGCCTTGATCAACCATTACGCTGAATCATTGCAGCGCAGTCGATCTGCGGGATTTGCCGCATTTCACGCAAGAACTGCATAACTTATTGCGTGTCTACGGATACCGTTGCTGCCGGAACTGACCTGCTCGCAGGCTGTGGTGGCGAGTGCTGATCAGTGTCAGCTCCCGTTCAGCGCTGTTGCACCCTGGGCTGTTCCGTCTGCGACACGCTCTTCCCCCCAGGGCTGATTCAAAGTTTCAGCATGGGTCGGGTACTGCTGGCTGACGCATCGCCATCGCCAGCAGCGCCTTGATGTCGTGCATCACCGCCTGCATCCCAGCGCGGATCGACTGAAAACCAGCCAGCCGCAACAGGTTGAGTGCTGCAGTTCGCAGGCTGGCCAACGCACCAGCGCCATTGCCCCGGTAGCGGTGGGCGTCCTCGTGGAGCTGGGTGTCACGGATCCAGTGCCAGCACTCAATGCTCCAGCGGTCTCGCACCAGTTGCAGCAGTGCTTCTGGGGTGGTGCGCAGGCTTGTGAGAAACAGGTGCTGCGCCTGAAACGGCTTGCCGTCTCTGGTGCCGGTAGCGGTCATTTCCAAAATCCAGCTGGTGCCCACCCAGCTCTCGAGGATGTGCTGCGGTGCCTCCTTTGCCCGCAGCGTCCAGGTGATGTCGCGGCCATGGCTGATCTCGTGATCCTTCGCCACGAAAGGGATCTTGCGCATTCCCTGAAACTGACTGCGGATCTGGCGGTGGAGAATCTTCTGGTTGGCTTTTACCGTCAGGAGGAAGTCGGCCCCCTGCTCCTGGAGCTGCCGAAAAACGGGCGCTGGGTATGGAGCGCGTCCGCCTGGATCAGCACGCCCTCCAGATCCAGCTCGCCAAGGAGCTGCCGCAGCACTGCCCGCTCATGGTTTTCGCCGGTGGCGTAGCAGGCCTGGCTGATCGCCACGCCCAGGGCTGCCGAGTAGAGCGTCACCTGGGCGATGAATGCAGAACCACCGCCGCTGGTCGGCTCGATAGAGCCCCTCAGGGTCTCGCCGTCACACACCAGCTGATCGAGATCGGCTGCCCCGCCTGGGATCTGGGCGATCGTCCAGTCACGGATGGCAGCGCATAGGGCCGCCACATCCACCTGGTGGAAGAAGTAGCGGAACGAGGAGTCCGACGGCGGACGCCTGAGCTTGATGCCCAGCGACTCGGTGAGCACGGCGTGGTGGCGGATGGCGAATCGCTCCAGATCCCGCAAGCTCTGGCAACCACTCAGGATTCCCAGCACCGAGACCAGCAGCAGATACCAGGCCGGAAACCGAACCCCGCGCCGCATCCGCGCATCTGGGATCGACCTCAGATAGCTGATGAGATCGAGATCGGTTGCGGTAGAAGCGCTTTCAAGCACAGAACAGGGGCGATTCCGCCGACCTCAACCCATGCTGACAGCCCCGGCAAGGAACCTTGGGACAGACTTTGAATCAGCCCTGCTCTTCCCCCTCCCCGGCCCTGGTGGCTGGACTGTCATCCAGCGTCGGGCTACTGATTGCATTGGCCGTCGCCAGCGCCAGCTGGTGGCGCAGTTCCTCCCGGCTGATCACCCCCTTGTCGAACAACTCGATCCATTCCTTCACCTGGGGCTGCGGCTGGATCGGCGGGGTGAGCGGGCTCACCGTCACCTGCAGGCCGGCACCGGAGGTGAGGGGGTCACCGGTCAGGGCCGTCCAGTGCTGCAGCAGGGTGGAGAACAGCGACGCCTTCTGGATCGCCATCGCCTGCAGCAGCGCATAGCTCTGGCTGGCGGTGAGGCTGATCTCCATCTCGGTGCGGGCGGCGCCGCGGTTCTGGCTGGGGATCAGGGCGTCGCGGCGCATGGTGTCATCGAGGATCTGCAGCCAGGCCCGGTGCTCCGCAAGGGACCGCGCCCGGATCTCGACAAACTCAAAGGAGGCGTCTGCTGGCAGGTCCATGCAGGTGTTGGGGCCCAGCACGACGGGGCCGGCCTGGCTGTTGCCCATGGCGTCCACCATCCCTTTGCGCACCCCCACCGGCAGCGCTGTGCGGGATAGGAGCTCCTCGTATTCGCTCTTGCAGCGGAAGTGGTTGAGGTACTGGTGGGCCAGGCCAAGGTGCGGCAGGTCGCCTTCGCCAAACCCGGAACCATCAGAGGTATACCAGCAGGCCGGCAGCCGGCTGATGCCATCAAACGTGGTCACCACCGGTTCGTCACAACGCCAGCCACTGCCGGCCTGGGGGTCGGCGCAGACCGGATGGTGGGCCAGCTGCAGACCGGTCACGGCATCGCCGACGGTGAGCAGAGAGAGACTGCGGTACTGCCAGCGGTCGGGGGCATCGGCATCGCCCAGCAGGGCCTGGATCTGCTCCGTGACCACTGCCTCACTCCCCGGTGTTTCCGCACCGATGGGCCGGTTCAGCGGCTCCCGCCAGATGATCCGGCCCGGCAGGCCGTAGGAGACGGGCAGCTCCCAGTTCAGGCAGTTGGCACGGGGCACCAGCTGGAGCCTGGGCAGCGACAGCCGATCGCCCCGGCGCAGGGCCTCCTGGCGGTCACCTTCCGAGGGCCAGCTGTGCTCGGGCGGCAGCACCAGCACCAGGGCTGCACCATCCCGCAGCACCAGCAAGTCAGCCGCAGCGAGGAACACGCCAAGGTCTGTGCCCCTACCATCCACGTCGGTGAGCACCAAGCTCAAGCTGGCGTGGAGGCTGATCCAACTGCCCCGGCTGAGCATGCCGGCGTAGGTGCGCAGGGCATCGCGAAAGAAACCCGAAGGGCGGGCGGCATCGAGGCGCTTGCGGTAGGCGATCTCCGGCTCTCTTTCGCCCCTGGGGAGATAGTGCTCCTTGCGGCTGGTGCCGTCAGGAGCAGCGAGCAGGGCCCAGCAGTCGGCGGTGATCTGCAGGGAGGGCTGCAGTGACTGGAGCGTTGGGTGCTGGCTCCAGGGGGGCAAAGGTGCAATCGCTGCAGGAGGAGGGCCTGGGGACACGAGTCGCTGGCATCACTGCTGGCTGTTGCCAGCGAAGGATTCAGTGGGGCCCCCAGTGCGCTGATGGGGTGGCTGAGGGGGATCAGCAAACCGGCGACCTGCCACACCTTCCGCCATTCATTCGCCACGCACCTACTGGAACAGGGCGCCGACATCCGTACGATTCAGGAACTGCTCGGCCACAGCGATGTGAAAACCACCATGGTCTACACCCATGTGCTGCATAGAGGTACATCTGGGGTACGAAGCCCCGCTGACCTGCTCTGAGGAACAGAAGGATCTTCTGCGGACCGCGTAACAATCCATGAAGCAGGTGGCGATACCCGAGATGCCTTGCTCCAGTTGGTTTAAGGCTGATAGAGGAGGTAATGATAGGTAGCTTATGCGGCAAAGAGCCGGCACCCCGCAGCTTCTGCGGACCGCCGAATCAGCGTTGAACTAAGCCGCTACGCGGCAGATTCCAACAGCCAATTATAGCCCAGTTCCTGTCAGGGCCTTCCATTGCGTCGCCGATACGACCAGGCCACTGCGGCTGAGTGCGGCGGTTGGCTGGGCCTCA
>Ga0247841_10005907_pt1 | contig 19383 bp, 11 predicted proteins | sample LaCruzMarch2015__2_FD_192410 | JGI IMG/M metagenome (GOLD analysis project Ga0247841, IMG submission 192410) | Freshwater microbial communities from meromictic Lake La Cruz, Castile-La Mancha, Spain - LaCruzMarch2015_18m | ecosystem: Environmental > Aquatic > Freshwater > Lake | place: Spain... | reverse complement strand
AGATTTGTTGTTATAATATTAGAAATACCTTCTACATAACCTAATCTACCAACATTCTCTAAATCGGATAATTGAAGTTTTATCGAATCAACAAAATCCATAATATTCATAGCATCTTTACAAGTTTCGTTTAAAAAAACTGAAGATTAAATGACTTATTATGTGAATTGGTATTGATTATATTATGTGTTCCATTTTTAATTACATCCATCATGATATTTTTAAAGTCAGTTGTTTCTTTTATCAGTTCTGTATTTTGTTTAATAAGCAATACAATTAAATCCTTATCAGTAACATAAGATAATTCATTATTATTTTCTAAAAACGGGTCAATATTACATTTTTTTTTATGTCTCCATAATCCAGCTCTATCATTATATTCTTTATTACATAATTTACATTGATATTTAGTGAAACTTTTTTTTTCCAAAAAAGCAATGCTTTCCGTTGTCAAAACGTTGTTTTTATGTTTTTTGCTATTCAAATGATTCTCATAACTACTTTTTTTACACGTATTATAGTCACAAATTAAACATTTATGAATAGAGCATAATTTAGGCATAATTTTGTTGTCATTTGTTGTCATATAATGACAACAGAAATTATGCCTAAACCATTTTATATAAAAATAATAAAATTTTATCGTAACAAAATTATAATTATTTTTTTGGTCACCACATGCTAAAAATAGTTTATGCAGCGGAAATTAATTTTTTTGCCATAAAATATCTCCACTTTTGAAAAATGGACAAAAAAAATGTCCAATTTTCAAATCTATAAAAACTTTCCCATACATTTTTTTTACACTTTATATAATAAATTGGATTTCCTACTTAAAGAAAAAATTTATTTAATATAATAAATTGAAATTCCTACTTAAAGAAATTTTATAATATTAAATTTTATATATATAATGAACGCCATGTCTCTAAGCCATCACTTTCCTTTTTTATTAGCTTATCAACTATTTGTTTTGTAACTGAAAATGGAAACTCAACTTTTAGTGACATTTCTTCTTCAAATAAATTCGAACCAGGTTTCATTAATCTGTATAAATTTAACTTTGTGTAAATTATTTCCAAACAACGCTTCAAATTTCTCACACCATCTTCTTTATTACAATGATTATCAATAATATGACTAATAACCTCATCTGGAATAACAATATCATCTTTATTAAATTTAACTTGTTCGTGAATCTTTGGTAATAAATAATTATTGGCAATAACAGTTTTTTCTTTTGAAATATAACCTTTGGTTTTTATTCTATACATTCTATCTTTTAGAATTGAATTAACTTTTGTCTCATCATTATAACTGAATATAAATAAACATTTACTTAAATCAAAATTTATTTCAGCAAAATATTTGTCGTGAAATTGAGAATTTTGTGATGTATCAGTTAAGTGAGTTAATATTCCGGCAATTTCTTCACCTCTAGGCGTATCACTTATTTTATCTAACTCATCGAAATAAATTACTGGATTCATACATTTACTGTCAATTAGAATTTGAACTATTTTACCCCAACTACTACCTTCATATGTGTATCCATGACCTTCTAAGAAACTACTATCGGTAGCACCACCAAGAGCAATAAAAGCAAATGGTCTATTTAATATCTTACTTATACCTTCTTTTACCAAACTTGTTTTACCTGTACCTGGAGGTCCATGAATAGCAATAGCAGTTCCAATTGCCTTAGGATTTGTTAAAAGTTGACCTAATAGCTGCATAATCTGCATTTTAGCATCATTCAAACCGTAAACTGCTTGGTCTAAAGTGTTTTGTGCTTTGGACATAAATTCATGACATTTATCAACACCATCGTCAATACTAATTGGTAATCCTTCATAACTACCAAATGGAATACGCATAAAAGTGTCAACCCAATTTTTAATTTTATAAAATTCTCCACTCCCAGGTTCCATATAACGAAGCGAATTAATCTTTTTCATAGCAGCAGACTTGAATTGAACTGGTATATCAGATTCCAGAAGAGTTATTCTATATGGTTTTTCAATTCTAGTTATTTTATTAATTTCTCGTAATTCTTTAATTATTTTCTTTTGATTATCTAGTTCTAGTTTATCATAGAATGAAAGGTCATTCATTGTATTTTTATCTTTAATTATTTTTCTAAATATTCTTAAATTTTTGTCTTTTTGTTTTCTTTCCTTTTTTTCAGTTTTTTTCTTTGTTAATTTAATTTCATCTTCATAAACATCAATACATTTTTGGATGGATTTATTATTTGGACTATTATTCAATAGTTTTTTTAATGTATCTAAAACTTCATTTTTGTTATCTTGTTTTACAATTTCACTATTATTATCATTATTATCATTATTTTTATTTTTATTTGATTTATTAGATTTGTCATTTTTTTTTAAAGGTGTGTTTTGTTTTTCTTCAATTGAATCTTCATCGTCTTCAGAATCATCGGTTGATACATCTTCATTTTCATCTTCAGTTTCTAACGAGTTGTCATAACTATCAGCATCAGGATCGTAGTCTTCGTCCATCCAATCATCTTCATCCTCATCTTCACCAACTCCTCCAATTGTGAATATAATATTTAATTTCCCATTTTTTCCTTTTTTCTCAATATATTCAATTGATTCTTTATCTTCTATATCTTCTGTATTTTCTTCATCAATTGAAGATTCATTATCAGAAATAGTTATTTTGCTAGATTTTTTATTTTTAGTTTTTTTATTATTTTTAGATTTTCTTTTTAAAATTTCTTCTTCAATTTCTGATTCAGTTTCCCATTCTTCTTCAGATACTTCAATTTTTTTAGTTTTGTTATTTTTATGTTTTTTTTTTGATTTAGTATCATTAACAACTGATTCATCAGTATAATCATCTTCTAGTACTTTTTTTAGTTTTTCTCCAGATTTAATTTTATTATTTAAATGTTTAGATGGAAATATTTTTGAAATAAATTTTCTATATTCTTGAACATCCATTTCATCATCACTATCTGTTTCATTTTCAATATTATCAGTATCTTCACTATCAGAACTTTCAACCTTCTTTTTTTTCTTATTATTATCCTCTTGTTTTTTAGAGCGTTTAATTTGCTCTTCTTTTTTTGATAATTTATTTTGACTATCGCGTGTCATTATATTGTTATATATATCTTTAATTTATAATTTTAAATCAAAATCAATTTTATTTTATAAAAAATAAAAAATAAAAAATAAAATTGCTAGCTACCCCTTTAATAATAAATATGATAAGAAAATACCAGCGAAATTTTTAGCAAATAAATCTAAAATGTTGTAAATTGTGTTTTTAACAAAATATGGCATAAATGCAGCAATACCATAAAATGACCATACTATCAAAAAATAAAAATATATTTTATAACCAGATACACTAAACATTGTATATTTTTCATATATCAATTTAAAATAAATTATAAATGGTATAAATCCTAATATAACAGCATAATTGCTATTAATTATATTTACTTCACCTAAATATCCAAACAATAACATTAATGAATTTAGTATTATAATCAAGAATAAATTTTCTTTATTCTCAAGTAAAATATCATACAATTCAAGATTCTTTTTTGGAATATTTTCATTTTTTTCTTTTAATTTATTTTTTTCAATATTGTTTAAATATATTAAATAAACTACTAATGTAATTAACATTGTTGGAGTAGTAAAAAACCAATCAAAATATCTTTTAGGTGTTATATTATTATCGGTTTTAATATTGTAAACTAACCATATATAAAATGATAGTTCGATTATTTGAACCAATACATCAATAAATAACAACTGTTTTATTATTAATAGTTCAGGTCTAACGTTTTTAAATAATGTTAATAATTCAATAATACCTGTTATTATTTGAACATATATTGAAATATATAATGAAGTATCTAAAGTAAAAGAATTATTGCTTATAATATTTTTCATTCTTTATTTAATTAAATAAAAATATATTGTATAATTATTTAAAATAAAATTGAATGAATAAAAACAATATAAATCTATTGTATTATAATATAGAAGATGTCTAAGTTTGAAACTTCAAATAATAGTATGTCGTCAATTAATTGTTCTAAAGTGATTGGTATTCAATTTAGTATTTTGTCACCAGAGGAAATTAGAAAAAGTTCTGTTGCTGAAATTACAACTAGAGACACATACATAAATAATAAACCAGTTATTGGAGGTTTATTTGATCCTAGAATGGGTGTTTTAGAACCTGGGCTAATTTGTCCTACAGATGGTCTTGATTATATGAAAACACCTGGATATGCTGGACATATTGAATTAGCAAGACCAGTATTTTATATTCAGTATTTAAGCACAATTCAAAAATGTATGAAATGTATATGTTTCAAATGTAGTAAACTTTTAGTTAGTAAAGATAAATATAAACAAGCATTAAAACTACAAGGTGATGCTAGATGGAAATATGTTTTTACATTATGTGGTAAAGTAAAACGTTGTGGTGATGATAGTGAAGATGGTTGTGGAACTTTACAACCTAATAAAATTAGAAAAGAAGGGCTTGCTACTATCTTTGCTGAATGGAAAAATGATAGCAATGACGCTGAACCAATTGTTATTAAAGTAACACCTGAAATGGTTTTAAAAAATTTTAAAAGAATATCAGACGATGATGTCACTTTTATGGGCTTTAGTCCTCTATATTCAAGACCAGATTGGATGATTTGTCAAGTAATGTCAGTTCCACCTCCAGCTGTGAGACCATCTGTTAAACATGATTCACAACAAAGATCTGAAGATGATTTAAGTCATATTTTGGTAAATATTATAAAAACAAATAAAACTTTACAAGAAAAAATTCAAAATAATGCCCCGTCAAATGTAATTGATGATTGGACAACTGTTCTACAATACTATATTGCTACTCAAGTTGATAATAAGATTCCTGGAGTGGCATCTGTTGCTCAACGTTCTGGAAGACCTTTAAAATCAATTAAAGACCGTTTGAATGGCAAAGGGGGGCGTATGAGAGGTAATTTAATGGCTAAACGTGTAGATTTTAGTGCTCGTTCAGTTATTACTGCTGATCCGAATATTTCCATTTGTGAATTAGGTATTCCAATGAAAGTAGCAAAAAATATTACAAAGCCTGTTATTGTAAATAAAATTAATAAAAATTTCCTAACTAAATTAATTCAAAACGGTCCTGATGTTTGGCCTGGTGCTAAAATGTTAGAAAAACAAAATGGTGAAGTAATCACACTTCGTTATTATTTAGATAGAAATTCTATTGTTTTGGAAGAAGGTGATACTGTTCATAGACACATGATGGACGGAGATGCGATTTTGTTTAATCGTCAACCAACACTTCATAGAATGAGTATGATGTGTCATATCGCTCGAATTATGATGCGTGGTGATACTTTCAGAATGAATGTAGCCGATAGACTTAGTGTCGGCAACAGGAGGCGTTAAAAGCGTGTTACCTCCTAGTGAAATAAATCAAAATATATTTGAGGCAAAATAATATAAAAATAAAATCTTAGTATAAAATAAAATGTATGTAACAGATACAAAACCTTTAGAAAAATGTTGTTCAAAATGTGGTGAAATAAAAATAGAAAATATGTTTATTCCTAAACGCAATATATGTAAGGAATGTAGGAATAAAACTACTAGAGAAAAATACAAGGCATTGGAAATAACTGAAAATGAAGAACAAGAATGTAATACATGTAAAAGTCAAAAACCAATTACCTCTTTTATTAAAAATAGACAGATATGTAAAGATTGTAATAATAACAAAAGAAGAACACTTTACATAAATGATGAAGAGCACCGAAAAAGGCTAATCCAATTAGCAAGTAATTTTAAAAGTAAAAAAGCTTTTGAAAAAAACAAACAAAAGGAAGAGGAAATTGGAATAGATAATAAAAAATGTAGTTGTTGTAATTCTATCAAACATAAAGTATCTTTTCGTCATAATCGTTTAAAATGTAAAGATTGTGAAAGAGATGGACCACTAGAAAAAATGAAAAGAGTTATTCGTTCAAGAATTATATCTGCTTTAACTAAGAAAAATAAACACACAATTGAGTATTTAGGTTGTAATACATCTGAATATTTAAAATGGTTGTTAAAAAATGATTCTGGATATACGCTTGAAAATCGTGGTAAAGAATGGCATATTGACCATGTTATTCCTTTATCACATTTTGATTTAGAAAACGAAGAACAACAACTTATTGCTTTTAATTGGAGAAATACAATGCCTTTATCTTGTCAAGAAAATTTGAAAAAAAATAATAAAATAATACAATCACAAATTGAACAACAATATAAAAAACTTTTAGAATATCACATAGAAAACAAACTTGATTTGCCTCAAGTATTTATTGATTTATTTTGCGACGTCGCCAAACTGACTGGGAGTTCCTTAGAGCCTTCACTACCACTTACATCTGGAAACATTTGTGAGGACCACGATTAATAATCGTACCCAATGGTAAAAAAGTGAAGGATTGGATAATCAGCAGCCAAGCCCCTAACCTCGTTATGGTAAGAGTATGGGGAAGGTTCAGAGAGTAGATGACGACGGGTCTCAAATGATGGTCTAACCAACCTGATGAGGCACAAGGTGTATTCCAGCCTTACCAGAAATGGTAAGGATAGGCTAGACTAAGCCTTACAATGCTGACTTCGATGGAGATAGACATATGTAAAACATTTTGTCTCCAACAGGGAGCGTGAAAAGCGTGTTACTCCCTAGTTTCAACCTTTTCAAAAGGTGGAAGCAACATGATCAAATTGCGGGAAACTCCTTAGAGCCTTCACTACCACTCACATTTAGAAATATTTGTGAGGAACTCGGTTAATAGCCGAACCCAATGGTAATAATGTAAAGGATTGGACAATCCGCAGCCAAGCCTCTAAACTCGTTATGGTAAAGAGTATGAGGAAGGTTCAGAGAGTAGATGGTTATGGGTCTCAAATGATGGTTTAACCAACCTGATGAGGCTTAAGGTGTATTCCGGCCCTATTGGAAACTTTAGGGAAATTCATGGAAATGAATTTACATATGCCTCAAGATCCAGAATCTGAGGCGGAACTTAAAAATTTAGCAGCAGTACCATATCAAATAGTTAGTCCTGCAAATAATTCATCAATTATTGGTATTTATCAAGATTCTATGCTTGGATCTTATCTATTTACAAGACCAAATCTTAAATTTAGTCCTCGTGATGCTATGAATATATTGATGATGTTTAATGGTGTTAATGAAAATAAATTATTAAATGATATTAAAAAAAATGGTGGAATTACAAATTTTGATATTCTTAGTCAAATTATGCCTCCACTTTCAATGAAATATAAAACAAAGGCATTTAAAGAAGATAAAGATGATGGTAAAACATCAAATGCTATTATTGAAATTAAAAATGGTACATATCTTCGTGGACAAATGGATAAAAGTGTCATGGGTGCTGGAACAAAAGGTTTGCTACAACGTGTTTGTAATGACTTTGGTAATATGGCATCAGCTAAATTTATTGATGATATACAAAATATTGTTACTGAATATATGAAGTCAGCTGCTTTTAGTGTTGGTATTAGTGATTTAATTTCCGATAAAAAAACAAATGACGACATTATTCAAGTCATTACAAAGAAAAAAACCGACGTTAAAAATTTAATTGATCAAGTTCAAATTGGTATATTTGAAAATAATACTGGTAAAACAAATGAACAAGAATTTGAAACACAAGTAAATAGTATTCTCAATCAAGCGACATCGGAATCTGGTAAAATTGGTTTAAAAAATCTTAGCAAAGATAATAGATTCGTAACAATGGTTAATTCTGGATCTAAAGGTTCAGATCTTAATATATCATTTATGATTTCTTGTTTAGGACAACAAAATGTAGATGGTAAACGTATTCCTTATGGATTTGAAAATAGAACATTACCGCATTATACAAAATTTGACGATTCTCCTGGTGCTCGTGGTTTTGTTGAAAGTTCATATATTAATGGATTAACACCTCAAGAATTATTCTTCCATGCTATGGGTGGTCGTGTTGGTCTTATTGATACTGCTGTAAAAACATCTACTACTGGTTATATCCAAAGAAGATTAATTAAAGGTCTTGAAGATTTAATGGTATCTTATGATATGACAGTAAGAACAAATAAAAATAAAATAGTTCAATTCTCTTATGGAGATGATAATATTGATACCATTAAAGTTGAGAATCAAAGTATTCCAATTGTATCTATGAGTAGCCAAGATATTTACTCACATTATTTAATTCCAGAGGAAACTGGTAAGATAAAAACTTTAAATAATATATTCTTAAAAAATACAATGGTTAGATATAAAAAACAAAATGATGATTATATGAAAAAAATAAAGAATTATATTGATATGATGATTAAAAATAGAGAGGGAATTATTAAAAATGTATTCAAAAACAAAAGTGATTCTGTTGTTAATTGTCCTGTTGCTTTTCATTATATTATTTCTAATATTCAAGGACAATGTAATATTAATATCTCTTCATTAGTTGATATTACACCTATGGAAGCGCTTGAAATGATTGAAAATTGTTATTCTAATTTAGAAAAGATTTATTATGCTCCTCCCACAGAACTATTTAAAACATTATTTTATTATTACTTATCTCCAAAAGATATACTTATTATTAAAAGATTTAACAAATCAGCATTAACATTATTATTAGATACAATTACAATTGATTATAAAAGAGCTATTGTAGCACCTGGAGAAATGGTTGGCATGATTGCTGGTCAAAGTATTGGCGAGGTTTCAACACAGATGACGCTAAACACATTTCATTTTGCTGGTGTGGCATCTAAATCTAATGTAACTCGTGGTGTACCTAGAATTGAAGAAATATTATCATTGTCTAGTGATATTAAGAATCCTTCACTTAGTATATATTTAAAACCTGAAGACGAGACACAAAAAGAAAAGGCTCAAACTATTATGTATATGTTAGAACATACCAAATTAGAAGAAATTGTTAAATCTATTGAAGTTTGTTTTGACCCGGATGAATTAAATTCACTTATCAGTATTGATAAAGAGACAATACTTCAATATATGGAGTTTGAAAAAATGGTAATAGAGTGTGCGGAATCATCTCTACAAAATGATGAAAATGAAAAATCAAAATGGATTATTAGAATGGAAATGGATCCTGAAGTAATGCTTGAAAAAAATATAACAATGGATGATGTAAACTTTACGTTGAAAAATTGTTATGAAGATCAGGTTTCTTGTGTTTATTCCGATTTTAATTCAGATAAACTAATATTTAGAATTAGAATGAATGAAGTTCTTTCAGGTTCAGGAAAAGGACAAAAGAAAGCAAAGGTAAACCCTCTTGACCAATCAGATCAAATTTATATATTAAAGAATTTTCAAGATCAAATGTTAAATAATGTTGTATTACGAGGAACAAAAGGAATAAATAAAGTTATACTTAGAAAAATAGTTGATAATATGGTAGAACATAATGGTATTTATAAAAAACAAGATATTTGGGTTTTAGATACAATTGGAACTAATCTCTTAGATATTTTAGGTTTAGATTTTATTGATAATAAAAGAACCCTAAGTAATGATATTGTGGAAATATATAATGTTCTTGGTATTGAAGCTGCTAGACAAGCAATTTATAATGAATTAGTTGAAGTTGTTGAGTTTGATGGAACGTATATTAATTTCCATAATTATAGTGTCTTAGTTGATAGAATGACAGCAACTAGCAAGTTAATTTCTATATTTAGACATGGTATTAATAATGATAATATTGGACCAATTGCTAAGGCATCTTTCGAGGAAACTCCTGAAATGTTCTTGAAAGCAGCTAGACATGCGGAGCTAGATACATTAAGAGGTGTTTCAGCAAATGTTATGTGCGGACAGGAAGGATTCTTTGGAACAAGTGCGTTCCAAGTTGTATTAGATGTTGAAGAAATGTTAAAATTAGAAGCAGTTAGTGAATATAGACCTATTGATGTTAATGAAGAAATAGAAAAGGAATTCGGACATATTGACAATCCGGATGACCCTTGTGGTATTAATAAAATTGTTATACAAAATAACGTTATTACTATTCAAGCAGAAGATATGGGTAAAGATAATGATTATAACCCTGGATTTTAAACCTTTTAACATTTCAAATGCCTATTGAAATAACTTAAACACGATACAAAATGTATATTCAGTGATAATGATAATAAATAGAGTTTCTTGAAAACATTGTTTAGCAGTGTTTCGTTTCGTAAGACCCAAAGTCAAACAAAGCGTAACACAAATGCTTTATTTCGTCCTTAACCAGTTACTGGGTGAAGTTGGATCATTGTAAAGGTGAAATTCCTTACTATTAATTTTACATTTTTAACTATTAAGTAAAGTGCTGAATAATAGAAATCACAAAAATAACTGTTTATCAGCTTATTGAAAAACGGCATTTCAAGTGTTAAAACATGTTAAAAGGTATAAAGATAATATTCTAATAATATTCTGATAATATATAATTTTATATGTTATATGTTATCATATTAAATAAATTTATTAAATATATTAAATACAAAATATTAATTATATATAATTATGTCAACATATAAATTAATAATTAAAAATATAATCAAAACAGATATAAATTTTTTTTCATTAGATTATAAAGAAGACACAGATATTAAATGGTATATAAAATTTACATTCTTAATTATTTTAGATAAAAATTTAGATGTTAAAAATAAATATAAAATATTTTTTGAATTATTGAATGGGTTTTTGATTAAAGATAAAAATGATGAATTTATTGATTATTTTTGTAAAATTCAAAAAACATATAATATTTTAAATAAATTTATTTATAATTATAAATACAAAAAAAGTAAGATTGTTGTAGATACAGATATGTGTTTAAATAAATTAACCGAAAATGGGAAAAATGTTATATGTATATTAGATAATAAATATAGATATTTATTTAATATAAATGATTTAATTAATATAATATATACATCATTAACTAATTCATATTCATTTTTCTCACAGCCTAAAAGTATAAAAAATCCTTATAATAATTTGCCATTTAATAAATCTACATTATATAATATTTATTTTTTTATAAAATTTAAAACAAATTATTATTCAGAGTTACTTTTTAAATTTTTTAATTGTAATTTTAATTTAAATAACTTTAAATATTTAAATGAAGATTTATTAAGAGATTGTTCAATTACAAATTATGTGTATAAAACACCACATAATACTATCGAACAAGAAATAAAAGATATAATTATTATTTTTAATTTATATTGTCAAAAACATATGCTTAAAAATAGAATACGTATTCATAAAGATTTTCCACAAAAAAAATTAGTTGAAGTTATGAGACCTTATCTTTTTTTGTATTGTAAATCACAATATAGCTTTCATCCAGAAATAAAAACTCGTTTTTTTTCTTATTTTAAATCAAGTATGCTAAGATTTAATAATTTTAATCCTCTTTTTGGAAGTAAACAGATTAAAATTTTATATGAAGTAAACAAATATTTTGAAAAAAAACAAGTTGGTAAAAAAATAACATTTAATGATAAATTTATTAAATTTTTTAATGTTGAGAAACAAAATGATTTGTTTTTAATTGATCATTTAAAATATGATGAAAATATAAATTTTAATACATCAAATAATTTTATTAATTATTATGAAAATCATGATGATGATCCAGATTATGATGAAGAAGATGAAGATGATTATAATAATGATGAAGAAGATTATAATAATGAAGAACATGATGAAGAAGATTATAATAATGAAGAACATGATGATAATTCATTAAGTTAATTTTTTTCAGTATTTGAGCTATTAACAATTAATAATCTACGTTTTTTTGTATTTTTTTTGTTAACAAACTTATCTCCTTTCAATTTAACTTGTTTCTTTTTAGTTTTACGGTTTTTATTTAGAAGAGGTAATATATATTCTTCTTCTGTTATAGGTGTAGTATCTTCAATAAGAAGTTTAGTTTTAGTTTTAATTTTTAGTTTTTCATTATCTGAATCACTTTCAATAACAAGTCTAGTAGGTTTTTTATTTTTTATTAAAGGTTTTGTAAATTTTTCTAAATATTCTTCTATAGAAATTTTATTTTTAAAAGTTTCTCTAATTTTCTCTACACAATCATTTTCTATTTTGTCGAGAGAAATAAAAACATCTCCATCATTAGATTGAATTAATTTATATCCAGGAATATTTTCAGTTATAAAACTAGGTATTATGATAAAAGCAAATTTATCATTCTCATTTCCATAACCAAGATATTCTTGTTTTTCATATTTTGTCTGTAAAATATATTTTTGAGATATAAAAATAGTTGGTATTTCATATTTTGTTACAAGTAACCATAAATCAAGTGTTGTTAAAAAGTAATTATCAGTATAAATTAAACTTGAAAATGATAATGTTTCAGCAAGAACCTGATCACCTAATGTTTTTTTACCTTCTAAAATTAAAATTGTTGTTATTTTATTAATATATTTTTCAAGATATTTTTTATATTCTTCATATAATTCATTTTTAATTTGATTAATTAATATTTTTTTTCCAGTTTTTCTCTCTATTAAATCAGTTATTAAATTAAAAGTACAAACATTACTTTTACTATATTCTATTTCAGAATAATTATTTGGAAAACATTTTTTCCAAATACTTGATTTAATATATTTATTATTTTTAATAACACAATTAGATTCATTTTTTGTGATAATAGATTTATCTAAATATGGAATAGTATTATCATAGACATTTGATATTATTGGTTGTGTTTCATCATAAGAATTATATTTAATATATTTGTTTGTAATACTAGGTATTAGGGTTTCAAAATACTCTTGTGTTAATAAAGATTGAATTAATATAATTTCATTTTCTCTCAAATTATAACCAATATTACCAAATGATAAATATGTTTGTGGTTGAAGCATAAACGATTTAATTCTATTATATCTAATTAATTCATCTGCCATTCTACCATAATAAATCGGTTCATTATCTTTTTCAATTTGTAGTAAATTTTTTTCAGGAAGAATTAAATTACAAATACCATTTTCAGTAATAGCACATAAATTTGGTGTATCTTTACAAGTATTTTTATCTTTAACTAAGCAAGTAGAAATTTCATTTATTAATTTATAATATTTGTTATCTCCAGTAAATTGTATTTTATTTTTTACTAAATCATGTAACAAATTATTAATATTTTTTAGTTTTTCAGAATAAATAATATATTCTTTTAACATTTCTTTTTCAATTTTCTCTCTAATTTTATAATTCTCGTAATCATTTAATAGTATACGAATTGTATTTCTAAATACATTATAAAAATTAGTTTCTAATCTTATTTTTTTTATATAATCAACACGAACATGGTCGACATCATTTTTAGTTGTAATCTCAACTTCAGTATTTACCATAGGTTTTGCATCTTTATTGATAATATAATTATCATTATTTAATGAAGGTATATCTAAATCAATATCTACTTGATCTAATCTTAATGGTTGAGATAATTGTATAAATTGGTTTGTATTTGTTAAAATACCAACAACATGTTCTTCTTCAATTACTTTAAAAGCTGGTTTACAAGGTATATCAGAATCGTTTTTTCGTTTTTTACTTCTGTTATCAAGTTTATTCAAAAATTTAATAGTATTATCATAAGTATTCCATAAAGTTAAATCTGTCATAAAAACAAAATCTAAATCCTGCTTTAAATCTTCATCAATCGCTGAAGGATAGCATGGAATAAATCCAGTTTTTGTAGAAACACCAGGTTCTTCAGCAAATACACCAATAACCTTATTATTAAAGTTAACTACTAATTTTTTTATTTTATATTCATATTTATCAAGTTTTTGAACCAAATCATAAAGTAATAATGGTCTTTTTGCTTTATATACATTTGGCATACTATCAAGAGGTTTACAAATTATTTTAAAAAATGGTTTAATAATTTCCTTGAATACATCTCTAATTGTTTTTGAAAGATGAGGATCATATTCTTTAAATTCCTTTGCTACATTTATTTCTTTGTTATTTGTTGTATATGTATATAGTGGTTCATAATAGTTATCTTCTTTCATAATAATAATTGTTGGTTTTCTTGATTCATAAAATTCACTTGAATAATGATTTGTTGGACATAAAAGTTCAATATTGTTAGTAATATCATCTTTTGGAATTTTAAATATAACTAAATTTACACCTTGTGGAAATAAATATTTATTTGGCATACTTACTATATCCCATAAATATGTATGGTCGATAATAGCATCATCATCATTTAAAAAATCTGTAAAGTTTTCAAAAGCAGAAATTACTTTTATATAATAAGCTAATTCTGGCGAATCATCATGTCTATTATTTAATTTGGAATATAATTTTGTATTTTTATACTTATTAATATCAATTTTTCTATTTGGATTATGAAAGTCAGTAACTAAATTGCCATTTTGATATTTTATAAATGAATCAATAGAAATTGATTTTATTATCCGATTTCTCATTTCTTTAATAGTTAAAATTTTTGCTAATTGTGGTTTTTTATTTTCATCTAATATTTTTTTACCAAAGAAAATAACATCTGATATACAAGCAACAAATGATTGTTTGTTATTTATTTCAATACCATGACGTAATAAACATGGATGGTTGTCTTTAATATTTGTATTTGTTTTACTTATTTGACAATCAGAATTAACCTCATTAAGTATTGTTTGTATTTCTGGTGGTAAATACCCCCAACGACCAGGATTTAGTGGAAATTTATCAGGACCTTTTATGTATTCATCTTCTACTTTTTCATTGACTTTATCTTTTACTGTCTTTTTTTCATCTTTATCTATATTTCCATAACATTTCTTATTTGCTTTTATTCTTCCTTCAGTATTATACTTATCAAAACAACAAGGTAAACAAAAACCATCTGGATGTGAATCTGGAATAAATCCAGGATACCTTTTATAGTCTTTTTTATTTATAGGCTGTTTATAAAATTCATAAATATAATAACCTGGTTTTACATTTTTTTCACCTTTTGGTAAAACTTTACCACAAGTTGGATGAAGTAGTTCTTTTTTACCATCTTTACCAATTACTTCTTTTAATTCATTCGGATCAATAATTGTATTATTTTTTAAACACCAATAACGAGGACAAATATAATTGTATTGATGTTTTTCATCAGAACCATATTTAATAACATCTTCTTCTCTCAAAAAACCAGGATGTTCTTTGTTTATTTTATCAAGTTGTGAATCAGTTAATATTACAGGTTGTTTTCTTAAGCTCGAACTACAAGTTCTAACATATGAATTAAATTGTGGCGTGTCTTCTTTTAATATCAAAATAGGATCCTTATTTTCTATAAGAGTTTGAAAATAATATGGTTTATTTAATCTCATACCATCTATATTTCTAATTTCTTCTTCGTATTCATTTTCTCCAGTATCTTCTCCAGAATCTTCTTCAGAATCTTCAGAATCTTTTGTTATTAAAAATGACTTTTCTTTTATAGAATATTCATTGATATCATAATCTTTTTTAGAAACTTCTGTTTTTTCACTTTCAATAGATTCTTCAGGACTAGAAGGTAAATCAAATGAATCTAATTTTTTAGAAACTTCTGTTTTTTCACTTTCAATAGATTCTTCAGGACTAGAAGGTAAATCAAATGAATCTAATTTTTTAGAAACTTCTGTTTTTTCACTTTCAATAGATGATTCTGAATTTCCACCTTCAAAATCTTTTCTCTCTTCACCTTCAAATTCATTGTCTTCATCTTCATCAAAAAACAAACTAAAAGCACCTTTGGGTTTATTAATAGTTGTAAATTTATTGTATTGTATTTCTTCTCCATCTGCTTCCAAATCAAAACCAGATTTATCTGTCAATGATATTATATCATCAATAATTATTTCTTCTTTATCTCCAGTTGAACACAATTTATTTATTTCTTTAATAGGATATTTAGTAGTTTTTTTATCTTGTGTTAAACGAACAAGTGTATCTAAATAAATAGGTAACGTGTAATAATAATTTATATTATTGATATTTTCAGTTGTAATTGTTATAATACCAGTTTCTTGTTCAAGTTTTAAAAGTGTTTTAAAACCTGGGTTATTTTTAATTTTAATATCAGTTTTTCTAACACCTCTTTCAATTTCAAGTTCGTTAGCAAATTTACTTATTATTTCTAGAGCTTGATTACGATCTAAATCATCTTTGAAATTATCAATTAGTGCTTCAATAATTTGTTCACCTCTTAAACCTTGGTTTGATTTTTCTAATATAAAAGCCTCTATACTATTAAATTTACTATAATTAGAAACACGTTTAAAACGTAAATTGATTGTATTACTTTTTTTAAAAACATTTGTTTCATCAATAAATACACTAGATACACATCCTCGGTATGATTGAATATCCATTGTTTTTTTTATAGCAATTTGTGTTTCATATGTTAGTTGTTTAATTTCAACATTTTCATCATTTAAACTATTAAACATGTTTAATTTATAACCGCTTTGTTCCAATAGTGTTTTTATTTCTTGAATTATAGGATTTACAGTAGTTTTAAATAAATTATCAATTACATCGATAGTTAAAACAGATTTAAATTCAGAACTAATTGTAATAAAACCTTCTTCGTCAAACTCACAAATTAAATATAATAATTCTCCATTTTTTTCAGTTTCGATATAAACAGCAACAGATTTATTACGAGCAATAGTTTTCATAAGTTTAAAAATAGAACCCTTTTTTAAATAGGGGATTTTTCTTCCATCAGTTGCTATTTTATCAGTATAAAGCCTATAAATGTTTTCTTGTCTTGATGAAGGATTAAATTTAATAAAAGGATTTTCCTCTGTAGCATGAATCACTTTAAATATTACTTCAAGTGGTATTTTAATATCAAAATCTGGCTTTATAACAACTTTAATAAATTTAATACCTTTATTTATATAATTCAATTCAGTTTTTCTTTCATTATAAACATCGTAAAATAAATCAATTGTTTTAAATGATTCAATTATCTTTTCATTTATAATTTTTTTTTTATTTTCAATTAAGTTATCTTTTTTACTTTCTAATTCCTCTAAGTTATTAATGTTTTTATTATATAAAAATGGATAATATATTTTAATAGTTGTCTCTTGAGATACTTCTTTTTTATTTAAATATGATAATACATCTTCTGCTAAACAGAGATAAATACTATTATCAATTATATCACTACTATTTAATAATAAACAATTATTTAAAGATGTAAGTGATTTTCTAGTAGATCTCTCAAAAAACTTATCATAATCGTTAACATGAAATGGATTACATACAAATGGATATTCATTTTCAATAATCAAAGATTGTTGCCCTACAATATTATTTATAATAAATTTTTTGTTATCAAAATTCATTTCAAATATATCATCAAATGTGTATAATTCCTTATCAAGATGATATTTTACAGGTTTTCCATTTTCATCACTAACAATATTTGAAATAAATTGTTCTAATCTAACTTTTGTTAATTGAAGTTTATTATTTTGTGTTAATGATTTATAAACAGATACAGCATTTAATGTTTTAATCGTTTGGTAATATAAATATATTTCATCCAATATTATTTCTTTTTTAAGTTCATTAAGTATTTTAATTTTAATAGTGCCAATAGAATCATCAAAATGAATTTGTTGTTCAGCAAATTTAACAGTAATATTTTTAGATTTAATTTCTTGTTTTTCTAGTTCTGTAAATACATTCTTAAATAATTCTTCTTTATTTTCTTGTGGTGTTTTCCCATTAAACACATAAATAGTATTTATTGAACCATTTACTAACTGTTTCACTTTATATATTGGTTTATCTTTACTTGAAGATATTAAGTTTGACATATATATATAAAGTCAGTATTATTTTTAATTTAGTTATAAACAAAACTATAAAATTAAAAATTTATATTTTATTAATATGAGTTGGTAAACCATGACCAAACATAATCATATAAATTAAAGCTAATGCTCCAATTAAGATACTTCTATTCAACGACATTTTGTTTGATTGATGTAAACCGAATTTCATTATAATGTAAAGAATTATAGTTATAATTATAGAATGAAAAAGATGTGAAAAGACTTCTAACATATTATAATATATATAAAGAAATTTATTTATACTAAATCATAATATGGATTATCGTTAATTTTCATTCCACAATATTCTTCAGGTTTTTTTTTATAATCTATAGGATCATATATTCCTGCTTCTTTTGCGTTTTGTAATAAAAACTTAAAGTTTTTCCAAAAATCTTGTTTATGACCAATCGACTCAGTCATAATATGAGATAATTCATGAAGCGCAACAAATGTAAGGGTATTGATATCGATTAATCTATTACCTTCTTTTGTTGTATTTAAACAGAATGCTATTTTTTCACCTTTATTTTCACTGTACGCAGTTAATTCACTTGTAGGTAATGTTTCACTAATTTTTTTTGGATTAAAACCTTCAACAAGGCGTATAGTTCTAGAATCATCAGGATGTTTTGTTTTCATATATGCTACCATATCCTTCATTTTTTGAGTAACTTGTGCTAAAAGATTTGCTGCAAGTTCTAATTTCTCTCTTTCTCTAACACAATATCTATTTCCATCTTCTGATGCTATTATACATTTTAAATTATATGCGTCTGAATCTAAATAAATTCTTAAACAAAAGAATAATACAATTATAATAAATATATAAAAAAATATACTATGTTTATCCATATATAATACCTTTAGAAAAGGTATATTACCAAAAGTATGATATATAAAATTGAATTAAAATTATCATTTAATATTAATTCAATAAATAATGTTTTCCGTACACCCTAAATCTAAATATTGGTCAAATATAAATATTTTCATACCAAATGAAGTAGTATTGAATTCACATAAGAAATTCTGGTTTGATTGTGAATGTGGACATCAATTTGAGATTGCGTTAAATAATATAGATTGTTAAACATAAGTCAGAAGATTATAGAACTTATTTACACCCTTGAAGATTTAAAACCGCACCCCTAATTATTTTTTATATTTTTCTCAAAATAATATAGATGAATAAACATAAGACAGAAGATTATAAAATTTCTGCGGTTAAATAGTACTTTAATAATGATAGAGGAGTGAATGGAGCAACAAATATTTATAAAATTGCTTATAATGCGATAAATAATAAAGAAAGACCAAATTATTTATCAAGAAGCAACAACTTATCAGGGTTTTTAGAAGAATTCCCAAAATCAAAATTTACACGCCTTGA
>Ga0247841_10005903_pt1 | contig 19398 bp, 10 predicted proteins | sample LaCruzMarch2015__2_FD_192410 | JGI IMG/M metagenome (GOLD analysis project Ga0247841, IMG submission 192410) | Freshwater microbial communities from meromictic Lake La Cruz, Castile-La Mancha, Spain - LaCruzMarch2015_18m | ecosystem: Environmental > Aquatic > Freshwater > Lake | place: Spain... | reverse complement strand
CTCTCGTTGGATGGTGAGCGTTTGTGTGTCCTGTTTGACCACCCCCGCATCGGGCGCGGCCGGTGGCAGCGGTTTCACGGTCAACCGGCCTTCGTGGATACCGGCCCTCACGTCGACGGCGACATACCGGCCTTGCGTGTCGGCGCGCACCTTTCGACCGTCGAGTACCAGTGTTGCCGCGTCGCCGTCCGGCAGGCGCAGCGCGGCTACGATGCCCTTGGGCACGTCGAAGCGGAAAACAAGTTCAGTGTCCCGCCGTTTCCACGACACTGGCACCGGGCCAAACTCCGTGACCACGACGCCTTCGGCGCTCGCCAAGTCGGCCAGTCGCGGTTCTATGATCAGACGCTTGTTCCACACCGGGCCGTCGAGTCGCACGCCGAGCACGTACGAACTGAGGAAATACGCCGGCACGGCACCATAGTTGTGGCAACTTTCGGATCCGGAAAACGTTTCCCAGAGCGTGCCTGTATCGTCACTCTCGCGGACCATACGGCCCCAGCGCCGGCGCATCTCGTTCATGGCTTCGCAGTCCATGGCCGGTGAGTCCATCCGGTACAATTCCTGGAAGACCCAATAGTACGTTACGGGCATGTTGATGCCGGCGCGGTCGGCCACCATTGTCTCGAAGTCCGGATTCGTGCCGCAGTGAAAACTACCGGGACGCTTGTAGTGCGCCAGGAACCACTGCCGCACGCCAGGCTGGCGGTCCGCTGGGACGATGCCGCGGGCCAAGGCCAGCAACGCCGCGTGCGCGGTCGGCCCTAGCAACTTGTCTTTGACGAAACCCGAATTGTAAGTCCCCTCGGCTGTGTTCCACAGGTGTTTATTAAACGACTCAGCCAATGCCGCCGCGGCTTTGGCATAAACTTGCGTTTGAGTCCTTTTCTCGATGGCTGATGCCAGTTCCGCCGAATCTCTCAGCGCTTTGTAAATGAATGCGTTCAATGCAGCTCCTTCGCCGGTGATGTAGGCGAGCGGATCATCAAATGACGTGTATTGCCGTGCCAGCACGAGTCCCCTGGCTGTGCGCCGCTGGAGAAACCAATCCATCTGCTTCACCAGAACCGGCCACATTTCGCGGAGAAATGCCCGATCACCGGTGGCTTCATAATACAACCGCAGCGCCTCGATCCACAGGCAGGAATAATCCTCGATGAAGTAGTGGCAATCCTCCGGACCGCGATCCGTCGGGAACGTCGCCAGGATGCGCCCGTCGGACAGTTGTGTCAGAGCGGCGTGCCGCAGCAGGTTCTTCAGCATGCGCGGGTCGGAGTAGATCGGACTCCCGTCTGGCCCGGGGCCGGTAAGGGCCACACGGGTCGTGATGAAGTTCGGCTCTGCCGGGTCTTGCAACCACTCGTTCCGCTCGCGCGCATCAGATCCGTAGGCGTCGTCACTGACCGCTTCGATGGTGTTGACCGCGCGGTCCCAGAGGCGATTCAACATCTCGTCGCTGCACTGAAAACGTCCCACGCGCTCGAATGGATACCGGCGATCCATCATCTTCAGTTCATGAATCATAAGGTGTCCAGAAACACACTTGACTGTCATGTAATGACTGCACCACTGGTCGCCGGCCACGAAACGCTGTCGACCGCGGCGCGCGGTGTAGGTTGTGCCGACGCCGTAGGTCTCCCCCGGCCTGCCATTTACATAGCGTAGCGCGTATTGAATCTGCAACACGCTCCCTTCCTCTGCCTCAAGCTCCACCACCGCGTACGCCATCGCCATGCGGCCCAGATCCACGATCACTTCCTTGCCGGCCGGCAGTTCAAGCGGTAGTGCGTTCGTCAGCGCCTGGCCCGATGGCAACAGCTTCAAACCCGCCAGTTCCGATTCGCGGGGTAACGGAATGCCGCGAGGCTGGAACGCACCCCATGTGCCGCCGTCCACGGTTGTCGCTTGTTCCCAGAGGGAATCGTCAAACTCGATCTCCGTCCAGTTGCCCGGGCGCAGCCGTCCATCGATGACATCGGGAATCGAACTCCACGCGCCGGGCGACGGGCGATACTCCGTGTTGCGGCTACAGCGCCATGAGGCATCTGTGCACAGGAATTCCTTGCCGGCCACGTCAAGCCAGGCCGTCAGCCCGGGTGCATGCTGCATGATCCGTCCATTGATCGCGCCGGCATAGTGATGCACCAACGCCACCAAGACGTTGGTCCCTTTCTGGAGGAATGGCTGAATGTCCACGCTGTCGTACTCCGGGCGCTTCGGGTTGAAGCGACACGGCCCGCGCAGCACATACCGGCCGTTCACCCAAAGCATGTACCGGGAATCAGCAAAGATGTGGAGTGTCGAAGCGCGCGGCGCTTCCGGCAGAGCGAAGCTCTTCCGAAACGCCACATACGTCTGCTGGCCAGCTGGCGCCGATGGTGTCCAGATCACCGGCAAATTCCAAACTGTCTTGTTCAACTCAAAATTGCCAGCCATGGCAACGGCGTTGAACACCAAACTAAAGATGATGATTCGCACGTTCAAATCAACGGCTCCATCCCACCGCCGCAATGGCAATTACTAAGAAATCGCTTTCTGGTGGTTGCCCCTTTTCGAGCAGGTTCTGATTACTTGGCTGTCAGTATCTTTACTGGACCTAGTAAACCAGACTCAAGCAAAGGGGAATCTTTTGTGAAGTAGTTGAAGGTGGTGAATGTGTATCGCCCTGTAGAAGGGCGGGGCTTTCCTTGAGTAAACCATGATGGAAGCTCCATCAGTTTATAGCCCGCCATGGCATTTTTCACTGAACCAAGTCCGGCAAGTTTTGTATCCCATTTCATATCAGCGGGTTCCTGTTCATCGCCAATCAACCGGTTGGCCCAAAGGTTGGTCACTTTGACCACCAGTTTGTTCTTACCCGGTTTGGCGGCTTTTGAAATATTGGTGATGAAAGGGGGTTTCCAAAGTACGCCCAAAGAAGATCCATTCAAAGTCACTTCTGCAAGATTCTTTACGTTTCCCAGGTCAATGGTCAATGATTCAGGAATTTCCTTTAGATCGAACTGTGTTTCGTATGTTGCTGTTCCTGAATAATACCTGATCACTTTAATCTCATTTCTTGACCAATCCTGCAAAGAAGGAAAAATAACCTGTTCAGGTCCACCCCATTTGGGATCGAACTGGACTATCCAGGGATTGGTAAGTTCCTGAAGCTGGGTATAAACGGGCCAGTTTAGTTGAGAAGTTCCATTTGTTGATAGGGTGGCTTTTCGGAAGATCACGAAACAGGATCCACTGGGGTCGAGTTTGATTGGAAGCTGTGTTAGTCCATTCTTCATTTCAAAGATTCCCGCATTCCTTATTTTTCCAGTAGCAGCATCCCATATTTCAGGAAGCTTTCCGGCAACCCGAAAAGTGCAGTTGAGGATTCTTGTCGAATCCAATTGGTTGGAGACAAAGTAGATATCCGCTTCCTTTGTTCTTCGGTGAACCCATGCCACATCTTTTTCCAGTGTCGTAAAATCGGGTAGAAGTCTGCTCTTGCTAAGCGCTTGATCTATGGGCAGATCTGTTATTGATCCATCTTTCTGAAGTTGTTCTGAAATTGACCTGACTTCAGTATCGCAAGCCGGATAATTTCGCAGGGATGGAGAAGCCGCGAACTTCTTAGCAACAATGGGGATTCCGGCATCAGCCAATGCTTTGATTCTTCTCGCCACCTCAGGGGTTGGTTCAGTATCTGAGACGACCAATAGCCGGTATGTTTTTCCATGAGGAAGGACGATATTCCCGTTTCTTGCCTTTATGAGGTTGATCAGTTGCGACTCGCTGCAGATATCCGCACGGTAACCATCAGGAAGATTGGCAAGCCCTCTATTCAGGCACAGAATATCGCTTACAAATTCACCCTGCTGCAGTAAATACTGGCAACGACTGAGGTAGTCGAACCAGACTTTGGATTGTTCCCACCAGGTTTCGGTTCGCCCAAAATGCTGACCCCAGAAAGCCATGGTCATGCCAGGACGGAATTGATCTCCCCAGGGTTGATGGGCAATGGTATGCAGCACCATGCGGTTTACACCCAGACAGAAAGCCCTGTCGGCCGATGACTTCAGGCTATAGGGATCGCTTTGCCATTTGGAAACATGAGGCCATCCGGTTAATGATTCGGCAGAAACAATATTCTTCCCAAGCACATGTGCGGCAGCAACTACGTCAGCCGTCCAATTCCAGCCCCAGGTGGCAGGTTTCTGCCAGTATTCTCCCATCAGAATATCGGCGCGGGCAGCCACATCAAAAGTATTGAAAGGGCCGTCGTAAGGTTCAATGGTCAGTTGCAAGCCTCGATATTGATGAACAAGGTCCGCAAAACAGCCAAAGTAGTTTTCGTCAAACAATTCGGCGACAGTCCGTTTCATGTCGTTCCTGAACCGATCGCTTAATGCCTTACTTTCGACTATTCTATTCGCCCATACCGGCAACCACTTTTGTGGTTTGTATCCCCTTCTTTTGATAAATTCCACTTCAAACCGTGGCGTCCAGTCCTGTAATCCTGCTTCGTAACTATCTATTTCAATGTGTCTTATGCCGTTCGCAAATTCGCTCGCATTGGCCAGATACTTGGCCGGATAACTCTTAAAGAAGGCAGCCACTGCTTCTTTGCTCATCTTATCACATTCCAGACCTTCACCACCGATTGGAGCGGGGGCGTTCTTTTTCCCGGTGGTGGTATGCCCGAATCGCAAAATTGTCCAGTTACCTGAAGGAATCTCCCAGACTAAGCGACCGCTGGCGTCCATTTTATCCGATACATCAATAATTGAATTCGTATTGATTGCAGGCTCTCCGCCTTCAGGGAAAGCCAGTACGACAACATCTTTGTAATAGTTGTAGATCGGATCAATCTTAGGTCTTGCCAATAGTTGGTTGCATCTTTCCGATCCTGCGAGTTCGGTTTCTGACCAAACCAATTTTTGCATCGATTGTTCCACTTTGACATCAGGACCTCCGCTTGCCGACCATCCTGGACAGTTATGAAATCCAAATTGCAATTTCAGCCGATCGGCTTCCTGTGCGGCAAACTTGCTAAGGTTCCACCATTGAGGACTTAAGAAAGCAACCGTCCCATTAATGGGCAACTGATGGCCAACGTGAAAGTTGTAGAGACCGCCAATTCCCACGCGCTTCATGGCTTCCAGGTCAGCGGTTATGCCCTCTTTGGAAACATTTCCGTTTATCCAATGCCACCAAGTCCAGACTTTGGCCGATTCGGGTGGTGACAGAAACCCGTCTTCCAAAGTTCCTGTTGGTTTGTCTGTTTGTTGTCCCGAAAGAAATGTCGGGAAGAGCAGGATTAATAAGAGTGCTCTGATGGTCATAGTCATTTGCGATTGATAGAAAATCGCTTTCTTACGGCAAAGGCAAGTTCCCTTTGGAACCGGCATGAAGAAGCGTGTTTCCTCCAGAGGCAGATCTTCGACATGATGAAAAGATGACAGAATGGATGCGGAAATGCAAGCTCGCCCCCGCAGTAGAGCAAGCACACTGCGGGGCCTTGCCTCGCAGTAGAGCAAGCACACTGCGGGGCCTTGCGTTAAAGTGCGGCCTGGTGCGCGAGGATCGTTGGCGTATTCGGAGATCGCACGGAAACAGGGAATCACGACGGCCGGTGCAGAGTCGCGTCGCAAGCGGGCGATGCGGATGTTTCCCGAACTGCACGAGCTGTTCATCCTCAAGACGGCAAAACACCATAGACGGCGCGGCGTAACCCAAGCTGTCACAACGCCGCCGCAAACATCCGCACATCGAAAACAGCGGAGAAGAGAGGCAGATGACGAGATGCGTAATCGGCATCACTCAAAACGATGCTTGGCAACTTTTCAGAATAGGAGCCGAGTCGATTGAAGCACCTTGCCTTCTTTGGACGAAAGGTGATACTGGAACATGAACTTTCAGGATCGCGTGACACAATTTGCCAACTATGAGAGAGAAAACGGATATTGCGAGATGAGCTTGCGGGATCGCGTGACACAACTTAAGAACGTTCATAGAGAAGGACATGTCCGCCGTTTTTCGCTTGCGGAATAGTCGGTCCGTGTAATTCCACACGCAACCGCAGCGCATCTTGCCATTCCGGAAGAAGAAGCCGATACTCAGAAATTGCTCAATTGAGTTGACGGCACACATAGAAGGGCCACGCGCTGGCACAGGCGGAATTAGTTGGTACGTACGAGCGGAAGTAACGGGCTACTTCCGAATCTTCGTTGACGCTGCCGGTGTTGTACGCAAGCATTCGTTTCCAAGGCATGGATGGCTCCTTGGATCGATTCTATGCACTACGCTAGTGCGGACGAGTTTTTTGACTATACGGGGCTTGGGCAAGAGGCGGCAAGACAGACAGAGTGCGGTTATCGATTCCAGTCGGTAAACATCAAATCAAGGTCGTGAGGAGATCATGAATATGATCATCAGTATCGCCGCGTTGATCGCGCTGGCGGATGTGCGAGCACATGATGCGGTGCAGGCGCTGAAGAAATCGGCGACGTACTATTGCGAGAAAGTCGCCAGTCATGGCGGGTACGTTTACTACTACAGTCTCGACCTCCAAGATCGCTGGGGCGAGGGACGGGCGTCGTCCGATACGATCTTCGTGCAACCACCGGGAACGCCGAGCGTCGGCATGGCTTACCTCAAAGCTCACGCAGCTACCGGCGATGCGTTCTATCTCGATGCCGCCCGGAAGACGGCTGAGGCTCTTGTCCAAGGCCAACTGGTCTCCGGCGGCTGGATGCAGGTCATCCATTTCGCTCCGCCAATAAAAGGGAACGTCGGTAAATACCGCAAAGGAATACCGGGAAGCTGGAACGTCTCGTCGCTGGACGACGGCCAGTCGCAGGCGGCACTGGAGTGTTTGATCCGTACGGACAAAGCGCTGAACTTCAAGCATGCCGATATTCATGATGCGGTCATGTACGGACTGGACGCGCTGCTCAAGGCGCAGTTCCCCAACGGTGCGTTCCCACAGGTCTGGACGGGGCCGGTGCCGGCGAAACCCGTGATGAAAGCGCAATTTCCAAACTACGACTGGAAGACGGAAGGCAGGGTCAAGAATTACTGGGACTACTACACGCTCAACGACAACGTCGCCGGAAATGTGGCGGAGACGCTCATCGTGGCGCACCAAGTGTATGGCGACAAGCGATACAAAGCCGCGTTGGAGAAGCTCGGCGATTTTCTGATTCTGGCGCAGATGCCCGATCCGCAGCCGGGTTGGTGTCAGCAGTACAACTACGAGATGTGCCCGATGTGGGCGCGGAAGTTCGAGCCGCCGGCGATCACGGGTTGGGAGTCACAGGACGCAATGGAGACGTTGATCAAGATCGCCCGCTACACTGGCCAGAAGAAATATCTCGAACCGATTCCGCGCGCCTTGGAGTATTTCAAGCGTTGCTTGCTGTCGGACGGCACGATTGCCCGGTACTTCGAATTGAAGACCAACAAACCGCTCTACATGGACAAGTACTATCAACTCACCTATGACGATTCTGCCATGCCGGCTCACTACGGCTGGAATCAGCGCGCCCGCTTCGATCAAATTCAAAAGGACTACCAGACCGGTCCGCCGTCCAAACCTCGTCCGACGGAAGCCGACGTTCGCCGGATCATCAAGGAACTCGACCCACAAGCGAGGTGGATCAGCACGTACGCCGGCGAACGGCTCGTTGGCCAGCCGAAGTTCGAACCAGGATTCAAATTCATTTCCAGCGACGTGTTCTGTCGGAACGTCGAGACGCTCAGCGACTACATCGCGTCGCAACGACGCTGATGCCGACTACTCTTTGTTGAAGTCAAACACCCGGCTTCTTCCGCCGTAGGTGAGTGTGCGAGTTTATTCACCAGAGTTCACTTGGATGAATGGGCTGTCGTAAACTGTTAACCCCGTGCTGTCAAAGAACTTATCTGCAACCAACAACAGCTGATTGATAAGGAATCGCTTTTTGTCGGTACTGTCCGATGCAGGCTGGGATCGTCATGAAGCAGCCTCCCATGCTTCGAATGTGTCAAGTCAAGCTTGGAAACACAAGCCCGCCCCGCAGTAGAGCAAGCACACTGCGGGGCCGTGCGTCAAAGTGCGGCCTGGTGCGCGAGGGTTGGGTCGTCCTTGATGGTGACGCCGTGGGCGACCGGATCCAAAGCAGGGCGGTGCCGGGGCCGGCGCTGCGGTGCCTGCGCGAGTTCTTCAGCCGTGCCCATCTTCAGGTTGTCGATGTAGAAGATGGATGCCGCATCGCTGGTGCTGGAGATACCGAGCCACTCAATCTGGCGGAAGGCGCTGTTGAGATAGGGTAGCTCCATTGCCAGCGGGTCCCGCCCGGGCGCGCGGAGGAGGAGATGGTAGGTCTTTTGGGCACCCTCGCCGAGATCGATGGCGATCTCGACCCGTACCCATTCACCCAGGGGAATGCTGCCGACCTCACGGTTGCCGGCCGTCACCTTGCCGTCGGGAGCGACCGAAACCACCGGTCCCACCACATAAGGGCTGCCTTCGTACTGCCGCACTTCCACGTAGAAACTCGCCGGTGCGTCCTTGCGGTTCAGCATGTCCCAGGAGAGCTGGACCTTCCCGCCCGTGTAGGTCCGGCTGTGGTAGATGTGCGGCGTCCAAGGATACTTCTGACCGGGGGCATCGGTGAACTTCAGACTCCGGCTCCCGGCCGCGGCGGTGTCCGCAGACACGAGGATGGACGCCCCGTTCTCGCCCGTGACGATCTCGCCTTCGAGCGGCTCTGCGTCGGGTTCATCGCCTTCGAAGTCGAAGTTGACGATGAGCGGCGTCTCGACCGGCGGAGGAATCTCCTTCAGCGCGCGGTTTGGGTACTGCTTGGGCAGCTTCACCCAGGCCGGATCGCCGTACAGGCCGGTCTTGCCGAGATCGATATCCTGGAAGCCCAGAGCCAGGGCAGGGGAGTTCGGCTTGAGGCGAAAGTTCCCGGCCGCAGGATCAACGAAAAGCGGGTCGGCGACGACCGAGCCAGCGTCGTTGCCTTTGGCCTGCCAGGCCGCGAAGCCCAGGCCCGCAAAGACGGGCGCACCAGCCGTGCTCCAGTAGAGATTGTGCCCGAGCTTCCAGTCGCCATTCTTCCAGACGCCGCCTAGCATCTGTGGGATGTCAGCGTAGACGATGTTGCCGTCCACGGCGTAGTGACAGGGGAGGTCCTCCCGGCAGCGCTGGAGTTGCCCGACGCCGCCGAGGGCGAAGACGTTGTTGCGGATGTTGTTATCCTTGCCGTAATGCTGAAAGAGCGGGCAGGTTCTGACCCGATAGACAACGTTATTTTCGATCAGGATCTCCGAGCTGCCCTCGTCCGGATAGATCCCCGAGCCGTGCGGCAAGGGGGCATAGTTGAACACGTCATGGATGTGGTTGTAGCGCTCGGTGGTTCCCGGCGAGATGCCCAGCGTGTAGATGCCACCCATGTCGCTCAGCCCATCGCCGTTGCCGAGGTGATGAATATGGTTGTAGTCCAGAATGTTGTGATTGGCTGAGCTGGGCTGGAAGCCCCATGACCAGCCGCACGAGATGCCGGAATAGTCAAAGTTGGAGATCTCGTTGTGGGTCACCGTGTTGTAGGAACTCCGGCCGATCCACACCCCGTGTGCGCCGCGGAACTGGTACGAGCCATCGTGGATGAAGCAGTTATTCACCGTGATGCGCTCCGTCGTTGCCGCCTCGTGGACTCCCCATCCGCCGCCGATGTAAACCCCGCCGCCCCCGAGGTCGTGGAGGTGGCAGCGGTCGAGGCGTACCTCCGCGCAGCCATCGGCCAGCCAAATGCCATGCGCGCCGGTGTGGGCGATCTCACAGCCCTCGAAGCTGGCGTGGCGCAGGCCGGCGGCCTGGATCAGCCCCGGCTGGTTGATCTCGCCCTGACCAGGATTGCTCACCAAACTCAGTTGCGAGCCAGTGTGCTGGAATGAGATGCCACGAAAATGAACGTGCTCGACGATAGCGCCTTTCGTCGATTCGCCCTTGAACTCGACCAGAGTCGAGGTGAGCCGTGGAGCAATGACCTCGATCCCAGTCATCGTCTCGCCCGGCAGCGGGTAGTAGTAGAGCCTGCCGGTGGTCTGGTTGAGGTACCATTCCCCTGGTTCGTCGAGTCCTTCGAAAACGTTCTCAACGTAGTAGCGCTGCTGCTTCTCCCATTGGCCCATGGCCCATGGCGCCGGTTCCAGCAGGGTGATCAGGCTAGCCTCAGTGTCCACGGACTGAATGTGATGAAGCGAGGTCTCCCAGGAGTGGTACACCACCACAATGGAGTCGCCCAAGTTCTTCCATGCCTTCAGTTCGCCCTTCTTAAAATAGAAACTGCGCTGGTCGCCCCTGGCGACAGGTCCATCTGTGCGCAGGAACTCGCGCTGGTTCGGTATCCTGGCGCGGGTCCGGCGTTGGCCGTTTACGAAGAGCTGGGTAAAGCGCCACGCGGAGTCCGTATCCGCCTTGGGCAGGTCCACTCGCCAGAGTCTGTTGGCGCAGCGGGTCCGGCTCTGGGGGCTGTCATCAAGTACCCAGCCGGCGATGGGCGCCCCACCGCTGATGACGGGGCTTTCGCCGGGGTAGGCCGCGAACGTGATAGGGCAGCTCTCGGTGCCGGAATCAGCCGCCGTGAACACGAGGGGCTTAACCTGCGGATACGTGCCGCCCCGCAACAGGACGTTGACTGGGAGCTTCAGACCGAGACCGCCCGCCGCCGCCTTGAGTTCGCGGATGCGCTCCTGCGCCTTGCCCAAGGTGGCCAGGGGCCCGTCCGTTTTCGCCGCGTTTGGCGCCGCGGGTTGGCCCGACCAGGCATCGTTGCCAGCGGGAGATACGTGCAGGACGAACCCGTTGGTCTGCCGTTGCCCGTTCTCGTCTGCTGCCTTGGGCGTCAGGCCCTGTGCCGCGCTGCGCGGCGTCCAGGATAAAACCCACAGCGCCGCCGCCCCAGCGGTTACGAAATGGAAGGTGTGCGTTCGCATACTCGCGGCTGCCTTTCTTTGAATTGCATCTTCCGGTTTGTCTGCTTCCGTTTCGTCGCCGATAGGCCAACGCCCTCGCCGCCAATGCGAGCCTCATACCGGCGGGCTCCTTCTTCACTGGATGAATACTTGCGGCGTCGCCGACATCCGTAATGACTGTCATTGCGGCGTTGGGCGTCTTCTTCCAGGTCGAAAATTGCGCTTCGCGGATTTCCGGCCTCAGCCCTATGCGCTTCAAAGTTGTTCTTCAGGTAAAAGAGTCCATGCTTTGCCATCCGGAGAACTGAGAAGGCCAAAGGTGGTTCGGTCGCTGTTGTCGGTCCCCATGAGGATCATCAGCCATTGCGCGCCATCGCGCCAGATGAAGGGCGCTCCGTGTTTGCGGGCGATCCATTTCTGGGGCGCGATTGCAACGGGACCCTGCGGTTTCCATTCACGCAAATCAGTGGATGTCGCGCGGGCAAGGTGTTGATTGGCAAGGCCTTCGCTGTAAATCATTGTCCAGCAGTCACCAGTCTTGAATACCATCACGTTCTCGACACCATCGACCGCGTTCTTGGAACGGCCCAACAACGGTGCATCCTGCGTCAGTATCTCCCACTTCTCCAACTTCGGGTCGCGCGTGATGGCGTGGCCCAGCAGGTTGGCTTTCGTCGGCTTCATCGTTGTTCCGACGAAGAAACAATGCAAGGTGTCGCCATCCACAACCAAAGTCGGGTCTATCACGCGTCGTGCATCGTTCCACGGCAGCATGGCCGCCCCGGTCAGAAACGGTTTCGGCGGGGACCACTCTTTCAGGTCTGTGGATTCGCTGAACACGAGGCGTGTCGGCTTGGCCGGATAACTCTGGTACGTCAACAGATACCGTCCGTTCCACATGACGACATCGCCAGGCGAGGCGAAGCCTTTCGGCGAAACATCCCGGTCATGCTCGTAATGCACAAAGTCCTTAGTGAAGACGTTGGCGATCGCCCAGCTTTGCGGCGAGCTCCAGTTCGTCCCGGAAAGACGCGAATAGAAGATCTGATAGCCATCAGCCACCTTCAACACCGAGGGGTCGCGCAGGTTGTCGCTCGTCGCAAGGACGGGATTGCGCAGCCTGGTCACGTCCAATGGATCGGCGAGGAGAACGCTGCAAGTTGTGACGAGAACTATTGTCATCAGTCTTATCATCCTCATATCACCCCTCATTGTTAATTCGAGACTGTTGGAGGGACCGGCTCTGTCCCGTCCGCGCAAAGACGGCCGACACGGAGGTCGGCCCTCCAAACTCAATCCAATGCACTATTCTTCAATAACCAGACGCTACTCTGAAAGGTACAGGTAGGGCGAAGCCTCCGGCTGAGCCTGCGCAAATGAATGCCCTTGTGTGGCGCCAAGAGAGAACTTCGTTCATCACTGTCGCATTTCGAGGCCAGTACTTGCTCCGGCTCGGCGGGGACGCCTCGCCCCACCCATGAAAGCCCTTTGTTTTCAGTGTTTCTGTTTCAAATACCTTTTCGGATATGGTCTAACTATTCGACGCGGCTCAGCCTAACGGCACGAACATTGATGGCTTTCCATTTCGCGGCGTTCTTTGGACGTATACTCAACTCGGTGACTCCGGACCGCTTTATCTCGAGGCGGCCAAGAGTACATGATTGGTATGTGTCAAAGTCATCGGTATCCACGGATTTGCCAATAAGTTTCTGTCCGTCAATTTCGACTATGAACTCGGCCCCGGCCTCCTTTGCGGCAAGCTCGATTGCGACTTTGAAGGCACCTGTCCTATCGAACTGGATCCGCCACGAAACCCAGTCGCCGGGCTTGTCCCAGCAACCGATGTTGGTGTGGACGCCTTTGGTCTCGACCTTGATCTGGCCGCCGTGGAGTTCGGCGTCGTTGGCGTCGAGCTTGAAGCTGCCCTTGCCATCAGGCTGAACGATGACCGCATCTTCGACGACGGGGGCAGGCTTGAGGCTTTCGCCGGTGATCTTTAGCGCGGCAGTGTACTCGCTCACCTTCTCGGCAGGCAAGATGACCTCGAGGCCGTCGGCGGTCTGTTTCCAGTCGAGCTTCGCCGCGGAACCGAGCAGTGCGACGTTGGTGATTTTGCCGGCAGGTTCGGCGAGTGATTTTATGACCAGCTTGCCGTCGGCGGGCCAGCCGAGTGCGATGGCGTAGAGGTTGCCGGCTTTGGTGGTGAAGCGGATGTCCCTGGCAGTGTACTTGAATTCTTCCTTGAAGTTGCCGCCCTTGGTCTTGACTGCGCCTTCACCGTACACGAGCCACGGACGCGTGCCGTAGATGGCTTCGCCGTGTATGCTGATCCATGTGGAGAGGTCGGCGAGCTGTTGCTCCACCTCGGGATCCAACGAGCCGTCTGGACGCTGAACAATATTGAGAAGAAGGTTGCCGTTCTTACTAACGATGTCGCAGAGCATGTGTATCGTCCAACTGACGGGCCGGAACTTCCAGTTCTTGTTGTAGTACCAGTCGCCGATGGATGTGTCGGTCTGCCACGGATAGGGCTGTACGCCCGACATGACGCCGCGCTCGAGGTCATGGACCCAGCGGCCTTCGGACGCCTGTTTACAGGTATACACGGCATCAGACTTGGTGTTGTAGAGGTGCGCGATCATGCTGATACCTACTGGATGTTCAGAGCCGAATGCGACGCCACCGTCGGTGTAGAGGAGATCGGGTTTGTAATTATCAACGAGCTCCTTGATTTCGTTGTACCACTGCTGGTGCCACTTCGGATTGGTACTGTACCACTTGGTATCGCCCGGTTCGGCGGGAAAATGATAGAGGTCCTGCCACTCCGGATTCGCGCCGTCGTAAGGTACACCGGCTTTCGGACCGGTCTTGTCGGAACCGTGGCTCGGCTGAAACCAGGTAAAGCTGGCGCCGAGATGTTCGCTCACGCCAAAACGCATCCCCTGCGCCTTGGCGGCCTTCTGCCACTCTCCGACGACGTCGCGTTTCGGACCCATGTTAACGGAGTTCCATTTATGTAGCTTGGAGTTCCATAGGAAGAAGTTGTCGTGGTGCGTACCCATGCTGACGAAATACCGAGCACCGGCCTTCTTGTAGAGAGCCATAAGGCGTTCTGGATCCCATTTCTCGGCTTTCCAGAGTGGGATGATGTCCTTGTACCCGTGTTCAGACGGGTGACCGTAACGGGCGAGATGGTCTTTGTATTTGCCGTCGCCAGGCATATACATCCGCTTGGCGTACCAGTCGCCCATCTCCGGCACAGCCTGCGGTCCCCAGTGCGCCCACATGCCGAACTTTGCGTCGCGGAACCAATCCGGACACTGATACTGCTTGAGCGAATTCACGTCTCCCTTGAACGGCCCGTCGGCGATCGGGCAATTGACCTTTTCTTCGGCTCCGGCAAAGATACCGGCCAACAACAGACTGACTGCAATGAGCTTCTTCATTCCTGTTACCTTTCTTTTATTTCGACAATTGAATCTTGAACGAGACCGCATATTGACTCGGCCATTTAGCGACGGGCTGGATAATAAGACCGTCGTCCGCCTGTTTCCACCGCAATGTCTCGTTGCTGCCGAGCAATGTCATGCCGGTAACTTTCGCGCCCGCCAGCGACTTGATCTGCACCGGCTCAGTCGGGATGCCCAGCGTAATGGCGTACAGCGTCGCGCCGTCTTTGGATTGCGTGAAACGAATATCCTGCGCTGTGAAGTTCTTGTCGCCTTTTTCACTGAAGCCGCCGCCTTTGACGTCGCGGGTCGGGCCTTCGCCGTAAATTGTCCACGGACGCGTACAGTAAATCGCATCGCCGTTGACTTTGAGCCAGTCTCCGATCTCGGTCAGCATCTTCTCTGCGCGCTCCGGGATTGATCCGTCGGCATGCGGGCCGACGTTAAGCAGCATACAGCCATTCTTGGAAACGATGTCGGCCAGCACATGGACGAGGTTTTCAGTGGTTCGATACTTGTCGAGATTACGGTTGAACCACGGACCGAGGGCGGTGTCGGTCAGCCAGGGATACGGCACAAGCCTGTCCTCCCGGCCCCGCTCGAAGTCGAGAATGCCGGTGTTCTTGTGGATGTCACGGAACTTGTGCGCGACGGCTGATTCCTTGCCGGTCGCCGCCGCCCAGTTGTAATACTCGGCGAACATCTTCTTCTGGTACTCGGGCGTGATGACTTTATTCAACTCGAAATCGAACCAGATCATGTCCGGCTCATATTTCCGCACAACTTCCATCACCATTGCCAGCCACTGATCCTGGAACTGTTTTGACGGCGGATCCTTCGGTCCATGCGGCTCGGTATAAAGCCGGAAATTCTTTCCGTCGGCGGCGTCGAACCGGAACGACGGCTCATAATAGCGCCACGCGAAACCATGATGGAATGTCGGCAGGAATTTCATGCCGCGCGCTTTGTAAGCTTTCGCCAGTTCGCCGGTAATGTCGCGATGTGGTCCCATCTTCATCGAGTTCCACGGTGTGACTTCGGAATCCCACATCGCGAAATTATCGTGGTGTACTGCGACCGGTCCCGCGAACTTTGCGCCCGCGCGCAGGAAAAGGTCGGCCCATTTTTCCGGGTCGAACTTCGTCGCGGTGAATTTCGGGATGACATCTTTGTAGCCGACGGTGAGTTGGTCGCCGAATGTTTGTTTGTGGTAGGCGAAAATCGGTTTGTTGGTCTGGTACATTTCCATGCCGTACCATTCGCCGCCTTTCGGCGCGTCTTCGCAACCGACGGTAACCGGTCCCCAGTGCGTGTAAATGCCGAATTTGGCGTCGCGAAACCATTCCGGATCCTTGTGTGCCTTCAATGATTCCCACTCCGGCTTGAACGGCCCATCCAGCACCGGAAGCGTGGATTGATCTTCGGCGCGGACGCAAACACCGGCCAGTAGTAGACTAGCGATGATGAGTTTCTTCATGCCTCTCCCGTTTGTTGTTGCTGGAATCGCAATTTGATCCGATTTTACGGAGTTCACGGCGTAAGTGGAATGGCTATTATTGACCGGGTGATGTCGATTATTGACTTTTGAAGGCATAGCCAGGGGGCAATTGCTTGAACTGCTCTCATAGGACCCGAGCGGTAGACTGTCTGAGGCCGGTCAGCCGCAAGTCTTTCAGTGGTCTTCTCGGACACCTGAAACGTGACACCACCGCTACTGCAGTTTGCGCCACGCGGCCATTGACGCTGCCAGGTGTTCGCGCACGTCGCCGCTGATGCCGTAGCACTGCAAGCCGATGGGGCCTTTGTAGCCAAGTTCGTCCAGAGTCTTCAGTAGTGCGCCGACATCGAAGGTCCCGTTCCCGAGGGGCTGGATGTAGCGGTCCCAGCCCGGCTTGTCGTCCTGCTCATCCGCGCCGTTGATGGAGAGTGCCCACAAGCGCGGCATGGCCCGTTGCAGCAGCGTCTTATAGTCGCGGTTCTTGCTCACGCGCAGCCAATGGCAGAGGTTGAACATCAAACCGACGTTCGGACGATCCACCTTGCCGGCAATGCGCACTGCATCCTCAACACTCTCGACCCAGTTGCCGGTGTGGGGGTAGAGGAGAAGTTGGGAACCGGAATCCGCGGCGAGGTCCGACATCCCCCGGATTACGGCTACGGCGTGCTCATCGGCCGACGCATCGGCCGGTTTCGCCCCGTCCATGATCAGTAGAAACTGGACGCCCCTGCCTTTTACAAGCGCCAGAACTTCCCTGAAACGCTTCTCGTCAAACGGCGTCTTGTTGGTCTTGACGTTCACCACCATCGTGACCTGGTATAGTTTAAGTCCGGCTTCATCGAGCGACTTCACCCGTTCCTCCAGCCTGTCCAGCCAGATATGGCCGACACCGTCATAGCCGAGTTCCTTTAACATCGCAGCCTGTTCCGTGAAGTTGCGCTTCTTCGAGTCGTGCCAGTCAATGCAGAAAGGGAAGAACGGGCGGCTGGCGACGGCAGGAACGCCGGCCACCAGCGCGACTCCGAGGACAAGGACGGACAATGTGTTCCGCGTGGTCATCTCAGCTCCTCCACGGCCTGGCGCGCTTGATTGTCGGCAGGATCGACTTGAATAGCGTCACATCGTCGGCGATCTCGAAATCGAACATTCCGACGAGGGCATGATCGGCGCCGTTCTCGAAAGCGTACCGGAACGCGTCTGCCGGCGGGATCGCCCCGGCTGCCATGATCTTGAAAGCAAACCACGGTTTCTCGATTCCGGCCATCACTTCGATGGTCTTTTGCGGATCACGGCACCAGTAGGCCGGGCGTGATTCCGAAGTGGGCCCGCCAAGCTGGTCCGGCTTCGGGGCGCTCGGATAGTTGTGGTGATGGAATGTCTTGATGTAAAAGTCGCATGGTACCTTGTTCTTCTCACACTCGATGACGACGTTCAGATCATGACATCCGACGCCGGACGGCACGCCGAGTTCCTTTGCGATCTCCACGGCCTTGGCAATCATGTTGATCTTGCCACGCGCCGCCAGCGGATCGGCGTGTACTCCCCAGAGATAGATCGCATCGCAACCTGTATCAAGCACCAGTTCTTTCACCTGTGTCACGTAGGCCTCGGTGCCGACAGAAGCTGTCGGGCAGATGATCCACTGGATCTTGCCGCCCTGCCGCCTGTACTTCTTCAGGATGCTCATCGGCCGCGGCGGATTGTGCATGGAGAGTGTGTTGATGCCGTGCTGCTCGGCAATCGCCAGTGTCTCCATGATCTTGTCTTCCGTGTTGTACTTCTCGGTAAGCCGGTAGACGTATTGCAGGTCGCGGCTGTGCGTGTAGTGAGTGAGAAGATTGCCGCCCAGCAGCATCCGGCTCACCTGGAGGTTGCCGATCTTTCCCATTGGCAGCGTATTCATCTGGACCGCCGGCTTCGGAGCCTCGGCGACGTCGCCTGCTTTGACAGTCAGGACACTGGCCGTAGTGGCTGCAATCGAGGTCTTGAGAAATGTTCTGCGATTCATAGTCTCTCCTTAATAAAGATGTTGCGAACAGTCGAATAGTATTCGGAACTTTCTCGTGGACTGCATTTGAGCGCCAATGTACTTGATTGTCGCGTGATAATAAAGTCCATCCATTTGATTCTTTCGTCCATTCAACCTGCAGGGAAAGTATCATATACTGTTAGAAATCGGAGGGAGTTTGTCTTTCTGGATCTTGCGTGATACGCAACGGATGTTTCTTCGGGATTTCGATTTGAGAAGTGCGCTTTGCTGGATCCATGTTGAAGCGCATCTGAATAAAAGGGGTCCAAAGTCATGAAGACAATACGATTCTTGAGAAGAATCACAGACCTGCTTCGATCCATGTTCAACCAGCGTCTACGTCCCACGTTCCAAGTCCCACGTTCTACGTCCTGCGTCCCACTACGTCCTACGCTTTCCGGCCGCGCACTGGTCGGTGTGTTGACTATCGGTCTCTTGATCGCCAACCAGGCGCAAGCAGCAACCTATTACTGGGACGGTGGTACCACTGACATTGCCGGTAATGGCAATGGAGCTAGCGGCGGTGGAAATGGAACTTGGAACACCGCCATTAAGAATTGGGATGCGGGTGCTGTTGCTCACATTGCGTGGTCCAACTTGATGACGGACGCAGCCTCGTTCGGCGGCACTGCCGGTACGGTGACGATCGGAACCGTAAACGCCAATGTCGTGGGTCTCAACACAGGTTACACCCTCCAGACAGGTACGATCACGTTCGGCGGCACAAACCCTAAAATCGATGCGTGTAACAATGCGGAGAGTTGGGCCACGATAAGCGCCAACCTCGCCGGGACCATGGGCCTGACGATATGTGTTCACTACGGGAACAATTCGGTCCTGAATCTCAAAGGCAACAACATCGGTCTTAGCGGAGGTATTGGCATCACGGCCAGCACCGGGGATGTTCGGATGGGCAACAACAACGCCTTGGGCTCCGGCAACAACGTTACGATGTCCGCTTACAGCAGCGGCTACATCGCCTACCTCACTCTAAACGATTACGACCTTAGCATTGGCACCCTTACCGGCGACCAGTACAGCGAAATCCGCGCGCTTTCCGGCACCTCTCAGTTGACGATCAATGAAACCAGCGGCACCACTTTTGCCGGCACGGTAACCGACGGTGGTGGAATTTTGTCAGTGGTCAAGAACGGCAACCAGACACTCGCCCTTTCAGGCGTAATCTCCTACACCGGCTCTACCACGGTCAACGCCGGCCAACTGCGATTCTCTGTGGTTCCCAGCGTCAGTCCGGGTACGCCGCTAGTCAACGCCAGTGGCGCGTTGTACTTGTGTGTCGCCAACACCGACTGGTCCAGCCGTATTAGCGGGGTCACCGGCCCAGGCACTCTCATCATCGGGTGGCCGACAAATTTCAGGGGAACTAGAAAATAGAGTGTTTTTTTGGTTGTAAGTATATACATACATATATACTATATTGCCATGAATACAAACACACCGTCGAAACTACTCGAACAAATCGC
>Ga0247841_10005901_pt1 | contig 19408 bp, 9 predicted proteins | sample LaCruzMarch2015__2_FD_192410 | JGI IMG/M metagenome (GOLD analysis project Ga0247841, IMG submission 192410) | Freshwater microbial communities from meromictic Lake La Cruz, Castile-La Mancha, Spain - LaCruzMarch2015_18m | ecosystem: Environmental > Aquatic > Freshwater > Lake | place: Spain... | reverse complement strand
GTCACTTCCTTTTTAATGGTGTCGGCTGCAGCAGCATTGGCTTGCTCATCCTGAGTGGCGGGATTATTGCAACCTGAGAGGGCGATGACAAGGAAGAGAGCAACCATTGCAACGCCGGATGTGATTTTCTTGAATGCTTTCATAAAGTCGTTTGAAGATTCGTTCGTAAATTTGATAGAAATATTTTTTCCGATTTCTCTTAATGGACTATGCGAAATTAAATGATTTTTTTTAAAAAAATGACTTTTTTTTGAAATAATCATTTCTGTAACAAAAAACGGTATCTGGTGAATGTGACCAGAGGTTTATAATGCAGAAATAAGTCTGTTGATCCGCTATACTTAATGGCGGATAAGTACTTTCAGTGTGCTGGGTTTTGCGGCAAATTCAAACGCTTTTATGATATCTTTAAAGTCGAATATTTTTGTGATCATAGGTTGCGGATCAACCAGCCCCTGACTGAGGAGGCTTAATGCGGGTTCAAAAAGACCACATCGTGACCCGATAATCTCAAATTCATTAATAACAATTTGATTCAGATCTATCTTTGCAGAATTAGCTACAGTTGTTTTCAAAACCAGTTTTCCTCTTGGATAGAGGTGTGAAAGTGCAAGATTGATCCCTTCCGGATTTCCGGTACAGTCGACACATACCTCAGCTTTATCGAGGTCGGTAAGTGTTGAAACCATTACTGCGTTAATGCCCATCGATCTGGCTTTTTTAACCTTCGGTTCAGAAATATCAAAGGTGATGGTATCGCACCCATTCAGGCGAAAAACCTGGGAAATCAGCAGCCCAAGTTTGCCTGCTCCAAAAATGAAAACATTTTGGGATGGTCTGATCTGCAGTTGCTCGAATATTTCGATGGCAGCCGCCAGCGGCTCAGTAAACACAGCCGTTTCCAAGGATAGTGTGTCGGGCAATTCGTGTAAATTTCTTTGTGGCAGTACCATGAATTCTGCAAATACGCCGTCATGATTCTGAATTCCAAGTACAGTCCGGTAAGGGCAATGTGTTTGTCGTCGGGTGTTGCATAAATAACATTCGCCGCATGAGCAGTTAATCTCTCCTACGACTTTTTTCCCAGAAAGGGTGCTGGATGTACTTACCACTTCACCAACAAATTCATGACCAAGGATCCCTGTAAAGCCCATGTATCCCTTGACAATTTCAAGGTCGGTATTGCAAATGGAGGAATAAAGAACTTTGATAAGAACTTCATCATTGACAGGCCTGGGTTTTGGAACTTCTGTAAGTTTTAGAGTTCCATCAAATACTAGTGCTTTCATAAGTCAGTGTTTTGACCACCCTGTCAGGGTCTCAGACCCTGACAGGGTGGTCTGATTGGTACTTCAGGATTGCTTTTCAGGAATGGTGATAATAAATTCCGTAAATTCACCTTCCTTTGATTTGACCTCTAATTTGCCCTTATGGATTTGGGTAACAATGTCGAAACTCATTGAAAGTCCTAATCCTGTTCCCTGTCCGGTGGGCTTTGTTGTGAAAAAAGGATTGAATATTTTTTCACGCACATGATCTGGTATTCCTGTCCCGTTATCCCGGATGCTGATCTGAATTTTAGTGTTGATTTTCTTAGTGGTGACAACCACTTCAGGAGAAAATCCCGGTATCTGTTTTTTTATTTTTTCATCAAGAGCATAACAGGAATTATTTACAATGTTCAGGATAACGCGACTCAGATCCTGAGGAATGATGCTTGCTTTGCCAACTTCCGGATCCAGGTTGGTTTTGATACCCGTATTGAAATTCTTGTCTTTTGCCCGCATGCCATGATAAGCCAGGTTGACATATTCCTGAACCAGATTGTTTATCTCAACCTGTTCATATTCGCCGGTTCTGCCTCTTGAATGCTGAAGCATGCCTTTTACAATGGTTTCAGCACGTTTACCGTGTTCATTGATTTTTTTCACATTTCCCTTGATCATCCCGACAACCTCTTCTATATCGGCATATTTATCCTGGGTTATAATGCCCTGAATCTCTTTGAGAAAATCGGTGAGTTCATCGGCAAGATCAGCAGACAAAGACGAGAAATTATTGACAAAATTCAATGGATTCTGAATTTCGTGGGCAATTCCTGCAATCAGCGCACCCAGCGACGCCAGTTTTTCCGATTGAACGAGTTGATCCTGCGTGTCTTTCAGGTTTTGTAATGTGCTTTGCAAATCTTCAAGAATCCTGGTTCGAATAAAAGCTGAAATAATATGCTCCTTTGAATTCCTTATGAAACTCAGGTCCTTATTTTCAAAGGCATGTTCCCGGTTCATATTTTCAAGAATCAGAAACGCCTCCACCCTGTTTTCAACCCGGATAACCAAAACAAGCATTGTTTTCGGGAGGGTAAGCTCATTCAGGATTGTCATTGATTCCCAACCGGAGAAATCGGTTTTCAGAAAAATATCCTCATATACCTCCTCTGCATTTTTCAGGTACCTTTTTTCGGCATCATTTAAACTCATCCTTGCTTCGGCAATTTGCCGGAGTTCCCAGCCAAAACTTGCCTTGAACCTGAATGCATTTATGTTTTTATCAAAAACAAGGGCAGTCGCTTTTTCCACCGATTTGATGACTCTCATTTTTTCAAGCAAAGACTGCAACAGGTTTTCGAAATTAATTTCAGAATTTATTGCTTTAACTGTAGTATTTATTTTTTCAAGTTCGTCATTTTTATTAGCCAGTTCATCTGATTGTTTCTCAATTTCCTCTTTTTGCTGCACCACTTCTGCTGTGCGGTCGGCAATTCTTTGTTCGAGAATACGTTTTTCCTTTAGCAGTTGCTGGTTCCGGATGATCACTATCAGATAAATCAACCCTGCTAGCAATGCCAGGTAAGCGATGTAGGCCCATACTGTTGTATACCATGGAGAAAGTATCCTGAAATGGAAAGTTGCTTCCCTTGCAACTTTATTGTAAATATTCAGAGCTTTCACATGGAAAGTATAAATTCCCTTAGGCAGGTTGGTATACTCCTTATGTGTCTGTACGGCCCAATCCGACCAGGTTTCATCAAATCCTTCGAGCAGGTACTGATATTTGTTTTCGCCTTTGGGGGAATAGAATGGGGCTGAAAATTCAAAACGTAGCGAGTTATCCTGGTACCTGAAAATTGATACTTTATCTGGTGACAAACCATTTTCTCCAATGCTGGTACCTGCAAAGATGATGGAATCGTTATTTGTGAGAATTTGCCTAATCAGTGTTGGATATGGATCGGGTTTGAAAAGTTGAACGGCCGGGTTGTACCTGATAAGGCCGTCAGGACCTCCAAACCAGCTTACTCCATTCGATTCAGGGTAGATAGCCCAAATTATATCATCAGCAATCGGGAGAAAAGGTGTTACCAATGGTTCAAATGATCCACCTTTTTTCTCAAACAACATCAAGTGGCTTTCATCACCTGTATTCACCCAAAGGTCGCCCTTCTGGTTCTCTGTAATGATAGAAAACCACTGATTTTCTAATGATGTATCCGATTTAACCAGGGTTTTTAGGTTAAAGGAATGACTGGCATCATTAAAAAGATAAACTCCTTTACGGGTCGACACACTCATGTTGCCCCCGATAACGTTTATGGTGGTTCCAATAGTTTCCGGCAATCCCGATGCTGCGGTAAAAAATTCAAGTGAATCTGACTTCGGAGAATACCTGAAAACCCCTTTGGTAAGTGTTGATCCCCAAATATAACCCTTGGCATCCTGAAGAAGGTCGTTTATCTCTTCACCCGGGCCGGCAAGTTTGCGGGATAACCACTGCCCATTCTTGGATGTCAGGCAAAAAAGTCCACCTGTTTCGCCTACGTAGAATAATGCCGGATCAAAGAGGGAGGGGGCAAGTGAAATGGCAAATCCTTCCCTGATCATCTTTGCATGCTGATTTGAGACCAGAAAAACACCCTGTGAAGTGGCTGCGAGTAAATTATTCCCAAATGGCATCACACACCAGCAGGCAGTAATGATTTCAGGAACAGCCTGGAAGCTGAAGGTACTTTCGTCATAATAAAACAGACCCTGATATGTTGAAACGAATAATTTACCGTTATGACGAATGACATGATTCACCGATCCGTTTAATCCCGATTTTTCATCAAAAAAGGTCAGGGGAGAGGGTATTGATATCATGGCAATTCCGTTGTTCAATGCCGCCCAAAGGATGTTGTTGTCGTCGGCGAACAAGGCCTGGATATTTTCATTCCGAAGCGCTGCCTTTTTATCGATGAGCTGTTTCACCTGTCCATCAGGATAAATGATAATGACCCCTTTGCGTGATGTGCCTATTGCAAATGAGCTATCGCAAAGGGCTAACCCACAAGTAATAAGGTTTTTCATAAAAAATTCATCCGAAAGTGTTTTGAAATCTCTTACACCTTTCACATCGAGTAAATACAGCCCTTGTGTTCCCGTGGCAATAAGCGTTTGATTGTCGGGATAGGGTAGCATGGCCTTGATCTCAATAGCGCCAGAAACAAGATTCCCGTTTATCACCGGAGATAAGGAGCCATTTCTGAAAATCATCAATCCTTTTTCTTTTACCTGCATATACAGGTTTTTATTGACATAAAATCCTGAAATTATTTCATACTCCGGTTTCCAGTGGTTAAGTCGCCCGTTTTGCCATCTGAAGATAATTTTTTTAGTTATGAAATAAACTCCATCCGGAGTCGGAAAGATCTGCAATACATCCTGAAAGGAGGGAGCTGCAGATACTGACAGGGGAATCAGACTTTTAAAATACCGGTCGCCAATCGGGCCCTTCTCAAGCATACCAATTTCACCAAAGGCCCCAACATAGATGTTTCCGCTGCTATCGGCGCCCAGTGCAGATACCTTAGTGGTGTTCTCAGTTGGAATCAGTCTCCAGAATTCGCCATCATATTGCAGTACACCTGCAAAATTTCCAAAATACATAATCCCCTCACGGTCGCGGACAATGGCAAAATTTTGCGCATGAGCCTTATAATCTGTAGCGGTAAAGTTCTTTATGAAGGGAAAACCCTGTTCAGTTTCGTGGTTTGATTGTCCCACCAGAATTAACCCGGTGAAAAAAAATGAAAGGAACGGAATGACCAGTTTATTCATAGTCCTTCGTTTATACTTGGTTATTATTAAAAGTAAGACGGATATAACGCTCTGTCATGATCGGATCATCAGTCATCAATTCGAAAAGTTTCTCCGTTGGAATGGTCATGGTATATCCGTCATCTGATGTTATCGCCATGGCATCCCAGTGTTTTTCAGCCAGCGGCAAACCAGGCGCTTCAATTTTGGTTTCATATTCATTGATATCCATGACCAGATTAAGAATTTGAAGCTCATGAACCGGCGCAAAGAATTCTGTTGATTTCAGCAGACAAACTTTTTCATAGATGAGCTTGTCAGTATTCTTCTCCCTCAAATGTATTTTGTTGACAATCTTTGATAGTTGGATGGTCTCTTTTTTTTCAAAACGAGCCATTGTGTCGAGATAATAATTCCGGAATTTAGTGTAAAGAATCCATGCAGCCAGCTCGCCAAGCAGGGGATCAGAATTCACAATGTTGGCAGCAAGCAGCTCCTCAGTTTGTACTGAATCATCAGTACTTATTTTCGACAGCGCTTCTATTGCACATGCTTTTGTCCAACGGTTAATTTGTGAATAATCCTTGCTGATAATATCCTCGAGCCTGTCGATAAAGGTCATTTTTTCCTGAGGAAATCGCTGGCTGAAGCGATACAACCTTTCCTGAATCGACAAATCCTCAAAAATTGGGAAAAACATCTCCTTGATATCATCTGAGATCGTCATGTCGCTGATTTCCAAGGCATATATTTTTGCATTGGTATCTTTACTTTCAATGTATTCTCGAATATGTCCGATGGTCTTCGAATCATAAAGAAGCGATAGAAGGAGGAAAATATGCTCTTTTTTATCCTCCAATTCCTGAAGCAGGGCCTGGCGGATAGTAAGTGTGTCGATATTCGCGGTGAGGTCATTCAACGATGCCATGATCCAAACCAGGGTTTCAACCGAATCTTCAATAGTTTGTTTAATAAATGCGATTTCAGTCGCAGAAGCGTGATATTCAAGATTACTTAATGACAAAAGGACCTGGAACCGGATATCATTATCGGGATGGTAAATTTTCTCACGGAGATATTTTATTGAATTTTCTCCTTTTATGGCCTCAAAAAGCCGAATGATTTTTTGTTGAATTGGCTTTTGGGTGTTAATTTTATCAAAAAACCGGTTCAGTTCCTGGAGAATAGGTTCCCCGATTATTTTTATTGCCTCCCCTGCAGAATGGGAGTTTTCGGGGATGAGAAGGTTTTCAATGATATGTGGCCAAAGTTCAACCCGCTTGATTTTACCAGCTGCAATAATTGCTGCCTTTCTGACACCCGGATCATCATCATTAATAAGGTTAATGAGCAGTTTGTAAGTGTTATACCGGCCTGAAGATCCCAGTAAGTGGGCTGCCATAAGCCTTTCCCGGACTTTATCTGAGCGCGCAATATCAACCATGTATTCGAAAGTGTAATCTTCTCCTTCTTCCCTTTTTTGCTCGTTAGTGGATAGGGATGCGATCTCTTTCCCGGCCATCTTGAAACTGGCAGGCGCCACCATGTCAAAAAAGTCAGTTAATTTTTGAAGATGGCCAGCCTTTGCATCCGAAAATGTTTGCATTATTAAAGTGACCATGGGATCCTGTTCATTCAGGATGTTGACTTTCATTTCGCTTAACTTGGTTTTAAGCATGTTTCTGTATTCCTCGTACATCTTGAACGCAACCCAAATCCACAGTCCAAGTACGACAATGAATATCCAGGTATAATGAACAAGTGTGATAAATGGGAAGATGGAAAATATTAAGATAACAGCGCCCGTGATGACTGTACCCGAGGCTTTTGGAATCCCTTCGATTTGATTTTGAAAAGGGAGCCGCTGTTCAGTGGGAACAGGTTGGTACAACAGCTGAAATGCCGGTTCGTAGACAGCTCCCCGTATTGATCGTTCAAAAAGGCGGGCAAGTGCGATAAAGGAGAAAAACATACCAATCGGGCCATAAAGAGCTCCGAAAACTGCTGCTAAAATGATACTGAAAACCAGAATTATTGGCAACGACAGTAAACTTGGACGAAGGCCGTATTTATTGAGGAACCTTCCGGACACAAGCTTTAACAAAATCTCAAGGAATGCCAGGGAACCCAGGAAAATTGCGAGGAACCGAGCAATGTCCTGAGGATTGTTTGCAAATTCAACTTTGGTCTGTGCAAGGAACAAAAAATCGACGAACAGATACCCAAAGATAGGCAGCAGCGCCATCAGGGAAATTATGCGGAAATATGGTTTTTTCAGGAGATTCCAGTAATTCCAATCTGATTGGGATGATTTGTCAGCATTTGCAGATTTGATTATTCCAGATTGAAGCTGATCTTTAAATGTTGTGAAAATGATCAGCACCATTATAAGACAGAAAAACAAAGACAATGAAGCCAGAAAGAGCAGGTTGGGGGTGTTGAGAAATTTCAGGATCAGTGGTATTGAAAGATATCCTACCATGTAAGAAACAACCTCCCCAATGCTGATCAATGCGAAAATTCTTTTTCCCTGCCTGACATTGAAAAGTCGGCCCGCAACCCCCCAAAAATTAACTAAAGTAATGTACACCATCAACCTCACCCAGGTATACATTATAAATGTTATCCAGCCTGAATCAAAAGCATAAACGCCAATACTGATTGCGAGAACGCTAAGAAACACAAAAAGGAATTTGATGACAACCTGGTAGTATAAACTTATTTTTTTATCGATGTGTGAAAATATCCACCACGCCAGATAGATGATTATACCTGAAGCAATAAATGATACCGGTATCATTTTGGGTTTGAAGTGCTTGAGGAAAATTGCATTCGAGGCGGTAAAATAAAAGGAGATGGACATTCCGATAAAAAACGAAAACAGCATCAACATGAGGACAGGTTTATATTCCTCGCTGCGGATATTCAGTATTTTCGTTAACCACGATCTCTGTCTCATGCAAAAGCAATCATTTCGTAAGTAATGGATGGTCGGGAACTTTATACATCTCGTTACGGTCATCCGTTGCGGGTTTCAGCAGTAATTGTTTAATCTCTTCCGGGAGTTCCTTGCTATAATCGATCCACCCAACGTGTCCACTTTGACCGCTTGCTTTTCGGGCGATGATGTCAGAAATTAATTTTACGCCCATCCAGGTGCTCACACTCGTTATTTTTTCAAACATGGTTAATACGCTCTTCGGATATGTTCCATCTTCCAGGCAGATGTTTATGGGCGTAGAAATTCCTGTGATGGGGCCTATGTCGATTAGTTCCGTAATTTTATGAATGGTAAAAACGGATGTTTTTAAACCTTTTCTGATTGCCTCGTGAAAAGGTTGTGGCCCTATCCCGATATGTTTCGGGAGGTCGGAAGGATGAAAATTATAGGCTCCCATTGTCGGGAAATCAAAGAGAAAAGAGTCAAGTTTTTGTCCGAAAACTAACATAAACAATACCTCAGGATTCCAGGATTTGTAAATATTTCTGAAATAATCTGTTTTTACCGACCCGGTATAGAATGGAACACCAATGTTCATGCAGGAATTGATGACTTTGCTTCTTAGCTCGCTTCTCTCTTCATTGGTGTATTCGTTCCAAACTCTTCTTTTCATCGTGATGCGGGCATTGGGATTCACCGAATCATCAGTGGCAACACCTATTATATTGAGCTGATCCGGATATTTCTTCTCAAAAAGAGCAAGGGCATTTAAAAGATTATTTCCCCCATTGCAACTTACAAATAGTACAAGCCTGATACCTTTTCCCCGATTCAGTTTCGGTTTGGCTGGTAAAAACAGGTCTCCCCAGAGGGATTCAGGATCAGTAATTTTTTTATATTGTTTCATGAACAGCAATTGATTAAAAGGAGTAGGATAGAGTGAGCAACAGATGTCTTCCCCGCTGTAGAATGCTGGTAGGACTGTTAACACCATCTGCTGCCTTGGTGCCGGGATCGAAATAGGTTGTATTCAGAATGTTGTTGCACACCAACTGAAGAGCAAGTCCTGGAACGATTTTATTATTTGAATAACTAATGGCCCCATTCAAAATGGCCGTGGATGGAAAAACATCTGTATTCAAAGGCACAGTAGTTCCTTGGCCGGTTAGCCGGTTTCCAACAAAATTCAGCCGGAGATTAATATTCAATTGATTAAAGAATTCTTTATTTGCACCAATATTGAACTGATGACTTGAAATATCACCTACTCTGTTGTCAACCTCCCCGGTTTCAGAATATGTTTGTTTGGGATTACAGAAGGTATAATTAAAATATGCAGAAAAAGATTCAATCTGGTAAATGGCATTGGCCTGTATTCCCATGATTTTAAATTTTCCGATATTCTGATTCTGAATTAATCCCGAATTACCCACCTTAACCGTTCCAACTACATTATCGATAAAGTCGTAGTATATCTCCATATCTGCATGGAATGCCTTGTTCAATCGGAATCCTGCACACAACTCGATATTTTGTATGTTTTCGGTTTTCAGTGTCGGGTTGGAAATCCGATTCGCGACAACAGAATATTTTGTCCAGTTCGATACATTCATGATCCCACTGGAATAAATGGCTTTGAATGTAAATTTCCCGGGGGAATAAACCAGGGCCAGGCGCGGGCTGACTTTACTGCCAAAACCATCATTGGTACGCACACGGTTAAAGTCGTAACGAAGTCCGAATGTGATTTTGAAATTACGAAAAGCCTGGAAAGTTCCCTGCGAATAGATTCCTAAATCCCAGACATTGTACTCATTGCCACCTTTGGGTGAAGGTATGATTACAGCAGAATCTTCAGGAGTAGAAGTCAGGCTGGAATAATATTGTCCCTGTAGCGTACTGTTACGCACTTCAAGCCCTGAAACCAGGTCAAACCTCGAAACCGGACGGTATATGACCTTGAATTCTGTACGAAGTTGTTTTGACAACTCATACATGTACATTGTGATCCAATCAGGAGTTTTGTTATTGACCAGGTCAGGCAGTTTTTTATTTCCACGGGCATAATTGGACACGGTCACAAAAGTAAAATCATCAGAAACTGCATGAAGACGATAGGTTGTAAGGTTGGAGAAGAAGACCTTTTCACTAATCTGGTTTTCAAATTTTGCAAAAAAATAGGAAAGCTGGGGTATCCAGCTAAATCCGTTGTCGGAACCGGCAACATAGGTATCGATAAACTGGGTGAGACCTCCCCGCCAGTATTTCCAGGTTTGAAAACCAAATGTAAAATTTCCAATTTTAATTTTCCCATTCAGCAGCCAGCTTTTCGTTTCATTGGAGAAGCCGATCTTATGTCCTTTTACAATCTGGTCATATGCCGATTTATCCAGGTTTCTTGCAGTTTCTGCACCAAGAGGCGTCAGTGTAAGCTGGCTGGAATCGGAAGAGAGCGAATAATACGGATTGGAAAACGGAAGGTTGAATTTAGTCAGGTATTCCTTGGCGCCCGAAGAAATATCAAGTAATTTGTTATAATCTACACTGTTATACACATTGGGATCGTAATCAAAATATTTCTGGCTGGAGATATCCATTTCATCGGAATGATAAAGCCTGCTGGTGACGGTAAACGATAAGCTGCGATACTTGCCGGACACACTGAGATCGACAGTTTCAGTATTATATGTGCCATACTTCACATTGGCGCTTATCCCAATACTCCTGCCCGGTTGTATGGCGTCGACAGAATTTCTCATAATAACATTGATAACCCCGGCAAAGGCATTTGGACCATACATTGTTGAAGCTGGTCCGTAAATGATTTCAACCCGTTCGATGTTTGAAAGGGGGTACTGCCGGTCAATATAGGCCCAGTTGGTCCAGAGATCGTTTTCTTCAATGCCGTCGAACAGGAGCAACGTTTTTTCCGTGTTGTTTTGTCGAAAACCGCGCTGGTATACATTGGCATACTCTGGTCCGTAAAACATGGTGAGGTCGAAGCCCGGAACATCTTTTAGTAACTCCACCAGGTCATTATAACCCCTTTGTGTGATCTCCTCGCGTGTGATGACCACGATTGTAGCAGGAGCTTCGTAGATCGATTCAGCTTTTTTTGATACGGAGGTGACTACCTGTGCACCTCCTGAAAGTTTAAGGGTGTTTACCAACTTGATAAAGGAAGGTGGATCAAAAAGATTTGCTTCGTAAGTGGGATTGATCTGGAGCAGGAATCCTGTCTCGATGGCAGCTTGTTCAGTTGAATCGATGGCGATGTAGGTCATGGCAAGCAAGCGGTAGGCTTCCACCTTTTGTTTTTCAGTAAATCCACGATGAACACATGGATACAAAGATCTGATTACTTCCGAAAACTTACCTATTTCGTAAAATTTTCGTGCTTGATTCAGGGTTACATCACTGCATTCCTGAGCCCTGGACAAAACAGACAGGATAAAGACGAAGGCGAGGGTCAGAAATACCCTGAAAACGATCCTGTATTTGAAAATCTGATGCATAATCAATTCATTTGTTTGTAAGCACTCTCTTTTCAGGGAAGATCAGATCTGGTTTTTTTATAAGGAATGTCTACTCCAACTAATTTCTGCCATTCCTCTTTGGTCATATTCCGATTCAGCTCCTTTTTTAGTTTCGTTGCCATATTTGCATTCTCAGTTGAGACTATCCGGATTGTTTTATCAGCGCTGCATGAAATCATTTGCTGATCATCGGGGGTGAAAAGGATATCATAGACCCACAAATCATGGTTCTCAATGGATATAGGTTTTGCCGCCAAAGAAGGGAATCCGGCTAATTTCATGGTGCGGTCGTAACTTGACGAAGCAAGTTCACCACCATCCTGGCTGAAGGTCAAGGCGGTTACCCCGGATGCATGACGCCCCAGAATTTCCTGGGGTCTGGCAGCAGGTTCAGCAAGGTTCCATATTTTTATTGTACCGTTGGATAACCCGGCTGCCACTAACTTGCCATTTTTACTGAAAGTAATGGAAGTAATGGCGTTACCGGACCCGCTAAGAGTTACAGGTGTCCTTTTCCCGGAGCTAAGGGCAATAGCTTTGACGGCACCGCTTCCTGTGCCGTAAGCAAGCCATGAGCCATCAGGGCTGAATGAAACACAACTGATTTTTCCTGCAACAGAGTCAATCAGTGATTTGGTGAACAAATCTTTATCGTAATTCCACAGAAGGAGTTTTCCATCTGATCCGGCAGATACAAAAACATTTTCAGAGGGGTGCATGGCAAGTTCGTTCACGACAGTAGCATGGCCATGGACAATACGAGGCAGATCGTTTATGGCGCTGCGTTTCCATAAAATCAACTTCCCGGCGACAGAGCCGGCAATCAGCCATTGCTCATCAGAAGTCAGCCCAACAGTCCGTAGGGCATCCTGGCCTTGTTTTGGGATTTCGAGCCGGTCCGGGGGCAATTTTGTGTTGGTCAGGTTCCACATCAACACTTGTGAATCGTCGCCGCATGAAAACAATGTTTTCCCATCTTTTGAAAGAACTATTGATCGAACGCCATCTTCGTGGCCACGCAAAATCTCCTGATCGTTTGAGATAGCAGATAAGGCTGTATAAATTCCGGGATCATTCTGCAATCCGCCGTTTTCTTTATTAAGTTGATATGATTCAACGGCCAGCAGGCCTGGAAGGTCATCCTTTACCGTAGTGAACAACTGGCTTGCCTGAATAGCCATGGAGCGGGATACAGCCAATAGTCTAAGCCGTTGGGTGTTTTTCTCAGATTCTTCTGCCTTTATCCTTTCCTGATCTGCAATAATTTTTTGTGCAACTGCCTCCTTTCGTTGCATCTGGGCTTCATCCCTGGCAACGAGGGCTTCCTGTTTCGATTCATCGGCTTTCTTTTTCTGCTGAACGGCGACTACTGTTTGTTCTTGTGCGATAACTTGTTGTTTTACAGCATATTGCCTTTGCTGTTCGGTAATCATTTTCTGTTGCTCAGCGATCTGCTGCTGCTGTTCCGATATTTTCTTCTGGAGGATTGCCTCTTTACGCTGTTCCTGCATCCGTTTTCTTTCAAAAACTGCCAGCTTTTCCTTTTCAATCGCCTCTTTGCGGCTGGCTTCTGCCTTAAACCGGAGGTTGAGTGAGACCAGCAGAAACAGGATGGATATGAGGGAGGCAATACCTAAAATGATTGCTGAAACCCTGGCCCGTTTAAGATTCCTTTTTTGTTGATTCTCCTTTTTTGATAATTCCAGCTCATTTTGTTTTTTGCTGTATTGTAAAAAGGTGATGGCCCGGTCGAATGCAGGATCATACCGCATTGCCCAGGTGCCATTTGGTTTGGTAAGATCTTTCCACTGCAGGGCGAGTTGCAGCTCCGGATTGATCCACAATCCTGTTTTCCCTTCCTGGTAAAGTTCAGCAGATTTTGACAGGCGCAGGTAAAGTTGGGCCGATTGGCTTTCTTCTTCAACCCATTTCCGTAATCGGGTCCACACCCGCATAATGCTCTCATGGGATATGTCGATCGTTGAATCAACATCGAGTTCAATGTTGGCCGAAGGCATCAGGAAAGCACATCCTGGTTTCCTGAAACTGTCGATTACTCTTACAACCTCCTCTTCACGGGCTTCAGCAAGGGTAATGATCTCGCTCAGTTGTGTCGGACGGCGTGTGCCGCGGCTTTCCTTGGTAATATCGGTGAGTGCTTTAAATAACTTTTCTGCAATATATTTGTTCTTGTGATCTTTGAGTTCCGAATAAATTTCTTCAAGATGAACAGAAAGGGCCTCCTTCATCGTACCGATTGCCGTGTAATGGTCCATTCCGATGGGCTGATCACCGATTCGGTTCAGGGTCCAGTAATCCCAGGTCCGCATCATGGCATGTTGCATGATGGGCAATTGATCAGGATCGTCCCCTACATCGTTTAAAAGGCATTCAACAAGTTCTTCAGTAATTTTACAGCCTTTTATCCCAACAGGTCCGGTAATTGCGAGTCGCCTTTCATTATTGTTCATACGGGGCACAAGGTAATAGCCTTTGTTGATCGCCTCGCTCAGACCCCTGAATTCAGTACATTCATCCAGGAAATCAGTACGCATTGATAGTATTACATATACAGGTATGTCTTTATTCTCAATGGCAGTTAGTATAAGGTCAATAAAAGCAGCAGTTTCAATAACTGTTGTAAAGGTGGTCCTGCTTTTCTGGAACCTGAAAAGCTCTTCAAACTGGTCAATGATTATCAATCTTGCCTGTCCTGCAGTATTGTCAATCTTACGGATAACATTCACAAGCCCATCTTTTCCTGAGCGCAGTTCGTCTGCAATTGTCTCGGCGTTGATTTTTCCTTCAGCCAGGGATTGAGCCAGGTTCCTGATCGGAGCATCAGATGGACGAAAAATGCTCAGTTTCCAGGAGTTTGAGAAAATTGAGGTTTTGTTTTTAATCAACGAAGGAATAACACCTGCCTTGATCAGTGAGGATTTACCACACCCTGATGACCCGACAATAGCGAGAAACCTTGTTTGCACTAATTTTTCAATCAGTTCCCTGATCTGAAGTTCTCTGCCGAAAAACAGCTCATCTTCATGAATTTCGTAACTCCGGATACCTGGAAATGGGTTATCGTGAAGTAGGGTTGGTGCCATGGATGTTATAAAAAGTTGTTTCAATAACAAATTTATTCTTTTCATTGATAAATTTGAAAAAAACTTTTTTAAAAAAATGGCCTGTTTAACCGGAAAATCTTCTAATTTTATCCTGAATATAATTTCCGGCTATGGATGAAGTCAAAAATGGTTCGAATGGTTTGCCTGAAATTGAGAAAATTGAGGATCAATTAAAGGTTGCACGGAAACAACTTGAAGAATGTGAAAAAATGGCCACTCTTGGCCAGCTTACAGCCGGAATTGCACACGAAATCAAGAATCCGCTGAATTTTATCAAGAATTTTTCGGAACTAACCCTGGAATTGATCAAGGAATTAAATGGTGAAATTGCAATGATGGCCGTAAATATGGATCCCAGGGAGGTGGAGTACCTGAACGGAATCCTGGCAGATATGAATGGCAATATTTTAAAAATCAGCGAACATGGTAAACGTGCCGACAGCATCATCCGCGGAATGTTGCTGTATGCCCATGGAAAATCGGGTGAATATGTCCCTGCTGATATCAACGTGATGCTTGCTGAATATGTCGCTCTTGCATATCATGGACTGCGGGCATCAGACAACACATTCAATATAAAAATGGAGCATGATTATGATGAGACGATAGGCATGATCAGTGTCGTTCCTCAGGACATAGGGAGAGTTTTTCTCAATATTATCAATAATGCATGCTATTCTACACATCAAAAAAAGAAAGCGAATCCCGGCACTTATAATGGGGTACTGGTGACCACCACGAAAAACCTGGGAAATCAGATTGAAATTCGTATCAGGGATAATGGAAATGGGATTTCCCCATCGTTAACCGACAAAATATTCAAAAGGTTTTTTACAACCAAACCAGCCGGGTCCGGTACCGGACTTGGATTGTCAATAAGCTATGATATTATCGTAAATCAACATCATGGAGAGTTAAGAGTTGAATCAACAGAGGGAGAGTTTGCTGAATTTATTATTGTTTTACCAAGAGTAACTAACACCATATGACATGAATAATAAGTTGAATATTAAAATACTGGTTGTCGATGATGAGATCGACCTTGAACCTCTGGTACGTCAAAAGTTTCGCCGTCAGATCCGTGATGGTGTTTATGAATTTGTTTTTGCCTTTAACGGGCTTGAGGCTCTGGCGAAGTTGATCGAATATCCCGAAATAGGGATTATCCTTTCGGATATCAATATGCCTGAAATGGACGGATTGACACTGTTGACAAAGTTGAAGGAATTAAAAAATCCGGGATTAAAAACAGTGATTGTTTCAGCTTACGGCGATATGGAAAATATCAGGACGGCAATGAACAGAGGGGCGTTTGATTTTGTTACCAAACCGGTGAATTTTGAAGATCTTGAAATTACGATCAACAAGACGCTTGATGAAATAATGCAAATCAGGCAATCGCAGGAGGAGCACGATCAGTTGATTTCTATCCGCCAGGATTTGAACACAGCGAAAGAGATTCAACAAGCTATTCTTCCTAAGGTTTTTCCGCCATTTCCCGGCCGGACCGATTTTGGAGTTTATGCCTCCATGGTTGCGGCCAAGGAGGTTGGAGGAGATTTTTTTGATTTTTTCATGATTGATCATGACAGGCTTGGTTTTGTCATTGGAGATGTTTCTGGGAAGGGAGTTCCTGCTGCTATATTCATGGCTGTAAGCAGGACGCTGATCCGTGCCACCGGGTTGAAAGGCTTGCCATCAGACGAATGCATGAATTATGTAAACAACCTGCTTTGCAACGAAAGTGTTTCCTGTATGTTTGTTACTGTTTTCTATGGCATTTTCAATACTGCGAGCGGAGAAATTGAGTATGTAAATGGTGGGCACAATCCCCCTTATGTCCTTTCAGGGAGCGAAATAAGAAAAGTCCCGATGACCGGAGGCCCGATCATGGGATGTATGGAGGATTTTAATTATCAGTCGAAAAAATTGCAACTATTGCCGGGCGACCGTCTTTTCCTTTATACCGATGGGGTTACAGAGGCTTTCAATATTCATGACGAAGCATACGGTGATGACAGGCTTGAGAACTTCCTGCAAAACCATCTCTCTCATTCTATAGACGATGTTGTTAAGGAGTCGATGAAGGAGGTAACAGCCTTTTCAGCAGGGATGGCGCAATCAGACGATATTACCTACCTGGCAATTTCCTACAACGGCCGCAACTGATTATCAATGAGTTGCTTTAAGATATGGAGATTGTTGCCAAAAAATGGAATGTCTTTGACGTTCTGGAAATTCAGGGACGTATTGATGGTTTGACCGCCGCAGGACTGAAACGTACTGTTGATCAGGAAGCGGTGGATGGCCGGCGAAATCTTTTCCTTGATTTCTCCCGGGTTACCTACATGAGCAGTGCAGGTTTGCGGATAATTCTGCAAAGTCATAAGGCCTTGAAACAGATCGGAGGCAAGCTTACGCTCGTTTCGGTGCCTCCTGCCATTATGGAGGTTTTCAGTATCAGCGGCATGGTCGGCTTTCTCCACATTCTTGATGATTTAAAGTCCCTTCTCACTGTTACGAAACCCGAGACAGATTCTGCTGAAATCATTGAAGTAAACCTGGATGGAATAAGTTTTGAATGGCGAAAGGCTTCTGTCAACCATGGAAAACTCTTCACATTTGGGTCTGAAGAAAAATTTCAAAATGCTTCCTATGGACCTGCTGATCCGGTAGTTTGTAAACCCGCTGAAATTGCATATGGATTGGGACTGGCAGCATTGGGAGAAGAATATACAGATTATAAATCCCTTTTTGGTGAAGCTGTTGTGATAGGGCATCATTTTTTTTCCTATCCTGCGGTAATCAGACCCATTGTTGATTATTCATATTTTGCCCAGGCCTCGCAACATTCACTGAACTTTTTATATGGTTTCGGAATCAATGGAGAGTTTGCACGGATACTCCGGTTTGATGCCAGTAATGCACCCTTATGTATTGAGGAACTACTCAATGCTGTAAGAAAAGTAGCTGATACCAATATATTTGGTGTAGTGATTCTGGGAATGAGCGGGGGGATCCATGGAATGCATCTCAAGAAATCACCCATTCATGAAAATCAACCCGCTTCAGGTCATATTTTGGATAGCGCAAATTTTCCTCATTGGATGAACTTTTCCCTTGAAGCGGAGGAGATCAATAAAACGGTTGTTGCATGCGGTATTGTCGTTAAAACTCCCGGAATGCTGAATTCTGCAACGCAGACAATGCTCCCTGAAAACGGAGGAATGCATTTGCATGCCGCCATTTTCGAAAATGGATTGTGGAGTAACAATATCATTGAATTTGAGGATGAATTGCTAAGGGTCGTGAAAGAATTTGAACCACACAAGGTCCTCCACCTGTTGCCGGATTCAAAACTGAAAAGCGGTTATATTGGTATAATTAACCTGGAGGAAATCTGATGGAACTATGGATCGGAGCGGTGAACCTTGGCATCCTGTATGCGTTCATGGCCATAGGCACTTTCATTACCTATAAACTATATTCCTTTCCGGATATTACGATTGACGGAACTTTCACGACTGGCGCTGCTGTAGCATCAATTCTTATCGTTGACGGATGGAACCCGATCATGGTACTTCCCGTTGCCTTTCTGGTTGGTTCCCTGGCCGGTTTTCTCACGGGTTTTATCCATACAAAGTTCAAAATTGAAGGATTGCTCGCAGGAATTCTTGTCATGACGAGCCTTTACTCCGTGAACCTGCACATTATGGGAAAATCAAACATCCCTTTGCTGAACAGCAGTACTTTCGTTTCTATCCTTTCGGTGCTGAACCCCGGGTTACATGCCGAGCTCTGGAATTGCATCTTCCTCATCCTGGTCATGGTGGTATTCTGGATGCTGACCGCACTGTTTTTAAAAACTGATTATGGCTTGACCATGCGGGCAACCGGGAATAACCCGGTGATGGTCGCAGCCCAGGGTGTTTCGGTTGACAGGATGAAAATTTTCGGGATATCTCTGGCAAATGGGTTTACAGGCATCTCAGGGGCATTGGTTGCTCAGTATCAGGGGTTCGCCGATATTGGCATGGGCATAGGTTCTATCATCTTCAGCCTGGCATCCGTGATCATTGGAGAAGCTATTCTCAGGCACCGATCCATGTTTATAAAAGTACTTGGGGTTATACTGGGATCCGTTATCTTCAGGCTCGCTGTGGCCCTGGCCCTGCACCTGGGCATGGATCCCAACGATCTCAAACTTATAACCGCCTTTTTCGTGCTGGCTACTCTTATTGCAACTGGTTCGTTTGGAAAAAGTTCCTCTGGACTCCTCCGATACCTTCATGAAATTGTTAACAGAAACCGTAAAAGCGTTACAGTCCTTATCCTGTCAATCCTGATTTTTATAGCAGGATATACGTTCCTCATACCGAAGGGGGACGGGAAAGAATCTGAGAAGTTGGTGAAAATTGGGATTATCATGGCGAATAACAGTGATATCGTTTCAAAAACACGGGATGGTCTCTTGAGCGAACTGAATAACCTTGGTTATTTCAATGGTGAAAACTGTATAATCATTGAGCAGAATGCCGAAGGAGATATCCCAACAAATCAAACGATTATCGATCATTTTATCAATGAGAAAGTGGATATTTTTGTCCCGATATCCACTGCATCAACACAGGCGGCCCTTAATAAAATAAAAGACAAACCTATTATTTTTGCCACAGTTGCAAACCCATTTGTTATTGGAGCCGGCAATACCCCCGTTGACCATCCCTCCAA
>Ga0247841_10005900_pt1 | contig 19412 bp, 17 predicted proteins | sample LaCruzMarch2015__2_FD_192410 | JGI IMG/M metagenome (GOLD analysis project Ga0247841, IMG submission 192410) | Freshwater microbial communities from meromictic Lake La Cruz, Castile-La Mancha, Spain - LaCruzMarch2015_18m | ecosystem: Environmental > Aquatic > Freshwater > Lake | place: Spain... | reverse complement strand
GAACTACTTTGCTAATTTTTATGCTGCTTAAAAAAACAATAATGCTTCCAATGGCAATCACCGCTATAATTATAATCAAGAGTCTTTTTTTCACTTAACCCCCCTATTTGTTTTATTTGATCCAAGATATCAGGGCAATCGCAATACCTAACAACAACCCCATAATTACTTCTACCGGAGTATGGCCGATAAGCTCGCGTAAACGTATTTGTTGAATTTTACCCCGCCAATAAATATCCTCCATAATCGTGTTTAAAATGCCTGCTTGTTTGCCTGTGGAACGACGTACTCCTTGGGCATCAAACATAACTACAATCGCAAAAGCAAATGCCAAAGCAAAATAAACACTATCAAATCCACATTCCAAGCCGATGCTTGTTCCTAAACATGCGGCACCCGCAGCATGCGCAGATGGCATTCCTCCACTTCCAATAAATAAACGAAAATCAAATTTCTTCATACGAAATACTCCGATAACCACTTTAATCGTCTGGGCAATTAACCAGGCAGAAATAGTTGTCATTAAAATCTTATTTCGATATACCTCTGTAAAAAAATCTTTCATTATTCTTTAGTTTTTGCGGACCCCGTAGAATCCTGAAGGGATTTGTACGTAGCGGGAATAACTTTAATTTTAATTCTCTCTAAAGTTGACCGACCATCCCTGATCAAAAACCCCTGATTTTCTTCTATTCCTAAGCCAGAGGTCTTAGGCCTCCCTGTTCTTAATTCTTGGCTTGCTTTTTTTAACTCAACCGCTGAACTCGGTTTTAATGGAAACTGTTCATCTGCTACATAGTTACGTTTATGACTATTAATTAGCGTTTTGTTTTCCGCTTTTGATATAGCAAACTTAGCGTTTATATCTTCAAATTCATTCTGAATTTTAGAGTTATCCCGAAAAAGACGCGTCATTCTGATTTTACTTGCCTTTGAATAAGCCTTAAGTTTTACGTTCTTTGCCGCCAACTGCTCATTAAGCTCTTTCTCTTTCCCTAATTCTTGCAATAAGTTCTGTTTCTCTTGTTTCAATATGACAACTTCATCTTGAGCCTGAGTCAGGCTACCCTGGAGCTTGACTCTTGCCCTTAATTCACTTACGTATCTGACCATGCTAAAAGCAGTAATACCTAACAACAAAATAAGTATTAGATTCTTAATCACATTTTTATTCATAGACCTTATTATATAATCCTACACCTAAAAAGCAAGTTATTTTAACGAGCGGTGCTTTGACGTACCACACCTGCACCAAAGCACCGCGAAGTGTTTAGCTGCGGGGATCTTTCCATTAAAAATACGTTAGATTTCCTCCTTTATCGCGTCTATTGCCCTAGAAGGAGAAAATATGATCTCTAAAACTTACAGTTTTGGTCTTTTGGGCCTGGATGCCTATCCAGTAGAAATAGAAATCGATGTTGCCAATGGCCTTCCGGCGATAAACCTGGTTGGCCTGGCAGATGCAGCAATTAAAGAAAGCAGGGAAAGAGTACGCTCAGCGATTAGAAATTCGGGATTCCAGTGGCCGGCCCAAAGAATAACAATAAACCTGGCCCCCTCAGATATCAAAAAAGAAGGCGCTAGCTTTGATCTAGCCATTGCCCTGGGCATTCTAGCGGCAACCGGACAGATTAATAAAGATCCTCTTAAAAATTACTCTTTTCTAGGAGAATTATCCCTAGACGGGCAACTTCGGCCGGTACATGGTGTTTTAACGATAAGCTTGACCCTGGCTAAATTCCCTATAAGAAACCTTGTTCTCCCGGAAGAAAACGCCAAAGAAGCGGCAATTATACCAGAAATATCTGCCTGGCCGCTAAAAAGCTTAAAAGAAGTAGTACAATTTTTGGCCGACCCCGATTCTCGGCAACCTCTGAAATTAGAAATTAGTCAAATCCTTAAAAATAGCGCAAATTACACCTTGGATTTTTCCGAAGTCAAAGGTCAATATTTTGCTAAAAGGGCACTAGAAGTAGCGGTATCCGGAGGACACAATATCCTGATGATCGGCCCTCCGGGAAGCGGCAAAACTATGCTTGCCAAAAGAATCCCCACTATTATGCCTAATCTTTCCTTAGCAGAGACCCTGGAGATAACCAAAATCCACTCCGTGGCCGGCACATTGTTAAACAAAGCTGGTTTTATCGGAACCCGGCCTTTCCGCTCGCCACATCATAGCATTTCAGATGTCGCATTAATCGGCGGAGGCAGTATACCTAAACCCGGAGAGATCAGCCTGGCTCATTATGGAGTCTTGTTCCTGGATGAATTACCGGAGTTTAACCGCAAGGCTCTGGAAGCATTGCGGCAGCCATTAGAGGATAATCTAATTTGCATCAGCCGCGTGAAAGGAACACTAATTTTCCCGGCTTGCTTTATCCTAGCTGCTGCGCTTAACCCCTGCCCCTGTGGAAATTATTTCAGTCCACAGAAAACCTGTCACTGCAACCCGGCGAAGATTAGAAATTATTTGGGTAAAATTTCCGGCCCCCTGCTAGATAGAATTGACCTGCATATTGAAACGCCGCAAGTAAAGTACCGGGAATTATCGGATAAGCATGACGCAGAATCATCACAAGCAATTAAACAACGCGTGGAAAATGCCCGTGCAATTCAAGAATTAAGATTTAAGTCTGCAGGAATATTTTGTAATGCCCAGATGTCTAATAAATTAATCAAGGAACACTGTATTTTGGATAAAGAAGCTCAAGAGTTAGTACGCATGGCGATAGCAGAATTAGTTTTATCGGCAAGAGCTTATGATAAAATACTTAAAGTGGGTCGAACGATAAGTGACTTAGCCGGCAGCGAACAAATTCATGCGGAACACATTGCTGAAGCAATTCAATACCGTTCCCTTGACCGCGCTTTCTTAACTTAAGTACTTTAAAAATGTTCGTTACCTCTTCTAAGCACTTATCTGACTGTAACTAGCTGCTATTTTCTATGCGGCTTGAGGAGTTCCAGTAATTTTGGGCTAATAGTATAACCCAACCCACTAGCTTGGTCACAATGCTGGATCGCCAAACTATACTCTTCTGCATAATAATAAGCTAGGGCAAGATTATTATGCGCAACCGCCAAGTTAGGATCCAATTCCAGCGCTTTCTTTAGCCAAATTATTGCTTCTTTATTTCTACCGATGGTTAAATACGAGTTTCCCAAACCAACGCATATTTCTTTTGAGTAGGGATTAATCTCTATAGCCTTTTTATACAATAAAATTGCATCTTTATCCTTTTGGGCATCCGAATATAGATTACCGATGTAATAGTAGGCATCAAAAAAATCCAGGTTATTGGTGATAGCCTTTTTATATAATAATATTAATTCTTCTTTCTGCCTAAGAGTTTTGTAAATTTGAGCAAGCTGAACATATGCCGAAAGGTAAATTGGGTCTATCTCAATAGCCTTAATAAGCTCTTCTTTAGCTTCTTCTTGGCGATTAAGCTTAACATATAAAATACTCAAATAATAACGTGCATTAACACTCTTGGGATAGATTTCTATGGTCCTGCTGTATAACGCGATTGCTTTGTCTTTTTCCCCAAGTGCGTCATTAATATTGGCAAGATTAAAATATGCCTCTGCCTCTATTGTCTTTTTATTTACAGCAATTACTTCATCCTGATTGCCTAATAGGGAATCTGTCTTACCTGGACCAAATTTTGGCTGCCCCTCTCGGACTAGCTTTTCAAATATCGCTATCGCTTCTGAATTTCTGCCTAAAGCCCGCAAAGAATTGCCCAAATTAAGACAATAATACTTATATGAAGGCTTAAAAGGATAACGACTGCTAATACCTGTCGCCTTCATAAAATCAAAATGTGCTTTTTCATATTCCCCCTGGGATGAAAAATATTCCCCGCGGTTATTATAAGCTATAGCAGTGTCAGGATATTTTTTTAAGATATCATTCCATAAACTCAAGCTATCTTTCCAGATAAAGTTTCTTTCCCAGGTAAAAAATGACAAAAGAATAATTACCAGAGCTAACCCCGATACTAAAAATATCCTGATAAAGCGGTAATATACTGTTTTGCGGTGATACAGCCAAATGAACCCTTCTGCAAGCAAATAAAATATCCCGATTGCCGGTAGATAAATATAACGGTCAGCCACCAATACCTCTTCCTGCGGAATAAACCGGATTACCGGAAAAACCATCATCAAAAAAAGTCCGCTTCCCAGAATTACTTTTTTGGTATACCGGATTGAAATAATAATCGCGATGAGTAAAATGATCACCGCAACAAAACAATATAAATAAAACGGATTGTTCTTAATTTCAACATAAGGATATAGTGCAGAGAGTTTAATCGGAAAGCATAATTTGCTTAAATAAAAAACAATATCACCGGAGATACCTTTTAGCCTGGTAAACAGGCCATAAACATTTACAGTATAGTCGGTTTGAGACGAATGTCCGCTGAAAAGAGCAACCAGTCCGAAAAGCAATGATAAAAAAAAGTAAGGAATTTTTTCAATAAATACAGCTGGCTTAATTTTTCTGGAAGTAAAATAATCTAACACTAAAAATACCAGGGGTAAGGTTATCGCCATCGATTTTGATAAAAGCGACAAAATAAACAAACCTAGACATAAAAGATAGTATTTTAATGCCTTCTCTTTCTTTAAATAATAAAGGTAGCTAATCATTGCCCCCAGATAAAAAAAGGCGTATAGCAGATTCTTCCTCTCGCTAATCCAGGCCACTGATTCTACCTGCATCGGATGTATACCGAAAAAAAGAGCAGTTAAACAAGAAATCGAAATTCTTCCGGTTAGCATATAAATTACCCAAAATACCAATAAGCAATTTAATAGGTGTAAAAGAAGATTGGTTAAATGATAATTAAATGGATTTAGTTTAAAAAAATGATACTCTAGCAAATAAGAAAAGATTGTTACCGGCTGATAATGCGAGATGAAGAATGAAGTGAAAATATTTTTTAAATTTGCCAGGCTGATCGACCGAATAACACTATTTTCAGTTACATATAAATTATCATCCCAGTTTACAAAATTATTCTTAACCGAAGGATAGAAAGAATTCAGAGTAATGATAAGAATTAAAAAGATAAAAATAATTATTTTAAATTTTTTCATGATTAAAGCATTTTCTCACGAATCTACCCGAATATCTTTTTCAATTATACCGGAATAAACCAGGCTTCTGTAAAGAAACCCGATCAATAACCAAATTATTGCGTAATTACTTCAATTATGGAAGTGGCGCTAGAGACAGAACCGGTGTCATCCCTGACGGTAAGAGTAACGGTAAAATTGCGTGAACCGAAAGTAGTGCTCCAGTAGGTATTCTCGGGATTTTTCTTCGTAGAAGTATCTCCATCGCCAAAATCCCAATCGTAAGCAATAATCTTTCCTGATTTAGAGTATGATTTTTGACCGAAGAATTTTACCATCAGTGGAGAACTACCTTTCACAGGCTTAGCCACAATCACTGCTACTGGAGGCTCCAATACTGGTTTGACTACCGTCGGCTCTATGACAACTGGTTTAGTTTCTTGCGGCGGTTCAACAACCGGAGTTGGTGTTGACTTAGCGGCCGGGGCTGGTATCGGCACAACAGCCGGGGTTTGGGGAACTATTTTTTGAGAAACCGGTGTTTCTACTTTAGGAATAATCTCTTGAACTACCGGTAATGAAGGAACCTGCCTTAAGGGCTCTTGAACAGGTTTAAGCTTTGGCGCCACAGGTGCAGCTACAACTACATTTTGCGCAGGAGGTTCTTTATTTAAATCTTCGACAATATAGGCAGCAAGTTTTTCCTTTAAGGAATTTACACGGACTTTTTCTAATTCATCTTTTTCCTCATCAAGCTTATCCATTCTTTCTTTATATTTAGGATTACGGTTATATTTATAATCTGCAACCGCAACAAACGGCCAACGCAAAACACCACCTAATAAATCCAGGAACATCGCCGGAGGATCCCAAAAGAACTCTTTTAAGCGCGATTCAATAATGTTCATTTTCTTATAGTAATACTCCACGGTACTGCGGCGCCGTTTAAATCTTTCTTTAGCTAAAGTTAAATCCGGCAGGGATTTTTCTTTTCCCACAGTATATTCTAAAATGGGCTTACCATCATAACAAGCCAAATAGCCCTGGGCGTTAGAGGTAGCGGGCTTCTGGAATTTATAAGTAGCACAACCGGATAAAATTAATCCTAAAATGATTAAAGCTAAAATTTTTTTCAAACGCTTACTCCCTTTCTGTTCTAACTATAAAACTTTTTATTGACGCATTAATGCCAGGGCCTCCGAACGGGTTTTTTCATTATCCTTAAAGATCCCCCGCACAGCACTAGTTACCGTCATTGTCCCGGGTTTCCTCACCCCACGCATCGACATACATAAATGTTCCGCTTCGATAACCACCATTACCCCCAAAGGTTTCAATTTCCCCATGACAATCTCGGCAATCTGAGTAGTCAGCCTTTCTTGCACCTGCGGCCGGCGCGCTAAAATATCTACCACCCGGGCCAGTTTGCTCAATCCGGTTACCCGGCCGTTCTTGGGAATATAGGCGATATTCGCCTTACCTAAAAAAGGCAAAAGATGATGTTCACAAACAGAATACAAAGGTATCCCCCGCAAAAGAATAATCTCATGATGCTTCTGCTCTAAAATAACCTCAAGCTCTTTTTCCGGATCTTGCTTGATGCCGGAAAAAATCTCTTCATACATTTGGGCAACCCGCCGAGGAGTCTCTAAAAGGTCTTGCCTTTTTGGATTCTCGCCAATTGCCTCTAATATCTGACGCACTGCCTTTTGGATCTTTAACTTATCCATAAATTAACTTACACCTTAAAAAAAATTAAATGAACAAAACTCTTAAAAGCTATTATCTAACGAAAACTGACTTTCCGCAATAGGTTTTTCATAAGCACCCCTATTGGACCATTTTCTTAAACCAATTTATACTGTCTAAAAATAGTATAAACTATCAACTTTTGATTATCTAAAAAATATTTATTGCTGATGACCAAAAAGATATTCTATCGCTATTAAAAGACTTTCTCACTGGCTATGATTTTGAGATCATGGTCCTTAAAGAACCAAAGCTTTAGTTATTTGCCAATACAAAAATCCGTAAAAATCCTATCCAGAAGATCCTCAGAAAAACTTTTACCTAAAATCTTATCCAGACTAACACAGGCATCTTTTAAATTTTGCGTAATAAATTCTATAGGCAGTTTATCGGCTAAGATAACCTTGGCTTGACTAATTAACTCTAAAGCATCCTTGAGCGCCTGGATATGTCTTAGATTACTCACTAGTATTAACTCCGGACTAGGCAGTTTTCCCTGATAAACAAAATTATAAAGAGCATTTTCCAAAAGATTAAGATTTTTTCCTGATCTGGTCGCTAATTCCACGACTCTAGAAAATACCCCGGTAATTTCATTTTTATCAATACGCGTCTTTAAATCAATTTTATTAATTACTGCGATAACATTTTTATTTTTTACTTCCTTAATTAATTTTCGGTCTCGATGATCCAATTTACTGCCAGAGTCAAATAAAATAATCACCAGGTCCGCTAAGTTAATTTGGCTTCGGGAGCGCCTGACCGCTTTGGCCTCAATCAGATTGCGCGGCTTAAGGATTCCGGCAGTATCCACGATCCTTACCGGAATGCCTTTTATATCAATTAACTCTTCAATAGTATCACGCGTAGTACCGGCAACCGAAGTAACAATGGAGCGTTCTTTCTTAAGTAAGGCATTTAAAAGTGAAGATTTTCCTACATTGGGTTTACCGCAAATAACTACGTGCAAGCCTTCGCGCAAAATCCTGCCTCCTGAGGCACTGCTTAATAATGCATTTAGCTGAGCATCAATAGCACTAAGACTAAGCGATAAATCTGTCAACTCCTGAGGTAAAATACCTTCTTCGGGAAAATCAATATTTGCCTCTAGAATTACTAAAATATCTAACAGCCGCTGTCGGATTTTATTGATCTCGCCGGATAGGCTGCCGCTTAACTGCCCTAAACTTATTTTAAGCGCAGATTCTGTTTTGGCGCGAATAATATCAATCACCGCTTCGGCCTGGGCTAGATCAAGACGGCCGTTTAAAAATGCCCGTTTAGTAAACTCACCCGGAGTGGCTAGGCGGCAACCGTGTTTAAGCGTTAGCTCTAAAATCTTACGCAAAGATAACATGCCACCGTGACAGTTTATCTCCACAACATCCTGACGGGTATAAGATTTAGGGCCGCGCATAACGGTAAGAATAACCTCATCAATAATTTTTTTGCTATCAACAATTTTTCCATAATGTATCGAATAGCTCTTAAATTGCGTCGGTTTCTTTTTATCCAGCCCCACAAATATTTTATTCGCCACAGCTAAAGATTCTTTACCACTAAGGCGTACGATACCAATACCCCCCTCACCGGTGGCAGTAGAAATTGCCGCAATTGTATCTTGCAAATTATCTTCCCACATCTCTAAATTCTCCGACCACAAATAATGAACCGGTAACCAAAATTAAATCCTTTTTACCAGCTAAACTCTTGGCTAAAAGCCAAGCTTCTTTTACGCTAAAGGTCAAATGTAGTTTTCTCTTAAAATATCTGGCTAGCTTCTGCGGATTAGTTGCCCGCAAAGTCGCCGCTTGTGTAAGAATAATTTCATCCGCCAAAGGGCTAAGTGTTTTACAAATTCCAGGAATATCCTTATCTGATGAAATTCCTAAAACTAGAACTAATTTTCTATATTTAAAATTTTCTTTTATTGCTTTTTTTAAAACATCTGCCGAGGCCAAATTCTGCGCGCCATCTAAAATAATTAAAGGATCCTTTTGAAGAAGTTCACATCTTCCCGGCCAAACAGCATTATAAACTCCTTGACGTATGGCGCAAGCCTTAAGATTAACCCCATGGAAACTTAAACCTTCAACTAAACCAACCGCCAAAGCCGCATTAGCAATCTGATGCTCACCCAAAAGTTTTAGATGTAAATTTTTGTAATTATTTTTCAAACCCCTGATCATTCGGCCTCTTTTAGAGTTAGAATATTTTATTTCTTTACCTACCTGGTAAAGCTTGGCTTGAAATTTCTTACACCGATTATGAATTACTTCTTGCACTTCCTTAGCCTGTGAAGCCGAAATTACGATTGCGCCGGGATGCTTAATAATCCCCGCTTTCTCAGCAGCAATCTTGCCTAAAGTATTACCTAGTTTTTGCACATGCTCTAAACTAATCGGCGTAATCCCGCAAACAAGAGATTTAGCAGCATTGGTCGCATCCAGCCTGCCTCCTAAACCAGTCTCCAAAACAACAAAATCGATTTGTTTGCGCTTAAAATACAGAAAAGCTAAAGCCGTATAAACCTCAAAGAATGAAAGATGGCCATATTTTGAATTACGATTATATTTATTAATTTTCGGTTTTAATTCTTTAACTAAACTCGATAACGCTTTTTTAGGAATCATGCCTTCGAACTCTTTTGTATCAAATTTAGAGTCACGGGAGGATGGCCAAAGAATCCTGATCCTTTCTCTAAAATCATTTAAATGGGGTGAGGTGTAGAGTCCAACACTAAAACCTGACTCTCTGAGGATATAAGCTACAAAAACACAAGTTGAACCCTTGCCTTTTGTACCGGCAATATGAATAATACGCAAAGAATCTTGGGGGTTTCCTAAAAGTGAAAGAAAACCTTGGATACGCGCTAATTTTAAATCTTTTTTATAGGAATATTTTGTGTTTTTTTCGTAGTCGGTAAAAGAGTTTAGATAGTTTATGACTACTGGATAGGTCATACATTAATGCCGAAAATGCCTTATGCCTGTAAAAACCATAGCCAATTTATATTTATTACAAGCAGCAATGATCTGTGCATCAGCGATAGAGCCGCCAGGCTGGATAATTGCTTTAGCGCCAGCTTTATGCGCCCAGGAGATAGCATCGGCTTTAGGAAAAAAAGCATCTGAAGCCAAACAGCAATCCTGGCTAAGTTTAGAAGATTTACTTTTTGCAATCATTACCGAATCCACGCGGGACATTTGCCCAGCGCCAATACCCACGGTCGAGGTCCCAACGGCTAAAACAATCGCATTGGATTTTACGTGTTTAGCTACCTTCCAGGCAAAAATCAAACTCTTCATTTGCGCCTGGCTGGGTTTTTTCTTAGTCACCACTTTAAGATTATTAATATCCAGAACAAGCGAATCATTGGTCTCTAAAAGCAAACCACCGCTAACCCGCTTCATCTGTAGATCATCAACTACACCCCAATCCTTTAGTTCGAGCAAGCGTAAATTTTTCTTTTCTTTAAATAGATCCTGAGCTTGCCGATCAAAACCCGGTGCAATAATGCATTCTAAGAATCCGCTTTTAATTATAAGCTTGGCTGTCTTTAAGTCCATATTCCTATTTAATGCTACAATGCCGCCAAATGCCGAGAGCTTATCGGCTTTCCAGGCATTTAAATATGCTTTACTTAACTCTTTATCTTCGGCCACGCCGCAAGGATTATTATGCTTAACGATTACCGCTGCAGGAGTTTGGAATTCTTTGGCTAACTCCACGGCAGAATTAAGATCCAGAATATTATTAAAAGATAGTTCCTTGCCTTGCAACTGTTTAAAATTAATTAAGCCCTTAGACTTGCCTTTTTCTTCATAGAAAGCACCCTGCTGATGCGGATTTTCACCATAACGCAGATCCTGAATCTTTTGGAAAGCTAAAACCAGTTCCTGGGGGAAATTCTCTGTTGTTTTGTTGGTTTTAAAATAATCACTCAAATAATTATAAATTGCCGCATCATATTTGCTGGTATGGCCATACACTTCGATACCTAATTGCCGCATTAAATCTTCAGATAGGCAACCATTATTTTTCTTTAACTGGGAAATTACTTGGGGATAATGCTGCGGATTACAAATTACCGCTACAGACTGGCAATTTTTCGCCGCCGAGCGCAACATCGCCGGCCCACCGATATCAATATTTTCAATAATTTCTTCAATACTTACATTTGGCTTCTGGATAGTTTTTTCAAACGGGTACAGATTAACTACGACCATATCAATCAAGCCAATATTATATTCCAGGAGCGTTTTTATATGCTCAGGACTTTTCCTAAGTGCCAGAATTCCGGCATGGATTTTAGGATGTAAGGTCTTAACTCTTCCATCGAGCATCTCGGGGAAACCCGTGTACAGCGAAACCTCAGTTACAGCAATATTATTTTCACGCAAAAGCTTGGCCGTACCACCCGTAGAAATAACCTCTACCCCAAAATTCCTTAATTCTTTAGCTAGTTCTATAATGCCGGTTTTATCGGATAAACTAATTAACGCTCGCTTAATTTTAATCATTTTAAAATCTGGGGACGGTTCTATTTATTTTTAAAAAATAAATAGAACTGTCCACGAGTTTTTCGGGTTTATTTATTAAACCGGAAATTGGCTAAATCCCCGTCTTGCATAATATAATCTTTTTGTTCCAGGCGCATCTTCCCGGCTTGTTTACTTTGAGTTTCTCCGCCGCAAGTTATAAAATCAGTAAAACTAATAATCTCCGCACGAATAAAACCTTGTTGAATATCAGAATGAATTGCTCCGGCCGCTTCCCAAGCAGTAGTTCCTTGTTTAATTAACCAAGCGCGATTTTCTTTATCTCCTACAGTTAAGAAACAGATATATTTACTTTCAACCAATACCCTAGCCAAAAGCGAACCCAAATCCCCTAATTCTTCTTTTTTAATTGCTACCACTGGTTTAAGTGTAAACAAACCATAACCGGAAACAATCTCACGCTCAGCAGCCGTTAACCCTAAGGTTGAAATAAATTCTTCTCTTTCTAAAGCTGCCTTCATCTTATCTAAAACTATTTTTTCCTGCTCCGGAGGGTTTTTAGCTAAACGAGTTTCCATAAACTCTAAATCCTTAAGAATTAAATCCATTCTAGCATCGCCAGGCAAAATAATTACATCGGCATCCAGCGCTAACTCTTCGGCAATTAATTCTATCTGCGGATAAGTTTTTTTCTTAGCCCTGACTAACTTATCCGCCTGATCTAGCTTAAGATCCTTAACATTATGCTTACCTAAAGTAACTTCACTAAGAGCAAATACGCATATCTTCATAAATACATTAAGTTAGAGACTAACTTCCTCGTTGAAAATCTAAAGGACGGTTCTATTTTTCCGGCGCCTTATTTAATTGAAAAACAGAACCGTCCCCTTTATTTAAAAAATTATTCCAGGTAGGTGTAAATCTTGCCCTTGTAATTGCGCAATACATATTTACCCTTGGCCTGAGAAAGAATATAATTTGGTCCCACAGGGATTTTTCCGCCGCCGCCCGGACCGTCGATAACATAGGTCGGAACAGCATAACCAGAGGTGTGGCCACGTAATTTTTCAATAATGTTTATTCCGGTGGCTACCGGAGTACGGAAATGCTGTGTGCCTCTGACCGGATCACATTGATAAATGTAATACGGCCTTACCCTGATCTGTAAAAGATCATGCACCAGGCGTTTCATAATAAATGGCCGGTCATTAATCCCCTTAAGCAACACGGATTGACTACCTAAAGGTATGCCGCTTTCAGAAAGCATATCACAAGCATTTTTACAGCGCTTAGCAATCTCTTTCGGGTGATTAAAATGAATGCTCATCCAAATCGGTGAATATTTTTTAAGCATTAGGATTAATTTTTCAGTAATCCGCTGCGGCAAGGTTACCGGAATACGTGTGCCGATTCTCAATAATTCAACATGAGATATCGCGCGAATTTTTGAAATTAAAGACTCTAATACTTCATCCTCCAAAATAAGCGGATCTCCCCCGGAAATTAATACATCCCGAATCTTACGGTTGGCTTTAATATATTCTATCGCTGCATCAAATTTAGTTTCGGGATTTAAATCTTTCTCTTCATGATCACCGACTAAACGCCGGCGGGTACAATGCCGGCAATACATCGCACAATGATCTGTCGCTAATAACAGGACCCTATCCGGATAACGGTGGACTAAATGCGGCGCAGGAGAATCGCGGTCTTCGGCACAAGGATCGGCCATTTCATGAGGAGAAACAGAAAATTCATCATTTACCGGAACAGATTGCCTTCTGATGGGGCAATTTGGATCTTCAGCATCAATCTGGCTTGCCCAATAAGGAGTAATCGCCATGGCTAATCTACCTTTAGCTTTATCAATCCCCTTTTCCTCTTCCGGAGTAAGCTTAATAATCTGAACTAATTCTTCTTTGGTGCGGATTCTGTGCTTAAGCTGCCAATGCCAATCTTCCCAATCCAAAGGATTAACATCTTTATAAAGAGAGATCTGCTGGTAATCGCGTGAGCGTTTCGCAGGCCGGTAAATAACGGGAGTTTCGATCTGTACTTTTTGATTTTCTAAGCTTGCGGGGTTATTCAATTTAAGCCCTTGTCCTTTCCGAGGCGCTTAACAGTATTGCCTCAATAAGATCTTCATATTTCATCCCGGCAGCATAAGCCATGATCGGGAAATTGGATTCCTTAGGATCTAACCCTGGTAAAGGATTAATCTCCAAAACATAAGGCACATTATTCTTATCCAAACGGATATCCGTACGCGAAATATCTAAACAACCCACGGCCCGGTGTGTACGCAAGGCAACATTCTTAACTTTTTCTTCCGTATCTTTATCTAACCTGGCCGGACAATAAAACTCCGGAACTAACCCTAATTCCCGATTGCCCTGAAATTCTTTCATCTTCCAGGAATAAAAGTACTCTCCGCTTTTTTTACAATTAGAGAAATCAATCTCTAAAATCGGTAACACGCGTGTTTTACCATTTTCCAGAATACCTACGGTCAGCTCTTTTCCCTCGATAAACTCCTCAACCAAAGCTTCCTGCCGATAGATATTAATACACTCCTTAACTTTAATCACTAGATCCGCCGAGTTACCAACGACATTGGTTTTGTTAATACCTTTTGCCGACCCTTCACAATTAGGTTTGACAATAAGAGGAAATCTTAAATCCGAATCTAATAGCTCATCCCCTTTAACAAAAAGTTGAAAATTAGGCGTAGGAACATTTTCTGCCTTGAGTATCTTCTTGGTTAATGTCTTATTTAACGCCAAGGCCAAAGAAAAAGTATCTGAACCGGTATAAGGAATATTTAAATAATCCAACACCGCCGGCACTTCGCTTTCACGGAAACGTCCGTGTTTTCCTTCGGCAATGTTAAACACCATATCTACCCGATTTTTTTTAAAATAAGAAAACAGGGCCGGGTATTCTACATCGATCGCCTCAACGGAATGGCCTTTGGTTTTAAGCGCCGCAATCACAGAATTAATCGTTTCCTCGGAATCACATTCGGAAAAATAATCCGCCGGCTTTAAAGGGTCCTTCTTTTTCAAATTATAAGTCAAAGCAACACGCATTTAATTTAGTTTATTCCTTAGAATGGCGCTATTTAAGATCTTACCCACCATTTGTTCATAGGTAATGCCGATATTCTTGGCCAAAAGCATAAAAACATCCTCCGTAGATAAAGAAGGCAGCGGATTAATCTCTAAAACATAGGGATTGCCGTTATTGTCAACTCGAAAATCGACTCTACCAAAATCCCGGCACTCCACACAGCGGTAAACCTTTAAAGCCAGATCAAGTAACTTTTTCTTTAAAACGCTAGCGATCTTAGCCGGACAGATATACTCTAATCGGTCAGAAGCAATCCGCGCAAAGGTATAAAATTTGTCATTTAATTTTAATTCTCCGTCTATTTTTATCTGCACAACCGGCATCACTTCAGGATTTTCATTGCCGACGATCGCCACGGTGAATTCCTCTCCAGAGATAAATTCTTCAACTAGGGCAGGCTGCTTATAAGTTTTTACAATAAACTCTACTTGTTTCTTAAGCTCATCCATATTTTCTACGCGCGAACTTTCACTTAACCCCTTAGATGAACCTTCAAAACGCGGCTTAACAATTAAAGGAAACGCACAGTGATCCTGATTCATTAGGCCCAAAGCAGAGCTAACTTCAAAAAATTTAGGTGTGGGAATTCCATCAGCAATAAAAATTTTCTTCGCCATCACCTTATCCAGAGTAAGCCCTAAGGTTAAGGCGTCTGCTCCTACAAAAGGCACCCCAGCCATTTCAAGTAGAATCGGTACTTGGCTCTCGCGATTTCTTCCGCTTAAGCCTTCGGAGATATTAAAAACAATATCTACTCCTAAATTATCAATTATTTCCAAAAGATTAGCGGCATTGCCAATTTTCTTCACCTTAAAACCATTTGCCGCAATAGCCTCAGCAATAACATTAATTGTATCTGGATGATCAAATTCCGCGTTGGCATCTAATGGATCATCTTTTTTAAACTCATAATCTGTTTTTAAGTCGAATGTTAATCCTACGGTTTTCATAGTTATTTAATTGTGCTTTCCCGTCTCGTAATCTGTGACAAAATTTTTATTAAATTTTGTCACACTCGACGGGATTAATTCGGGCAATAACTTATGTCGGCTACGCCTCCATAAGTTATGCCCTCATTAAAAAAATAAGGGCTCAATTTTCAATTACTTATGCCTGAGCCCTTAAATATCTATCCAATTTTTTCCAACTTAGTTATAAACCTCCAATAAATTTACGCAAAATATAGTAGTTATGCTCTTTTTTTACCACAATATATTGGCATTGTCAAGTATTTTTTGCTTAAATACGCAGTGTAGTGTTTTTAATTTTATCGTCGATAGATGCAGGTTTTTAAGGTCAGGATGTTGTATTTTATAAAACTAAAGAAGGCGGATTTTTTCTGGTAGCATAAAAATTATTCCATTGTCCCTAAGGTCGAAGGTTAATTGGGTAAAATTAGTAAAAACATAGCCTCTGATACCCAAAGATTTTGCTTTTTCCACTAATTCCGCCCGATCATCAGTATAAAATATTTCCTGGGGGCTAACTCCTAGATCCCGGATAACCAAATTATAGATTTCTTTATCCGGTTTAATTAAACCCAGTTGAAAAGAAAGAAAGGCTTTATCAAAAACTCCAAATACCGGAAAATTTTTCTTCAAATACTCGTAGTGCAGAATATTGATATTAGAAAGCATCGCTGTTTTATAATTAGCACGCAAGTTATTTACTAAGCCAAAAACCGAGCGATTCTTAGCACTTAAGAAAAATATATCATTCCAAATCGGCTCAAAGGAAGCATAGCTGAGCTTTAAATCCAGCATCTGTTTAACCTGAAGATAAAAATCCTGTGGTGTTATTTTTCCAGCTTCAAAATCAATGGTTACGCCAGATTCAAAAAAAAGATCATAAATCTGACGAGGAGTCTTAGAACAAAAAGCCGCTATCCTTTCTGCTGATCTTAAATGATCAAAATCCACCAGCACCCTACCCAAATCAAAAAGCAAAACCTTAATCGTCTCAGACATTAAATTAATTATCCTTATCCGTATTCTTTCTAAAAAGATCTAAAAATTTATCTTCATACTCCTTATAAACATTCCATTTATCCAGTTGGGCTTTTAATTCTGTAGCCCTGGCGATATCCAGGCGACTTTCTGCAAAAAGCTTCTCAATTTTTTCTTTTACCGAAACAGGCAGGTGAGTAAGCTGGCTTAAAGTTTTTTTAATCAATTCCACCTCTTCCTCGCCGATAGGAGCAGATACCCCGGAGCTGCCCAACTTCAAATACTCCAACAATTTATTAATTTCATTTTCCATCAAAAGTGCCTGCTCTTTTAACGGTGTTACATTTATCTGAATATTTAATATTTTTCCTAAAGCCACAAGCACTGCTGCTGAAGCCTTGGGATTTTCAATCTGTATAGTATAAAGAGGAATCTCCCCTAACAAACATAACCCTTTTAATTTCGCTTTCTTGGCGATGCCTAAAAATAGACCATTCATCCCGCTAATCTGACCATCCATTAAAGCCGAAAAATTATATTTCTTTAAACTTTCTTTTGTTTTCAGATCGGTAGCGGCAAACCAAACTCTGGAATCTTGAGTGTGATCAGTAGTCTGGGGCATAGAAGCAAAACTCACAATTGACTCTACACCTAGATCCTTGGCCAGGCCGATAATGATTTTGGCATAACTATCTGCCTTGGATAAATCCGGCTGAGCATTACTTAAAAAAATAACTAAATCATTTTTGCCTGAGATGACGCCCTTAATAGTAGGATTTTTCCAATAATAGAATTTCCCCTGAGGAAGAAGCGGGACTTCTAATATTCCAGCTGAAATAACGCTTCCGGTCTGATAAAAAAACTCATCCGGCATAATCCGCGCAAATTCTTGGCATTTAAGTTCCTGAATCAAATATTCTGCGGCTTTAAATGCCACCTCACCCATCCCTGGCCAAGCAACAATAAGATAAGGTTTTTTCAATCGAGGTTTTTTAGTAATAATTAAAGCATCCATGTAGTCTCCTTATATTATGCATTGGTTCTTGATCTGGTTTAGTGAAGTTTAGGTCCTTACAATTGTTGCGCAAAGATCCTTGATCTCACTGACGTTTGATCAAGGATTTCGCCAGATAAAAACTTATTGGTGCTCAAATTTATATTTTTTTAAAAATTCCACCAGAACTTTCGCACCATTACACAAATTATCCAAACAGGCATACTCATCAGCAATATGGGCACAACCTTCTGTGCCAAAACCAGTAGCAATCGCCGGAATATTCATCGCTTTAAAAAAAGTTATTACCGTTGCCCCCTCCGACCCGCTAATGCGCGGCTTAATTCCTAAACTCTGCATTGCAGAAACTAAGCTGCTTACCAAAGGATGCTGCGGATCAATGTAATAAGGATCCTGAATCCCCTGAATTTCAATTTTATAGTTTCGGGTATACTTAGTAATTGTTTCTCTTAAAAAGCGCAATGTTTTTTTCTCGGAAGAGCCGGGGAGAAATCTAAAATCCAGTTCAAATTCACACCAATCACTGACCACATTAACCTTGTCTCCCCCCTTGATCGTCCCCACATTTATCGTGGGCGCACGCAAATATTTATTTTTAACATAATCCTGGTGCTGGGTTTCTAGATCGATAATTATTTTAGCTGCTATGTCTATGGCATTAACCCCTAACCACGGATAGGCGCCGTGCGCTTTTTTACCACCAACCCGCACCGATAGATGCATCAGTCCTTTTTGTGTAATTACAATTTCAAAATCATCAGCATCCAAGACAACCGCAGCATCGGCTTTTAAAAGCTTACGCTCAAGCAGAGGGATTAAACCTAAAGCTGAACCGCTTTCTTCATCCGCCGTGGCGGCAAAAATTAAATCATAGTCCAACTTAACGCCGTCTTCAACGATAGCGCTAATTGCTTCGAGTGCACTAGCTAAATTCCCCTTACAATCCGTAGCACCTAAACCGTAAATCCGATTGCCGACGATTTTAGCCTTTAAGGCTGGGGTTTTCCAGCTAGCCCCGGCTGGAACAGTATCCAAATGCGGAGTAAGCAATAGTGATTTTAGACGTTTTTTCCCAGGCAACGTAGCCAGAATATTGACTCTTTTATTACTAAAGGTGTGGGTTTTAATTTTTAATCCTAAATCCTTTAAATACTTGCCTACAAACTCGGCAATTTTACGCTCATCTCCAGGAGGGTTCTGGGAATCCAAAGAAATTAATCTTTGGATAGTTTTTATCAGACGTTTTTTATTGACCATAGGGGGCAAATTTCACATTTAGGATTTTGCTTACGGCAATAATCCTTACCTAATTTTACTAATAGCGCATGATATTCGCCAAACAGCTGCACATCAGCTTTAAGATTACGCATAAAAATATCCTGACACTGAGAATAATCCGCTTCTGCCTTAATTAATCCGTGACGAGACAATATCCTTTTAGTATATGTATCGACGACAAATACGGGTTTATTCAAAGCATAGAGCAGTATGGAATCAGCAGTCTCCGGCCCAATACCTTTAACGGTTAACAATTGCCTGCGTAAGGCGCCCAGGTCTTGCTCACCCATCAGCTTGATCTTTGCCGCATAGTGCTTAAAGAAAAACTTAAGGAAGCTTTTAAGCCTAGCGGCCTTAACATTATAATACCCGGCGCTTTTAATCAAACTCGCCAGTCTCCTTTGCGGTAACCGATAAAGCTTAAGCGCAGTTAAGAGTTTTTTTTCCTTAAGGGTTAAAATTGCCTTCTCAACATTGCTCCAATTAGTGTTCTGAGTAAGAATTGCCCCGACCATAATCTCAAAAACACTATCCGCAGGCCACCAATGTTGCGCTCCAAAAACAGAATAAAGCCGCCTAAATATGTCTTCTAACTTGCGCTTCATTCTTTAAGTTCTAAAGGATTAAAACCATAGTAAGCAAAAAGAGTATACGCCGTACCCGATACCGAACCCGTATGGCTGCCCTTAGGAGTCGACCAGCCAT
>Ga0247841_10005899_pt1 | contig 19412 bp, 19 predicted proteins | sample LaCruzMarch2015__2_FD_192410 | JGI IMG/M metagenome (GOLD analysis project Ga0247841, IMG submission 192410) | Freshwater microbial communities from meromictic Lake La Cruz, Castile-La Mancha, Spain - LaCruzMarch2015_18m | ecosystem: Environmental > Aquatic > Freshwater > Lake | place: Spain... | reverse complement strand
CGCTGGTGGAGCCAGTTAAAACTCCGGAATACGTACCCGGGAGAATAAAGTTTCCAACCTCCTGGCCTCCATCAGTTCCGGAGCCTCCGCCGACGACAACCCCGACTCAACCGACTCAACCGACACAGCCAACGCCACCACAGCCTCAGCAGACTACGGTTGACGGCGTGTTGGCCCAGTATGGGATTCAGGCCGAGCATGTCTGGGTTGGCCATGGGCGCTACACGAGACCGGAGCATAGTGTTGACGTCATTATTGCGACGGAAGCAGATGGGGACTGGCACTTTCTTCTTCAGCTCAACGGAGCCCCTATCATTCACGTCGTAGAGAACGTCAAGACGACGCCCGCCTTTAACCCTAATAATGGGCGTTGGAACCCCGAGGTGCCTAGGAACCCCGATGGGAGCAGGATAATGTTTGGACCAGGGCGTCAGCTGTCTCTCACTGACTTTTGGTTCAGCTGGCGGGGTAATGCCTGGCCCCCTCAAAGCATCACGCTTCACCTTTCAGGGAAGGATTCTAGGATCATAAACACGGCCCTTCGGGACTTTTACAGCGACACATCGATGACGTTGTATCGATGACGCTGTAATGGGTCAGGTAGGGTACATGTTTCTCTATCCACATCACCACGGGGCCGGCTCACAGCCGGCCCCGTTTCGCGTCCAAATTGAAAAATCGTTGCTCTTATGATAAGATTACCTTCTGAAATTAAAGAGGTGTTTATGCAAATACAAAAATCAAAAACCGACGGCGTTGAAATCAAAACAAAAAAAGCGGTTATTTACTTAGACGGCAATGTTAAAATTAACGAAGTCGAGCTCGAGGGCATGGGCGAATATGAAGTCGCAGAGGTTGCGGTCGAAGGTATAGACGACAATACTTATATTTTTCAAACCGAAGAACTAACAATCGGAGCAGTTAATTTCACTTGTAAAATTGTTAAGGAAGTAATCGAAAAATTATCAAATACGAAGATAGTTATCGTTAAACTTAACGGCAATATTTCTGAAGCTGTCGAGCAGGTCGGTCAGATCGAACCTGACATTGCAATTTATCTTGGCGACGAGGAAGCCGAAAAAAAATTACACACCAGCGGTGTCACGGTTGAAAAAACCGAAACGTTAAAAATTACCAAGGCGGATTTGGAGGGGGATCAAAAAGCTTATTTTATCCAAGTCCAAAATGCTAAGTGCGAAAGTCCTACAGAAAATTAAGGAAACATTTGACGAATCTGATAAGATTCTAATTCTCCTTCATTTGAACCCAGATGGAGATACGATTTGTTCTTCTTTGGCGTTGGCGCACTATTTAGAAAGTCAGGGGAAAAAGGTGGACTGTGCAGCCAAGGAGAAAATTCCCGACGTATTTTCATATTTACCAGGAATTGACAAAATCAGAAACGATTTTTTGATTGGTGATTACGACGTCGTCGTGGCTGTTGATTGTTCCGATGCTAAAAGGACAGGTTTTCCAGTTCGTCTTGAGCAGGTTTGTAAAAATAAGGTTTTCGTTAATATCGATCATCATCCTCAAAATAATTTACGCAAAATTACCTCGTTGAATTTGGTTGATGAAACTGCCGCGGCTGCTGCCCAAATAATTTGGGATTTTCTTGAATTTGCTGGGGCCAAAATTGAGTCGGATCTTGCGACTTATATTTTGGCGGGGATTTACTACGATACGGGTGGCTTCCAGCATTCCAACGTTAGCGAAAAAACACTCAAAATTGCCTCGCAGTGTTTGCACCTCGGAGGTAGGATGGGACTGATTTCAGATAATATTAACATTTCCAAAACCTCGCAAAGCTTGAAACTTTGGGGAACAGCTCTAAGCAGAATGCACTATAGTAAAAACGGTATCATCTACTCGATTTTGACCCGCAAGGATATGCTCGAGACCGGTGCCAAGGACGAAGACGCCTCAGGCGTTATCAACTTAATCAACACCATTGACTCCGCAAAGCTTTCCATCTTGTTCGTTGAAGGAGTAGATGGTACAATAAAAGCCAGTTTGCGAACCGAGTCGGACGATATTGATGTTGCCGATTTGGCGAGGGTTTTTGGCGGGGGAGGACACAAGAAAGCGGCCGGATTTACCGTCGAAGGAAAGCTGCTGCGAACAGAGCGGGGATGGAAAGTTAGTTAACTTACGCCCGAGTGGCCTGCCCGCAATGCTTTCAGCATAGCTGATGCAGGCGGGTGGAATTGTACAGAGCTTTTTTTGTAAGAAAATCTACGCAGAGAGAATCAAAAGTAGTTAATAATGCCCGAGTGGTGGAATCGGTATACACGCATCACTTAAAATGATGTGGTCGTAAGGCCTTGTCGGTTCGAGTCCGACCTCGGGCACCAAACTTTGCTCCATTGGAGCTTTGCTTGGCAAGCCAACGAATATAAAAAGAAGAAGTTTGTCCAGCGTAGCTTAAAGCGAAGTTGGACAGAAATAAAATTGCGCCGACTTGTGATGGGGCCGACCTTGGGCATCAATAGACAAATTGTATTATGGCTATAGCTAATTATCATGTTTCCCTCAAGGTGCTTCTTAGAAAAGAAGACGAGTTTTTGATGCTAGTAGATACTTCTGACGATCGATTGGAACTTCCCGGCGGTCGAATAGATGAGACGGAACATAAAAGTCCATTTGAAAAAATCATTGCCCGCGAGGTCAAGGAAGAGCTTGGAGACGCTATCCGCTATCGTTTGGGTAAAATCGCATTCAGCTATAGAAGACATTTTGAAAATCGAGGATTTCACGTTCTTATAAACGTCTACGAGGCTGAATATTTATCTGGTGAGATAAATATTTCCGATGAACATTGCGGTTTTAAATGGGTAGATCCCAAGAAAGTAGTTTTCAAAAGAGAACAATTTTTTTCCGACGAAGAATACATTGCTTTCAAGAATTATTTTAACAAATGAAATCCGCTTCTTTTAATATAGTGATTTTGCCTCCAGATGAAATCGCCCAAAAGGCGATTTCTATAAGTAAATTATTTCAAAATAAGAAAGCCCTTTTTACTCTTAACGATAAAAACCACTTTGCACACATTACTTTATATATGGTTGAATTACCTCTTAAAAATGTTCCCGAAGTGATCACTGAACTCAAAAAAATTGCCAGTGAGACTAGGTCGCTAGAATTAACAAAGGACAAATACCGACAAAGTTTTCGAGGGTACCTTGATGTTGGTTTCAAAAAAACGCACGAGGTTAGTGCTTTGCAAAAAACAATAATTGAAAAAATTAATCCTTTTCGTGAAGGATTACTAAAACCCAGCGACCAAGGGATGATGTCTGGTATGGATAAAGCGGAGCTTAATAATCTCAAGAATTATGGCTCCGGATTTATATTCGACCAATGGACCCCGCATATTACCTTTACAAAACTTGAAGACACAGACAAAACAGCATTTGAAAATATAAAGGAAGAAGACTTCTCATTTACTGTTGATAAAATCGGTCTTTTTTATCTTGGCGACTATGGTACTTGCCGCGAAAAAGTTGCCCAGTTTGATCTAAAAGATTAGTTCCTAATTTGTCCTAGTGCTTCGTACAAAATTATCCCCGCCGATGTTGCAACATTTAAGGAATTCGCCAACCCGTACATGGGGATTTCGACGCACTGGTCGCAAAGTGCTAGCACGTCTTTTGAAACACCGTTTAGTTCATGGCCAACAACGATGGCTATTGGTGCTTTATATTTTTCCTTTTTGTAATTGATGCTTTTATCGGTTTGCTCCAAGCAGACAATCCGCACGCCTTGTTTTTTTAACTCTAAAATTGCGTCTTTAGCTGATTTATAATATTGCCAGTCAACATACTCGACGGCTCCAAGAGAAGTCTTGTAAATTTTCTCGCGCGGAGGAGTGGCAGTCATACCGCAAAGTAAGATTTTTTTGACCCGTACTCCATCGCAGGTTCGAAACATCGCCCCGACGTTGTACATTGAGCGGATATTATCCATCACCAAATAAATATCGTGGCGCGGGCCAGTCTTAATCTTTCTAAGTCCGCCTTTTAACTTGTTGTTCTCTCTAGCAGATCGCATTTTCATAGAGTTTATCAAACCATAAAAAAGCAATTTAATCAATCCTGTCTTGCTTAACAGCGGATATTTAGATACAATTTTATTAATGAAAAGGAAAGCAGTTCAAGCTATTGCAATCGTTGCTGTCGTGGCGGTTTTTGGGGTGGGGTTCTACAATTATTTCCCCGCTATCTTCGCGGATGATTTATATCCCCTAGAATATGTTGCTGAAATCAATGACTGTGCTGGAAGATTCGATCTCGACAGGCCACTTTTAGCAGCCCTTATTCTTAAAGAATCCAATTACAATCCTCGCGCGGTTTCGCGCGCAGGAGCAATGGGACTTGCCCAAGTAATGCCAGCTACCTTCAAGGGTCTTATTAATCGTGCTCCCGAAATAGCCGATTTAAAAGATAATGCTGATCCTTTTGATCCGCATACCAGTATTTGTGTTGGCGCCGCTTATTTGGCGGGGGCCTTAGCTAACTACGACGGTGACTGGACGGCAGCTCTTATCTCTTATAATGGCGGAGACGGCGCTGCGCGCCGATACTTGGCAGCTCGTGATTCATCAGTTCTTGTCACTGAAACGCGCCTTTATGCTCCAAAGATTCTAGCTGCGCGCGAAGTCTATGCCACCCAGTATGCCGATAAGTTCAATTCGGCAGGGTCTGTCATAACCGGTAGTGGTACTGCTGGAATGAAAGCTGTACAGCCGGTCAGTCTAAATGTGCCAAAACAATCCGACAAGACTAAGGAATTCTGGAAAGGTTTCGTTAAAGATGCATTTGCAAGATTTTTCAACAAATAGCCTACGGAAAGGTTTTCTCGAGTATTTCGAATCGAAGGGGCATAAAATATTGCCTTCTTCTTCGTTGTTGCCAGAAAATGACCCATCTGTTTTGTTTACCACTGCCGGCATGCAGCAGTTTAAGCGTTTTTACGACCGTCCAGACGAAGCGCCGGCAAGAGCTGTAACAACTTGTCAAAAGTGTATCCGCACTGGCGATATTGAAGAGGTCGGAGATGAAACCCATTTGACTTTTTTTGAAATGCTTGGGAATTTTTCGTTTGGTTATACCGAAAATTCACCAGCTGGCGGAGGCTCATATTTCAAAAAAGAAGCTATTGCGATGGCTTGGGAGTTTCTAACTGATGTACTTGGTGTGGACGTAAAACGAATTTCCTGCACTTATTTTGCTGGCGACAAAGGAATCCCAGAAGATAATGAATCCAAGGAACTCCTAAAAGAAATTACTGCCCTTGAAGACGCTAAAATTTTAGGTACAGGATTTGATGAAACTTTTTGGTCGCTTGGCACGGAGGGTTCACCCGGTGGTCCGACAGTCGAATTTTATATTGATGGGGTTGAAGTTTGGAATCTTGTTTTTAACCAATACAAATTTGAAAATGGTCAATATGTCGCTTCCGAATTTAAGGGTGTCGACACAGGTATGGGCTTTGAAAGACTGGTTACGTCAATGCAAGACACGCTCGATATTTATCAAACCGACTTATTTCTACCGATAATCGAAAAAATTGAGCAACTTTCAAATCTTAAGTATGGCGATAAATCAGACGCGCAATATATCAAGGAAGATAAACAGTGCTGGGTTGATGTAAGGAAGTCTTTTAGGATTATCGCTGACCATATCAGGGCCGCGACGCTTATGATTGACGAGGGTATTGAGCCATCAAACAAAGGCCAGGGCTATGTTTTGCGTCGGTTAATTCGTCGCGCGATAGTTAAAGCTAGAAGCCTAAAAATTAATCATAACTTTACTGCCGAAATTGCAAATGAAGTTGTTAAAATATACAAGGATTACGAATTAGATTTTAAAGCAATCGAATTAACTTTTGAAGGAGAAGAAAATAAGTTCAGGAAAAGTTTAGAAAATGGGCTGAAGATAATTGCGTCGAGAGAGGACTTTTCGGGTTCGGTTTTATTTGATCTGTATCAGACTTTTGGGATTCCGGTAGAGGTTAGTTTGGAGGAGATGAAAGATTTGGGCAAGAAAATTTCGGATGATGCTAGGGAGGATTACCAAAAACTTCTAGTAGAACATCAAAAGAAATCTCGCACAGCCTCCGCTGGAATGTTCAAGGGTGGGCTTGAAAGTGGAAACGAACAGGCGACAAAATACCATACTGCAACACACCTGCTTTTAGCGGCATTGCGCCAAGTCTTAGGCGAGGATGTTTTTCAAAAGGGTTCCAATATTACTTCCGAGCGCTTAAGATTTGATTTCTCCTATGGCGAAAAAATGACCGATGAGCAGATCAAAAAGGTCGAAGATATTGTTAATGAAAAAATTAAAGAAGCTTTGCCCGTAAAAATGGAAGAAATGCCGGTTTTCGAGGCCAAGGAATCAGGCGCTATGGGTGTTTTTGACGAAAAATATTCACAAAACGTCAAAGTTTATTCAATTGGAGATTATTCTAAAGAGATTTGTGGCGGTCCGCATGCATCGAACACCTCCGAGCTCGGTCATTTCAAAATTTTAAAAGAAGAATCATCATCCTCTGGAGTTCGAAGGATTAAAGCAATCCTTGAGTAGTCCTATCTCATATTATCTTTAATGAATTTCAACGCTTTTTTTAGATTAGCTAAAACCTTTGCGTCGCTTTGACCGGCACCAATTGTTTCGGGCAACAGTTCGGTCACAATATAGCCCGAATATTTAGTTTTCTTTAAGGTCTGTAAAAACTCCTTGAGCGATAATTTTCCGGTGCCTGGTATCATGTGTCTGTCGGCAATCAGCTCCGGATGGTTTTTACGCCTCGCGAGATCGCTATCCGAAAAATGGATATGCTTTACCCTTCCGTTTGTTTTATTATAGCTTGCTACTATATCTTCGTTAACTGTTGCCGCATGACTGGTGTCGAAGGTGTACTCAGGGAACAACTCAAAAAATTCTTCTTGATTGACTTTGCGCCGCGAGGTGTGATTTTCAAAAACAACACGCACTGGTTTGGCGTCGTCAATTATTTTTTTGTAGTTTTTTTGGACCCAAGCAAAAAAGTTTTCATCACAATGATCTTGCGGATGAATTGTAATTATCTTTGCTTTGATCTTTTTTGCAATCTCGATGCTCTCTTTTGCGCGGACTTTTGGATCCGAACCAAAACAAGTCACAAATTCCATAGCGCTGTGAACTGACAAAACCTTGATGCCAATTTCGCACTCAAGACGCTTAATGTAATGAGCCTGTCTGGTATCCGAATTATTATCAATAATAAGTTCAATGCCGTCATAACCTGCCTTTTTTGCAAATTCAAATAATCGGTTTAAACCGTAATTATGGAGCGTGCCGGAATTTAGAAGTATTTTATTTTTCATGGGCTAAATATAAGGCTATTTTGACCTCTTGGCAAGTTTACTCTATATGGTTTTGTTTATCATGTTCTATTCTGATAAAATATATTCAGGAGGCATCTCTTGGGATTGTTTGACGTATTTAAAGGTAAGGTTAATTTCGACCATTACGCAATTTCGCTAGACATCGGGACGGAGTTTGTGAAAACTCTTATTTTTAAGGTTGAAGGCGATAAAGCGAGGGTTTTAGGCGTTGGCAAACAACGTCAAAGACTGGCCGATATTCAAGGCGGTGTGGTAACCGATATTTATGGCGTTATTAAAAATTGCGAAGCCGCATTAGAGCAGGCGGCGACTCAAGCTAAAATTATGCCAGAACAGGTAATCATCGGAATCGCAGGAGAGTTGGTTAAGGGTATAACGATGAACGTCAAATATATTCGTCCAGACCAAAATGCAAAAATTACTCATCAGGAGCTTGAGGAAACAGTCAAAAAAATTCAAAAAGAAACATTTGAAAAAGCCCGAAAAATATTAGCTTTTGAAACTGGGCACCGCGAATTAAACGTCAAACTGGTTAATGCGGCCGTCGTAGATGTAAAAATTGACGGCTATCATGTTACGAACCCGCTTGGTTTTCAGGGCAAGGAGCTTGATGTTAGCGTCTTTAATGCCTTTGCGCCAAATGTTCACCTGGGGGCGCTTCAAACAATTGCTGAAAGTTTGGACTTAGATTTACTTTCGATTGCCGCCGAGCCTTTTGCGGTAGCGCGTTGTATGGGCGCCGATCAGGGTAATGATTTTTCGGCAATTTTTATCGACATCGGTGGTGGCACGACCGATATTGCGGTTGTAAACCAAGGCGGATTAGTCGGCACCAAAATGTTTGCTCTTGGTGGCCGAGCTTTTACCAAGAGAATTGCCACAGTTATGGGCGAGCCATTTTTGGAAGCGGAGCAAGATAAGCTTGATTATTCATCAGGTAAACTATCGGAAGACAAAAAGGAAAAAATCGAAAGGGCCATTAAGCAGGATTGCGAAGTCTGGCTTTCCGGGGTACAGCTCACCCTCGAAGAATTCGAGGGGCTAGATTTACTGCCATCAAGAATTTTGCTTTGCGGCGGAGGAAGTAACTTACCTGACATTGAAGAGGTATTAAAAGATGCCAAATGGGGGCGCAACGTTCCGTTTGCGAAAAAGCCCACGGTTGGGTTTTTGAAGCCTAAAAATGTCTCTTCGATAGTAGACGACACAGAGGAATTGAAGAATATTGAGGATGTAACCCCGATGGCTCTAGCTAACCTTGCTATAGATATGGTTGGCGAAGAGAAACTGATGGATGGTATTTTGTCTCGAATCCTAGGAACATTAAGGAGCTAAATGGACGAGATTTTATATTTAGAAGCTGACGAAGAAATTACCTCGGTTGTTGATAAGCTCAAAGGGCTTGAATCTAAATCGATTGGTTTAGTTGTGCCCAAGGGTTCAAATATCGCCCAGTCATTGGTGAGCCTAAAACTTTTAAAAAAAGAAGCCCAAAAACAGGAAAAGAAAATCGCGATTGTGACAAGTGATGAAGTCGGCCAAAAGCTTGCCAGCCAACTCGACTTAGTTGTTTATAGCGATGTCAAAAGCGGTAAGCCGATTTCTGTTCCTGATAGCGAGGTGCCGGAAAACGAAACAATCGAGATAGACGCGTCAAAAGAAGAGGTAATTCTCGAGCAAGAGGAATTACCCGACGAATTTAAAATTCATCGCTATGACGATGAGCAGTTAGCTCAAGCGCAAGCTGCTTCGCCAGAGGGACAAACGAGCCAAGAACAGCCTGCTATGTCAGAGAAAAATCTGGAAAATGACGCTAAAAGCGAAGCGCCAGCACCTCAAGTAATAAAAGAAATCCATATAGAAAAAACTATTGAACGAGAAAAATCAGAGCCAAATGAAGATAGCGGTTTTGTATCTCACGCTGTCGGTACGGTCGAGGATGTGAGGGAAAAAGTCGATCCTCATCATCTGGAGGCAGAGCGCCCCATCCGTTACGAAGCGACTCCTTCGAAATCTAAAAGGCCGACCGTAAAGAAACTTTGGATAGTCTATTCGCTTTCTTTTGTTGCTATTTTGATTATTGCTCTTGGGGCATTGCTTGGGTTTGAAAAAATGACTGTAAGCGCCACTATTGCCGCGGATAAAATTGAAAAGGAAGTCGATGTCAAGGTTGAAAAAGACAGACAAACAGTTGATCCTGAAGCTGCAATTATCGGTGGGACGCAAGTAGCTAAAGAAGCCAGTCTGAGTAGGACTTTTGATTCTTCGGGCCAGAAAGAAACGGGCGAAAAGGCTAAAGGTAATCTTACTTTCAAGAATGAATCAGGGGTAGACGAAACAATCGATGGTGGCAACTCTGTCACTTCGATAAGTGGCATTGGTTTCACGTTAGACCAAAAGATCACTGTTCCAAAAGCCCAACTAAATGCGGCAGGAGACAAAGTTCTGGGACAAACAACTGGCGCTGTGACCGCAAAGGAATCGGGCTCTTCTTCGAACTTATCTGCATCAACCAATTACATCGCTAGCGGACATTCTAAAATTGCCGTTAGTGGCGCAACCACTGGAGGAACTACTAAAATTATCAAGGTTGTCACGAAGACTGACATTGAAAATGCCAAGAGGTCATTGCAGGATCAGGGAAAAGACGATTTATCTAAACAAGTTGTTCCATCAGCGGACCAGATATTGCTTGAAGGAGCGTCAAACTCTGAGCTAAGTGATTTTACAACGGACAAGAATGCCGGCGATGAATCTGACAAATTTACCGCTAAGGGAAAGGCCAAGATTACGGCTATGCTGTATAAGAGCACCGATCTTAAGCAAGTAGTGAGTTTTGTCGTAGAGAAGAATCTACCTGCGGGCAAGGGCTTGCTCTTATCTGACGCTGATATGCTTAGCGCTAAAGTAAAAGAAGCGGATATAAATATTGGCAAGCTTACCATCGTTGCCGGTCTGAAATCTTTTGTTGGACCCAAGGTTGATCTTTCATCACTTAAAAAATCCTGGCGTCTAAAATCGGTTAAAAAGATCAGAGACTCTTTGGCCGCTGTTGAGGGCGTAAAGGTAAATTCGGTAGTCTTATCTCCAGCTTATTCGTTGCCGTTTGGACCGCTCCTCACTCGCAATATGGATCTTAAATTGGAGTACACCCAAAAGTGACAATATTAGCTCTTGATATTGGTAGCAAAAAAACCGGGGTGGCTATTTCGCATGGCGAAATGGCGCAAGCTCTTATTACTATATTTATTGATAAAACCGGCGAAAAAGGTCTTATTGAAAAGATTAATAAAATCATCTCAGACCAAAAGGTTGAACAACTTGTAGTTGGTATGCCTTTGTCTAAAGATGGGCATCAAACCACGCAAAGTGCGTTAATTAAAGGGCAGGCACAGCGAATATCTTCGGCTGTCAGCCTACCAGTTGAGTTCTGCGAAGAAACTTTAACTAGTTGGGAGGCCGAGGAACAGATTGGAAAAAACAGGGACCAGATCGATGCTCAGGCCGCCAAAATAATTCTTGAGCAATACCTCAATGAACGCAGACGTTAATTTTTACAAAAAAGACTCAAGTAAAAGCGGGTCAGACTTTGCAATCCACACTGACAAGGATAAGAAGAAAAAGCCGTCGTCATTCAATAAGGTAGCTGTTGTTGTTATCGGACTCCTGGTTGTCTTAACGCTTTTTCTTTCTGCATGGTTAAATTTTACTAAGCGCTCAGTTGGAGGATCGGATAGCTCATTTCAATACGTTGAAATAGACAAAGGAAGTTCAACTAAACAGATAGCTGCCAAGCTAAAACAAGCTGGCTTAATCCGTTCGGACTTCACCTTTTGGTTTGTGGTCAGGTTTTCTATGAGCAGAAACCTTCAAGCTGGAAACTATAAATTGTCGCCCGCGATGTCGATGGACAAAATCATTTATAAGCTTCATAACGGCGAAGTTGATGCTTTTTCGATCACGATCCCAGAAGGTTATCGCACTTTGCAGGTCGCGAAATTATTGGGGCAACAATCACAGATCAACCCAAGTGATTTCATTCAGGCTGCTGCTGGTAAGGAGGGAACGATTTTTCCAGACACTTATACATTCCCGGTAAATACCGAACCTAGCAAAATTGTCATGCAAATGCAGGAAAATTTTGATAAAAAAACTTCTTCGCTCAAGCCAAGCCCAGAGCAAATCATTCTGGCTTCAATTGTTGAGCGCGAAGCAATTTCTGATGGCGAACGGCCGAAGATCGCAGCTGTCTATAAAAACCGCTCGGACGCCGGAATGCTTTTACAGGCCGATCCGACGATCCGTTACGCACTGGATACTCAGGCTTATTTAAGCGATAAGTCACTTGATTTTGAATTTTGGCAACCAATCACGAGAGAACAATACCAAAGTGTCAGCTCTTCTTTTAACACTTACAAACAGAAGGGTTATCCACCAGCGTCGATTTGTAATCCTGGGTTGAAGAGCATCGCTGCGGCGGTAAACCCAGAAAAGAATTTTGATTATTTTTATTTTTTTCATGACAAGGATCGCCAGATTCGTTTTTCTAAAACCTACCAAGAACATCTCGAGAATATCAACAAATTTGGTGTTGCCGGGTCATAGAAGAACTCCCAAACTCTAAGTTTGACTTGCGCGCCCTGCGCGGTTACAATTCATTTTGCATTTATAAAAATATTGATTATGTTAGACAGAATTTTCGGAATATTTTCTCAAGATATTGGCATCGATCTTGGTACTGCCAATACTTTGGTGTACGTAAAGGATAAAGGGATCGTTTTGAACGAGCCGTCAGTTGTAGCGATTAACCAAAAAACCAAACAAGTTTTGGCGATCGGCGAAGAAGCTAAGAAGATGGTCGGTCGTACTCCGGCTTATATTGTTGCCGTCAGGCCGCTTGCCGACGGGGTGATATCTGATTTTGAAGTGACCGAACAAATGCTTAAATATTTTATTCAGAAAACAAATCAGCAAAAGTGGAGACTAACTCCGCGTCCGCGGGTGGTCGTTGGTGTGCCTTATGGCGTCACCGAAGTTGAAAGACGTGCGGTTGAAGAGGCGGCTATTAATGCTGGAGCTCGCGAAGTTCATTTGATTGAGGAGCCATTGGCGGCAGCCATCGGCGCGCGCATTCCCGTTCAGGAAGCGTCTGGAAATATGATCGTGGATATTGGTGGGGGAACGACAGAGGTTGCAGTGACCGCACTCGGCGGAGTTGTAACTAGTCGGTCGCTTCGGATTGCAGGTGACGAAATGAACGAGGACATTGTCGACTATGCTCGCGATCAGTTTAATCTGTCGCTTGGACTCAAAACTGCCGAGGAAATCAAGATAGCAATTGGTTCCGCACTAGAACTTAAAGATAAAATTACTTACCCGATGCGTGGGCGTGATTTGGTTACCGGCTTGCCTAAGGAAATTATTATTAACGACGACGTCGTGCGCAAGGCAATCGCAAAATCGGTTCGAGCCATTGTAGATTCGGTAAAGTCCACAATCGAAGAGGCTCCACCAGAATTGGTGGCTGATATTTTACAAAGAGGCATCTGCTTGGCCGGAGGCGGAGCTTTGCTGAAGGGGTTAGATCGTCTTATTTCTCAAGAAACCCAAACTGCTGTTCACATCGCTGAAGACCCTTTGACCTGCGTTGTCAGGGGAACGGGCGTTGTCATAGAGGATCTAGATAATCTTCGCGAAGTGCTTTTGGCGAGTGCATTAAGATAATAAAATGAAAAAAGGATTTTTGGTTCGGTTTGTTTTAGCCCTAATTTTACTTCTAATTCTTTACGAAATTTGGCCTTTGCCATTCTGGCTATTTTCAAAGAAAGTAACTCTTCCTCTTGCCCATAAGTCGATGGCGTTGATAAGAGTTTTTGTTTCTCCATTTGAGTTGGTATCGCAGATAAATAATCTTTCTAAAGATAACCAAAGGTTGGAAAATGAAAATCAATTGCTTAAATCCCAAGGCTCAATAAACAGCGAGAAAGCCCATGTCTGTACGACTTTGCAAAAAGAAATAGGTATCTCTAAGATCGGTCAATTTGATCTTATTCCCTCGCGCGTTCTTGGGCGGACCCCATCTTCATCAAATCAAATCATTATTATCGACAAGGGAAAGGGTGATGGAGTGCAAAGCGGGGCGGCGGTTTTATCAAACGGTTATTTGGTTGGGATAATTAGCCAGTCTGGCGAGGGTCAGAGTGAGGTCAAAGCAATTACTAGTCATAATAGTTTGGTTCCTGCGGTACTAGAGAAAAGCCGCTTAACGGGTCTTGTTCAGGGGGGGCTCGAAGGCCTAACGTTAACAGAGGTTCCAGTTTCAAGTGAGCTAACGGAAGGCGAAACAGTTTTGACCTCGGGCCTTGGAGGCGATTTGCCGTCAGGGATTATTATTGGAAAGCTCAAGGGCGAGATAATAAAATCGAGTGGACTATTTCAAAGTTCGAAGATTGATTTTCCGATTCAGATATCTTCGCTTGAGGTGGTCAGCGTAGTAAAAAAATGAAGTATTATAAGTATCTCGTTATTGGCTTGATAGTTCTTGCTCTCCAGATAGGAGTTTTGTCAAATCTTTCTCTAACATACGAAATTTCCATTTTGCCAGCAGTCGTTTTTTTGTTGGCAATGCTGGCGCCTCTAGAGGCAGCGCTAATATTTAGCGTAGGGGTTGGGTTTATGTTTGATATCTCGACTTTGCAACGAATTCCTTTTTTGACACTTTTTATGCTTCTGGAAACTGTATTTTTGTTTATTGCCAAGAAATATGTTCTTAACCTCTCAAACTTTTTTGGCAGAATTATCGCACTTTTCGTTGTGGTTTGCGCCTACCAGCTCTTAAGATCAATGATTTTCTATCAGGGATTTTCGCTTGGTCTTGTTGTTGCCACTCTTGCAAATTTTGGTCTTGCTGTTTTAACCTTTGAATTCATTTACATTTATCGAAAGAAATTTTTTAATTTATGAACTTATTTAAACGCAGTGGCTTTGGAAAGATTAGCGATCAGCTCGGCGAGTATAGTTTTTTCGATAAGGATGTTTCTGGCGAAGAAATCTTTTCTGGCACAAGTCGCTCTAGCCGTTTTTGGACGTTTGGACTAATCGTTGCGTTTTTTGTAATTCTCACGATGAAGTTATTTTCACTTCAGGTTCAAGAGGGCTATGTCAACTTAAAGCTGGCCAACGGGAACAGGTTACGTAATATTCCTATTTCTGCTCCCAGGGGAATGATTGTTGATGCTAAGAATCATTCATTAGTCGAAAACGAACCTGTCTATCAACTCGTACTTGATTCTGGTAAACGAAAGCAGGTCGCTACCTTTGATAGTAAAATATTTGATCTTGTTGGTGTATCAAAATCTGACATCGAAAATATCATTAAAGAAAATAAAAACCCAACAGAATATATTGTCATCAAAGATAAAATACCTCGCGAAGAAGCCCTTTTGATGAAGTCGAGAATAGTAGATTTTAATACTTTTGAAGTTATGCCAAGTTATCAGCGTAGATATCCAGATACGAGTTTAAGCCATATATTGGGGTATGTAGGCAAGCCCAATCAGGGAGAGGTCCAAAATGGCGGATCATTGATTATCAACGGCACATCGGGTAAGAGCGGCCTGGAAAAAACCTATGATCAGTATCTTCAGGGTGCGCCTGGTTATCGTAGGGCTGAAGTAGACGTCAAGGGCAAGGTACTAAGCTTGACGTCAGCTCAAGATCCGCAGGTTGGCAACACCATTGTGACATCTATAGACAAAGGCCTGCAGGATTTTACGACAGAGGCGCTTAAGGCAAGAACCGACGAACTTAATACTCGCGGCGCAGCTATCGTTACTGACGTAAGGGACGGTTCCATTAAGGCGCTTGTCAGTATTCCTGGTTATGATAACGGAAAGCTGTCTTCAGGTGTTACTCAAGAAGAATACCAGGCACTAGCTAACGATCCTTCTCAGCCTCTTTTTGACCGAGCGATATCAGGTGCTTATCCAGCCGGGTCAGCTATCAAGCCTTTCATTGCTACTTCTGCTCTTGAGGATGGAATTGTAAATAAGGACCTTGCTTTCGATACCCCGCCGTTTATTCAAATTGGTCAGTGGAAGTTTCCTGACTGGAAAGACCACGGTCTAACGAACATTGAAACTGCCATTGCCCAGTCGAACAATATTTTCTTTTTTGCTCTTGGGGGTGGCTGGGGACCGATCAAAAATGGCCTTGGGCCCGAGGGCATAAAAAAAGGTCTCGAGAAATTTGGTTTTGGATCACGTACTGGAATTGATTTAACAGGTGAGCAATCAGGTTTTATTCCAACTGCGCAATGGAAAAAGAAGCAAACAGGAGAATCGTGGTTTATAGGTAACACTTATAACATGTCGATTGGCCAGGGCGATTTACTGGTAACGCCGATTCAAATCGCAACTGGCACGACTGCGATTGCAAATGGCGGAAAGCTGTTTGAGCCCCACCTGGTCACCAAGATCACTGATTCCGCGGGTCAGCTAATTAAGGAATTTACTCCAAGCGATACCTTGGTTAAATCGGATATTTTTTCTTCTGGTAACCTGGAGACCGTAAGGGACGGAATGAGACAAACTGTTACGTCCGGATCTGCGTTTAGCGTGTTTGGCTCTGATTTTCCTATCGAGGTCGCGGGTAAGACGGGAACAGCTCAGTTCGGGTCCGAAGGCAAGACGCATGCTTGGTTCACGTCCTATGCCCCCTACGATGACCCAAAGATATCCGTCACTGTATTGATTGAAGCCGGGGGAGAGGGTTATGAGAGTGCGGCTCCTGTTGCCAAGCAGATTTATCAGTGGTGGAATGATAATAGCAACTAGCAATTCAGACTATTGATTTTTATTTAACAAATTTGCTATACTAATCGTCGTTAAGAAGAAAATAATGGACAAAAAGATGGTAGAAAAAGTAATAACCCTGACCCAAGTCGGCCGTGAAAAACTAGAGAACGAGCTCAAAGAGCTCAAGACTGTTAGGCGTCCTGAAGTAATCGACCGAATTAAAAGGGCGAAGGATTACGGGGATTTAAGCGAGAATGCAGAATACGAAGATGCCCGCAACGAGCAGTCTTTTATTGAAGGTAGAATTCAAGAAGTTGAATATATTTTAAAGTACGCTCAAACGGCTACAAACGGCAAAGGTGATACTGTCGGCCTTGGTTCTGTAGTTTCGATTGATATGGAAGGCGATAAGTTAAATTATGAAATCGTTGGTTCAGCTGAAGCTGATCCCTCAAATGGTAAAATTTCTTCAGAGTCCCCGATTGGCTCGAGCCTGTTAGGACGAAAGAGCGGGGAGAAGTTCGACGCTCTAACACCAGGCGGTAAGATCTCGATCAAGGTTCTAAAAATATCTTAAAGAATTTCCTCTTAGCTCATTAAACCTGGTTGACCAGGTCAGTGAAAAATTGACTTTGTTAACACAAATATCCCGATCTATCTGGCCTCCGATATTTCCAACATATTAAACCGATTTTAAGAAGCCGCAAGGCTGTCGATTTTCTACTGCCTGGTTGAAATCAGGTTTAATTCAAGCTATAGTTAAAAAAAATAAGGGTTTATGTCATGTTGGATATAGAGTTTGTTCGACAAAATAAGGAAACTGTTAAAAAGGCCATTGAGCAAAAAAACCTCAATTTCGACCTAGACTCATTTTTGGATCTCGACGAGAATAGGCGTGCACTTATTACACAAGTAGATGAGATGCGCCGTCAGCAAAAGGATTTTAGCAGAGAGGTCGTTAACCTAGCTGGAACGGAGAAAGAAAAAGCTCTTAGCGGAGTAAAGTCTCTTTCTGCGGATCTCAAAACTGCCGAAACTAATTTGAAGGAGGCCGAATCAAAGTGGTCTGAGCTTTTGCTGTATTTACCGAATATTCCATCCGACGATACTCCCGTTGCACCCGATGAGAGTGGTAATAAAGTAGTGGAGACATGGGGGGAAATACCTGAATTTGATTTCAACATCAAAGACCATATCGAGCTGGGCAAGAGCCTAAACCTGATTGATCTTGAAAGAGGCGTTAAGACATCTGGTTTTAGGGGTTATTACCTTAAAAACGAAGCTGCGATGCTCCAGATTGCGGTTTTGATGCACGCGATCCACAAGATGCGCGAAAAGGGTTTTGAGTTTATGATCACACCAACAATTTTGAAGGACTTTGCCCTTGTTGGAAGCGGACATTTTCCGTTTGGTAAAGATGATATTTATGAATTAGCCAATACTGGTAAGGATGAGTCTGGTAGACAAATTGGCGAGAAGCTATATCTTGCTGGTACGTCCGAACCGTCACTTTTAGCCTATTATGCCGATAGAATCCTTGAAGAGAAGGATCTGCCTGTTAAAGCTTTTGGTTTCTCGCAATGTTATCGCAACGAGGTTGGTTCTTACGGTAAAGACGCAAAAGGCCTGTATCGCATTCACGAGTTTATGAAAGTGGAACAAATAATCTTGTGCAAGGCTGATCTTAAGGAGTCCGACGAGTGGCTCGATAAGTTAAAGGCAATCTCTCAAGAGATGCTTCAAGATCTAAAGCTTCCGCACCGTGTCCTGCAAATTTGTACCGGCGATATGGGAGCTGGAAAACGTAAAATGTACGATATTGAAACATGGATGCCATCACGTAGCGGTTATGGCGAAACTCATTCAGATTCAAACCTGACAGATTGGCAGTCTCGTCGGCTTAATATCAAATACAAAACAAAAGATGGCGAAAAAAAGTTTGTTTATGCTTTAAACAATACAGTCATCGCAAGCCCGCGAATTCTAATCGCAATACTGGAAAACTATCAGCAAAAAGATGGATCCATTACTGTGCCAAAAGCACTTGTCCCATATTGCGGTTTTGATAAGATCGAATCTAAATCCTAAAAGCTGTCGGCCGGGTAGTAGAAAATTGGCAAAATAATATTTAAAATTCAATGGTCAAGAAGAATACGACAATTCAGCGGATTATTAAAACAAATATGGTTCTTTTCTATTTTGAAAAAGCAGCCAATTTTTCACTACCCGGGAGGCCAATATGAAACTGCAAATTAAATCGCTTGCAGGTAGTCTGCAAGAAGACCAAAAAAAGTATATTCGCAAAAGGATACTTTGGCTCGACAAACATCTACCCAACACGTCCGAGCTAACTTTTGGCGTCAAAGAACATATCACCAAAAAATCAAACCAGGCGTTTGAGATAATCCTTCATTTATTCATACCTAGTAATAAAAAACCGATTTATGTCCACGTTTTCAAGAACTCATTTCTGGAGGCAGTGGATATCGCAGAATCTAAAATCGAAAGAATTGTCTTAAAGGATAAGGAAAAACGTTCTTTCAGGTTCAAACTTCCAAAAATTAGTTTTAGAAAGAGCTAGTATGTCCATTTTAAGCTCGATTTTTGGAGGAGGAAACGAACGTGAAATTAACAGGTTAAGGAGAGTCGTTGAAAAAGTTAATAGTTTTGAGGATGCACTCAAACCTCTGTCTGACGAAAAACTAAAAGCGAAGACGCAGGAGTTTAAATCTCGTCTTAAAAAAGGCGAGACTCTAGACCAGATTCTTCCTGAGGCTTTCGCGACTGTGCGTGAAGCCTCAAGCCGTGAGATAGGCCTCAGGCACTTTGATGTTCAGTTGATCGGCGGTATTGTTTTGCACAACGGTAAAATTGCGGAAATGAAAACTGGAGAGGGTAAAACGCTAGTTGCAACTTTGCCACTGTATTTAAATGCTTTAACCGAAAAAGGTTCTCATCTTGTTACCGTCAACGACTATTTGGCTAAATTTCATGGTGAGTGGATGGGTAGGATCTATGATCGCTTGGGTCTTACGACCGGGGTCATCCAGAACCAAGGGATAAGCTATATGTTTGAACGCGGACATGGCACCAAAGACCCCGAGGAAAAGGCCGCAGAGGTAAAGGATATCAATCTACGACCGTGTACCAGGCAAGACGCTTATCGTGCCGATATTACATATGGTACAAATAACGAGTTTGGGTTCGATTATCTGCGCGACAACATG
>Ga0247841_10005898_pt1 | contig 19414 bp, 15 predicted proteins | sample LaCruzMarch2015__2_FD_192410 | JGI IMG/M metagenome (GOLD analysis project Ga0247841, IMG submission 192410) | Freshwater microbial communities from meromictic Lake La Cruz, Castile-La Mancha, Spain - LaCruzMarch2015_18m | ecosystem: Environmental > Aquatic > Freshwater > Lake | place: Spain... | reverse complement strand
GGATGTGAAGTTGGATCAACCTGAACTGTCCCATTTTGGTTAATAAAAGGAGAAAAATGAAGTATGTATTGTATGTTCGAAAGTCCGAAGAGTCAGAAGACAAGCAGGTGGCTTCTATCAGTTCTCAGATCAATGAGATGAAAAAGGTCGCTACAGATAACGACTTACAGGTTATAAAAATCTTTAGAGAAGAAGAATCCGCGAAACAACCCGGAAGGAAAGTTTTTAACGAGATGCTCCAGATGATTGAAGACAAAAGAGCAGACGCAATCTTGTGTTGGAGATTAAATCGGTTATCCAGAAATCCTGTTGATGGAGGCAAAATCTCATGGCTTTTGCAAAATAGCATTATCAAGTTAATCAAAACATCGGATAGGGATTTTAGACCCGAAGATAATGTCATGCTGATGAGTATGGAGTTAGGGATGGCAAACCAGTTTATTATTGATTTAAGAAAAGACACCGTCAGAGGTATAAATAATAAACTGAAAATGGGATGGATGCCGGCCTTTGCTAGAATTGGCTATTTGAATGATCCTTATAGTTTGCAAGGAGAAAAGAAAATTCTTAAAGATCCTGAAACTTTCGACCAAGTTCGTCATTTGTGGGATTTGCTACTTGAAAAGCAATGGAGCGTCAAAAGAATCGCAGAAGAGGCAAAAACGATGGGCTTAAAAACCCGAAGAACAAAAAGGTACTTTCAGCCAAGCAGTATAGACCGAATGCTCCATAGCATCTTTTACACTGGTAAATTTGAATATGACGGAAACATTTATCAAGGCCAGCACGAGCCAATGATAACTATGGACGAATACGAATTAGGTCAAAGGATCTTGTCAAACAAATCAAAGCCAAGAAAAAGGATTCATGAATTTCCATATACTGCATTGATCAAATGTGGTGAATGTGGCGCGATGATAACAGCCGAAGAAAAACACAAAGTGCAAAAAAATGGTAACCGGCATGATTATATTTATTATCGTTGCACAAAAAAGAAAAGACCGACCTGTAATCAAAAAGCTATCAGACAACAACCGCTAGAGTCACAAATTACAGATTTTATTAGAACTCTTAAGGTATCAGATAAATTCAAAGGTTATGTATTAAATAGTTTGAAAGCAGACCATAGCAAGGAAACAGAAATTCAAAACCAAGCAATAAAATCACACCAAAAAGCGAATATAGAAAACAAAAAGAAACTAGATCGATTGTTAGAGCTTAGGTTGGCCGAAGAGATTGACCAAGAGGCCTACAAGACCAAAAAGGAGCAATTACAAAGCGAACAGGCCGAGATAGAAAAACAGTTAAATAAAGATTCTCAAAGAAGTAAAAATTGGCTCGAACTCATCGAAAAAGCGTTTGATTTTACAGGTTACGCAATAGAGATATTCGAAAGTGATGATCCGGCATATATTGAGCACAAAAAAATCATCCTTCGTACTATTGGGTCGAACCTCTTTTTGAAGGATGATAAACTCACAATTGAACCTGAAAAGATCTTTTCAATGATCAAAGAACCAAGCAATTCGTTATTATGGGGTGGTTAAAGGGAATTGAACCCTTAATACCAGTTCCACAAACTGGAGTTTTACCATTAAACTATAACCACCATACCAAGCTACAATTTCTCATCATATCTGTGCACGAGGAAATGACAGTTCATGCACAAATAAATTAGATTTTCCTTTTTGTTATTTTCTCGATCTTTATCAATATGGTGAACAGCGAGAATTCGCGAATCGCTATCCCCACATTTTACGCACTTTTCATCCACTTTTTCGCGCTGCATCAACCTCCTGTATTCTACACGATCGCCAATCTTATAATTCCAATGCTTACTGCCTGAAAAATATTGGTTCCTCCACACCGTTTGGCAATTTTTTGAACAAAAGTATTTGCCACTCTTCGATCTCGCTATCTGCTGTTGCGAACGATAGAAGACGTTGCTACACATCTCACATTTCACGCTCTGACCTTTTCTGCGTGCAATCGACTGGCAATTCCGAGAACAATACTTACAATAACCAAGTCTTATATGGCAGGGTTTAGCATGAAATTCTTTTTTGCATAACTCACAGACTACGGCTGGCATGCTTAAATTATGAGTTAGAACATCCCGAATGTCAAACAACAGGTTTGTGGATTGATCCGTCACCCTACCGATTGAGCTATGGCCACCATACGTGCTTGATTATACCTAAAAAACAGTGCTTCTTCAAGAATAGATCTTGATGCAGATTAGTCTAAGACTCCCCCTACTCTCAATCACGTCGTAACTGGACTGTCAGTTTAGAATCACCCGGTAGTGTTTCGCTTGCTGGAGTTTGGTCAAGCATGTGATAACCATCCTTTTGGACAATTATATTCCATTTTCCCGGAACTAGTTTTGTGAAGTTGGCAACACCGAATAAATTAGTACTTTTAGTATAAGTAGAACTTCCCTGGGAAATTGTGACTCTTGCACCATTTATCTTTGCTCTATTATCTAAAACAGTAACTTTTAGCTTTTGATTCCCCGTCGAATTGACGATCGTACCTATAGTCGAAGTTGTAGAAGCTGACACTGTTGAAGTTGCAGTAGTTGACGGAGTTGCAAAAACAGCAGGAGAAAATTGAAAATTCAATGTAAATGTTTGCCCTTTGGTCACCACAAGCGTTTCAACTTGAGATGGATACCCTTGTTTTTCCGCAGTAATTTTCCAGGAACCTAGGGTCAGATTGATCTTCAGGTCTCCTTGATCATCCGTAGTCCCTTTTTCCTGAACGGCATTATCGCCTAACGAATAAGGTCCTTTATCTTTTTGTGCCTTGACTGTGACTCCGCTTAGGTTTTCCGAGCCGGAGCGCACTCGAACGCTTCCGGATGAAGTTGTGCCTAAGTTACAAGAGAATTTGATGCATGAGACATCCATTAGACATTCATCAGTTTGAGGACTAGAGCAATGATCAGTAGTCTTGGGCCCAATTGACCAGCTAAAAAAATACGGAACAAAATTTTCGCCTATTACCTCACAGTGCCGCACACTTAACACATTCGCAAATTCATCTTCATCACTTATGGTATTAGGTTCTAGGCAAACACTTAGCTTAGCATTACACCCTTCTGGGTTAAAACCAGTCCCCGCCTCGCACTTTCCACTTACGATCCCTCCATCACCCGTAGAAATTTCACTCTGTTCATTATGATAATCGCAATTATGTCCACCTTCTTTCGAGTGCCGGCTACAAATTTCGTTGAGTTCCTGCTGAGTCGGACCTGTATATCCGAACGCTCTACATGTTTGCGGAATTAGATTCTGGACTCGATCGAGATTCTTACATTCATTCAGACAGTTACAGCATGTTCCTCCATCTACTCCTTGATACCCAGAAGAGTTATTGCAAATACAAGCGTCCCATATCTTAACCGGAATACTGTCATCGTTCCAGGCTTCACAGCCCCGCCGACATTTTTCAGCATCCCAAGGAGGATTTTCACCCAAACAATTATAGTCTAAACGCTGTTTGATACAGGAATATTCCAAATTTTGGGCATAAGTTTCATCGCAGGCCTGAGATGAGCTAACCTCGGGATCACAGATATGTCCATATTCATGAACCAAAGAGCATTGCCCCGCAAAATTAGGATTAGGCGTACTTAGGATGGATTGAAGCTCTTCGTGAGAAAGACGCACATCCTGACTCTCTAGATTGTCTGTGATGCCCATACTTTGACAGACAAAATCGGGCATTGTGATTTCACAATTGCCAGCACATGCAGGTGCGTTAGATCCACACAGAGTCTCAACTTGTGATTCACTACGGCACTTAATATTAACGCCGTTCGGGCAATTACTCTGACAGTTAGGTAAAAAGTCAAATTCAAAACTAGTTGGCCTGCTTCCATTAGAATTCAAATCGGCATTCACGACAGTTTTTCTAATAAGGATTCCGATACCCATAAAGATAACAAACAGTATCGTGGCTAGTACCAAAAATTTTCTTATTGATAGATTCATTTTTAGATTCAGTCCTATGGCTTTATGATAGCTAATCAAATAATGAATTTCAACAAAAACAAAAGTTGGCATTTAGCCAACGATTATTTCTGGTACGCCCTGCAGGATTCGAACCTGCGACCTACTCCTTAGAAGGGAGTCGCTCTATCCAGCTGAGCTAAGGGCGCATACTCCAACTCTGGAGCGGGTAGCGGGAGTCGAACCCGCATCCTAAGTTTGGAAAACTTATATAATAACCGCTATACGATACCCGCCTGCTTTTTCTACATGGTCGCCGCGTATATTCTGCGCTAGCAGAAAACGAGGCTGACCACGTTTCCGTTCCGCAAAGCGGAACAGGATATACGTGGTCGGGGTGGCGAGACTCGAACTCACGACCTCCTGCTCCCAAAGCAGGCGCCCTACCAACTGAGCTACACCCCGATACTGTGCTATTTTACCCTGAAACCGCTAATTAATCAATCCCGTCACATTCCCAGATACGTCATACCTCAATTATGACGATATATCTAATCAAGATTATAGCCTCCAACTTCTCAAGGTTAAATATGAGGGACTAATTGCGTCTATATTTGCCCTGCAGGGAATTTAACTTTATTCTAAACAGCTCAGATAGCGTAGAAAGAAAAACCAATGGAGATTGTATCTTAGTCGCAGTGTCATTGTACCACTCAACTGGCACTTCTTTAACGGCACAACCGAGCTTTTTTGCTATATACAATATTTCGATATCAAAGCCCCATCTCCAAATTGTCTGCCTCGCGAATATCTCCTTGGCTACTTCTGCCTGAAACATTTTGAAGCCACACTGAGTATCTAGAATTCTAGGAAGTAAAATTACTCTAATAAGCAGATTACCCAGTCTTGCAGCAATTCTTCGGGATAAAGGCTGCTTTAATCTGATTTTGCTACCCGATAGATATCTTGATCCAATAGCAATCGGATACTCTTCAATTTCTCTGAGTAATTTATCGATCTGTTTAAAAGGAGTCGAGTTATCAGCATCGGCAAATATGATGCTTTTTCCCTTTGCTCGCGTCACTCCATAATTAACAGCATACCCCTTGCCGCGATTGCTCTTATAAGTTAAAACCTTCAGACCTTCGATATTGAGGGATCTTGCAATCTCTGAAGTATTATCACTACTGCCATCGTCAACAACTAAAATCTCGTACGTCAATTTGGTAGACGTTAGATACTCCTTTACAATTTGAAGAGTTTTTGGCAGTCTCTTAGCCTCATTGTATGCTGGAACAACAATACTCAAGTCAATATCATTCATCGGCAGACCCATTAAGTTTATAAACAAAAACAGAAGGTGTGATTCTATCATAAATTGGCAGATAGTCAAGCCACGCAAACCTTTGAGAATCGACAGCAGAACCCCCGATTATTAGATATCCGATCGTATCTCGAGTTACCGAGCTAGCATCTTGGAGATTGACGTCATAGTAGGTTAGGGAGGACGGTCCGTTCCATCCATATTCTATGTATGCAGGAGAAAGGTCATGGGTACTGAGATATCGCGAAATGTCCTTGACATCCCTCCCCCAGTCTAGATTCGAATCACTTGCGACCTTATATCCATTTTCTCTCCCACCAAATATCTGATTGAAATAAGAAAGATAAAAAGGAAAATTTACAATCGCCTCAAATATCAGCCAGAGAGCGAGAATGATCACTATAGCTCTCGACAAAAGTGTCTTTAGATTAGTTGTGTTTGCACTAAGCAACATTAAAAGAGGAAATATTGGCAAAATATGCCTAACGCCCAAATTTGCCTTTGATGTCATCGCTGCGACTAAAAATCCCATAGCTCCGAGCAAAATAAAGATATTTTCTCGTTTATTTTTTCGAAAGCTAAAAACACAATAAATTGCCATCGCAAAAATTAGCAACGAGGGTATCGGATTTTTTGCAATAAATACAACCGGAAAATAATACCACCATCCTTTGTTGGAGAATTTTCCGAGTAAATACGAATCATGACCACTCTCGACATGCGTTAAAACCATAAACAATCCCTTAAAATAGTCCCTTGGAATCAATATTGGCGAAATAGCGCTCATCACCTTGTCGAACCCACCTTGCTCTGAAGTATTGATTTCAATTGGCTTGTCCGGTGCATTCTTTTCAATCATAACCCCAGAGATAGAATCAACTCTTGGAATTTGAGTAGTATCAAAGCCATAACAAGCCCAAATAATCAACCACGAGAAAAGTGTTGCAAAAATAAGCATGACAAACATCTTTAGTCTTGATCCTCGCTTTACAATGTCGCTAAAACTAGAATATGCAAATAACAGTAAGCCAAGTGGTAGTAAAATGACGGCCGTGAATTTGACTAATTGAGAAAAAGTAAATGCTAACGAAAGCAACAAGAGATTTTTCCATGTTTGTTCTTTAAAGTATTTGAGAAAAAGGATGATCGTTAAGAAACAACCTAAAGATACCGCTATATCCGTTGTTATCAGATGTCCGTGAGCAATAATAACGGGGTTCAGTACATATAAAGCTGTAGCCAGCAGAGCCCCTTTGGCAGAAAAACGTGATTTTGCAAACAGCAATATTAAAACCCCCAGCAAAATAGTCAGCAAGACAATCGGGAACCTGCCCCAAAACAATAATTGTTGTGGATCGTTACCAGATTGATACAAAAAGACTTCGCCCAGTATTCTATTTTCCCTCCAGTTGTCATAGAAAAAATCACTTGACCCATTCCACATCCGATCGAAATCAGATGGAAGATTCACCTTCATGAACAACAGTGGGATTGCTGAGAGCTCTTTAACTAAAATTGGATGTTCTGGGTTAAACCTATAGTCGTGCTTTGTGAGATAAGTATAGCCCGCAAGAAGATGCACCCCTTCGTCCGTTGTCTGTGAATCACGACTCGCTAGATGAAGCTGCAGCCCTAAATGCGCAACGAGAAGAATTACGGCTAAACCAGTAAAAATTTTATCGAGATTTTTTAACTTCATTTTTTAACGCTTTTAGGGGTGACCCAAAAGGTCAGATATTTTCCCAGCATGAACCTTGATTGAGCCTCCATCGCAGGAACCGAGCCCCAGATCACTGCCGTCACAGGTAGAATAAACCATTGCGCAATCATTTCGAAATATTTAGTCTTTTTGACACTCTCTGGCCGCGGAGGTAAAAACACCAATGAGATATAAGCCGAAATAGCGGTAAAGATCCATGCGAGCGGTAGCAGCAATTTTGTGAGTAACGGCATATTCACAGCCAAAACAGTACTCCGATAGCTTTCGGAAAAAATCAGTGGAAGCCATCCAACAAGAGCCAAATAAAAGCTCGCTGTTGACCAATTGTAGGAATCAAAGATGAGTCTAAATATTCTCACGAATTTATCCATAAAAGGAATCTGTCTGTCTTGCAAGGCTGATGTGACAATAAATGGAAAATGTTCTATACCATAAGCCCACCTTCTCTTTTGTAAGTACTGATTTTGCAGCGTCGTGGTCAGATCGTCGGCAAAAACAGCGTCCATATGAACTGGTAAATAAATCGGCACCACCCTGTGGTCACCCTTAAAGGCGAAATAAGCTCTCCAAAACTGCCCTGAGTCTTCATTGACTACATTTACAAACCAATAATCCATCTCTCGTAACATTTTCAACGAATAAGAATGGGTCGAAAAATTCACAAGTCTCCATGGCCTTGAAGCTTCAATCATCTGCCAAAAGCTAGATCCCCAAGCAGTTAATCTAGAAACAAAATGAGCGTGCCAGATATTGTTTGAAAATAATGGAATGGGCTGAAATGTTCTTCTGTACCGATTTGGATTAATACAAAATTCGTATGTCAGAGCATTTAAGTACTGTTTTTGAAACCTTGTATCTGCATCAGCGATCGTAACAAGAACATTGCCCTCATCAATTCCTTTATCTGCGATATACTTGCTCAGAAGCTCACCCGCGAAATGACATCCCGCTCCCTTACCTCGAACCTCACCCTCAATTCCGTCCGGATGAATACTCAGGACAAAGTCCATAATCCTACCGCCATATTTCGCCTTCAGAGATTTGTATACTCTCGTAAGCCTCTCTAAATCTCGCTCTTCACCTGCTAACATGATAATTTTTCTGTCATTAGGCCACGTCGACTCAACCACCGACCGAACAGACGGCTCAAGAGTGTCTAGCTCCTCACGAAATGTCGCAAACATCACTACCTGATAAATCGCTCGATGATCGGCAACTAGAGGATCGCTAATGTCTATGGCAGTTAGCTTGTGGCCAAAATCGGTATGCAAAGCAACTCTCATCTTTTTAAATGACGTAAACATAAATGTCGCCATTAGTATGGCATTCATCACCCAATACAAATCAAAAAGTAACACATAAATCGCCACGGCAGACGGCCACACAAACGAAAAAATGATCGGAAGAATAATGCCAGTCCACGCTAGAGCACCGGGGAAAATCTCTAAAAAACGCCAAAACCTTGTCTTTCTCACAGATACCTTCCTGCCTTTTGAATCCAGAAATAGTTAACGGCAAGCAGTGCTTCAACAATTAGTGCCGTTGCAAAGAACATATAAGACAACGCTGGTTGCTTTTTATTGATAAACCACGACACCGCCAGATCAATCCAGACGACCACAAAGGCTACATAGGCAAGCTGTATATCTATCGTCTGAGAAATGATAAACAGCCATACGTTGAGACCCGCAATAATTATTGTCGCAATTATGATAAAAAGATTTTTTTTCACATTATGTCCTTTGTTACTCTTTATTATCTTTGCCGCGTATAACCTCTTGGCTTCGCCAAATATGTAACGCGGCTATCGCGTTTCCGATCACGTATATCGTGTTCGCAGCGAACCGAAACGTGATCAGGATATACGCGATGGGCTTTTTGGGTGGAACAAAAAGCTAAACGACAGGCTTTTGCTTGATCCCGCATTCTGCGAGACCCTACCTTGCTGTTCAACCTAACTGGAGCCACCTCCGAGATTCGAACTCGGGACCTCTACTTTACGAAAGTATTGCTCTACCAACTGAGCTAAGGTGGCTAATTTATCTGCTCTACCACTGAGCTACATCGGCTTATTGATCGCGTCAATTAAGATGTTTTCTTTGATTATTCTATCAAAATTTACCCTGTTGGGCAATAAAATAATCGATTTTGTATTCCAAGGCGTATTTAGCAGATCGCCTATCTATGCTAACATCAGATAAATAAGCCAGATAGGATGCGAGTGAAGATTTCCTTTATCACAACAAACGCAGGAAAATATAAAGAAGTAAAGAGCCTACTTCTAGGTTATGATATTGAAGTGTTGTGGGTAAAGAGAAAATACGAGGAAGATACCGATGACACAATCGAAGATACCGCTAAAAAGGCTGCCAGAAAACTTGCCGATGAGTTAAATTCTCCAATCATTCTCGAGGATACTGGGCTTTTTTTGAGGCATATCCCGGTTTCCCTGGCCCATCGCCTAAATTCGTATTTAAAACACTTGGATATGAGGGAATATTTAGACTATTAAAAAATCTATCGAGAAATGCGTATTTTGAGACTGTCGCGGCATATTGCGAGCCAAATAAAGAGCCTCAGATTTTTAAAGGCAAGATGCAAGGCAGAATAACCACTAAAATTTTTAATCGTCAAAAAGATTTTGATTCTATGCCATATGATAGAATCTTTATCCCAGATACTAAATCCGTAACAATTTCCGACATGACCATGGAGGAGAAGAATCAACTCTCACAACGCTCCATTGCCTTCCGCAAGCTCGGAGAATTTATGAAAAATAAAAATGCCTAGTCGGCATTGATATTGGTCGCGTATATTCACTGCCCTGCAGTATAAAACGCGACTCACCACGTTTCGGTTCGCTTGGCGAACACGATATACGTGGTGGAGCGGGTAACGGGGATTTTCGGGTGGAACGAAAATCTTAAAGATAAGAATCAACCTTGGTCCAGCTTTTTGGAGCGAGTGACCAGATTCGAACTGGCGACCTTCTGCTTGGGAAGCAGACGTTCTACCAACTGAACTACACTCGCAAAAAGCTGGATACCACTAAACCCCGCCTTCTTTCTCGATATTTCACAACGGGCTATTCGTCCGCGTTTCATTAGAGATACTTCGGCGGGCAGGCATACCCGCAGCAGGTATAATCCTATCGCAAATTTATTTTTTGTTCAAGCGTTCAAAATGCAAATGGTCCGGTCAAGTATATGGTAAAAAAAGAAAGAAACATTATTACAAATATTCCTACAATTAAATAATAAAATATTCTACTCTTAGACCATACTGCAAGCATGATTGTAATAGGGAAAATCATCATTACATAACGCGGGTTACTCATCCAGAACGACGGAACCGTAATTAAAACAACACTCAGAATAGAATAAATGGCGTAAGAAAGTCTGACCCTGAATAATGCTACAACACTAAAAATAGCTGCGACAAAGGTAAATATGGACTGCGTTGTGCTCAATATAAAAACATCGTTATGGCTGAGCCATGAACTTGCACGAACCGTATCGATAAAATTCTTAATTGGAGATCCCATAGATGAGTGATACCAATGAACTTTTTGAACAACCATAAAATGCAAAGCATTGCCAAAGAGTGAATAGTTTATGTAAAAATAAATCAATGGGCCAACAGCAATCAAAGGTAAATAAAATAGATTATAGTAATTTTTGGTCTGATTTTTTTGGATAAAGAACTCAATCAAAAGCGCAATCGGCAGAATAACTCCGGTCACCCTAGAAAGACACGCGAAAGCCGCGAAAATAGACGCCCACAGCCAATTATCTTTTCGCGCCTGATAAAAGCTCATTATTGATAAAAACAGAAACACACTTTCTGTATATGGGGCGTGGAAAAAATATGCTGTTGGAAAAATTGACATCAGCACTACCGCTCTAAATGCGGTTTTTTTATCATGATCAAGCAAAACCAGCTTATACAGATAAACTATTGAGAGCAGATAGAAGATATTGGAGACGATGAGCGAACTAGCAAAAACATTTTTAAATACTCCTGAAGCTAAAAAAGTTAAAAACGGAAACAAAGGATAAAAAACGATAAAATTAGCCTCATCTCCTATGGTCTGGTAGCCGTGTTGAGCAATAGATAAATAATGAGGCGCATCCCATCTATTCCACGACTCAGCGAATCCGATGTCGCCTCTGGTTACTGATAAATAAATTAGACCAAAAAGATAACTGCAAACGATGACTATAATGCCAAACCAAAGTACATGAAAAATGTCCGACTTGAAAAAAGCACTAAAAGATTTTTTTAGATTCACCATAACATTATAGCCACAATAGCTGACCTCTAAAAGGTCGAGCAATTGATTATTGTAGTAATTTAAGATATTCTCAAATCCGTGAATGGTGAACCAATCGACTATGTCTGCGAAGACTACTGGAAAAAGCTGATCAACCAAAGTTTGATTAGATTTTTCATACTCAGAGCCCTGAAAGATAAGGACTTGCACGGCTACGTGCTCATTCAGGAAATTAGAAAATTAAGTAATGATTTCTGTTCACCATCTGAAAGCACTCTATATCCTGCGCTGGCTCAAATGGCAAAGGCTGGACTCATACAGCAAACCAGCTCGCCAGAACGTGACAGAAAGACATATCACTTAACAGCCAAAGGCAGGGATGCCTTCAAGACCGCAACTAAAACGTGGAATACAATTCTACCGACGCTGCAAAGACGAACCTTACTGTAAAAACAAAAAATCTCCCGGATAAACGGGAGATTTTTTGTTTTAAGCGTATTTTATTTTGAATACTGGCCTAGTAAAATATTAAGGTCCAGAGCATTAACTGCGCCATCACTATTCAGATCATATCTCTTGTCCGTGCTTCTTGCAGAAACTGCATTCGTCATTGCATTTAAGTCGAGAGCATTTATCCTACCATCTTTGTTAATATCGGCAGATACAGAAGAAGAGTTATCTGTGCCGGTTACATCAGCGTTAGCCCTAAGCTTAGTGATGATATAGTATCCACCAAAACCGATGATGAGGATAATTACCAAGCCAACAATCAGACTGGAAAATGTAGATCTCATATTTTTGCTCCTGAAGATTTCGTTTTATATAATCTGTAAAGGAAGAAGAACAAGATACCACCTATAAGCGCTACAAGCAAGGCCTCCTCTGGTCCGGTTGATACTGTCGTTGCAGCTCTAACTGATGACCCAGTACTTGAAGCTACTGCTGTTGTTTGGGCCGCTACGCCACCCGTCACGTTCAGGGTTAAGCTACTTGCTGATGTTGTGACAAAGTTGAGCTCATCGTTTTCCTGAGTCGCCTGAATACCGTCATACGAGATGGTGACCGAGCCGGCCTTCAGTCCTTTAAGCACCAATGTCCCGATAACCCCACTTCTGTTTGCGGGCTTGTTATTCGGATCAACAAAGACTGCAGCCTTTAATGTGCCAGCATTATAAGATTGAGAGACAATACTTGTGTAAATCGATCCTAGAGTAAACGGAGCTGATGAATTAGCCGGCTCAGCAACCGTTGTATCGGAAATTTTTACAGTCATGTCGATAACACTCAAAGTAGAGGCAAATGCACCCGCATCAACTTTGAGATCGACATTTATCGTGTCGCCTACTACGTAGGATGACTTAGCGCTTTCAGCCGAGAAAGTCGCCTGATCGGCGGCAAGAACTGGAGTACTGAGGGTTAAGATTGCTAAAACACTCGTTATAAATAGATATAGTTTTTTCATAGCAATTTTATTATAACAAAAATTTTGTTGTCAAGCACCTTTATTGCTTTTGTTAATTTCGCTCATATACAAATATATCATATCCACCCTTCGGGTTCCAAGTTTCTCGAGTAAAGTAGTAATTTACGAACTTCGGCAGGCACTGTATTTCTGTGCATGTATCCGGCACCCACCAGTCTCTAAGTGAGACCGATCGTTTTGCCCAGTCAGTAGAGCTGTTTAAAAAGTCGATTTCTTTATCCGTCAAAACGACCTTTGATCCATCTGGCAATGGCGATCGATCCAAGTTGTCCAATCTGCCAAACTCCCTGAATTCCCACGCTAATGGCCATGTGATGCTTGGATTGATTAGAACACAGTCAAGTGAGGTGCCATTACATTTTTGAGTTATTCGAGCAATCTCTGTTTTAAATGAATCTGGTGTTTGAACATATACATTGAGCTCGTTCGTGTTGGCTGGGTGAAAATACGCTAGCCTAACTGCAATAAAACTTGTGAGTATTATCAAAATAATCCAAATGATTTTGCTAATAGTTTTTGATTTCTGCCAAATTTGGCCCAAGTAGTATCCGACATAGACCGACAACGCAACAAGCGATGGCAAAAACAACCAAGGAAATTTTTCGCCAGCCCAGCTAAAAATCCCGAAATTGACTGTTGTCCACCAAAATAGATACATCATAAATGTGTTTTTGCGATTGAAAATCAAATAAATTGTCGCCAATATGTACCCTAAAATCAGCGGTAACTCATACGAAAAAGCTAGAGTAATGTAAAAATACCAAGGCTGGCCGCCTAAACGATTGGGGTTTTGCGCCAGCCAAAACCCTAGCCCCGTGTCCGTGGAGAAGGGATTCGGAAACGAGATTTGCAGACTTTTCAGATTGGTGAGTCCTACGGAGTAAATCACAAGCCAGGTCAAGACAAAGACCATAATCGAGCTCAGCAGATCAAGATAATTTGATTTAGCATACCTTACAAGCTCATGCCATTTTGTAAGGAATTTTTTTCTATCGATCAAGAAAAACGGAAGTATAAACGAGAGCATCGCAACCAAGAAGATATAGCTTGTCTCGGATGTTCCAAACATTATCGCAGCGAAAAAGGAAGCAAGCATAATATCGACTGTCCTGAATCCCTTGAAAAAGCGCCAAATAAACAAGATAAATAACAGATTAAATAAAATATAGATCGACGTATGAACCAAAAACCTAGAATAGTATAGGATTGTTGGCGAAATTAGAAAAAGTATAGAAATTATTATCGCCGTTTTCTTGCCAAGGTCTTTTCTGAAAAATAAAGGGATCAGGCCAAGAAATATCCCGCAGAGTGCAACCGATAGCCTTGCAGTGACGCTCGATCCGCCAAACAGTTTTAAGAAAAAGGCCGTAAAGTAGAACAAGATCGGACCGTGAATCTGTGGAGTATAGATATAATCTTTTTCAAAAGCCAGTTTGTTTGCAAAATACGCAAGCATCCCCTCATCGTGATGCATCGGTCTGGCTCCAAGCATATAAAGTCTTGAAAACGCAAAAAGAACCAGTATCAGACCGGATATATACCAAAAACGATATTTTTTAAAATGGGCTTTATGATTTTGCATTCGATTTAAAAATTAAATACATGGCCAAATATAAGCATAACAAAACATTGGCTCCGGCGACAAGAACCGTCCAGCTCCCGGAAATCATATTTTGGCTCAAGAAACTAAATTGAGGATAGACCGACTGCAAAACCGCCAATATATTCAAAATAAATGTGACAGAAACTAAAATATAAGAATAAAATAACTGTTTATCTAAAACTGCAGCAATTCCCAAAAAGACAACTGCCGGATACAAATATCGCTCGTGAATTTCTGTCGGAAAAACAAAAAAACAAAGATATGTGTAACCAAGAACCAGAGCAACATCTGCAATTTTTTTCGCTTTTGTCAGATAATACAGAGCTGGTAGCTCAAAGATAACAAATATGGTTAGACCCAGTGTTTTGTAGTCAAATTGTCCCGACACCTTATCGACAATATTCCACGTTTCTCTACCGTAGATCATCCACCAGAGATTAAAGGCATTAAGAGAAAGATTTTTGTAAAATCCAACCGAGCCGGTGAAAAGCTCAATCAGACTAATTTTGCCGATGGAATAAAACAGCAAATATGCAGCCGCAAACATCGCCAAAAATATTCCAAGCGATATTGCTGCTTTTTTAAGTCCATCCTTAAAAAATAGATAGAGAAAATAAATGCCAACTGCGGGAATCGCTTGAGGCTTGGTTAGCAATGAAAGCAACAAAATAAAAACAGACAAAACTGACATTTTTTCGGCTGTTACGAAAGCCAGTAAAATTAGCAGAACAAAAACGGCTTCCGCTTGCCCCCAGCCGGTTGTCACCAGCGCTAATGCAGGGGAAATAATTGTGAGTGCCAGTAAAACATATTTATGCCTCGCGTTTGATTTGACAACTATTGTCGAAACAATAATGAGTAAAATTATCTCAACCAGCGTGAAGATGAGCTTAGTATTTTCGATGTCGTTGAAACTTAGCTGTAGGACAGAGCTAAATTTAAACCACGCAGATGTCAGAAGTGGAATCACTGGCGGATAGTTGTCAACAGTAGCGATATTTGCACTCGAATAGAGGTTGAAGAAGCCGTTGTCGAGAATAAACCTAGTCCATTTGATAAACTGGCCGAGGTCAAAAGCATACCCTGGTTTTAAAAATAAATACCAGCGTAAATAAACCGCGACGGCAATTGAGCCGATTATTGGCAAAGATAAAAACTTGTTATCAACAGAAAGTTTTTTCATCCGTACTATTATAGTATAATTAGATTGTAATAATCCAATTAATAAAAAGTGGGAGGATTTTCGGCTTTTTGGGGCGGAACCAAAAAGTCACTGGGAACGAAAATCTTATCAATTAAGAAGGGAATAAATTTATGGCTAGTGATGTAGAAAAAGAACTGAAAGAAGAAGAAAAGGAATTGAAGGCCGAGAAACCAGAGACTGAAGAAGTTGAAGAAACCAAAGAGCCAAAGGTTAAGAAATCAAAAGAAAATCCGCCAGCTGGCGGAGAAATGCAAATGGAAGCACCGAAAAGGGAAAATCCGCACCTGAGAGCCCGCCCAATACTGATTTTCTGGGCGGTTGTCGTCGTACTATTTACCGCAGTGATATTCTTCGTCATTGGCATGAATTATGGAGACGATAATAGATCACTATCAGACGACATAAACACTGCAACTCTTAGTGTTTCTTCCACCCCCACAGTAGGTGCCACAGCAACTCAGGTGCCTAGTTCGACCCAGTTTGCTCACAGCATCCTAAAATATTCTTTCGACATTCCACAAGAATATATCGTAGTTGACAATTATGGATGCGAAGGAGGTTGCGCTTCGGTACTTGAAGTTGCCAAGAAAGAGAGTGACGTTTATGCCTCAAAATCAAGCATCGCTTTGACCTTCTATAATGAACAGAATAACCAACAACTGACTCAAAACATCCAGGGTGAATATATAAACGACATCCTAAGCGAGTCAGGCGTCACTATAGATGGACAGACCGGAAAGAAATATGAAATTGGGGGAATGTCGGCAGGAAATGTGTACGCAGCATCCAAAGGCAACCAAAGTATAAAAATAGTCCAATATCCTTCCGATGAAGCCAGTCAAAAAATCGTTGATGGAATAATTTCATCGTTTAAATTCCCAAATTAATAATTAAAAAATCTAAAAAGCCCCGTCATTTGCGGGGTTTTTTGGTACAAAAAAATAGCTTTGTGTTGGCGACGTTTTCGGCGGCTCCACCCCGCCGAATCTCCACGGGTCCTCGCTTCAGCCGATAGTATTATATTTCAGAATTTTGTGCTGGCGACGTGCTACTCTCCCGGCTCCTTGCGGAGCGAGTACCATCGCCGCTGGCAGGCTTAACTTCTCTGTTCGGAATGGGAAGAGGTGTACCCCTGCCGCCAATATCACCAGCACAAAACTCTCAAATTCAATAGCTTAACTTCGGCGCCTAATGGAAAGTGGTGCATGTCCCGTATCATTCTGCCCTGTCAGTCAGAAGTGAATTCTGATGACAGGAAGGAATTGATACTGGGATACCCATCTCGCCAATATCACCAACACAAAACTATTTTTTATGCTCAATCTTATAAATGTACAACTCAAATAATGATCAATAATCGACCATGAAGAGAAAAACCGCTATCACAAATCCGATCGATATCAGTGCAAGTCCGGCCGAAATCAGCACGGGTCCAAACACTGACATTTGCTCAATTGGTGTATCAGCAGAAACCAGTCCAAATTGGATGATTCCGCTTAGCACCATGAAAGAGCCAATCAGAGCGAAATATTTTCCGCCTAGCTTGTGATTTATCCTTCTCATATGGCTAAATTATATCACATCACTTGGATCGTTGTCCGAATTGAAGAAATCTAATATTGTTCTACTTGGCATTTAGTACGCCTCGGCTGAAACGATTGCTCGCCTTACACCTAGCGCCTATCAACCACGTGGTCTTCGTGGTGCCTAAGAAACCTAATCTTGAAGTGAGCTTCCCGCTTATATGCTTTCAGCGGTTATCTCTTGCATGCGTAGCTACTCAGCAATGCCGTTGGTACGACAACTGATACACCAGAGGCCTGCTCCTCCCGGTCCTCTCGTACTAGGGAGAAATCTTCTCAAGTTTCCACGGTCACAGCAGATTAGGACCGAACTGTCTCGCGACGTTCTGAACCCAGCTCGCGTACCGCTTTAATTGGCGAACAGCCAAACCCTTGGGAGCTACTTCACCCCCAGGATGCGATGAGCCGACATCGTATATTAATCAACTATTACTAATTGTATGGACTATGTCTTCACCCTTTCCGATTGAAAGGGGGTGGCGTATTAGCCCTCATACTCGAGGACTCTGACCATATGGTCAAGTCTCTACGGGGTCAAGTACTCGCTTCGCTCGTAATTCAAAAATTAAAGTTCAAATCTCAAAATATTGGGGTTGCTTCGCAACGATTTTTCAATCATCCCGAAGGGATACCATCATTTTGATTTATGATTTTTGCATTTTGATTTACATTTGCTTCGCAAATGTACCGACTTCCCACGGCGTTGCCCTTGCTTATCGTATTTGCACTTTCCACGCAAATAAAACTTACATTCGGGATTCACCGTTATAAGCCACTTTTGCCCTCCGATTTGCCCTAGGCTATCCTGAGCAATTGTCGAAGGATTTTGGTGCAAGATTACTCTTGCAGCACCCCAATGTGTTAAGGTGCCAAACCTGGCCGTCTATGTGGACTATTGGGCCAGATCAGCCTGTTATCCCCGGGGTAGCTTTTATCCGTTGAGCTCTGGCCCATTCATAAGGAACCAGAGGATCACTAAATCACGCTTTCGCGGCTGCGCGGCTTGTAGGCCTTGCAGTCAAGCCAGCTTATGCTTTTGCACTTTGAGGTTCGCTTTCCATACGAACTAAGCTGACCTTTGAACGCCTCCGTTACTCTTTGGGAGGCGACCGCCCCAGTCAAACTACCTGCCAAACACTGTCCCCCACCTATGGCGGGGTTAGACCTTCAAATATCTAAGGGTGGTGTTTCATTGGCGCCGAAGCTCCCACCTACGCTACACAGAAATATTCAAAGACCAATATCAAGCTGTAGTAAAGCTCCACGGGGTCTTTCCGTCTTGCTGCGACTAACCGGCATCTTTACCGGCATTGTAATTTCACCGAGCCTCTCGTTGAGACAGTTTTCAGACCGTTATGCCATTCGTGCGGGTCGGAACTTACCCGACAAGGAATTTCGCTACCATAGAACAGTTATAGTTACTGCTGCCGTTCACTAGGGCTTGAATCCTAGACCTCTCTACAAGCTGGAATCTGCCTGTTAGCTGATCAAAAATTTGTGGCCTATAATTTATGCCAGCAATTGATCATATGGCTAACGGACAGAGTCCAGCTCGCAGATCAGCAAGAATCTTGACCTACTAGCACTGGGCAGGCATCACCCCATATACATCCCCATAAGGGTTAGCATGGAGCTAAGTTTTTGGTAAACAGTCGCCTGAAAGTCTTTCGCTGCGGCCATCTTGCGATGGCAGTCCTTATCCCTAAGTTACGGACGCTTTATTGCCGAGTTCCTTAACGAGAGTTAGCTCGCTCACCTTAGTCTTCTCGACCAACCCACCTGTGTTGGTTTGCGGTACGGCTGCCTTACACAATTAATCCCTTCCTTTTCCAGCCTCTCTCTCCCCTAGATGCAACATACCATAGCTGCAAATTGGCTTGAGAAAGTGTCAGAAGGGGGTAAATGTAAGGCGAGGGCAGGAATATCAACCTGCTGAGCATCGGCTTTCGCCTTAGCAACCGCCTAACCCCGGGACTATTGTAGTTGCCCGGGAAACCTTGGGTATCCGGTGGACAGGGTTCTCACCTGTCAAATTCGTTACTCATCCCAACATTCTCGCTTCGTACCGCTCCACCATTTCTCACGAAACAGCTTCGACGCAATACGAACGCTCCTCTACCGCTTGCATCTTGCGATGCAAACCCATAGCTTCGGTAACTTGCTTAGCCCCGTTGAATTTTCCGCGCAGCAAACCTTGACCAGTGAGTTGTTACACTTTCTTTAAAGGATGGCTACTTCTGAGCCAACCTCCTGGTTGTCTATGCTTTG
>Ga0247841_10005895_pt1 | contig 19417 bp, 16 predicted proteins | sample LaCruzMarch2015__2_FD_192410 | JGI IMG/M metagenome (GOLD analysis project Ga0247841, IMG submission 192410) | Freshwater microbial communities from meromictic Lake La Cruz, Castile-La Mancha, Spain - LaCruzMarch2015_18m | ecosystem: Environmental > Aquatic > Freshwater > Lake | place: Spain... | reverse complement strand
CGATCACGATTAGCGCCAGAGCCAGGGGCATATTCGATCCGCCCAGAGAAAAATAAACCGCGAACGAAACCGTGGTTCCAAGCGAAACGATGATGAACTGTTTTAATGTAAGCGGTCCGACAACTTTGGGTTCCATATTAAATAATTAAGAAAGATAAAGCTTAAACACGGCAATCCTCTTTCAGTATAACAAACCGACCAATGAAGTAAATGCGGCGGGTCAAGCGATGTTTTTCCCGTGTTTTTGCCGCCAAGCCGCGATGATCTTCGGATCGCCGCAGAGCAGCTCCTTGGGCACCCTCCAATTGATCCCTTTTTTCGGACTATATATCTCCGGACGGGTGTATTGCGCGCTTTCGAAAAAACCTTCCTTACCGCTGCGTTCCGCCAAGAAATCAGGCTTGCCGATAACGCCGGGAACGAGGCGGCTCACCGCCTCGGCAATGACCATCGCGGGCAGCTCCCCGCCCATAAGATCATAATTTCCGATCGATAGCTCCATCGTGGCGATATTTTTAGCCACGCGCTCGTCCACACCCTCATAGCGGCCGCAAATAAACACCAACTGCTTCATCTTGGCAAGCTTTGCCGCCATCTTCTGGTCAAACGCCTTGCCGCGCGGCGTGAGCATTATGATGGCAGTGTCTTTGTCCGCCGGCTTTAATTTTTTGCCGATAATTTTCAATTTTACAATACTGGCAACTGCTTTGTGCCACACATCAACCTTCATCACCATGCCAAAACCACCGCCATAGGGGCTGTCATCGACCTTGCAATGACGATCCTCCGCAAAATCGCGCAGGTTATGGCAACGCACCCGCAAAAGCTTCTTTTCGATCGCTTTTTTGAACAAAGACTCCTCAAAATAAGGATTCACGATTTCGGGAAATATTGTGATGAAATCGAATGTAATCATAATATTTTCAATACTTTCTCTGTGGCTTATGGCAGATACCGATCGGGCAAAAGAAAACCCCGCTTTTTAAATCAGGGTTGTCTTTTTAAAGTTTTTCGTTTAGAACTTAAGGTCATCGACATCCTCGGCAATCGCTGTTTTTCCTTCAGCCGCCTGAGGGGTCCTCCTTCCGCCTTCGGGTTCCTCGATCTTGAGGTTCACGCGGGCATGATTTTTAAGACCAATGATCCTTACCAAGTTCCTGATGGCCCGCGCGGTGCTGCCGCTGCGGCCGATGATCTGTCCCATGTCCTCGGCGTTTACTTTCAGTGAAAGCAACACCCCCATTTCGTCAACCGTACGGTTGACGACTACTTCTTCCGGATGATCAACTAAAGACTTAATCAGGAATTCAAGAAACTCGTGGTCAACTGTTTTTTTCTCCATACTGTTCTATGTTCAATCGCTCAAAATTTAGTAGTCCGACCTTTTTGGTAACGCCTATGTATACAGTATATCCAATTGAAAACTATGGTGTCAACTCCGCAATTTCGCTATTTTGCGGCTGCCGCAGGGGCGGCCGCGCCTTCGGCTTTCTTGGGTTGTGCGTAGTTCGGGATCTTTTTCCCGGTTATGACTTTTTCGGTTACCAAAATATTGTTCACCGTCGGCGAAGGCTGGGCTCCTTGCGATATCCAATAAACGATCCGATCTTTGTTTAATTTTGTCTGTTTGGTAACGCGGTTGATCGATCCCACCTCTTCGCGGAACTTGCCCGCGGCGGCCGACACTCTTTTATCAACAACAACGATCTTAAAAGATGGTTGATTGGTTTTTCCGATCCGATGCAATCTGATAGTAAGCATAAATATAGTTAATTAGTTCAATGGTGTATATTATACACACTTTTATGTTTTTAGCAACCCGGCAATTTTGAATGCGGGATCTTAGATCCGGAATAAAGCCTGTTCCAAATCCACGATTCCATATTCACAATTCTGCCCATTTACTGCCATCCTTTCGCGGCCAGGGCATTTTTAGCCGTTTCTTCTTCCGCTTCTTGTTTGGAATATCCCCCGCCCTTGGCAACAAGCTGATCCCCGAGATAGACACCCACCAAAAAGAATTTTGCGTGATCCGGCCCCTGTTCGTCCAGTACTTGGTAAGTCGGAGTCACTTTAACCTTCTCCTGGGCCACCTCCTGGAAACGGGATTTGGCATCTTTGTAAAGTTCATCTCGTATGATCTTTGGCAGCTCAACTAGAAGGTTGTCGGAAATAAATCGTCGGCATGGTTCATACCCCTGGTCAAGATATAAACTGCCGATAAAAGCTTCAAAGGTGTTGGCAAGGATATATTGCCGTGATTTTCCTTCTTCTTTGGATTCGCCTTTGGATAAAAGCAGGAAATCTCCGAAACCTATCTTTCCCGCGGCCGCCGAAATCATTTTCGTGTTGACCAATGCGGCGCGCCAGCTGGTAAGCTTTCCCTCCGATTCGCCCGGATATTGGAGATACAGATGCTGCGTGACCACAAGTTCCAGAACCGCATCACCCAAGAATTCCAGTCTTTCGTTGTTTCCCAAGTCCATCTGGGGATTTTCATTCAAATAGGAACGATGAATAAAAGCTTGAGTCAAAAACGCCTTATTGTTAAACCTTATATTCAATTTTTTTTCCAAAATACTAAAATCCTTCATAATTAATCGTTTTTTTCATCCGTTTCACTCCCATCTCCCGGTTCTTCTTCCTGCTTTACCGCCTCATCGTCTTCCTGGCCGAAATTCGGATCCTGTACTAGCATCTCTTTATAAATCGTCCCCAAAACTCCATTAACAAATTTGCCCGAACTTTCACCGCCGAAGTTTTTTGCCAGTTCAATCGCCTCATTAATAGCAACCTTGGGCGGAACCGCTTTCTTATCCTCGTATAAAAGCTCGTAAAGACCCAGACGCAAAATATTGCGGTCAACAACGCTTATCTGGCTTATCGGCCATTGAGGCGCCGCCTTTTCGATTATTTTATCGATACCCTCCATTTTACCGACAACGCCGGCGATAAGGTCTTTAGCAAAAGTTTTTTCTTCCAATCCCGGACCGAATTCCTCCAAATTTCTCTGTAGAATTTCCGCTAAATCGCCCGTCATACCATAAAAATCCCATTCAAAAAGGGATTGCATGACAATAGACCGCGTAAGATGACGTGAAGCCATTTTTTAAAAAATGCGAGAATTTCGAATAAAGAATCAGGAATTGAAAATGAACCAAATTTCACTAAAAATTCATGATTCTTTATCCTATATTCAATCTTTTAATCAAACAAACACAAATGATTATGCTCGTACGCAGAATTATTGTTTTGCGCTTTCCTTGGCCAACTCGGCTTGGCGCGCTCCGATTTCCATCTCTTTTTGCCTCCGCTCTTTCCGGTCAAGCTTCGACAGGACATCTATAATCTCTTTTCCCTTGTAAAATCCGCATTCGGGGCAAGTAATATGCAATTTCACCGGCTTGCCGCATTTCGAACACACGGTCAAATTCGGTTGTTTTATGAACAAATGCATCCGGCGCTGGTTCCGGCTTCCCTTTGTATGTCTTTTCTTTGGTACGCCACCCATAGTAGTAGTTAAATGAGTAATGGATTAATGAAGCAATGTATTAAAAACCTTAAATCGCCAATTATTTAAAATATCGAATTCAGCGATGACGCCTGCAATACGATCAATAATTGTCAGAGGCTTAAAAATTGCCAACACAAAAACAAATACTCTTAATTTATTCGATAATCCTTATCATAACACAGGTTATGAATTATTTCAAATACCAAGCGCTATTGGCGCCAAAATCTCATCACTCGCGAACCATAATAACCCCGCTGAACGATTCCTTGTCATCGCCGATCACATTGGAATAATAAGTATAATTCTTCACTTCATTAGATAGATTCTCCAATACCACGGTACCTGTTTGGCCAGGCTCGATCTCCCCCGAATCTATATTCAATCCATCAACGACAAACGAATGAGGCATTGACCCCTTATTCTCAATCTCGATGGTTTTAGTGCCCGTAAAAGAAATATTCAATTCTTTTTGGGCGTATCCGCCATCATCCATCACAACGCCAACTGCCGGGCCAAGGTCTTCTTCCGCCAAAGTCGGGAACAAAACGCTGGGATCAAGAGATTGGGAATCATTTACCGTTACCGCCGTGCCGGAACAATTCTGTAAAGCCGCCATCAGCGAAGCCCGTGACTGATTTCCCCCCATCGCATTGGCGATCAAAAGGAGACCAACCACGAATACCAACGAGAAAATGGCGCAAAAATTAACGGCATTATTGAGGGCCGCCGCCTTGTCGAATTCTTTATTTTTATTATTGACCATATTTTTAAAATAGCTTAACGCCGCGATTCTTTCCTTCCGGCTTATTCTTAAATTAAACTATGCCGGAAATCAGGAAATCGTTGGTTATTTTAATGATTCAAATATTAATTTATTATAACCTTTTTAATCTCGGTGGCGCAAGGCTTAAAACTAAGGCGATGCGCCGGGCACAATCCGAGCCGCGACAAAGCCTCGATATGATGACGAGTCGGATAACCTTTGTGACGGGCAAATCCGTATCCGGGATACTTTTTTTCAAGGCGGATCATATAACGGTCTCGGGTAACCTTCGCAATGATACTGGCCGCGGATATCGAAAAAACCTTGGCATCGCCGGCAATGACCGATTGCTGCGCATACGGGACATCAACGGAAAAATTACCGTCAACCAAACAATACACGCGGGACACGTCCAAGCAATAACCGGCCCGCGTCTCCAGATCCGCGATCGCTTTGACCATGGCAATCTTGGAAGCTTCGAAAATATTAACCTTGTCGATCACTCTCGCAGAAACCATCGCGCAACCCCAAATTAAATTTTTTGCGGTTACTATTTTTTCATAGATTTCTTCACGCCGGCGTTCGGAAATTTTCTTTGAATCTTTTACCGCGCCAAAGAGATAGGACATTGCGCTGTCCCGGTTCTTCAAATTCCGCACCGCTACCGCGGCCGCGGCAACAGGCCCGGCCAAAGGCCCGCGCCCCGCTTCATCCGCACCAATGATCAAGTCAAACCCCAACCGACGATATTTATTTTCGTAGCCAAATCGTAATATTTTAGCTTCCATTGGTTGAATCGCGCCAGGTTTTCAATTTGCCGCGATTTTTACTATAATGGGATTATATATTCTTTGGTGACCAAACTCCATGGGATAATTTTAAGTTTTTTCAGTCGATGGAGGAATTTATAATTGCCGGGCAACCGGTTTCAATTCTTAACAAGGAAGAGATCGATCGCGAGATCAACAATGCCGCCCTCGACAGAAGGGAGGCTGATTTCCGCGGCAAAAGTTTGAAATTCCTTTCCCTGGCGGAAAAAAACCTTGATTACGGATTGAATCTGGAAAACAGCTGGATATGCGGCAATGTTTTTTTGGCCGATACTGCGGTAAACGGAAATATAAATTTTACCAATGCCGTAATCGATGGATCGTTCTTTTTTGGCCGCGGCAAACTGATGGGCAGCCTGATACTGGAAAAATCCAAGATAGCCCAGACATTGAATATGGTCGGTTTAAACGTGACCGGATCGCTTCTATTTGCCCAAGCGCAAATCGGCGGCTTCGTGAGCTTATCCAAGGCGGTCATTCTGGGAGACGTTGATTTCCGCCGCATCGAAGTCAGTGATTACGCCAATGGCGACCTGACCGTAAAAGGAGATGTTTTCCTTAAAAGCGCGCAGATAAACGGTTTTTTTGATATCAGCGAAGCCGCGATCAGCGGCATGGTAAGTTTGGAAAACGCGCTCATAAGACGGAATCTTCTGGCGAAAAACCCGAACATCAAAGACAACTTTACCCTTAAAAACTCTCTTTTCAATAAAGAATTCTCCGATTTTAGCGGTATCGCTCCCGAAAAAATTATCCAATGATCGCTAATTCCTTGTCCTTGATCCTAACTTTAAAAAACACATGGATTTATCGGTTAAAGATTAATGATTAAATATTTAAGGATTGACTTTATATGAAATTTTCCCATCTTCACGTCCACTCCCATTACAGCCTGCTTGACGGCCTGGCCCAGATTGACCCGATGCTGGACAAAGTAAAAGCCCTGGGCATGAAATCGGTCGCGGTTACCGATCATGGTAACATGTACGCCGCGGTGGAATTTTACAAAAAAGCCAAAACCCGCGGCATTAAACCGATTATCGGCTGCGAAGTTTACGTTGCCTCCGAAGGCCGCACCCAGCGGCGCCCGGGAATCGACGATACCCGCTATCACTTGGTGCTGTTGGTGCGCAACGAACTAGGCTATCGTAATCTGGTAAAATTGGTCACCAAATCGCATCTGGAAGGATTTTATTATAAACCGCGCGTTGACGAAGAGCTGTTGTCAATGTATGGCGAAGGCCTTGTGGCAATGTCGGCCTGCATCCAAGGAAAAATACCGCGCATGGTACTTTCAAAAAAACCCGAGGAGGCCCAAGCCACCGCGCTACGCTACCAGGAATATTTCGGAAAAGGCAATTTTTTCCTGGAACTGCAACACCACCCAAACATTCCCGAACAGGCGGTTGCTAATCTTGGCGTGATCGAGATTGCCAAGAAAACCGGCATCGGGCTGGTTGCCACCAACGACGTTCATTATTTGAACGCCGACGACGCTGAAGCCCAGGATATCCTGATGCTGATCAATACCGGCGCCGATATCAATGATGCCGGCCGCCTGACAATGATCCACGAAGACTTTTCCATGCGGAGCACCGAACAAATGATCGCGGACTTCGCCGAACATCCTGAAGCCATTGAAAACACCCAGAAGATCGCCGACCTGTGCAACTTTGAATTTGAACTTAAAAAGACCAAACTGCCGCGGTTCACTCCGCCCGAAGGTTTGACTACCGAGCAATATCTGCGCGAGCTTTGCGTTACCGGCCTTGAAACGAGATACGGACAGAATCAGACAAAAGAAATCCTCGACCGCTTTGAATACGAATTCGACTCGATAAAACAACTGGGTTTTGTGGAATATTTCCTGATCGTCCAGGACTTCGTTAATTGGGCGAAAAAAAATCGCATCGTCGTTGGCCCGGGCCGCGGATCCGCGGCGGGATCAATCGTGTCCTATCTACTCAACATTACCGAGCTTGACCCACTGAGATTCGGCCTAATCTTTGAACGATTCCTCAACCCTGGCCGCATGCAAGTCTCACTGCCGGATATCGACATCGACTTTGCCGACCGTCGCCGGCCCGAGGTTATCGAATACGTGGGCCAAAAATACGGCCACGACCATGTCGCGCAAATCATTACATTCGGAACCATGGCGGCGCGCGCGGTGGTGCGTGACGTTGGCCGCGTTTTACAATACCCCTACAGCTATTGTGACAAATTGGCCAAAATGATCCCGACCGGGATGGACTTAAAGGAAGCCCTGTCAAAAGCCGATGACCTGAAAATGCTGGTTTCCGGCGACGAAAAAGCGCGCAAACTGATGGATTTTGCCAAAAAATTGGAAGGATGCGCGCGCCATGCGTCAACGCATGCCTGCGGCGTGGTCATTTCCCCGTTGCCGCTGGATGAAATCGTACCGGTGCAGCACCCGACCGCCGACGACAACAGTTTGGTGTCGCAATACGAATGGCATGCCATCGTGGATATGGGCTTTTTGAAAATGGATTTTCTGGGACTTAAGAACTTAACCATCATCGAAGACACTTTATCGCGCATATATATTGTCCACAATCAAAACCTGGACCTTAAAACGATTCCGCTTGACGACCGCGATGCTTACGCCTTGATGCAGCGGGGCGATACCGTGGGCGTGTTCCAGCTTGAAAGCGCGGGCATGCAACGCTATTTGAAACAATTGAAGCCCACCGAATTCGAAGATATCATCGCCATGGTGGCGCTTTACCGCCCGGGACCGATGCAATTCATCCCCGACTTCATCGAAGGCAAAAACGGACTGAAAACTCCGGAGTATTTACATGCAAAGCTGGAATCGATCATCGGGCCCACCTATGGCATCATCCTTTACCAAGAGCAAACAATGAGGATCGCACAGGAACTGGCCGGATTTTCCATGGCGGAAGCCGATACCCTGCGCATGGCCATCGGCAAGAAGATCAAGGATCTCATGATGGCTTCAAAACAAAAATTTATCGACGGCTGCCAGAAGAACGGTATTTCCAAAAAGATCGCCCAGGAAATCTGGAGCTGGATCGAGCCCTCCGCGGATTATTCGTTTAACAAAGCGCACGCAGCCTGCTACGCTATGGTGGCCTACCACACTGCCTATCTGAAAGCCCATTATCCGGTGGAATTCATGGCCGCGCTCATCACCTCGGAAAAAAACGACGTGGAGCGCGTCGGCTATTTGACCGGAGAATGCAAAACCATGGGCATCGAAGTGTTCGCACCGGATGTCAATGAAAGTTTCCACGGATTTACGGTCATTCCCGGATCGGGGAAGATAAGGTTTGGACTGGCGGCGATAAAAAACGTGGGCGAAAATATTGTCAACGAAATCGTTAGTATCCGCAAATCCGGCGGGCCGTTTGCAGATATCTTCGATTTCATGAAACGGATCAATCCCAAAGTCATCAACCGAAAATCTTTGGAAGCCATGATCAAATCGGGAGTTTTTGACTCCATGAACGAGCGCAACACATTCCTTTTTAATGTCGATAAACTTCTGGAGATTGGCCGGGAAAACGAAAAAAGCAAAAATAACGGCCAGCGCGATTTGTTTGGCGGCATGGGCAACGGCTTATCTAAAACAACAACCTATACCCTATCACCTTCCAAAGAAGCCACTAAGGCGGAAAAATTGATGTGGGAAAAAGAACTGCTCGGATTGTTTGTCACTTCCCACCCGCTGGAAGAGTATAAAGAATCGATGGATAAGAAGTGCCTGAAGATCAGCCGTATCAAAGAAAACCCGGCCGCGAGACTGGTAAAGACCGGCGGCATGATTTCATCCCTGAAAAAGATCGTCACCAAGACCGGAAAACCCATGTTGTTTATGAACCTTGAAGACCTTACCGACAAGATCGAAGTGGTGGTTTTTGCCAGTGCTTTGGAAAAGAACCCCAAGGTATTTCTGGAGAGCAAGATCGTTTACGTCTACGGCCGCATCGACAACCGCGACGGCGAAACCAAGATCGTAGCCGATACCGTGGAAGAAGTTTTACTGAACTGATAGCCAAAACACATCATTATAATATATTTGTATTCGCAAAATCCCAGTCCGCGCCATAAAGGCCGATCATAGCGCGGTTTAAATTTGTTTTTGAGCATAAAAATAATTACATAACAAAAAATAACCCATGGATTTAAAAAATAAAATAGCGGCGGCCGCGCTTTGCGCGATCTTTACGGGAATCGGTATTTTTGGTCTCGGCACGGATAACACCAACGTCGCCAGCGCGCTAAGCCTGGCAACTACACCACCCAGCACCACGCTAACCATTGACCAGCTTCAGGCAATCATATTGGATCTGCAAAGACAGATCGCGCAAATTATACAATTGATCGAACAAAGGAAACAAACACCGGTAACGCCTGCTTGCGCCAAAGAAGGTGAACAACAAACCAGCTCCAAAAAATGCTGCTCCGGCTTAATTATAAATGACGTTCCCGTGAATTGTCCCTACGGAGCGCAATGCAGCGTACTCGCGCCCACTTGCCAAAAACCGGTAACTCCGATCACCAAAACCTGCTATGGCGAAGGCGAAGGAGTGTTGGGACTGCAGGCTTCCGGCGCAAACCCGATTTCTTGCTGTTCCGGCCTGACAGCCGCATCAAGATCCAGCTGCAGCGGAAACATGTGCAGCGTCACCGAAGGCTTTATCTGTAAAAAAACAGAAAAGAGCGCTTGCAAGAACGAAGGCGAACTATTTGGCTATCTTGAAGCCGATTGCTGCGCCGGCTTATTGAAAGTTTATCCCGACGGGGCAAAAACCTACCAATCCGGAGACAGCCAGAATTTTCAAGTCACCTGCAAAAAGCCGGAAACTTTCGTGACGAGCGCCCCGGGCAGCTGCATTATCGCCAACATTAAGGCGGGGATCAATGGTAAGTATGTTACCGCCGAGAATGTCGGCGCCGGAGCCTTGATCGCCAATCGCGACAAAGCCCTGACATGGGAATCATTCTATATTATTCCGGTAAGCGGAGGCATCAACATTAAAGCCACGATAAACAATAAATACGTTACCGCCGAGAATGTCGGCGCCAGCCCCCTTATCGCCAATCGCGATGCGGCGGGACCATGGGAATTGTTCACGATCGTTACCGCCACCGCCAACACGAACAACATTGCGCTCAAAGCATCGGTCAACAACCGCTTCGTTACCGCCGAGAACGGTGGCGCGCAATCGCTTATCGCCAACCGTGACGCAATCGGACCATGGGAAACATTCACGATCATTAAAACAGGTGATTGCCCCACGCCAATCACCCCATTGGTTGATCGAGTGTCCAATGTGTTTTAATGCCATTAGCTTTTAAGTTAAAAAAAATAAAAAATTCCGCCGAAAGCGGAGTTTTTTAATTAAAACACAATAAACTTTTTAAAGTTTCGTTGATATAAATATGAAATATATCGTATAATGAATTTATCTTTGTAAAAACCTAGCCCGCGCCGTAAAGGCCGATCCACGCGCGGTTGAATTTTTTTGGAACGTAAAAATAATTAAATAACAAAAATAAACCATGTGTCTAAAGAATAAAATAATCATGGCCGCCCTTTGTGCTATGATCGCGGGAATCGGCATTTTCGGAACACAAGGCGGTGTTGTGCGCGCGGAAAACGCGACCGGGCAAACCGTAACAACAACAACCAGTATCGAACAATTACAGCTGATCGTGAGCAGTTTAATGCAGCAAATCCAACAACTTATCCAACTGATCGCCCAATTAAAACCGCAAGAAACCTGCGGCAACGGGATTTGTCGTTTCGGGGAGACCGCGGCCACATGTGCGGCGGATTGCGCAAAAAGCACAAAATGCATCGAAGAAAATCAAATCGGAAACCGCTACGACGATAAACTTGGTCGCTCTGGATGTTGCCCGGGATTAACCGCCCAAAACGTCCAATATGATTCCGGATATCCGCCGGTAGGTGAAATAAAATGCGTAAAATCAACCAATTGCGGCAACGGCAAATGCGAAACAGGTGAAACCGCGGAAAATTGCGCCAAAGATTGTACCACATCCACCTGTGCCAAAGAAGGAGAAAGCATCAACACAAGCGGCGACAAAAAATGTTGCCCGGGATTGATCGCTGATCCGGGTTGCACCAATTGCCTTGCCGATTCCTGGACATGCAGAAAGCAGGAAACAACTTGCGCCGGCGAAGGAGAGAGCCGTTATCGCTCCAACGCTTCATTAAAGGACTGCTGTGCCGGGTTCAACCCGGTAAGCTACATTGGCGGCGGCGCATCGAGCAATGGTAATGCCGGCGCGTACCTGGCTCAAGTTTGCGCCAAATGCGGCAACGGAGTTTGCAGCAAAGGTGAAACTGCGGAAAATTGCGCCAAGGATTGCGGCACCGTATCCGACGAAGGCAAAGCGAATTGCGCTGCCACGGGCGGAACATGGGCCTATAGCGAATGCCTTTCCGATTGCGGATTTGCCGCGACAAAAAACGAAAGGATTTTGGGTCTGGATAAACAGATCAGCTGCGCGACCGTATGCAAGCAAGGCTACAAATGCGTCTGCTCCAGCGGAAAATTTTGGGGCTCAAGAGAGGAAGGTTGCATAACAACCACCCAAACCTGCAACAAGCAGGGCGCGGCTTGCTCAATATCGAAATGCAGCCCCGCAACGGATGGCACGGAAATTATGAAATGCGTGGGAGGCTCATCTTGTTGTGACGGATTGACATGCAAAGCCGACGCCACCGGAACCGGCAACGGAACTTGTGTGACATCGACAACATGCGCCACGGAAGGAAAAACCACTTATTTTGGCAACCCCGTATGTTGTGGCGATTTAAAAAGCATCAGCAATTGCACTTCCGGCGGCGAGTGTCCAAATAACGGAAGCTCTGTTTGCGCCAAATGCGGCAACGGTACCTGTGGTATTGGTGAAAATGCTTACAATTGCCCGGCGGACTGCGGTCCCGTGGCATGCGCCAAGGAAGGCCAATCTATTCCCGCTCCATGGACTGTCGTCGGAGCAGGAGCAGCTATCGGAACAGCTTCGCCGACAGTTTTACCAACATCTTGTTGTTCGGGATTGACCGCGTACACGAACGGCGCAAATGAAAGTGTGCAAAACGGCGCATGCGTTAGAAGCCAATATACGGTAATGAATACCAATTATCTCTGCGTCAAATGCGGCGACGGGGTTTGTAATTCATCCGCCGGAGAAAATGTATGCAACTGCGCCAAAGACTGTGGTGCGGCTCCCGTCTGCGGCGACAAGGTTTGCAATACCGGCGAGACATCTCAAACCTGCCCGCTTGATTGCGGCCAGGCCACCACATGCGCCGCTTCCTGTAAGGCCAAGGGATATGGCTATTCATATTGCAGCGTATACGGAGGCGGAGGAGGAATAAGCGTTGGAAGCGGAAGCAGTGGATCATCCCAAATAGCAATGTGCTCCAAGGGAGGGATTTATCTGGGTACAACTCCCGATTGCAATAGTACTAACATTGTGGACGCTGCAAAAGCATGTTGCTGCACTAGCGCTGACATGACTTGCGGAAAAGCCGGCGAAATATTTTACGACTCCAATAAAAAATGCTGCGACGGGTTGACTCTGACCCTGATGCCGTCAACTTGCTCGAACACCTGGGGAGTTGCCTGCTCGAGCGTCAACCAATATACCTGCAAGGCGGCGTCCGCGATCTGCGGAAAATATTACAGCACAACCACAACCGACGCGCAGAAAGTTGAATGCGCGAAAGCCGGTGGATCAATCATGTGCTCAACAGCATTGAGCAATTGCTCGTTACCGGTTAACAGCTACACCAGCGGGACTGCGGCAACAAATTGCGGAGGCATAGCGCAAACATGCACCTGTCAGTGCCCCATCCCCGCCAATACGGTAACGGGAACCGCGGCGCAATCGTTCAATTTCGCGTCAATGACGGCAAGCCTAAGCCAGATGCTTCAACAAATAAAATATTTATTGGATAACAAGCTTGTTAAATAATTGATACTTTATTTATAAACATAGGCCTAAAACCCGCTTACGAATAAGCGGGTTTTAGTTTATGCCAACAATTAAAAACAATGTATTTTTTAAATGCCGGAATAGATTGTATAATAAATTTGTATTTATAAAAACTTAACCCTCTGCCATAAAGGCCGATTCAAGCACGGTTAATGATTATTTTAGAAACAACGATAAAATTAATATAATAACAAAAAACAAACCATGTATTTAAAGAATAAAATAATCGCGGCAACGCTTTGCGCGCTGGTCGCGGGAATTGGTTTTTTTGCGGCTCCTGCCGGCATCGTTCGCGCGGAAAACGCAACCGCGGCGGTTAACCCCGCTATCACCATCGAACAGCTTCAAGAAATAGTAAACTCCCTGAAAGCCCAGATCGAGCAACTGATTCAGCTGATATCTCAACAAAAAAAATTAAATCCGGTATGCGGCAACGCAATTTGCGAGGCTTCCAAAGGCGAAACCGCTTCCGATTGCCAAGCGGATTGTATGTGTCCGCTGGCTTCCCCTCCCAAATGCGCAGAAGGAACCGTTATCGGATTAACTTATATGGATTACCATGGCATTAAATGCCAAACGTCAACATGCGTTAAATCAACCTGCCTGCAAGAAGGCGGCGCTTCCTATACTTCCAATAACCAGTACACCGGGTGTTGCGCCGGATTGCAAAAAAATTGGATAAATAGCGGCCCCACAACGCCAAAATACAGCTGCAGTAAATGCGGTAACGGCAAATGCGACTTTGGAGAAACGAACTCCAATTGCGGCATTGACTGTTTTTGCGGCGATGGCCGATGCGATGCCAACGAAACCGATACCGGATGCGCCAAAGATTGCGCAAATACATGCAAAAAAGCCGGCGAAGGAATAACTTCCCTCACTGCGTCCTGTTGCTCGGGATTGACCGCGACATCCAACAGCCGCCGCCCCGGCAACCAAGGTAACTGCGAAGATATCACCGGCAGCGGTGGCGGCAGCGGTGGTAGCGCATGCATTAAATGCGGCGACGGGATTTGCGGTACCGGCGAAAACAAATGCAACTGCGAAAAAGACTGCAGCGGCGATAACACTTGCGCCGGAGAAGGACAAAAAATCAGTACCGGCGGTAATAAATGCTGCACCGGATTGGAAGCGGTAAGCGCGTGCAACAATTTGGAAGGCAGCAACTGCGTGGCCGACAGTTGGACATGCACCAAAACAACTACCTGCACAACCATCGCGAATCTTGGCGGAACGTTGAAATTCACTCCTTCGGTATACGCCCTTAACGACAAATTGTACGTAAGCGGTATCGGAAGCGACAGCGCGCTTTGGATATACGAATATTCGGTCAAAGACCCGACCAAAAACGTCCCCTGGTATTCATTGGGAGGAGCACTGACATCTGGAACCGAAATGAGTGCGGTTGGAAGTTCGCTCGGAGTCTTTTTAACGATCCAGGCGATTGGAACCGATAAAAATCTTTGGCAAAGATCTTCCGGCGCCAACATCGCCAATTGGGAGCCTTGGATATTGTCGTCCACCGTTTCAACCGATACCACGGAAAAATTCGTTACCGGGCCGACTCAAACAATTCTATCGGCAAACACGAACGATCCAACATATGGATATATATATAAAGCAATCCTCAACAACGATAAATCGGCTTCAATTATCGCCTGCACCAAACCGACGGGCACTGGCGGAGGAGGTCATGGAACCACAACGACAGTAGGAGCCGCAAATACAGGATGGATCGGCACCGTTGGAAACACCACCGGAACCGCTGCTGTTCATTTTTCAGGTGGCAACTACGGCACTTCAACCGGGACAGGAGCTGTTTATAGTACTGGCGGCAACACCGGAGCATCAGTGGGTTCAGGCGCCGGAACGGTTGTCGGTTATAGCGCCGGCGGCAACACCGGGACCACAGTCAAGCTAGGTACTTACGCCGGCGGCAACACCGGAACATCGGGTGGCTCAGGCGCCGGAACGGTTATCGGTTATAGCGCCGGCGGCACATCGGGTGGCTCAGGCGCCGGAACGGTTATCGGTTATAGCGCCGGCGGCACTACCGGAACCACAGTTAAATTAGGCGCGCCCACAACAACTGCCGGCGGCACATCTACCGGATATAATTTCAGTGCCGGAAGCACCGGAACAACAGGCTATAGTGTGAGCGGCAACACCGGAACAGCATCCGCCTCAAACCAATCGGGCAGCAACAGCCCCGCCCAAGATTACGACACTTGGTATGGATGGGCCACCTCTTGGTAGTTGAAACATAGAACGCCATTGGCACGAATGGCTTTTAAAACCCCGCACAATGCGGGGTTTTAAATTTAGACAAGTTTTGCTAAACTGAGTAATTGGTTTTCACATAATATGAAATATTCCATCCAAATTTTTGGCTGCCAGATGAACCGGTCGGACGCGGAACGGATCGCCACCCTTTTTGAGTCTTTAGGAATGGAAACGGCGGAAAAGGAAGAAAATCCCGATATAATCGTTGCGGTAATGTGTTCGGTGCGCCAAATGGCCGCCGACCGTGTTTTCGGGTTGGAACAAAAATTTAAACGCATCAAAAAAACCAACCCGGCCTTCAAATCTATATTGACCGGATGTATCGTCGAGAACGACAAAGAAAAATTTTCAAAGATTTTCGATCTAATTTTGGACATAAAAACTCTGAAGCATTGGCCAAAAATAATTGGAATCGATAAGGATGCCGGCGTTGACAATGATTATTTTGGCGTTCTTCCCAAGCATTCATCATTATTTTCGGCGCTGATACCGATATCGAAAGGATGCGACAACTACTGCACCTATTGTGTCGTACCTTATACCCGTGGCCCCCTCGAATCGCGACCGGTCGACGACATTTTAAATGAAGCGCGCCGGGCAGTGAAAAAAGGCGCCAAAGAAATATGGCTGTTGGGGCAGAACGTCAACAATTACCACTCCGGCAAACAAGGCTTTGCGCAGTTATTGCGGCTTGTAAACGATATTCCGGGAGAATTTTGGATCCGATTCACGTCTCCTCACCCGAAAGACTTTAATGATGAGGCGGTCGACGCAATGGCACAATGCCTGAAAGTCACTCCATATCTCAACCTGCCGGTCCAAAGCGGCGACAATGGCGTTTTAAAGGCAATGGCGCGGCCTTACACGATAGGTACATACAAAAAACTTGTTAAAAAAATACGGCTCGCGTTTAAAAACAACCGCCAGGGACTGGAGAAGCATATCGCCATTTCCACCGATGTTATCGTTGGATTTCCCGGAGAAACCAAAACGCAATTTTTAAACACCGCGAAATTGTTCAAGGAAATCAAATACGACATGGCCTACATCGCCCAATATTCCAGGCGCGCCGGTACCGTGGCCGCAAAACTGGACGACAACGTGAACCCCAAAGAAAAAAAACGGCGAGAAGAATCGATAAACGATATTGTGAAAATCACCGCCTTGAGCCATAATAATAAATACGTTGGAAAAACCGTTGAGGTTTTGGTTGACTCGGTCAAGAACGAAATATTCGGATTGGGAAAGACGCGCGGCTACAAAACGGTTAAATTCATAATCGACGGTGTTTCCCCGCAATCGCTAATCGGCAACTTTGTTAAAGTTAGCATAACAAAGGCACAATCCTTCGGACTTGTAGGGAAAATGCAGGAAAATTGAATTATGGATCACGAATTTTAGCTTATTGAACAAATCTTAATGCCGCGCGTTAGCAAGGGGATGAAAATTTTCCACGCAGCATGCAGGGGCCTTTGAAGTAAGGCTCAGGCAGTTTAACGAAAATACCCCGCAGCGCAATCCTAGGGAAATTAATTCGTAATTTAGGTCAAAATGGTTGCAATGAAAATGAAAAGCGCAAACACAAACAACAAACTGATCGTAGTGGTTGGACCCAATGCATCGGGAAAATCCGAACTCGCGGTTGGAATTGCACAGGCCTTCAACGGCGAAGTGGTATCCGCGGACTCGCGCCAGGTGTACACGGGGATGGACATCGGATCAGGGAAGATCAAAAAAAACGAGATGGGCAAAATACCGCATCATCTTTTGGACGTCGCCAGTCCGAGAACGATATTTACCGTTACCCGTTACCGCAAATTGGCCACGGACGCAATTACAGAGATCCAAAAGGCCGGCAAGACACCGGTTCTTTGCGGAGGAACCGGATTTTACGTGCAAGCAGTCATTGATGGGATTGTCATCCCCGAGGTAAAACCGGACTGGTCTTTGCGCAAAAAATTGGAAAAACTCCCGGTGGAAAAGCTGTTTGCCATGCTAAAAAAATTAGACCCGCGACGCGCCGCCACAATCGAATCAAAAAATCCCCGGCGCCTGATCCGTGCCATTGAGATCGTCAGAACTACAAAAAGACCCGTCCCGGATATCAAAAAAAATCCCTTACCTTACGAAATACTGCTTTTGGGTGTCAAAAAAACTGAAAAAGACTTAAAGAAATTGATTTCTTTGCGGACCGAAAAAAGGCTTAAATCCGGCATGGTCGCCGAAACCCAGAAATTAAGAAAATCGGGCTTGTCGTGGAAAAAATTAGAAAGTTTCGGCCTGGAATACCGCGCCACCGCGGAATTTTTGCAAAAAAAGATCACCCGGGAACAGATGGTTGAAAATATCATCAAAGAAGACTGGCAATATGCCAAAAGGCAAACAATGTGGTTTAAGCGCGACACCCGCGTTCATTGGATCAAAACAAAACAGCAAGCAATGTCTTTGACAAAAAAATACCTTGCGAAAGGGTCTCGTAAACAAAAAAAGCCTTCTTAAAAAGTACCAACAGGAGGGAGGCGGGAGCGAAAATCATCAGCTCCGGAGGGTTCAGTGAGAGTGATGTTCCGCTCCGCCATTTTAGGTCTCAACGTACTATAATCTCAACGTACTATAATTAGGGGGTCAGGCCTTGTCATGGAAGGGAGTATGGGGATAGCTTCGCCCATAAAATAAAAAACCATGCCCAGGCCTACCAACTTCACATTGGCATAATTAAATTAATTTGTCAAGCCCCAGCAATTATCCCAAAAGACGCGCCGTACGGCGCGTCTTTTGCAATAAAAACTATTTCCCCTGCGAAAGCTTTTCCAATAGCGTTTTTTTGACCATATCCGGATTTGCCCGGCCTCTGGTTGCCGCCAAAACCTGCCCCACTAAAAATTGAAGCGAATTCCCTTTACCGCTCCGGTAATCAACCACCGCTTTCTGGTTCTTTTCCAGCACCCCTTCGATCGCGGCCATAATTTGGCTATCATCGTTTATCTGGCTTAACCCCTCTTTATCGATAATATCACTGGGATCGGCGCCGTTTTGCGCCATTTGGGCCAGCACCGCTTTGGCAATCTTTGAAGATATTTCCTTTTTATAGATCAATTTGATGAATTCCGCGAAATTCTCCGGCGTCACCTTGAAGTTTTCACTTGTGAATTCCGCGCCATTTAATATCCCCTGCGCGTCACTTACCAAATAATTTGCGCATAACCCCGCGACCGCGGACATTTGTTCTTTGGTATTATCGCAATCCCCCTCGGTTACATTGATCCATTCCTCCGCCTCGGAAATCACTTTTTCAAAGTAATTGCCCATCGGCCGGTTTGTTACGAATATCTCAACCATCGCCGGATTCAATCCATATTGGTCCGCGAACCTCACCCTCTTTTGCGAAGGCAATTCGCATACCATCGCCCTAAGCTTTGCGATATCGCCATCGGTAATAACCATCGGCGGTATATCAGGCTCGGGAAAATAACGATAATCGAATGCTTCCTCCTTTTCCCTCTGGCTGAAAGTATCCAGCTTGGCATCGCTCCATCCGCGCGTCTCCTGCAAAACCTTACCGCCATCCGCCAATATTCCCGATTGCCGCGCAATCTCCGTGGCAACACAACCCTCAACCGCCCTCAACGAATTCAGATTTTTTATTTCCACCTTCGTCCCTAGCACTTTTTTCCCGCCGTTATCCTTTGGGCTTAAGCTGATATTAACCTCAACGCGCATTTTTCCTTTTTCCATGTCTGCGTCCGATGCCCCCAAATAACGCAAAATAAGTTGCAGCTCTTTCACGAACTCTCGCGCCTGAGCGGCATTTTCGATATCCGGATCGGTCACCAGCTCCATCAACGGCAAGCCGCCGCGATTGAAATCGACCAATGAATAATCGGCTCCATCCGGATGCGCCAGCTTACCGGTATCTTCTTCCATATGGATACGCGTTATCCCAATGGTTTTTTTAGTTGCCCCGGAACCGATTTCCAAAACGCCCCCTAAACAAAGCGGCAGGTCATA
>Ga0247841_10005894_pt1 | contig 19423 bp, 19 predicted proteins | sample LaCruzMarch2015__2_FD_192410 | JGI IMG/M metagenome (GOLD analysis project Ga0247841, IMG submission 192410) | Freshwater microbial communities from meromictic Lake La Cruz, Castile-La Mancha, Spain - LaCruzMarch2015_18m | ecosystem: Environmental > Aquatic > Freshwater > Lake | place: Spain... | reverse complement strand
GTAGTTTTTTTCATGGGCTTAACATAACTGTTTGTCTGCCCAAAAGAAAACCATCCACGAAAAGGAAGATTCAACGCACAGGGAGAAAGTTCAACGCACGCCGGGAAAGTTTGCGCGCACCACGACACAAAGGAAGCATCGCCCCGGACCAGACAGCCTGATAGGCATTGACAACGAGTAGCCGAACCTGCTTCCATCCCTGTACCACCCGTTACAGACACACCCCGGAGGAAGACGGTGAAGAAGATTCTCAAGCTCGGAATCATTGGCTGCGGCAGGATCGCGGGCTGCCAGCATATCCCGAGGTTCAGTGCAATCGATGGAGTGAAAATCACCGCGTTGTGCGACACCAACACCGCCCGGATGAAAGAACAGCGACGCAAGTCCGCTCCAGATGCGGAACTTTTTTCGGACTACAGGCAGCTTTTGGAAAGAGGTCTCGATGCTGTTTCCATCTGCACGCCGAACGATCTGCACTGCTCAATCACCCTCGCCGCGCTTCGCGCTGGGTTACATGTGATGTGCGAGAAGCCACTGGCCGGAAGACTCGCCGACGCCAACCGCATGGTAACCGCGGCCCGACGCGCAGGCCGGATTCTCCAGGTTAATCAGAGCCTCCGCTACGAACCCTCTTTCGTCACCCTTGCAGGCCTTGTCGCCGATGGACAGATCGGCAAGCCTATCCACGCCCGCTGCATCCGTTCCTTTGGCGCAACCCCGGACAAATTCTGGTCGCCCGGCGCAAAGTGGTTTGTCTCCCGTAAGCGACAAGGCGGCATTGTTCTCGACATCGGAGTGCACATCGCCGACGTGCTGCAGTGGATCATGGGCGATATAGTGGAAGTCGCAGCTGCCACCCGTACACTCACAAGCGGAATCGATGCGACAGATACTGCCGCAGCGCTGTTCCGGTGCAGAAATGGCGGCACAGCCATGCTTGAACTCAGCTGGGCGACCCCCGTCCCTGGATCACTGATGGAAGTCTATGGAACAGCCGGCAAAATTCGCACAGGCTTCACAAAAGAACCTATTGAACTGACGCGTATTGGCCGCAAAGGCGCAGAGGTTTCCTATCCCAAGATAGAGAAGAATGTTCCGAGCAGCTTTGACTGTTTCGTAAGGGCAATCCGCAGCGGCACAAGGTCCCCCACTCCGGGAGAACTGGGCCGCGACTCCGTCGCAATTTGCCTCGCAATCGAGGAAGCAGGCCGCAGCAAAAGATTTGTCAGGATCAAGAAATTCAAGTCCTGAAGGAACACTGATGGCGCGGATTAGATCGTCCCAGCGAAACATTACACGCATTTGCAGTGAACTTGGGCTGGATTCTTCGCGCGAAATACAAAGACGCAAAGCAAAGAGTCTTCTTGGCGCTCTTTGCGCCTTTGCGCGAGACAGTTCCGCAAGCGAGAACCATGATCAAGAATAGGGAAACAAACCATCCTGAAAACACGCCGGTCGCTGGCCGCCACGGAAGGGACTGGCGGTTTGAGCGGAGTACGCGCCTGTTCGGCACGGCCGCCATGAAGAAACTGGCCGGGGCTCATGCCGCCATTTTCGGAATGGGCGGAGTCGGCGGCTATGCTGCTGAGGCTCTTGCCCGCACTGGCATCGGCCACCTGACAATTGTGGACTTTGACAAAGTCTGCATCACGAACATCAACCGGCAACTCCAGGCACTGACCAACACCGTTGGCGAATCAAAAGCCGAACTTATCGCGGCCCGCATCCGGGCCATCAATCCAAGAGCCGAAGTGCGGATGTGCAATGAATTCTACAACAAGGATTCCTCTGCCAGGCTTCTGGATCCAAAACCCGACATTGTCCTGGATTGCATAGACAACGTTACAGCCAAGATGCATCTCGTGGCAACCTGCGCGGAACAGGGCATCCCGATCGTAACGGCATTGGGCGCAAGCGCAAAGCTGGACCCGACCCGCATCAGGATTGTTCCTCTGACTGACACGCACACCGATCCACTGGGCCGGGCGCTGCGCAAGTATGTACGCCGCAAACACGATACAACCGAGGAGGAGCTCGCAAAGGTTGTCGCGGTCTTCTCCGATGAACCGGTGCGGCTTCCATTTACAGACCATGGCGGGGTGGTTTGCGGGATTGATTGCGTCTGTCCAAGCAGCGACAACGAGCATCACACCTGCAAGAAACGACATGTCATCTATGGAACAGCCGCATTTGTCACCGCCGCGTTCGGCATGGCAGCCGCCAGCGCGGCGGTCAGAATGCTGCTGGGGATGGATCCCTATTCGGAGACCTGAGACCTAAAGTGATATAGATATCCAACACACCATCGCAGGGTTCGTTGTCAGTTGTCAGTTGTCAGTTGCAAAGCACAACAAAATCGTATTTCTGGTGTGGCAGCACTCGTGTCGAGTGCGTTGGAACATGAGAAGGAAGAAGTCAGTCATGAAGTCTCTATTTGACAGGATCACCGGACATGGCCGAAGCATGACAACCGGCCCGCGGATTCAATGGGGTCTTCTTGCCGTCGGCAGAATCGCCCGGGCTTTTGCCGGTGGATTGGTCGCATCGCAAACCGGAGCCGCGCTTGCAATCGGCTCGAGATCACGCGAAAAAGCCGAGGCCTTCGGCCGGGAGTTCCGGATTCCCAGATGCTATGGAAGCTACGAGGAGCTGATTGCCGACAAGGACATCCAGGCGATCTATGTCTCCACACCACATCCGATGCATGCGGAATGGGCAATCAAGGCAATGGAAGCCGGCAAGCATGTGCTGGTGGAAAAACCGATCGGCATCAACCTGCGAGAAGCGCGGGCGATTATCGAGGCCGCACGCATCAACAAGGTTTTCCTGATGGAAGCCTACATGTATCGCTGCCATCCGCAGACCGTACGCCTGGTTGAACTCCTGCGCGAAAAGGTGATCGGCGAGGTTCGCGTAATTCAGGCGGCATTCTCGTACAATTCCGGTTTCGATCCCGCGTCGCGAATCTGGAACAACGCCCTCGGCGGCGGCGGTATTCTCGATGTCGGCGGCTACACCACCTCCATCGCGCGGCTGATCGCCGGCACCGCACTTGGAAAGCATTTTGCGGAACCGATCGAACTGCGCGGGGCGGGACACCTGTCGTCAAAAACCGGCGTAGATGAATGGGCCGTCGCGACCCTCAAGTTCGAGGGCGATATCGTCGCCACCATTGCCACCGGCATCGCCGTTGACCAGGAAAACGTCGTCAGGATTTTTGGCAGTGAGGGCACTATCTTCCTGTCCGATCCCTATCTCGCTGGCCGGACAGGCGCTGTCAGCGGCCGCATCATTGTAAACCGCAACGGCAAGCCCAGGGAAATTGCGATAGAATCGCGGGTCACCAGTTTCGCGCATGAGGCTGATGTTGCCGGACGCGCCATCGCCGCAGGCAGGCAGGAGGCCGACCCCATGACATGGGCCGACACTCTCGGCAACATCCGTACGCAGGATCAATGGCGCGCGGCAATCGGGCTCGTCTACGAGGCGGAGAAATCGTAAGACATGGAGGACATTATAGCGGTTCAGCAAGTTGGCTATCTGACCGAGCGACCCAGTTGCGGTGATGGTTCGGCGGCCACCCCGAGCAAAAGGTTGTCCCCGGCGCTACGTTGATTTCTTCTTGTCTTCAGGTATGCTGAAAGGCAACTTGATGCGCTTCTCGATTTCCTTTTGCCTTGCAGCATGGATGCGATTGCAGTCCTTCAAAGAGGCTTCCACGAAATCCGCGTATTCGTCCATGGACAGCCTGGGTGGCAGCATAGATGCGATTGAAAGCGTGTTCTTCATGGTTTTCTTCAGGCTCTTCACTTGACCGCGGATCAGGTCGTAGACTTCAGGCGTTCCAAACTGCCGACACGACGGACGAATGTCGCCCTCCAAATCCAAATCGTGGATGACGCTCAAAAAGGCTATGTCAGGCAGATCCTTTCCCATTCGGCCCACAACATTCTGTGACAACGCAAAAATCTTCATGGCGATAAGATCCTTGAGTGCGGGAACCTTGAGATGGTGCCCATGAACGGTGGATGACCCTCTCAACGCCCTGGTTTCAAATGCCGGTCAATGGCCCGGTTCAACCAGGCGATGTAGTCATGCATCACAGCGAAATAGCTGACGGCGGTTTTGACCAGGCCTGGAGCCAGAACGTCCCGGTCAGAGATGTCGCGGTAGATCTCATAGCTCTTGAGGCGTAACAGATCGATGTCAGGATGATCTTTGGGCACGCCACGCGGGGCGGTCTTGACCCGCGCCCCGGGCAATTCCTTCCCGAAGGCAGCAGCAAATTGCGGTTTATCGATGATCTTGCGGAGCGCGGTGGCGTCTTCCATGATGCCGTCGCGTATGGCCTTGATTTCGGGAGCGGGCGGCATGTAGAGTCCGCCGGCGATCACGCATTCGCCCGGTTCAAGATGTATGTAGTAGCCGGCACGGGCCACATTCCGCCCGCGATCAGTGATAAACGCGCCGAGATGAGGCTTGTACGGTGTCTTGTCTTTGGAAAACCGCGTATCACGATTGATGCGGAAGAGGCAGTTTTCCGGCTCCAGCTCCAGGACATGCGGCTCGAAATGCGCGATGCCTGCGATCATGGCATCCACCAGCAAGATGAATTCTTCCCGCGCAACTTGATAGCGCTTGCGATTCTTGTCAAACCAATCGCGGGTATTATGCTTCTTCAGGTCCCGCAGAAATGACAGTGTGGAGTTTGTGATCATGCCGACTCCATGATTATGACGAGTTGCACGTATTAAACTCACTAAGAAGAAAATGGGGCGAGCGACGGGATTCGAACCCGCGATATCCAGATCCACAATCTGGCGCTCTAACCAACTGAGCTACGCCCGCCATCAAGGGAGCTAACACTAGCGGCAGTCCGGCCAAGATAGCAAGATGAAAAAACCGGGCGGCAAAGGGATTGACACTCAGGCCATTACGTGCAAAATGTAATTTAGTTGGGTCCACATAAGACTTTCGACCGAAATGAGCTGGAATTGCCAACCATCAATAAGCAAGGAGAAAAATGAGCATACTGACGGACATCTCGGAAAACCTCATTAAGGGCAAGGCAAACGACGTCAAAGCGCTTGTCGAAAAGGCACTGAATGAAGGGGAAAAACCCGCCAACGTGCTCAATAATGGACTGCTCGCCGGAATGAGCGTAGTTGGAGCACGCTTTAAGAAGAACGAGGTCTATGTTCCCGAGGTTTTGATTGCAGCCCGCGCAATGAAGTTCGGCATGGAAGTGCTCAAGCCCAGGCTCGTCGCCGCGGGAGTACAGCCACTTGCCACGGTCGTTATAGGCACCGTCAAGGGTGACCTCCATGACATCGGCAAGAACCTTGTCGGCATGATGCTGGAAGGTGCAGGCCTGCGGGTCGTGGATGCGGGAATCAACGTCGAACCTGCCAAGTTTCTCGAAGTGGCAAAGCAGAATCAGGCCACATTAATCGGTGTTTCCGCCCTCCTGACCACAACCATGATCAACATGAAGGCCGTCGTTGACGCTTTCAAGGGTTCGGACCTCGCAGGAAAGACGAAGATAATGATCGGTGGCGCGCCGGTAACCCAGGCTTTCTGCGATGAGATCTGCGCCGACGGCTATGCGCCTGATGCGGCATCCGCAGCCGACCTCGCCAAAGGGCTTCTCAAGAAGATGACAGGTAAGTAAGGACTTTCCGTCTTCCTGTCAGCTGTCGTTCCGGCCGAGGAATCCGTTGACGCGATATTGGATAGCGGGAGCCACGTGAAAACAATCTCTGAACAGGTACGCGGCGGTTCAATCCTCGTTGCCGACGGCGCATGTGGAACCATGCTTCATGCCGAAGGACTGCAACCCGGCGAATGTCCCGAACTCTGGTGTGTCGAGCACCGCCCCGCCGTCCTCAGGATCGCACGCGGTTACGTCGCCAGCGGTGCCGACATGATCAAGACCAACAGTTTCGGCGGCTCCCGCATCAAACTGGAATTCTACGGTCTCGCGGGACGTGCATCAGAACTGAACAAGGCCGCAGCTGCAATATCCCGCGAAGCAGCCGGACCGGACCGGCATGTGATCGCATCCGTCGGCCCCACGGGCAAACTTCTGATGATGGGTGACATTACCGAAAAGGAACTCTACGACGTCTTCCGCGAGCAAATGGTTGCGCTGGAAAATGGCGGGGCCGATGCCTGCCTGGTGGAAACCATGTCCGCCATCGACGAAGCGGTGCTCGCGATCAGGGCGGCCAAAGAAAACACCCGCCTGGAAGTAGTCTGTACGTTCACGTTTGAGCTGAACACCCGGGGAGAATACCGCACCATGATGGGCGTCTCGCCGGCTGACATGGCTCGCGAGGTAAGCGCGGCAGGAGCAGACATCATCGGGACGAATTGCGGAAACGGTATGGCGCGAATGGCACCCATCGTTAGAGAGATGCAGAAAGCCGCACCAGCCGGGAAACCAATCATTGTCAATGCCAACGCCGGCGCGCCTGTGAATGTGGGCGGAAAGACCGTTTTCCCTGAAACGCCTGAAACCATGGCAGGCCTGATCCCGGAAGTCATAGCCGCAGGGGCTGGTATCGTGGGCGGCTGCTGCGGAACAACACCTGCCCACATCGCTGCGATTGTCGCCGCAGTCCGCGCCATGCGCTGACCACGGAATACGGCCGCAGAAATCTATGAACGTTTCTTCTGTGATTGTCTGTGGGCTTGCTGTCCGTGGCCAGACATGGGATTAAAGATGGGAAATGGCGAAATCAACTTGAACGATGGCGCCAGGTGTCCCGCATGCAGACGCTTCATCGGCCCGCTCGACACCTGCCCGTACTGCGATTCTCCGGCCAACAAGGCATTCAGCCTTCGATTCCTCCGCTACGCCGCACTGGCGCTGGCCATCATCGGAATGGCGATCCTCTACCTCATGGCTCGCAGCGGCCGGACTCCTGCAATTGACCTTGGCGCAATCACCCCCGCTCTGAACTCCGCAACTGTCCGCGTTGAAGGCATCGTTGCCGCCGCTCCCCGTATCGGCCAGTCTGGTGACACATACGTTTCGTTCCCCATTTCCAACGGCAGTAACCGGCTGATGGTGGCCGCATATGACCCGTGTGCGCATGTTCTCGTCGAACGCAATTTGCTTCCGCACAAGGGCGACCAGGTTGACATATCAGGAACAATCAGCCTCAGGTCACCCGGCGCAAATAGAATAATCATCGAGACCCCGCAACAATTGAAGGTGATCAGGCCGGCCGCACAACACAATCCGGTGCAGTCGCAAATGCGTTTGGAAACCAACGAGAACACCGCCGCGGAAGACAAGGGAGCGTAATCTGCGGATAGAACAATGGAAGCCATTCTGACAATCATCTCGGCAATGGCGGGTTGCCTTGCAGGCTGCCTGCTGGCCTGCGTGCCGGCATTGCACATCTACAACGTCATGGGACTCGCAATGCTCGGTATCTATTCGCTCGGACCCGAGGCAATCACCATCCCGGCGGCTGTTCTCGTTCCCGTGATGATCGGGCTGCTCGTTGGATGGTCAATGGCGAATACAATCCCATCGGTTCTGCTGGCAGCCCCGGATGAAAGCGCGCTGCTGACGGTCATGCCCGGCCAGAAATACGCAATGGCCGGACGCGGCTTCGAGGCAGTCATTTTTACCGCATTCGGCGGACTGGCCGGAATCTTTCTGCTGGTTCTGGTTGTCGGTCCGCTTGCGCCTGTGCTCATGCCGACATTTCATGCCGTCTTTCGCAAACACACCCACTGGATACTCTGGGTCGTAATCGTCTTCATGCTGATGTCTGAATGGCCAAGGTTGGGCAATCGCGGCCAGGGCGGCTGGCGTAAATTCCTGCAGGCATGGGCCCCGCTTTGCGCCGGCCTGCTCACATTCTTCCTTGCCGGCCTGTTGGGTTTCATCCTTCGCTACAGGTCGCCCATCGCAGTTGACGCCGCCTTTCAGAGCATGATGCCCGCGTTCGCAGGACTCTTTGCGGCACCATGGCTCATTCTGAACATCATTGCCAGAGTGGAATTGCCGGACCAGGACACTTCGTTCCCGGCAGGTGTTGCCGCCCGGCCCGGACTTAGAGGGGTATGCGCAGGATTCCTCGGCGGCTCATTCGCCGCATACTTTCCGGGAATCACCGGCGGCATCGGAGGAATGCTCGCAGGCCATGCCTCGTCTCAGCGTGATGACCGCATGTTTCTGATTTCACAGGGCACATCGAAAGTTGTCTACTACGTCGGCGCATTTCTTCTGTTCTTTATTCCGGACGAGAGCCATGCCCGCGGCACAGCCGCATGGCTCATCCGCGGCATTTACCATCCACAGCATTCCGCACACGACTACTATATGGCGCTCGCTTCCATCGCAATCGCGGGTGCGCTGGCCTTCATTCTCCTCATTCCTCTCACCCGCGCGGTCATCCTGATTGTCGAAAGAGCCGGATATCGCCGGATCTCAATGCTGGCGCTTGGGCTGGTTGTTGCGCTTGTATTCACTGTGACAGACTGGCAGGGTCTTCTTGTGCTGGCCACGGCAACCGGTATCGGCCTGATCCCGCCATTGTTTCACTCAAGACGGCTCAACTGCCTTGGAATAATTCTCCTGCCCATGGCGTGTTCAATGTCCGGCCTCGCACCGGTGGTGGCAGGGAAATTGGGACTGCTGTGAAGGAGAGGTCAGGAGTCAGAGATCAGCGGTCAAAATGGAGGTCAGAGAGAAATATTCAACTTGCAACTTTCAACATTTCATGCTGACAACTGACAATCCGCCTTCGCTCGCTAACGCGAGTCTACGGCCTGCCCGCCCTCCCGACGACCGGGAGGGAGCAGGCGGGCGGACGGGCTGACAACCCATGCTTCGCTCGGCACTGCGCTTGAACTTCCACCTTTGATCGGAAGCTACGGCGGACAAGTCGCAGGGCAGGCTGACAATTATGAAGGGCTTCACACATTTTACGGTCGGTCTGGCTGCGGCATCCTGTTTCCCGGCTGCGATCCACGCCGCCGCAACAGGCAACCCGCTCTATTTCATCCTCGGCGGTGCATTTGGTATTCTGCCGGACACGCTGGATTTCAAGTTCTATCGCTTCTTTGTGCGGCACGACATGCAGGTTATCCCCGATCCGGACAAGCCTGATCCTCAAATGATAGCGGATGCCGTGGCGTACGCCATCAATCGCGCCTTTATGGAAGGCAAGCCCGTGAAGATCAGGCTGAGCACCATCCCGGTCGGAGCCGATCGCTGGCAACAGTACACAATCCGGTTCGACGTGGCCAGCCGTCGTGTGGTCGCAAGTTATGGTGATGTTGTGGATACCGGTCAGAATTCAGTGGCAGCCTGTCCGTCCAGCGGCAGCCTCGAAGGAAGTGCACAGCTTGCCTGTCCCATTGTTCTTGATTACGAGGCAACGGTCACGGTGGACATCTTTGAGGGACCGCTATTCACCATGAAACCAGCACCGGGCGGAATGGTCCGACCGGAATTCATCGGTTGGCACAGGGAGTGGAGCCACGGCCTCTTGGCGGCCGGGCTTCTGGCGCTGGCAGGCTGGGCTTTGTTCGGATGGACGACAGGCGTCGTGATACTTGCCGCCTATGGAGCCCACATCGTGGCCGACCAGCTTGGATTCATGGGATCAAATCTGCTGTTCCCGTTCACCAGGAAGCGCACAAACGGATTCGGGCTCTTGCATTCAAGTTCCGGGGCAGCCAATGCGATTACAATCTGGCTTTCGTGCCTGCTGATATTCTGGAACCTGTACAGCGTGGCTCCGGGTCCGGTCCTGCGCTTCAATGCAATCCAGCTCTTTGTCTTCGCCGGTCTGATCCCGATAGCGTTCTTCTCGCTGATGGATCGATTGACGGGCCCATACAAGCAGAGATCAGAAATCAGAGACCAGGAGTCAGGATGAGCGTTTCCACCAAGCGGGCTTCACTATCCTGCCCTGAGGCTGGTCAGCCACACTTATCATCCGCATACCAGAATCTCTCCTTCATGGGCGGCGGAAGCATTTGTTTATCCAAGGTGAAGCATTCAGCGATTCAACGCCTTGCGTGCCTCTTTCTGCACTTTCATGTTCGGGCTCTTCAGTAAGGGCTCAATAATCGGCTTGCCCGCTGTAAACTTTGCGGCCGCCTGGATAGCATAGACTACACGGTCCAACTCTTTCTTGTCCCCGGTCAGCGGCTTCGTCTCCGCGCCCTTGAGGATCTCCGCCAACTTGGGCACATCCTGCTCCGTGCCAAGCACGCCTATTGCGCGGACAGCATAAATCTGGATGGCCGCATCGTCCTTGAACTTCTTCGCCGCTTTTTGGATTACCGCAAGGCTGTCGTGATCTCCCGCCGGCTGGTCCTTCTTACGGTCAATAGCGTCTTTGATGTTCGCCATGAAATCACGCGTCCCGCTGATACCTATCAGCGCCCTCACCGCAATACCGCAGTTCTTAACGTCATCAGAAAGAAGCAGCTCTTCAAGTTTCTTCCTTCCGCGCGAGCTTGGGCTCACCCCCACAACTACATCACAAAGCTTCTCGGTCAGAGCGTATGTGCGCGCGGGTATCCTTTTGACGGCCGCATCACAGAGCTTTTCCTTGTCGTATGCAACACCGTCCACCACCACCAGTCGCACCGCATAATCCATGCAACGAACAGCCACTTTATCGGCCTGGTCATCGAATCCTGTAATGAGGAAATCCACAGCCCCTGGAGTCTTGGCGTCCTTTGCTGACTGTGCCGTCTTGACTCTCACCTTCTCGTCCCCCGACCATTCAAATGCGCCGGCCATGTTGACCAGAAGAACCACAATAGACACAGCAGACCAGACCACCGTTCCCAATCTCACTCTTTTCATGCCAATCTCCTCCTGTTTATTGCCATCCAAAGCTCAAATCATCCACACAACTGACGTAGAACGGTCCCAACGACAGCGCCCTCGAAGCAGAGGTCGCTTCGCGACCACGCTTCAGGGCAGCCATGCAGCGTGTTTCGCAAAGCGAAACTCTGCTGCATGGCGGAGAGGGTGGGGTTCGAACCCACGGTCCCCGATTAAAAGGACACACGCTTTCCCCGCCCCGCGTCCACGCGGGGCGAGGTCTCGTCCCGCAGAGCGGGACGGACAGGCGTGCTCTGCCCCAAATCTCCAAGAATCTTGCGCAACCTCCGCCGCCCTGCGGATGATTTGTAGTACGCCTCTCGCCTCCTCGCCTCGACACTGGTTCCTACTTCTTCCGAATGAACAATCACCCAAGGACACCCAAAGCGTGTAGCCTTCACTTGGCCTGAGTTGTGCCGCCTCAGACGTGCAGGAACATCCCCGGCACACCCGGCATATGTTCTGTCATGACTAGCGCTGTAGAGTATGTAGATTGACCACATGGCTTGAATTGCAGCGCGTCCCAGTCCCCTTTTCCTGTGATGGATTGCCATTCAATATTCAAATCAACCGCACGGCTGACGCAAAGCGACCCCAATGATGTCGCCCTCGAAGCAGAGGTCGCTTCGCGACCGCGCTTCAGGGCAGCCATACAGCGTGTTTCGCAAAGCGAAACTCTGCTGCATGGCGGAGAGGGTGGGGTTCGAACCCACGGTCCCCGATTAAAAGGACACACGCTTTCCAGGCGTGCCCAATCGACCACTCTGGCACCTCTCCATATACATCTGACGCGCACATTACCCGACTGATCGCCAGACTTCCAGCGAGAACTTTTGCCCGTATCAGACTGTGGACGGACTTCGCCCTCGACAATCACATTACTATGGGATCATGAACTACTTCGCAATCAAAGGTCTGAAAGCACCCAGGCTCGTACGCGAGACCCTGGCCGCATACGGCACCGCCCTTGTGGCAAACAATGGAAAGCCAATGGCCATGCTGGTGGACCTTGCCGAAGGGGAGAATCCCGACCGGCTGTCAGCCGCAGTCGGGGCAGCCTTCCGGATGACAAGCGGCACAGTACAGTTTTCCGCACGTACTGCACTTGCCGCCGCACGTTGGACAGGTGACGTGGAGCGATTGATCGCAGACCACATATGAATCGGGAACAGCGCCGCAGCTCTCGCATGGCCACTCATCCAACCGTTTAGAGAACGGGTTCCAGTCGAAATGGCAGGTCCTGACGCCTTTCCTGCGCAGAATCCGCACCTCCGTGCGGCACACGGGCACGGCCACCTGCGCCGCCTGGATCAACTCGACATCCACTTTCATGGCGTACTTCCGCCCCATGTCAGCCACGTTTTCACGGTATTGCCGCTCGACAGACTCAATCCTGGCCTGCTCGCGCCGGCAGGCGACGTCTTCCGCCGGATGCGCCACCAGCGCCTCCGCCAACCGCCGGGCGGCTTCCCGCTGCAACCCGGTGTAATACGAATGCAGCCGATCCAGATCCTTGGACATGCGCCGCTCCATGCCGCCAAGAAACGGACGAAGCCGCCCGCGAATCCTGCCCGGCAGGTTAGTGCCGCACCACTCGCGGGCCCGTTCAGATGTCCATGGTTCGCCGGGGCCCGTCGAGTCGGGAATCTTCGCGTTCGACGTACCATCAAGATTCAGATGCTGGAACAGCGGCTCCACCAGGGAATCCGCGCAGGCGCTGTTGAACTCGTTGACGCAAACGCTCAAAATATCTTCCCTTTTCTCGTCGGAGATGGCCGTCAAGTGGAACATCACCACAAGATATCGCGTCCACGCCGACGACACTTCTCCTATTCTGTACGTCGCGTTCTCCAGAACCAAATGCTTGGCAAGCATTCCCTCGATGTCTTCTCTGCCGGGCCACGACACGTCCCGGCGAATTGCCGCGCGCAGGAACCGGCCACGCCCGCGCGCGACTGCGTGGAGCTTGTCCATCCAGTCCGACTCAAGCGAAACCCGGACACTTTCCGCGGGCAGGGTCGGGCCGAAACCGAGCCGCGCGAACTCGGGGAGATCCAGCGCCATTCGCAGCGCGGATGGCGCAAGCACCTCGATCCCGTCCGGTTCGATCGGCTCGACCACCGCACCCTCAACCTCCAGGGCGCGCAAAACTGTGTCCCGCAAGTTGCTCATGCCTTACACGACCTCCAACTCCTCGCCAAAGAGATCCTCGTCATACGCCTTGGTCCTGTCATACTCGCTCTTGGCCCTCAGAAGCTGTTCGCCGATCTTGTCGAATGCCTCTTCCCGATGGCCATCCGTCTCCGCTATCCATGCCGAGAAGACGAGGTCGGCGAAATCACGCTCCTCATCAAGTTCGCCGAGGATCGACTGGACCTCGCCGACAACCAGCTCGAACATGTTTATCTTTTCGTCGAGAATCCGAAGGATCCGGTCCTCGACCGTATCCTTGACGGCGAGATTGAAGACGAACACCTCCCTCTCCTGGCCGATTCTGTGGACACGACCGATGCGCTGTTCGATCGTCTGCGGATTCCACGGCAGGTCGAAATTGACCAACGTGTTGCAGAACTGGAGATTACGCCCCTCGCCTCCCGATTCGGTGCAGACAAGAACCTTCGAATGTTCGCGGAACTGCTCGATCGTCCGATCCTTCTCCGGTCCGCTCATGTGCCCGTCAAACCGCGAAACACTCAAGCCTTTCTCAGCGAGCGCGTCACAGATCGTTTCCAGTGTTTCGAGATAGCGGACAAACACGATCTTCTTCTCCTCGGGGTTGCGGCCAAGAAGTTCAATCAGGGCCTCCTGCTTGGCGGAGTGGTTCAGTGCGGCATAGCGATCACGAAGCGCCGACCATTCAATCGGAGGGGAGTGCTTCATGAAGCGATCCAGCGAGGTCGTGACCGCGCGTGGCGACGAGCCCGCCGCCTGGAGCAAGTGGTGCAAAGCCAGCCTGTGAACGGTCTGTTCCTCTGTGTTCATCTTCCGGATCAGGCGGCTGAGATCCTCGTAGCATGCCTGTTCCTCCGCGCCGGCCGCCGGGCGCAAAGTCAGGGCGTGACGAGGCGGCAGGTGGACATCAACCAGCGAACGCGTGTTCCGCACCATCGAATCGCGCACCAGCGCCTGGAGTCTCTCCTTGTTCAGCGGCACGCGCGGGTGTCCTGGTGTCACATACGTTGCCCGGAATTCCTTCTCGGTGCTGAACAGGCCTGGTTTGAGAAGTGTCAGCAGGTTGTATAGTTCCAGGAGATTGTTCTGCACTGGAGTGGCCGTGAGGAGAAGGAGAAATCTCTTCTTCACTGCCTCAAGCAGTTTCCAGTTCCGGGAGGTGCGGTTCTTCAGGTGGTGGGCCTCGTCAACGATCAGCATGTCGAAAGTGTTTGCACAGACCAGGTCCATGTGCCTGGCAAGCCGCGCGGTGGCAATGGATGCGATGATACGATCACGACCCCAGAATTCGACGGGGTCCCGGCGAAGGAGCGAATCGTGCGTGGTGATGAAGGCCACGCCGAACTTGGTTTCCATTTCCTCCTGCCATTGACCAACCAGCGACGGCGGTGTAAGGATGAGCACACGGCCGACCATTCCCCTGAGCATATATTCCTTCAGCGTCATCCCGGCCTCGATGGTCTTGCCGAGTCCGACTTCGTCCGCCAGAAGCACCCGCCCGCGAAACTGCTTGAGGACCTTGCGCACAGTCTCCACCTGATACCAGTAGTACTCCACGCCGTGAAGATGAGAAAGACAGAGGAGTTCGTCGAATCCCTTCAGCAGGAAGATCCGCTCAATGCCGCCGCGAAGCAGGAACTCGCCAAGGGTGTCGGAATCCGTCCGACGCAACACGTCGAACGACTCCTTGCCTGGCATAACGTAGTTGACAGGCACGCGCGCAAGGAATCGAGCCAGCGGCTTCACCTCGGGCTGAGGCTGCGCCACCGGTGCGGGGGCCAGAGGAGCTGGCGGTGCCGGGGCCAGCGCCTGTCTATGGATACGCGCCTGCTTTGGGCTGGCTTTCCGGTGGTCCACAGACTGCGGGCTCCAGCGACGGATTTGCCTCTTCCACGATTCTCCCCACCGGAAGGGAATACCAGGAGGTAGGAGGTTGTACGTCCATCGATAGGCATTCTCGATCTTCAAGAGACAACCCTGCGCCAGCGGCCAGCGGCCCATCTGCGCAAGGGCGATTGCCCGGCATAAATCGGCGTTAGGAGTGGCTGTGTACCACTTCTCCAGCCGTTTCAAATAGCGAAGGGCAACGTCCGGCTTTTGCTCGCGCACCGCGGCGAACGCCGTATAGAGAAGGATATCGGGGTCGGTCGGATGCTTATTCGCGGCTCGCTCGGCAATCTCCAGAGGCTTGCCGTCCTCGCGCCGGAACCGCTCTTCGACCGCATCGAGCCAGTCCGCTTTAGTAGTCCCTGGCCCCGCCAGTGAGGCGGCGTCGGCGACCGGCTGCCCGGCATTCACCCTCTCGAGACGCCTGAGAGCATCTTCGGAGAACAGATCTTCTTTCTTGTTCATTGCCGCAGCACCAGGTCATCACACAGCATTCACAACGTGCTGTGAAACGTTGTGCAATTCCATGTCGGGGTGTTCCTTGGCGAAGTATTCTGCCGACCATTTGTTCGGGAACAGGATGACAAGCTGACCCCGGATGTCGATGGCGAGTTTCACACCGGTTCCGAGAAAGACACCTTCCAGCTTTTCTTTCGTTATTCCGGGCGCGAACCACCTGATATTGGTCCAGGGCGCTGGCTCCAGCCGTGGTTCAGCCCCGTACTCATTCTTCAGGCGATATACAACCACCTCGAACTGCAATTGACCAACGGCTCCTAGCAGAGGAGTAGTCTGGCCTTCGCCGGGAAACTCAAACGACTGGATGACGCCCTCCTCAAGTAGTTGTGTCAGGCCGGCGCGCAACTGCTTGTACTTCGCGGACACATTGTTGCGGATGAACGCAAAAGCCTCGGGCGGGAAGCGCGGTATCTCATCATACCGTATCTCCGGATTAGTGGTAAGCGTGTCCCCGATCCGGAATGCCTTATGCGTAACGAGCCCGACTATATCGCCCGGATAGGCAACTTCCAGCGACTCTCGATCCCGACCGAACATCTTCTGGGGATAGGAGAGCCGGACTGGTTTGCCTGACTCGGGATCGTTAACCACCACGTCCTTGACGAATGTCCCTGAACATACACGCACAAACGTGAGGCGATCACGGTGTCTGGGGTTCATGTTTGCCTGCACCTTGAAGACAAAGCCCGAAAAATCGGGATTGTCCGGCGAAATGAGCCCGTTTGTAGATTGACGCGGCTGTGGAGGCGAGCCGTGCTCAACGAAGTAGTCCAATAAGAGCTGCACCCCGAAGTTGGTCATACCGCTGCCGAAGAAGACAGGCGTGATCAAGCCGGCCCGGACCTGTTCTTCGTTGAAGTCCTCACCCGCGCCCGCAAGCACCTCAAGCTCCTCCAACCAGGGCTCGCGTATATGCGGAGGAATGAGCCGCTGAATGCTTTCGTCATGGATACCGGTCATCTTGTCCGGCGCACGATGCTTGTTGTGTTCAGTACGTTCGAAGAGGTGTAGATTCTTGCTGAGGCGGTCATAGACACCGCGAAAATCAGCTCCATTGCCAAGCGGCCATGTGACCGGGAAGGCGCCGATTCCAAGTACCTTCTCGAGTTCATCCAGCAGGGCCAGCGGCTCCAGCGAATTCCGGTCCATCTTGTTCATGAACGTGAAGATGGGGATCCCTCGGAGCCGGCAGATTTCAAAAAGCTTGCGGGTGCGCTCCTCAATGCCCTTCGCGGCATCAATGACCATTATCACGCTGTCCACCGCGGTCAGCACGCGGTAGGTGTCTTCACTGAAGTCCTTGTGGCCCGGGGTATCGAGCAGGTTGATCACACATCCGTCGTACTCGAATTGGAGAACGGTCGAGGAGACGGAGATGCCCCTCTCTTTTTCCAGTTCCATCCAATCTGACGTGGTATTGTTCTGGTCCCGGCGCGCCCTAACCGAACCGGCAAGCTGGATCGCCCCGCCATAGAGCAGCAGTTTCTCGGTCAGAGTCGTCTTCCCCGCGTCAGGATGCGAAATGATCGCAAATGTGCGGCGGCGCGATATTTCGTCGGTAAATGATGTGTCAGGCATGGAAAGACTCCGGAAGGATCAATGCAACATCCGCACCGGAAGAGTGCGGCAAAGAGATGCGACTGCGGTAATACCCTCGGACTTTGTAACGTTTGTGCGGATATTGCTCATCGGGCGTGCAAGGTAAAGCAGACACCCTGCCGTGTCAATCCACATGCTCCAAATCCAGCAATTCTCATCATACGTCATCTTTCCCAGCCGACGGCGAGCCTCCGCAGGAAGAGTGACCTGCTCCTTCGATGTTGCCGTGGCTGTCATCCAAGATTCCTCCATTCCTTCCTTTACCAGTTTAAGGTGCCCACATTCCAGCGTCCACACGAAACAGTCCATCTATCTTTCCAATTGCATCGTGAACTTGCAGTGAACGCCCGGCGTAAGGGTTTGAGTTTGAACTCCTATTGCACCTGTGTGTTGCCACCACTCCCGATCATTTCCCTTGGCTAACGTAACGCAATTCAATGCCATAGACAGTCCCATCAGGTGCCATGTCAACGTTAAGTTCGTCTCTCACGTGGACAGTGTCCACCTGTCCCTTTTTTTCGTGCAGACGAAAACAGGCAATGTGTTATTTCCGATCGTATGTCAGCTTCATGATGCTTGCTCCGTAGCCCCGCGCTCGGACAAGCGTTCTCTTGCATGAGGATGGAACCGCGCATTCATGGAATCATCGCATCCCCCACCAATCGCCTGTTCACCTGGTCCAGATCGAAACGCTCGGGTTCGTAACCATCGCCCAGCCATTCCAACAGTTCTTTCTGCTCTCCAGTCTTCTTCGCTGCTTTCACCGCCTCCAGAATGCTCATGTAGCCAGGAAAGCTTCCACAGTCTTCCGGCGGACAGGCCCGTGCGCCGCCGAGACAGACAGGATATTTCGCTTGCGGATCAAACGGCAATATCTTCTCGACCACAAGCTCATGCAGCCAACTGTCGCCGAAATCGTATTCGTAGGTGAACTTCTGTTTTGGTCGGGTAATGATGCGATGGAGCAAAACGGTCTCCTCATTCTCCATATCCATCTCGCCCATCTCGGATGTCTCCTGGCTGGCGTATCGAACATCGCCAAACTGAAAACTGTGCAAGTGGCAGTCCTGCCAACCCATCGAGACCTGAATAACATTATGCAACTGACCGAGCGTAAAGTTATCTGGCACCACAACCCGCCGCCAAATCGGAGGACGGATGTACCCCAATGAAACTTTGAACTGAATCGCTTTCCCCGCCAGCGGCATCTTCATCGTCTTCGATCCATGCTTCTTTGCCATTCTTTCTTCTCCTTTCGTCTAACCTGCAGTAGACTGAACAATACCTCCACAGCTCTCTTATTACTGTCCTCCGCCGGGCACATTCTCATCGAAGCCGGGGCGGACAAACGCTTTTGCGCCGGGAAACGCGGTGTTCAAGCCACGGGTCATCCGGCTCAACAGGACCAGCATCTCAAGGATGTCGTCCTCGCGGTTCGGAAGGATTTCGCGCAGGGATAGCCATGCGGCTGTGGAACGTTCAATCGCGGCCAGCACCACCTTGGCCGATCCATTAGCGTCATCAAGCCGCATATCTTCTACCATGTCGCCGAAGTCGCTGTCCGGGTCATTCCTTTCCAGCAACCCGCTCACAGCTCGCGCCGTCTTCGGCGGCAGCAGTGTGTGGTACCATTGCACCACCTCGAGCATATCGCCGATTTCATGGGCGGCTTCCTCGAAATCATCCTCCGCGAATTTGCTCTTTGATGATTCCAGGAGCTCTTGCGCGACCTTCTGCAGATCTTTGTCCGCACTCTTAAGCCAGGCATGCGCCTTGTCCATGTAGGCGTAGGCCATGCGCGTCAGCGGATGCGCACTGACCGCCTTGTCATGCCTGTCCATGCGCGCCAAATCCTCAGGCGACGGCTTCGCGTCGAAATCGATATCACCCACCCAATCGCCAGCCTTGCTGCTGAAAGATGACTCGCGCACAGTATCTGCCAGCTTGTCCCAGAATTCACGATTCACGGCATCGGTGCGGCCCTTCTCATCCTTTGCCGTTTTGCCGTCGGCCTCGCGCTCCAACTCGCGTCCCATCGAAAAATTACGACACCGCTGCGTAAAGGCGCAGCGTTCGCACCAGTAGTCGCAGTAGTTGAAAATGCTGGTTATGAAACGTTCCTTCTTCATGCTATTCCTCCCATTCAGCCCACAAAAGCGCCGAGCGGCTAATATCACTCACATACCGCGATTACGTCAACAACAAGACGCGGAATCGCCGTCCCAGCCGGAATTATTCGCGAACGCGCGAATTAGGGCGGATTCCAATGTGGCGTAAGTTCTTCATGAGGCGGCTGGTATAAGATTGTGCGGGACATTTGCGCGGCACTATTATAGCCTTGCCGCATGAAAACACACAAAAGACCGATTCTGACGACAG
>Ga0247841_10005891_pt1 | contig 19435 bp, 3 predicted proteins | sample LaCruzMarch2015__2_FD_192410 | JGI IMG/M metagenome (GOLD analysis project Ga0247841, IMG submission 192410) | Freshwater microbial communities from meromictic Lake La Cruz, Castile-La Mancha, Spain - LaCruzMarch2015_18m | ecosystem: Environmental > Aquatic > Freshwater > Lake | place: Spain... | reverse complement strand
GGCGCCAAGACCCCTTTAGTGACGACAACGCCCGAAGGCTTGGCGGTCGACGTGACCTACGCCGGCAGTGCTGATGCGCCGGTCAACGCGGGAACTTATGCCGTCGCCGCGGCGATCAATGACCCCAACTACGAGGGCACTGCGAGCGGAGATCTGGTGATTAGCAAAGCAACGGCCAGTGTGGTGCTTGGGGCCTTGGCCCAGACTTACGATGGCACGGCACGCGTTGCTTCAGCGACGACGACGCCCGAGGGCCTGAGTGTCGACGTGACCTACGCCAGCAGTGCTCAGGCCCCGACCGACGCAGGGACCTACGCCGTTTTGGCCACGATCAGCAATGCCAACTACGAAGGCAGTGCGAGCGATACATTGGTCATCGGCAAAGCGACGGCCACGGTCACGCTCGGTGATTTGGCACAGACTTACGACGGGACCACTCGTTCGGCCACAGCGACGACGACTCCGGATGGTCTGGTGGTCGATGTGACTTATGACGGCAACGTCCAAGCTCCGGCCAATGCTGGCACGTATGCGGTTATTGCCACGATCAATGATGCCAACCATGAGGGCAGCGCGAGTGACGTTCTCACCGTTGACAAGGCGACAGCCAGCGTTGTCCTTGGTGATCTTGCCCAGACTTACGACGGCAGTGTGAAGGCTGCGACAGCGACCACCACGCCGGAGGGTCTGGCGGTCGATGTCACTTACGATGGGAGCGCTCAGGCTCCGGCCAACGCGGGCACATATGCTGTCGCTGTGACGATCAATGATGCGAATTACGAAGGCAACGCGAGTGACACGCTGACTATCGGCAAGGCCACGGCTGTCGTGACGCTCGACAACCTTCTCGCGACTTACGATGGCAGCGCCAAGAGTGCGTCTACGGCGACGACGCCCGAAAGTCTGGCGGTCGACTTGACCTACAATGGTTCCTCCACAGCCCCGAGTAACGCTGGAACTTATCCGGTGGTCGCCACGATCAACGACGCAAACTACGCCGGCAGCACGAGTGGGGACTTGGTCATCGGCAAAGCCGCGGCTCAGGTTGTTCTCGGCGATTTGAGTCAGACGTACAACGGTTCGGCCAAAGTGGCCTCCGCGACGACCACGCCGGAGGGGCTGGATGTTGGATTGACCTATGATGGTTCCTCCACAGCCCCAAGCAACGCTGGAACCTATCCGGTGGTCGCCACGATCATTAACGCCAACTACCAAGGTAGTGCCAGCGATACATTGGTCATCGGCAAAGCGATGGCCACCGTCACGCTTGGAGATTTGAGTCAGACCTACGATGGAAGCGCCAAGAGCGCGTCCGCAGCGACAACGCCCGAAGGCCTGGCGGTTAATGTGACTTACGGCGGCAACACGGAGGCTCCGGTCAACGCAGGAACTTATTCGGTCGCTGCCACGATCAATGATACGAACTACGAGGGCAGCGTGAGCGGATCCCTCGCCATCGGCAAAGTGACGGCGAGCATCGCCCTTGGCGACTTGTCCCAGACCTTTGATGGCAATGCCAAAAGCGTCGCTGTGACTACCGTGCCGGAGGGCTTGGCGGTCGACGTGACCTATAATGGTTCGTCCACCGCACCCACTGGCGCCGGAACCTATGCGGTGGGGGCCACGATCAACGATCCAAATTACGAAGGCAGTGTGAACGGTAATCTGGTGATCGGGAAAGCCTTGGCGAGTGTTGCCCTTGGAGATCTTGCGCAGACCTACGATGGAAATGCGCGGTCAGCTACGGTGACGACAACGCCCGAAGGCTTGGCCGTCGATTTCACTTACAACGGTGACCCCCAAGCTCCGACCGACGCGGGATCGTATGCGGTGGTAGCAACGATCAACGACCCCGACTATGAGGGCTCATCCAGCGAGACGCTGACCATTGGCAAAGCAACGGCCAGTGTGGTGCTCGGCGACCTGGCCCAGGCCTACGATGGCAGCACCAAGACAGCATCGGCCACGACCACGCCGGAAGGGCTGGCTATTGAATTGACCTATGACGGCTCCTCGACTGCTCCTGCCGGCGTTGGCACTTACGCGGTTGCCGCGACGGTCAACGACGCCAACTACGAGGGCACTGCGAGCGGAAGTCTGGTCATCGGCAAAGGAACGGTAAGCATTGTGCTCGGCGACCTGGCCCAGACTTACGATGGCTCGCCCCGCCTTGCTTCGGTCACGACCACGCCGGAAGGCCTGACTGTCAATCTGACCTACAACGGCAACGCAGAAGCACCGACGGGTGCGGGTTCCTACGATGTTGTCGCGACCGTCGATGAGGCAAATTACGCGGGCTCGGCCCGCGACACGCTGTTGATTGGTAAAGCCACGGTGCTGGTGACCTTGGCCGATCTGGCGGCGACCTACGATGGCACTACCAAGACAGCTTCGGTCACGACAGATCCGTCGGGCCTGGATGTTTCGCTCACTTATGACGGGTCTTCCGCCGCACCGACCAATGCGGGTTCGTATGTCGTATCGGCAAGCGTCAACGACCCGAACTACGAGGGTTCGGCCAGCGAGACCTTGATCATTGCCAAGGCCGCGGCCGAGGTTGTGCTTGGAGGTTTGAGCCAGACCTACGATGGCTCGGCCAAAGTAGCCACCGCGGCCACCACGCCAGCCGGCCTCGGTGTTGCCCTGAGTTATAACGGTGCGGACGACGCACCGGTCAATGCGGGGACGTATGAGGTCACGGCGACGATCGACGACCTGAACTATCGCGGGACAGCGGGCGGCTCACTGACTATTGGCAAAGCCGAGGCAAGCATTGTCCTCGGCGACCTGGCGCAAACTTACGACGGCTCGGCCAAGGCGGCGACAGCGACCATCACGCCGGGAGGTCTTGAGGTGGTGTGGACCTACAATGGTTCTTCGACCGTGCCGGTCGATGCCGGTTCCTATGAGGTCGGCGCCTTGGTCGATGATCCGAATTATGTCGGCAGTGCCGCCGGCACGCTGGTCATTGGCAAAGCGACGGCGGGCATTGTGCTCGGCGATTTGACCCAAACCTACGATGGCAGCGCTAAGACGGCCTCGGCCACAACCACCCCGCAAGGGCTCAATGTTGTGCTCACTTACAATGGTGAGGCGGACGCTCCGGTCAACGCGGGCACATATACTCTGGCCGCGGCGGTCAATGATCCCAACCATACGGGCTCGGCCGACGGCACGCTGGTCATTGGTAAGGGGACACAGTCCATCACCTTTGCCGCGATAGACGATCAGGATTTGGGAGGTGCTCCCCTCGTCCTTTCCGGCGGCAGCAGCAGCGGCTTGGCTCCGACCTACTCCGTGGTGTCCGGACCCGCTTCATTCTCAGGCGATGCGTTGACTTTGCAGGGGCTCGGCACTGTGGTGGTGCGCGCCTCCCAAGCGGGTGATGCGAATTGGTTGGCTGCCGCGCCGGTCGACCGCAGTTTCCGCGTGGTTGCCGGTGACTTTCCGCAAAACTACGTCTGGGCCAGCGGTTTTGGCGGCACCGGCTATGACACAGCATACGCGGTGGCGCCGGAACCGGGTGGGGGAGCTTATCTCATCGGCGACTTTGAGAACTCCGTCACCTTTGGCTCCTCGACATTCACCGTGGCCGGTGGCGGCTTCAGCGATCTGGTCGTGCTCAAAGTCGACGGGCAAGGGGGAGTTCTTTGGGCCCGGCAATACGGCGGCGCTAATTCCGATTTCGCCAAAGCGGTTGTTGCTCTGCCGTCGGGCGGAATGGTGGTCGGGTCGGAGTTCACCACCTCGACAGCCATCGGCGGCGTGACTTTGAACTCGGCGGGGTCGCGCGACATCGCCCTTTTCAAGGTCAACGACGATGGCACCTTTGCCTGGGCCAAGCGTTTTGGTGGCACGTCGAGCGACAGCCTCCATTCGGTCGCGGTCGACGCGTCCGGCAATATCTACCTTGCGGGTCAGTTCAGCGGGTCGATCACCTTCGAACCCAATGCAACGCTCACGAGCAGTGGTAGCAGCGATGGCTTTGTGGCCAAGCTCGACGCTGATGGCGTGCCGATTTGGTCCCGCCGCATGGGCGGCACCGGTGCCGACATCGCTTACGCGGTCGCAGTGAAGGCCGACGGATCCGTCGGCGTGACCGGTTCTTTCAATGGCGGGGCCACCTTTGGTTCGATCACTTTGACCAGCCTCGGGTCGTCCGACGGCTTCGCGGCGTTACTTAACGCTGAGGGGACCTTCCAGTGGGCCAAGCGCTTCGGCGGCACGACGGCCGACAGTGCGCGCTCCGCGGCTTTTGATCATGCGGGGGATTTGTGGGTCAGCGGATCCTTCACCGGATCTGCCGCCACGGGATTTGTGTCCAATCTGGCCAGCGCCGGCGCGGAGGATGTCTTCGTCCTGCGCTTGCTGGCCTCCGACGGCACGCCCGGTGAGGCCTACCGCTTCGGTGGCACGGGGAGCGAGACAGCGCTGTCGCTGTCGGCGGATCCCTACGGATCGGTTGTTGTCGGCGGATCGTTCCAAAGTCAGGTCGCTTTCGGCACCACCACTCTGGTCTCCGCCGGCTTGTCGGATACCTTTGTAGCCAAGGTCCGGTCGGGTCGGGGAGCAGTTTGGGCCTTGTCCGGCGGCGGAGCAAGTGATGACCGCAGCCAGTCCGTCGCCGTGAATTCCTTCGGCGAAATTTTCCATGCGGGCATCTTTGACACGCAGGCCGCCTTCGGCTCTTCCTCGGTCGGTGGTGGTGGTTCCTGGGATCTCTTCGTGGCCAAGATCAACGGACCGTTCCCGACCTTCACCGGTTTGCCAGCCACGCTGGATGTCGATCAAGGAGACCCCCTGGTTCTCGACGCCGATCTGTTGGGGGCCGAGCCTGTCTCTCTGCAATGGTATAAAGACGGCGAACCGGTTGACGGTGCCACCTCGGCCCTTTTCTCGGTCGTGCAGGTTACGGACGGCGAGGCGGGGGAATATTACATCGAGGGAACCAATGCCTACGGCACGGCGTCCAGCGCGCCGGTGGTGGTCAGGGTGCGCGTGCCCGACCGGGTTGTCTCGCTCGAGGCGGTGCCCGCCACGGAAGAGAACCGCACACTCGAGGCGCCTGTGTATCTCGAGAGCGCAGGTGACGTCACCGGTATCACCATCGTTATTCCTTATGACAAAGCCTACTTGTCGAATGCCGCCTTTGTCCTCGGGCCTCACTTCGTGGCCGGCAATTCCTCGGTGGTGGTCGACAAGAATGCCGGCACGGTCCGGGTGGTGGGCAATGCCTTCCCTTCCACTGTGCCTGAGGGGCGGCAACTGCTGGGAACATTCCGCGCAACGACGCGCAGTGTTCCGGCGGACACATCCGTCTCCTTGCGGCCCTCGCTCGCCAGCATCAGTGACCTCTTCGGGCAACCGCTCGAGGGCTACACCAAGATCCGGGAGGCTACGGTCAGTATTGCGCAGCGCAATGTCCCGGGAGACGCCAACAACAATGGCCGCCTCGATGTGGCCGACGCCGCCGAGCTGATCCGTCTCTACGGCACCCCGTCACTCATTCGCCTGTGGGATAATTACCTCAACGATTTGAATGGCGACACGATTCTGACCGAAGGTGACGCCATCGGGGTCCTCCGTGTGGCCGCGGGCCTGGACGACATGCCGGTCTTTCCCGCTTCCACGTCCCGGTCCGCCCTTTCGTTCATGGACGCTTCCCCGGTTGAGGCACCGGCCTCTCTTGTCGCGCTCCCCGTCTCGCGCCAGCGCTCCGTGACGGGCCTCTCCTCCATGAGGAGCATCGCCTCGATGAGCGTGATCACCCCGCCGTCGGGCCGGCTTGTTTTGACCCGCCTCACCGGCAGCAATACCAACAAGGTGATGGCCCAAGTCTTTGTCGATGGCCTGCCGTCGGGCCAAGCCGGCTTGAGCTTCACCGTGAACTACCCCGCGGCGCTCCTGCGCATTGCGGGCAGCCAGGCACTGGTTACTCCAACGGGCGGACTGCCTGCGGAAGCCACGCGGATTTGGAACCCCGAACAAACCGGAACAGTGACCTTGGCTGCAGCCAACGCATTTTCTTTCGGTTTCGATCCAACCAAGCCGGTGGCCAACATCGTCTTCGATCTGCAGCCTGCCGCCACGGCGCAAGTTCATTTCCCGGTCACGCTGACTGCCGTGGAGGCCTCACCCTTCAACGCCGAAGGCCCGGCGAGCCCGGTTTCGCTCGCAGGCCAGACCGCGGTCTTCAGCCGCACCTATGCCGACTGGGCCTCGGCCAATCTTGGGGACGCCGCGGCTTCATCCTCCAGCGACAGCGACGGCGACGGCCAGAGCAACGGGGCCGAGTTCGCGGCGTCCACCGATCCGGCGGATGCCCTCTCCCTTCTTCGTACCACCTCGATGGAACGGGGTTTGGGAGGCTTCACCGTGCGCTGGCTTGCTGCCTACGGAGTCACCTACCGCTTGAGCGCCAGCACCGATCTGAAGATATGGTCGCCGGCCGGCGGCATCATCACCGGAGAAGGGGTCGAGACCTCGGCCACCGATTCCTCATCCTCTTCCAGCGCGCGCAAATTCTACCGGGTCGAAGTGGTCAGCCCATGACCGGCCCTGCGCCTCAGAACAAACATTAACTATCCATCCTCAGACCCATCCCTCCTCCGGAGACCCTCACCATGAAAACCAAACTGCCACCCTGCTCGCCGGCCATTCTGACCCTCGGCCTGTGCCTCTTCCTGCTCCCCGCCGCTCAGGCCCAGCGGATGCCGCAGGATAGTTGGTATCTCAAAAAAACCACAGAGATCGGTGTTCCCGTCAGCGCAATTGCCCAAGATGTCGATGGCAACATCTACGTTTCCGATCCTGAAGGTGGAACCATTAAAAAGTACACTCCTTCATACGAACTGCTCGAGAGCTGGGGCGGTTGGGGGAGTGGCGACGGTCAGTTTGGACAGCAGAGCTCGGCAACATCTTCCCGTCCTGAATTTTATCTGGTGGAAGACGCAACCGGCGATATTTCACCCGGTCTTCATGTCGGCGGCGGCACGCTCGACATCGTGAAGATGGAAACCGTGGAAACGGAGAGCGACATCATATTTACGCTGACCGTAAATGGTGACATTAGGTCCCCGGATTGGGGACTTTTCATGGTGGCCATTGCCAACCAAGCTCTACCTGGAACGACAAATGGAAATGCGTGGGGGCGCCCAATTAGTCTCAACGCCGGCAACGGGCAGGGCATGACACACTGGATTGGTTCATGGGTTAACGGCGGTGGTGGGAGCCAATTTTTCTCCTACGATGGCGCCGGATGGAATCAACTCGAAAGCCCCGGACTTTCGATCACTGCTGGCGAAAGGAGCACCATTACATATAGTGTATCCAAGGCGTTGCTTGGACTGAGTGACGGGGACACAATTGTATTTGATGCTTATTCCTCAGCCGGCGGTGGTGGCGACTCGGCGATTGATGCTTTGTCTAACCCGGACATTACCGTCACAAGCTGGGGTGGTCCCTACACCTCTGAGTCGCCCAACCTCAGCAGCCTGGGCCTAGAACAACAAGACACCGGACCGCAAGGACTTTGTTTTGACGCCGCCCAGAATCTTATCGCCTGCGATCCGGTCAACCATCGGGTGCAAGTCTTTAGCCGGGCAGGGGAGTTTCTGCTCAAATTTGGAACCGAGGGTTCAGGCAACGGGCAGTTCTCATCTCCGGTGGCTGCGGTCGTGTCGGCGGACAATAAGATTTACGTGGCCGATCGGGACAATCATCGCATTCAGGTCTTCGATGCCGAGGGTAATTTCGTCTCTCATTTTGGTGAGCAAGGCAGTTTTGACGGTCAACTCATTCGACCGACGGGGTTAGCGATACTCCCGGATGGTAAGGTTGCAGTGGCCGATTCTGGGAATCGGCGCATTCAACTTTTTTCGCCTGATGGCGAGTACGACAGGAAATTGACGGGAAAAAGTGCTCAGGGATTGTCCGCTTGGAGGAATGGAACGATCCTGTCCGTTGCCGCAGGAAGGACAGTCGCCATCGCGGGGGATGATTCGTGGACCAAAGAGTTGTCCTTTGCGAGCAGCAGCAGTCGGGCCCTCGTCGCGGTTGCCTTGCCTAATGGCGATGCTCTGGTTGCTACCGATTCGGGTGCGATTCAGCATTTCGCCCGGACTTTCCGGACGATTTTGCCTGAAGCGGCCAACGCGGTTCCTATGCCCGTGGTGCTTTCGACGGCGCAGCGTCCAGGATCGGGTCTGGTGGATGTGGATTACCGGGTGGACGACGCCGACAATGCGGCGGTCACCACAGCGGTGGTGGCTTTCCGGAACGGAGGAGCGTCGCTTGGTGACGTCATTCCGATCCGCACGTTCGCCGAGGGCACTGAGACAAATTTGGGAGCCGGAATGGCGACCGGTCGCAACCATCGCTTCACTTGGGATGCACGTGCCGATTTGGCAGGCGACTTCGAGCAGGTTCGGGTCGAAGTTTTGGTTAGAGACGGGCGAGATCTCTTCAATGTCGACTTCATTCAGATTCCCGAAGGTTCAGGCGAGCCTTCACTGAAAATATCGAAAACCCCACTCAAAGACTCGGACTTTTTCTCGGCGATGTTGTGGCTGATTGCGAGCGGAGATCCTGAAATTTCCTTCGCCGATGGAAAGGTGACGAGGGTGAGCGATGGTTCTGATCTAGGTCTCAGCTCCAAGTGGTGGGCCTTCAAGATTAACAAAATCCGCGGCAGTAGATGGGGCGGCAATGATGCCGTGCAGCTTTCGGAGTTTTCTTTCTTCCAAGGTGCTTCGATCGTTCCGATGGCTGGGGTTCAGGTCACAAATCCCGGCTTCAACAATGGTAACCCAAGCGAAGAACCATCTAGCGCCGCGGACTCAAACGACGATACCAAGTGGTTGGACTACAGCTTTGTTCCGGGGGAGCGCTTGATTTTCGAGTTCCCCTCGCCCGTCTCGTTCGACAGCTATCGTTTTATAACTGGAGGCGATGCGGAGGAACGGGATCCGGTATCTTGGGAACTCCAGGTCAGCAGCGATGGCCAAAATTGGTCAACAATCGACACGAAGGTCGACGCATCGGTGCCGTTTGAACGACGGGCCCTGACGGAAAGTTACCTCATTGACGGCGCCATTAGTGCAGGCGTTGATTTTCTTTTAGCTCGAATGGGCCTGCGCGCGGCGACGCCAGCTGAGATCCTACGGGCAAAGGAAGCTGGCACGCCGGGGGTGATCAACCAGTGGGACCCGCCACTTCAGGTCGGACCTGGAGAACGACCGGTCAAGGTCAACGCTTATGGTTTTGAGACTGCGGACACCGGAGTCTGGGTGGTGCCAACGACACCGTAACTAAAGTGCTCAAGGAGTCACAAAGACACCTTCACCTGCGGCGCTCACGAGACCGTCCGGTGAAAACAGTCCCCGCGCGGTGGGGGCTGTTTTCCCGCCTGACTCTTGGGGCGATCTTCCTCCTTGGACTAGTCACAAGCCAGGCGGTGGCCCAACAGGTCAAGTTGACGCAGTCCTCGATACCGAGCGGAATTATTTCCGCAGAAGTGTCATGGCATGAGGCGGGAGAGAGCCTTGTTGTTGAGTCTCCGCCGGACCTATCGGCGAATTACAAGTTCGCTTATTGGACTTTGAACGGCGTTCGGCAGACCGACGAGGCGGGAAACTCTTCGGGCACTTTTACTTTTCGTATCCTCGAGAACTCCGCGGCCGTAGCCCGATACCTGCCGGTGGCGCAGGACGAGGACACCGACGGTGTTCCCGATTGGTATGAACTGCGGATTTTTGGAACGGTCGTCAATTCGTCCGACTATGATCCAGATGGAGATGGAAGAAGTATGCTTGAGGAATACGTGGACGGAACCAATCAGCGGGTTGCTGAATTTGTCTATTCCGAAAGATCGGATCCTGCCGGATTGGTCGTGGAACGGAGAGAATATTATACCTCGACAACAACCATCAACTCAACAGCGGTCCCGATCGAATCCAACGGCCGAAGATTTGTCCAATGGACTATCAATGGAGTGCGGCAGGAAACACCCGTGGGTGTGGCGGCCAGCCAATTCACGCTGGTAATAGACCAGGATTATTCGGCGGTCGCGGTCTATGTGTCAGTTTCGGCCGATGCCGATGAGGACGGTGTGCCCGACTGGTATGAGATGTTCCACTACGGAACAATTTCGTTCGGGCCCGAGAGCGATTCCGATGAAGACGGAGTCACTTTGATTGACGAATACGTGAAGGGCTCGCAGCCACGCATCGCGGACAGCGCGGCGGATGGCGGGATGGTCGAGGGCGGGGTCGCCCGGGCCCGCAGCAGTCTGACCGCGCTGGAATTCGGAGAATCCCGCCACCGCTACCTGGAGCGATCCACTCCCGGCGGTATTGTTGGTCGTTTGGAATATCTGGCAGATGCGACCCCGGTGACCACATCCATCGCTCCCACCGAGGTAGGAGGATACCGTTTCGTCCAATGGACAGTGAATGGTGTGCGGCAGGTGGGCCCGCAAGGAGTTTCGCCTGCGCAAATCACGTTTGCGCTGGCCGCCGACACCGTGGCCGAAGCTTTTTACGTGCCGGCCGTTCGCGATGCGGACAACGACGGAGTCCTCGACTGGTTCGAGTTGTACTATTTCGGAGGAACAGCGACGCAACCGGGCGACGATAGCGACGGAGACGGCCGGAGCCTCGCTGAAGAATACGTGCTTGGTTTGAGCCCGATCAGAAAAGAGTGGCGGCTCCAGCAGGTTTCACAGCCAAGCGGGATTGTGGCTGCTCGCGACGAGTACCTTGCGGACGGTAGCCCTGTGTTGACGGATAATATAACTGAACCACCGCTCGGCATGGAGTTTGGACAGTGGAAAATTAATGGGGTGCGCCAAGAAACAGAAAATGGCGTTGCCGTGCGTTCGATTCAATTCAACATTTCTGCAGATACTGTGGCCATGGCAGAGTTTGTTCTGCGTGAGCAGGACGAAGATGATGACGGAGTTCCTGATTGGTATGAAATCCGCAACTACGGTGATCTAGAGCAGTCTGCTGTCAGTGATTCGGATGGCGACGGCCGGTCGTTGTTGGACGAGTATTTGACGGGTACGCAGCCGCGGATTCCCGACTCGGCCAACGATGGTCTGATTGTCGAAGGAGGTATCGGCAGGGGTCGGGGAGCTTCAACCGCACTAATTTTCAGCGAGGCATATCTGCGGTACACCGAGAGCTCTTTGCCGCGCGGCATCTTTGACCGCGATGCAGTCCTCTTGCAGGGATCGAGCATTTCGACGCCAGAGGCTCTGTCCAATCTGGGTTCGTATCGTTTTGTCCACTGGCTCCTCAACGGCGTCCGCCAAGAGGGGGCGGATGGGCTGCCTTTGATCCAATTGACCTTCCTGTTGTCTGAAGATGCTGTGGCTCAGGCTATTTATGTAGAGTCCAGCCAAGATCAAGACATCGACGAGGTGCCGGATTGGTTTGAGATCTATTATTATGGAAATTCCGGGCAAGCCGGAGCCAGCGATAGCGACGGCGACGGGCGCCCGCTGTTGGAGGAGTATCGTGACGAAACTTCTCCCGTGGTCCCCGAGTGGCGCTACATCGAACGCCATCTGGCCAGCGGCGAGGACACCCGCAACTTGCTCCTCCCACAGGGAACTGAGCTGACAACACCCTTCGCTGCCCCGGAGGAGTCCGGTCAACGCTTTGTGCATTGGCTCTTGAACGGTGAGCGGCAGGTCGCGCCTTCAGGCATTCCCAAGATGCAACTCCAGATCTTGCTTGATCGCAACGTGACGGCCGAAGCGGTTTACCTCGATGCGGCGACCGATACCGATGGCGACGGCTTGCCCGACTGGTTTGAGAGTTTCCATTTCGGCGACATTTCCCAGGGGCCAACCAGCGACACCGATGGGGATGGGCGTACTTTGCTCGAAGAGTATTTGCTTGGCGGAAACCCACTCGTCCATGATGCGGCCTCTGGGGGCGCACTAACTGAAGGTGGAATTGCCAGAGCGAGGGGAGCAGCCGTTGCCCTTAGTTTTCAGTTTTTCCCCGCCGGGCAAGTCCTGATGGGTGCTGGGCAGGGGATCTTTTCCGATCCCTACACGGGCACTGCGGGCGGGTTTGTTATGTCCGGGGGATCGAGTGCCCCTGCTTTGGGTGATTGGGACGGCGACGGCGATCTTGACCTGCTCGTTGGTGGCGCAGGCGGCGCGGTGCGCATGCTGCTCAACCGCGGGTCAGCCTTTGCGCCGCTGTACGAAGAGGTAAGTTGGCCGCCCTTGGCGGATTGGCCGACGGGAGCGGTCTATCCGGCCTTTGGTGATTGGGACAACGATGGTCGTGCGGATTTGGCGGTGGGTTCCGACGACGGGGTGGTGCGCTTTTACCGATCGACGGTGGAGGGCTTCCAGCCCGTCGGACGCTTGCAAGTAGGAAGCGGGTCGGTTTACCCCGCGTTTTTGCCCACGCCGGGCGGCCCCGATCTGCTTGTGCTCCACGGGACCAGCGGTCTGGTTGAGCGTTTCGCCCGCGGCAGCGGTGCGCCGCCCTACGGCAGTGCGGAGGCAACCAACTTCTTGGGCGAGCCGGTGCTTGCTGGTCGGTCCCTGTCGGTTTGGGACACCGACGGCGATGGTCACCTTGACGTGGTGGCCTCGGATGCCGACGGGCGCATGTGGTTGTTCTTGGGTCGGGCCGATGGGAGCTTTTTCTTAAAGAGCAAGGTTTACGCGGGAGCCTTCAACGGGTTCCGGCCGGGGTTGTCCTCCGCGGTGGCGGATTTTGATGGCGATGGCGACGAGGACGTGATCGGCGGGGGCAGCGACGGCCGTTTGGTTTACTTGCGCAACCCGGCGCGGCATTTGCGGATCACGCCGGCCATTGCCACGGTAGGGGTGGGCGAGAGCATTGCCTTCTCCAGCATCGACGACGACGGGGCCTTGTCCTGGTCGCTGGGCGTGGCGCGCAGCGGTGGCACGGTGGTCGCGGCGACCGGAGCTTACACCGCGGGTTCGTCACCGGGCATTGACCAGGTGATGGTGCGCAATGCGGCCGGCCGCAACGGAGTGGCGTGGATCAACGTGATCGAGCGCGGTGGGGGCGAGGGCAAGAAGTGGCAGGCCTTGTTGGTCGACGGCCGCCGCGGCCCCAACGATCCGGTGTGGCCGGCGGCCAACGCCTTGAGTCTGCGGGCCAAGGAAGTGCTCAAGTATCGCGGGTTGGCCGAGGCCGACATCCGGTGGCTGGGCCACGGATCCGATGCGGACGAGAAGCCGACGCGGGCCGCGTTGCAAGCGGCCCTGGCCGAAGGAGCCTGGATGGGGGCGCAGACCGATGCGCTGCTTATCTACATGGTCGACCACGGGCGGGTGTCGGGTGGCGACGGGCTCTTCCTGCTCTCGGAAAGCGAGTCGGTGCGCGGCACGGAGTTGGATGCCTGGCTTGATGCCCTGCAGACGGTGCGGCCGGGGTTGTCGGTCGTCGTGGTGGTGGAGAGCTGTTTTGGCGGACGGGTGGCCGGTCCGCTGGGGCAGGCTGACGGGTTTAGCAACCGGCGTTTGGTCTTCTCCTCGAGCGGAGCGGACGAGCTGGCGCATTTGGCGGCCAACGGATTGGTCAGTTATTCCTCGATGTGGTGGAGCGCGGTGGCCGCGGGCAAGAGCTTGCAAGTGGCCCACCAAGAGGCGGTGGCCGCGATGGCCGGGCTGCAAACACCCGGCACCGGTGCGGATGGAGCAGGCTTGGCCGCAGGCCAGGTCGGTTCCGACCAGGTGAGCGGATCGGGCCGTCCGGTGGTGGCCGCGGTGGGCGGCGATATTGCTCTCCAAGGCACGCAGGAAGCGACCTTGGCGGTCAACGTCGAGTCGAGTTTCGGGATCGAGCGGGTGTGGGGCGTGATCGTTCCGCCCAACTACAGTCCGAGCGGCGAGGACCCGGTGGTGGACTTGCCGGAAGTGGTGCTCAACAAAGACCAGGCCACCGGATCCTGGACGGCAACGGTCGGCGGGTTCAGCGAAGGCGGGGCACCTTACACCGTGCTCCTGCAGGCGCGCGATGTTTGGGGCCAAGTCAGCGCCCCGGCGCTGCTCCGCGTCGAACAGGCCGGCGTGCGCAACCGGGTGATTGTCTTCGCCCCGGGCGAGGAGTCGTGGCTCGGGGCACCGGTGGCCGGAAGCCTCGCCGAGTATGCCCGGGAGGCTTCCCTCCTGCGCCGGGTACGGCCCGAAGACATCCGCGTTTACGCCGACGCGGCCCTGGGCGTGGAGTCAGCCCTGCCAGCCACGGCCGAAGAGCTGCAGCAAGCCATCGGGGCCTGGGCCAATGTGGACAACCAGCTCGGAGCCTTGACCCTTTACCTCGTGGGCCAAGGGGCGCAGGACGGACTGGTCTGCGCCAACGGCGACACGGTGACTCCGCAGGATTTGCAGCAGTGGCTCGACACCCTGCAGGACGCCAGCGGGGCCACGGTGCAGGTCATTGCCGACGCCGATTACTCCGGAAGCTTTGTCACCGGATCCGGCAGCGCGACACACCGCCGTATCGTGGTTTCCAGCAGTGGGGCCACCCAGCGCAACACCTTCGCCAGCGGCCAGTGGAGCAATGTCACCCGCTGGATCTGGAACGCGATCGCCCGCGGCCGCGACCTGCGCGAGAGCTTCGGCGAGGCGCTCGACCTGGCCAAGCTGCTCGGACTGAACGTGCCGGCGCTCTTCGACGACAACGGCGACGGGATGTTCAACAAGCTTTCCGACGGACTCAAAGCGATCAACGCCTTTGTCGGCTCGGCCTATGTCACCGCCGATGACCCACCCTTCATCGGCCGGGCCAGTGCCGCCATGGAAGTCGGCCGCGGCCAAGCGGCCCGCTTCTGGGTGGCCGATGTGGTCATGCCCGATGGCGGGGCCCCGCAAAGCGTCTGGGCCGAGGTGCTCGGTCCCGACGGCACCGGCCGCGGATCCCTGCAACTCTGGCCCAATGAAGGCAAAGAGCGCTACGAAGGAAGCTTCGCCACCTTCAGCGAGGCCGGGCGCTATGTCATCTTCGTCCAAGCCGGCGAACCGGGCAACCCGGCCAAGACCACGCCACCCGCCGCAGTGCAAGTCTACTACGACACAGCCGCCCCCGGCGCGGTGGCCGCCACCGGTTCGCTGCCGGTGCAGACCCTTCCTGCCGACGGCCAAGCCATGCCGGTGGAAAGCGAGTCCGGAGCAGAGTGGAAGATCGACCTGCAACGCGGCCAGCGCATGGTCTTCGAAGCCAACGAAGTCTCCGCACAACGCAACGTCGCCTTGGAACTCATCGGCTCCGGCGGCCAAGTCCTGGCCCAGGCCGACGACTGGGGCAACGGGTTCGGGGAGAAGATTTCCGGGTGGGAAGTCCCCCAAGACGGCACCTACGTGGTCAAAGCCAGCTTCACCGCCGGAGGCCGCGGAGCGGCCGAGTCCAGCGTGCGGGCCTTCGTCCGCTACGAAGAAGGCGCCGCCGACCCGGTCAACCTGCAAAGCCAGTCAATCAACTTCACCCTGCCCGCCTCACGCTCGCTGGCCGATGGTGCTCTGGCCCTGCAGGCCACGGCCACCTCGTCCCTGCCGGTCCGCTTCGAAGTGGTCAGCGGCCCGGCCACCATTACCAACAACTCGCTCGTGGCCACCACAGCCGGAACCGTGGTGGTCCGCGCCCTGCAAGATGGCGACGCCACCTACCAGTCCGCCCTGCCCGTCGAACACTCCATCACCATCACCGAGGAACAGTCGTCTTACGAAGTCTGGGCCCGGTCGGTCTTCGGCCCAGACACCGCCACCCAAGGAGGCCCCGACCACGACTTCGACGGCGACGGACAAAGCAACCACCAAGAATGGCGCACCAAAACCGACCCCCGCGATGCCAACTCTCGCTTCCAAATCGCCTCCACCCAACGCCACGCCAACGGCTTCGAGCTAAGCTGGAAAGCCGAAAATGGTCTCAACTACCGCATCCTTTACAGCACCGACCTCAATACCTGGCAGGAACTCCCCAACTCCACCCACACCGGCTCCGGATCCACCCTAACCCACACCGATACCGATATTACCAACCACTCGGGTAAGTTCTATAAATTAGAAATCGTGGAGTAAGTCTTAGAAAATCATTCTCAGCAAACCATCATCCGACCAACAATCCAACCATGAGAAGACATCACCAACTGTTCGCATTCATCCTCGCGCTGGCCGCATCGCCAACCATGCTTTGGGCCAACACAGAACCTACCGTAGAAATCAAATCGGCTGCCATGCGGCCGGGCACCACACTGATGGACATTGTCTTCCGGGTAAACGATCCGGACGATAACACGGTGAAAACACGCGCCTTGGCGTTCAAAGACGGGGCGCGGTCATTCAGCCATGTGATCAAACCCACGACGTTTGTCGAGGGCACGGGCAGCAAGTTTGGCGATGCTATTGCGGCAAACACCGATCACACGGTCACATGGGATGTGGCCGCCGATTGGAACATCGATCTCGGCCAAGTGAAGTTCGAAGTCTTGGCCATGGACAACCGTGGATTGTTGCCTTTTGATTGGATCGGCATCCCGGCCACCTCGCAAAATGCCGCGGTCACCATCAGCAAAAATTCACCGAGCAGTGACGATGTTTTGGATGCGTTCTTCTGGTTGTATGCCGGCGATGATCCTGATTTGGTGCTGCAGGGCAGCGCTTTGCGAGGTGCCAGTTCAGCGGGGGTCTTCAGTGGTCTGACCTTGGTCGATGGGAGCGGATTGGGTAACTACGCGATTCCTTTTATTTTCAAGGAAATGAATCTTGGGGTTGCGACGCCGCTTGAAACTCTTACGGCATCGCGCGCCCGCGCTGGCCAAAGTTCACCGTGGTTGGCTTCAAAGACAAATTGGACTGGTCTGGATCCAATCGTTGCTTGGGGTGGCTATCAGTGGGATGGCGCAGAGCCTTACATTCCTCCCGGATTGGCGAATATTTCGAAAATCTCTTCGAGAGTCGGACAGACGGTTGTCATTTCTGACGGAGTCCTCATCAGTTGGGGTTATTCGGGTGCGCCTAGTTTGAGTGGAGTCATTGACGCGGCGGCCGGAGCTAATCACGGTTTGGCCGTAACCTCGGATCGACGCGTTGTTGGCTGGGGTGACGACTGGGGTGGTCAGATATCCATTCCTCAAGATCTCCGGAACGTAGTAGCTGTCGCGGCTGGTTCTCACCATAGCGTTGCCTTGAAGAGCGACGGAACGGTTGCTTCGTGGGGGTATGTGGATACCAATGTGCCAGCGGGATTGGATAATGTGGTGAAAATCGCCTGCGGAAATAACTCATCCTTTGCCATTAAGGGTGATGGTTCTGTAGTGGGTTGGGGTCGTGGTGGTGGTGGTGTGCCGCAGGACCTATCAGGAGTAATCGATGTAGCGGCTGGGGGTGACCATGCTTTAGCTTTGAAGAACGATGGCACGATTGTGGTTTGGAAAAGTGGGGGTGGTCAGCCAGCCACAGTGCCGACTGCCGCAATAAATGTCGTAGCTATCGCAGCCGGAAACAATCACAGCCTAGCGCTGAAGGCCGATGGCACGGTAGTTGCCTGGCTCAGTGGTGGATGGGGAGGCGGAGACGAAGCGAGGCGCGCCACGAACGTCCCGGCGGGTCTGTCAGGAGTTGGACTGATCTCCGCCGGGGGAGATCGTAGCCTGGCGGTTAAAGCCAAAGCGCAATAAGGCCATGCACAGGAGGACTACGCGCTGCACCGAGTAATTCCATTTTTTATCTTTCTGGCAGTCGTTTGCGCTGCCCACGCGGCGCAAGTGAGGCTCGACCAGCGTGCTTTGAACGCGGTGGACGCTTCCGTTCTTGGCGCGGTCTCCTCCAGTCAGTGGCTAGAAACGGCCAATGCCTACACAACGGCGACCGCTCCGGAATCTTTCGAATCATTCCGATTCACCCATTGGGTCAACTCCAGCTATCCTTCGGCCAATTACCGCGATGCGTGGGGCCGCTCGATCAACCCGACTTTCTTCATCCTCTACGAGGACACCACCGCCACGGCCTTGTATCTTCCAGCCGCGCGCGACAGCGATGGGGACAGTGTGCCCGATTGGTATGAAATGGAATACTACGGAGTTCTAATCAACGGCGGGTCTTCGGATACCGACAGCGACGGTTTCACCTTACAGCAGGAATACGCAGGCGGAACACACCCTCTTTATGCCAACTCTTCCCAAGCCGGTGGCGTGGCTTACGCCGATTCGGCGATGGTCACGGTCAATCTTGCGGGCTACGCAACGTATCTCATCCGCAGTGAACCCGAGGGAGCGTTCAGACAGTCGGCCATCGTGCCCACCGGGACAGCGGTGACCACACCACATGTCACCATGCCGACTTTCGGATATTGGGCGCTCGACGGGGTGCGGCAGGAGGATACGTGGGGTGTGGCTGTGCCGCAGATCACCTTCACGGTTGAAGGCGCCGACCGCGAGGCGGTGGCTTATCTCTTCGAGGGTGACAGCGATTCGGATGGTGTGGCCGATGCCTGGGAGCATTACTACTACGGCACCTTGGCCAACAACGGCGCGTCCGACACGGACGGCGACGGTATCGCGATGGTGGAGGAATACACGGGATCGACCTCCCCGCTTTTGGCCAACTCCTCTCAGCCTGGCGGGGTGGCTTGGGCTGACTCGGCCGCGGTGACGGTGAATTTTGCCGGTTTTTCGCGCTACACTCTGCGGAGTGAACCGGCGGGCACGGTGGACCAATCTTCCATCGTGGCAGACGGCACGGTGATCACCACGCCGGACATGTCGCACGGCGCTTTCGGTTACTGGTCTATCGATGGTGTGCCCCAACGCGATGCATGGGGTGTGGCACTGACGCAGGTATCCTTCACAATCAACGGCGCAAACCGGGAGGCGGTGGCGCATCTGTTCGATGGGGACACCGACAGCGACGGAGTGCCGGACGGTTGGGAAATGTATTATTTGGGCACACTCTCCGATGATGCTGCGGCGGATCAAGACGCGGATGGAATTGCTCTGGTGCAAGAGCACGCGGGAGGCACTTCGCCGCTTGTGGCAAATGCTTTCCAGGCAGGTGGCGTGTCGTGGGTGGACTCGATGACGGTATTGGTCAACCTCCAGTTTTTCCCCTCGGCGAACATTATTTCGGATGGGCAACGCTTTTTTTCCGATCCCTACACAGGCAACGCGGGCGGGTTTGTTATGTCCGGGGGATCGAGTGCCCCGGCTTTGGGTGATATCGACGGCGACGGCGATCTGGATCTGCTCGTTGGTGGTGCGGGTGGAGCGGTGCGCATGCTGCTCAACCGCGGGTCGGCCTTTGCGCCGCTTTACGAGGAAGTAAGTTGGCCGGCCTTGGCTGATTGGCCGACGGGAGCGGTCTATCCGGCCTTTGGTGATTGGGACAACGATGGTCGTGCGGATTTGGCGGTGGGTTCCGACGACGGGGTGGTGCGCTTTTACC
>Ga0247841_10005890_pt1 | contig 19441 bp, 27 predicted proteins | sample LaCruzMarch2015__2_FD_192410 | JGI IMG/M metagenome (GOLD analysis project Ga0247841, IMG submission 192410) | Freshwater microbial communities from meromictic Lake La Cruz, Castile-La Mancha, Spain - LaCruzMarch2015_18m | ecosystem: Environmental > Aquatic > Freshwater > Lake | place: Spain... | reverse complement strand
CGTAAGTGAAAAAGATAAATTTTATTTCCTTTTTTATTATATTCCAAGAGATTTAAACAATCCATATACCAAAAGTGCAGGCCAAACTAAAGCTTTCAAAACACCAAGCACACCCATCCAAAAACCTGTTGCATTAGAGATATAGTAAATAGCTGCACCTATAAAACCCAATCCATAAACACAACCAGCAGAACCACATGCACCGTATCTACCATGACAGTTACATTTTTGTGATTTTTTCATATTCTTGAATATCTTTTGAAGTTTAAATATGTTTAGGTAAATAACTCTATCGAACCAGCGGATTTTCTTATCTTTCAGAGATAAACTTTATTTTTAGCTGATTGTCATTGGTCTTGCGAGTTTTTAAGGTTTGTTGAGAAGGGGTGGATAGATGACAGAATTTTAGTTCAATGAGGTATTAAAACCATAAAAGTTATATAGGGAATTATCTTAATATTTAGATGGAAGACGACCTAATAACAAAGGCTTTTGAATCAATAGGCATACCTAAAATGCAAACCATGGTTTATTTAGATCTCTTAAAAAATAAAGAATCTACTGCAACAGATGTTTCAAAAAGAACTAAGATGCACAGGGCGAATGTTTATGATACTCTAACCAAACTTAAAGAAAGAAATCTTGTTTTTTTATCCAATAAAGAAAAGAAACAAGTATTTGCTGCTCTGCCTACTGATTTGATTCTTAATCAAGAAAAAGATAAGTTAGAAAATCTAAAATTGGCAATGAATTATATAAAAACAACATATATCCCTGGACAAACGCCGAAAGTCTATACTCTCGAAGGATTAAATGCCATAAGGAGTATTTTGTTTGGTTTGCTTGAAAAGAAATCAGAAGTTTGGATTTATGGAATAGCTGAAAATGAAAGCATAATTAATGTTCTTAATGATAAATTAATGAACTCTTTTCATATTGAAAGGCTAAAGAGGCAGATTGAACTTAAATTACTTTTTTATAAAATTAATCCTGAAGAAGTTAAAACACTTAGTAATCTAAAATTTACAGGAGCTAGACTTTTGCCAAAATCTCAACAATCAAAGACCTCCCAGATAACACAAATAGTTTGTGGTGATTGTGTTTATATCACGCTTTGGATACATCCGGTTTATACGATTGTAATAGAAAATGATATTATCGCAAAAGAATACATGGATCTTTATCATATTCTCTGGGATTATTCTAAAGAAGTTATATAATTCTTTAAGATTGAGTTTAAATTAAAGTCTTTTTCTTGAGTATTTATTTGTATACCTTAATACAGCGCCACCCTATATACTCTCTTTACAACAAAATATAATAATAATCACAAAAAATGGCAAATATACAGAGAACAAAAAACGATATAGCAACAACAGATAGAAGAGAAATAGCAGATAAAACAAGAAGAGATAATAGAATCAGAAGCGATGAATTAACTGCAGAGAGAAGGTTGAAAGCAGATAAAACTATGAAAGATAACAGATTAAGAAACGATGAGATGACGGTTAATAGAAGAAAAATGAATGATAGAAATCCGTGGAGGACTTTAGCAATATCCATACTAATAATAGCTGCAGCCACTTTGGCAGTTGGAGCATATTTAATTTTTAGATAAAATAAAAATGGCAGAACTAAAAAATAACGTACAAAAATTGAACATTTTAATCCAAGAAGGCAAGATTTTAGAAGCATTTGAAAAATATTACGGTGATGAAGTAATTATACAGGTTAATGGAAATCATCCAGTAACTGGAAAAGAACAGAATAGAAAAAGAGAAATGATTTTTCTTCAAGAAATAGCAAAATTGAACAGTGCTGAAATAAAATCTGTTACTTTTGGAGGAATAGATGATAATGTTTCAATGACAGAATGGGCTATAAGCATTGAGAATAAGGAAGGAATAGAAAAAATAATCTATCGTGTAAATGTTCAACATTGGAAAGATGATAAAATAATAAATGAAAAATTATATTTTTGCGGAGATCAAAAATTTTGATTAAATAAGTATGGTGTCATACAGCGCCGGCATATATACCCCCTTATCCTAATCACTTTAATAAAAATGGAAAATAAAATGAATAAAAAAGCTTTAGTTGGATGGTTATTGTGGCTTATTATAGGACTTGCAGCATTATTATTAGTTGGATCTGTGATATATCTTGCAGTACATGCTATTGCGTCTAATACAGTTATTGTACCTTCTGATAACAATAATAATATTACTGTGCCTAATGGAACAATTATACTGGGAGTGCCACAAACAAATTTTATTAAAGTAACTACTACTAGTCCATTGGATCTTGCAAAGTATCAGGGTCTGAATAATAATATTCTCGTAACCTTTAATGAAGCTATGAACTCTGCTACAGTTAACGAAAACACATTTATGGTAAAAGGGCCAGATAATGAAATTGTAAATGGAGTAATCACTTCAGATGCAACAAAAAAGATATGGATATTTAATCCAACAAATTCTCTAAAATTAGATTCAGTATATACTATTACAATTACTACAGGAGTTAAAGGTGTCTCTGGTAATTCTTTAGTAGAGAATTTTGTATGGAGTTTTACTACTGCTTCTGGATCTGGTGGCGGTGGTGGCGGTTCTTCATTAGTATTAACAACAATTACCTTAACACCAACATCATCAACTCTTGTTGTTGGCGATTCTCAGCAATTGAGTGCTGCGGGTCTTGATCAAAATGGCAATTCTATTACTACAACAATTACTTATACTTCGAGTAATGATACTGTTGCAAATGTAAGTTCTTCAGGACTTGTTACTTCAAAAGCAGTAGGAAGTACAACAATAACTGCAACAAGTGGAACAATTAGTAATACATCTACAATATCTGTAGGTGCTGCACCATATTTAACAACAATTACATTATCACCAACATCAACAAATCTTACTATCAACGCAACTAAGCAACTAACTGTAAATGCTACAGATCAGTCTAATCATTCTATTACTACAACAGTTACTTATACTTCGAGCAATACATCTGTTGCTACAGTAAATGCTACAACGGGTCTTGTTACTGCAGTAGCAATAGGAAATACAACAATAACCGGTGCAAACGGAACAGTCAATGGTACTTCAATAATATATATTAACTCATTGACAAAAATTAATTTATTACCAACATCAACAAATCTTACTATCAACGCAACTAAGCAGTTGAATGCTACAGATCAGCTTGGTAATTCTATTAATACAATTATTACCTATAACTCAAGTAATACAACTGTTGCTACTGTAAGTTCTTCAGGACTTGTTACTGCATATGCTCTGGGAAATACAACAATAAACGCTTCAAGTGGAGACATTAGCAATACTTCAATGATATATGTTAATTCATTGACAGGCATTAACCTATTACCTACATCGGTAAATCTTAGTGTTGGATCTACTAAGCAGTTGAATGCTACAGATCAGCTTGGTAATCCTATTACTACACTTGTTACTTATACTTCGAGCAATACATCTGTTGCTACAGTAAATGCTACAACGGGTCTTGTTACTGCAGTAGCAATAGGAAATACAACAATAAACGCTTCAAGTGGAGACATTAGCAATACTTCAATAATATATGTATTAGCTACATCGACAGGATGTTCGACAACAGCAGTAGATCTTGGAACAGCAGGCAATTTTGCTATATTAGCAAAATCTGGAGTTTCAACGACAGGAGTCACTTCAATTACTGGCGATATCGGAGTCAGTCCTGCTGCTGCAACTTATATGACCGGATTTGGTTTAATAATGGATCCTTCAAATCAATGGTCAACATCATCTCTTGTAACAGGAAAATTATATGCTGCAACTTATACTGCTCCAACTCCAGCTACAATGACTACAGCGGTAAGTGATATGGAAACAGCCTACAATGATGCTGCAGGGAGAACAAATCCTTGCTTTACTGAACTTGGAGATGGAAATATCGGTGGATTGACAATAACTCCTGGCCTTTACAAATGGGGAACAGGTGTGTTAATCCCAACAGATGTTACTCTCGCAGGAAATGCAACAGATATATGGGTATTCCAAATAGCAGGAACTTTAGATATAAGTTCTGCTAAGAATGTTACACTTAGTGGTGGTGCATTAGCAAAAAATATTTTCTGGCAAGTTGCTGGTAAAACAACACTTGGAACAACATCTGTTTTCAATGGAAATATTCTCAGCGGTCCAGGTGTGGCTGTTGATGAGGCGATTGTACTGAATACTGGCGCAACATTAAATGGAAGAGCTTTGTCACAAAAAGCAGTTACATTAGATGCTAATTCTGTAACAAAACCAACAGGTTAAATTTTTTAGAAAAATGAAAAAACAATTAACAATTTTATTATTCGTAATATTATTTGTAGCTTTAGCTGCAACGTTTGTTAGTGCAGCATCAACTGTAAATTTTGGAACAGCAGGCAATTTTGTTATATTAGCAAAAACAGGAATATCGACTACTGGAACTACTTTAATTGTTGGAGATATCGGAGTTAGTCCTGCTGCTGCAACTTTTATAACCGGATTTGATTTAATAGCAGATTCTTCAAATACATTTTCAACATCTTCATTATTGACTGGAAAAATTTACGCAGCAGATTATACTCCTCCTACTCCTACTAAAATGACTACAGCGGTAAGTGATATGGAAACAGCTTATACTGACGCTGCTGGAAGAGCACCAGATGTTACTGAACTTGGAGCAGGAAATATCGGCGGAAGAACACTCGCGCCTGGAGTCTATAAATGGGGAACTGGCTTGTTAATACCAACAGATGTTACATTATCAGGAAGTTCAACAGATATATGGATATTTCAAATAGCAGGAACACTTGATATTGCATCTGCTACAAGCGTTAAATTGGCTGGCGGTGCACAAGCAAGAAATATATTTTGGATAGTCGCTGACTCAACAACACTAGGAACAACATCTGTTTTCAATGGAAATATTATAGATTTAAAAGAAATTGTACTGAACACTGGCGCAACATTAAATGGAAGAGCATTGTCTCAGACAGCTGTTACATTAGATGCTAATGCTGTTTCATTACCGGCTGCATCTGTTGTGATAATAACTCCTACGCCAACACCAACGCCGCCAGCTCCTCAAACAAATTCTAGTATTAGTTCTACTCAACATGTGAATGCTTCTGTTGATGTTCAGATAGGTACTAACTCTTCAAATAATGATAGTAATGGAATAGGACAAGAGTTAAATTTGCAGATAGCAGAGAAACGAACAGAATACAAATCAGGAAATTTCACAACATCTTTGGGAAAATTCTTAAATGTTAGGGCGATTGTTGGGGGAATGTTAGAATTAAGAGAGGGTAATGTTATTGTTAAAACTAAATTAAATTTAACAAAAGTAGAAAATAATGGATCAAAATTAGAAGTTGAATTGAGCAATGGAAAACATTCAGAAATAAAAATAATGCCTTCAACTGCATCAGCAATAGCAATCGCAAGGCTTGGAATAAAAGTTTGCAATATTTCTAATAATTGCATAATTGAATTAAAAACAGTTGGAAGCGGAAATAATACTAAAGTAGAATATCAATTAAAAGCACAAAAAAATGTAAAGGTTCTTGGATTATTCAGAGCAAAGATGAATGTAGAAGCGAATGTTGATGCAAAAACAGGAGAAATTATCAGTATAAACAAACCTTGGTGGGCAAGGTTTGCTGTCGAGGGGGAACAGTAAGTTAAATTTTTAAAAGATGAACAAAAAAGCTACAGGTGGTTGGTTGATTTTAGCAATATTATTTTTAATAATAGCAATAGTTGCTGGAATATTTGGATTTGGATTTATTTCAGGAGTTTCATATGTAATTGCAAAATGGTTGGCAATAATCTTTGTAATCCTATTTATAATTTCGGTTATAGCTCATACAATCAAAAGAGCGTAACTATTTATTAAATTCTTATTTTTTAATTCTTCTTGTACATTTTTGGTACATATTTCCAAAAGAGCTCATGCTAACCATTAGAGCTTAGCAGAAAAAGCATATCCCTCTAATCTGCACTAAAGGGTCTATGCTCCTGCCGACTCGGCATCGGCATGCTCACGTCTCACTCCTTATCTATGTAAAAGCAGTGATTTATCGATGCTGTTTGAGTTTTTAAATATTGTCGAGATGGAGTGGATAGATGAGAAAAATAAAAATAGGGAGTTGGGGCATTAAAAGTATAAAATGACGAATAAACTATCAAAAATTTTTGGGTTTATCTTTTAGCAACGAACAAGATTCTTAATTTTAGTAAAATTCTTTACAAGAGAAAGAAATAAAAGGTGCTAGAATGTTCAATAAATATGTTGAATAAATATTATCTTTTATTTATAGGATTTATTCTAATTGTTCTTCTATCAAATCTTTCTGTTAGCGCTCAATATTCATCAGACGAATATACTTTAGCACTATGGCATTTTGATAAAATTAATAATAGTCTTAGTACAATAGTTGATAGCGGACCTAATAATTATTACACCAGTGGGTTTACCTTAGTAAAACAGGGGGTGTATAATGAGTCTGCTTTTCTTAATAACGAACATCCTGATTGCGGAGGTTCTTATATCAGCATTTATCCTTCATTTCCTAAGATAAATGACAGCCAGCCTTTTACTATTGAACTATATATTTTAATGTTTGATTTGTGGAATCAACCAATAATATCAGAAATTCAAGACCCCAATAGTGGTCCAGAACCCCTTCTCTCTTTAAATGGGAATAAAATAATAGTTTATATTGCAAAATCTTTTTATTCAAATCAAGAATTGGAAATAAACAAATGGTATCATCTTGCTTTAACTTATCAAAATCCCTACCTTACCCTCTGGATTAATGGTAAACAAGATATTAAAGAAAATGTAGGGGAGATGGGGAATGTTTTTACTGGTGTTGGAACTTTAGCTATTGGACGCTCTAAATTTTCTGGAACTTCTTGCCCTTATTTTAATGGCCTAATTGATGAAGTTAGAATAAGTAATATAAGTAGAACAGATTTTGAGGTAAATTCTTTAGTTTTCTCTACAAACTTAACAAAACAGCAAATTCTTGAAGGATTAGAAGAAGAACGCCAAGTTAGAATAGAAGAAGAACGGAAGATAGCAGAAGAAAAAATAAAAGCAGAGAAATTACAAACAGAAGGAGAAAGAGAAAAACTAGAAAAACTGGAGCAACAAAAAATTTTGGAGGAAGAAAAGAAAAAAGTAGAATCTGCTAAAAGGGTTTTTAATGTTATAATTATTTTAGTTATAATTATTCTTACTATCTTTTATTTAAGAAATCGATATAAAAGAAAGAGACGGATAAAAGAAGAAAAAGAAAAATTAAGACACCAACAAATTGAAGAGCGAAAACGTAAGCTTGAAGAAGAGAGAAAAAGAAAGCAATGGAAAGAAGAGGAAAGAAAACGTAAGGAATTTGAATTGAAACAAAGAACAGCGGGGTTTGAGATTTTTGATGGTAAATGGGTAAAAAAAGAAGAAATACCCAAACTAAAAGAATTGAAAGTTGGTTTAGACAATAATTTCAAAAATATGTCTCCATTTCAATTTGAAGAATTTATAGCCAAGCTTTTTAGAGCCATGGGGTATCAAACAGAAGTTACTAAAAAAACGGGAGATTATGGTATTGATGTTATTGCTAAAAAAGGAAATGATATTCTTGCCATACAATGTAAGAAATATCATGAAGATAATCCTGTTGGAAATAGAGATGTCCAAAGATTGTTGGGTGCTATGCGATTAAAGGGGATTAAGGCGAACCACAGTGTCCTTATAACTACATCTCATTTTACAGTTCAAGCGAAAGAACAAGCAGAAGATAATGCAATAGAGCTTTGGGATAAACATCTCCTTCACGAAATGGTTAGAAAATATTTAATGAAGATTTAAATAAAGTGTTTTATTAAGAGAAGTATGAAAACTAAACAAGTAATAATTCTATTTGTATTGTTCTTTTCTATTCTTAATTTTGTTAGTGCAACAGACGAACCAACCTTGGTTAAAGTAACAGATAGTCTTGGGAATATTCAAACAAACTCTTGGGCAAAAGGAACTGGAGAAAGCTGGAACCCAGAATGTTCAAATTGTATTATTCAGATTGGCGATAAGATAAAATTTACTATGACTGCAAACCAAGAAAATCTAGAGTATAGATGTCATGATAGTGACTGGTCTACATCGAATACTTGTGAATGGATTGTTCAAAAAGAAGATTATGGACCAAGGACGAGTATTTCTTTCTGGATTAGAAACGCTAATGGGCTTGATTATAGGGGTAATGGAAATGGTGATGACTCTACCCGCATGGCTTATAGGGTTGATGTTAATGATTCTCCAATCATTACCGATTCTTCGGAAAAATTATATGTTCCCTACATAACTGTAAATGTTCCATTAGAAGCATTTGCAGGAGATATAATCGCATTAGATGTTGTTCTTACAAATGAAGGAACAGATACTTTTGATAACTCTTTTGTTACAGCAACAATATCTGAATTAGGCGTTCAAAAGAAAGCTTATTTTGGAAATTTATTTAATAATGAGTCAAGAAGGATATATTTGACTATTCCTTCCAATGCTCCAACAGGAGTATATCAGATAGAAATTTCCGTTTCTGATTATGATGTTAACTCTACAATTTTAAAAAATATAGCCATCACTGGGTTAAATATATCAAATAGTACAAGCACAACTATAGACGTAACTGAGAAATCGAGTGGCTTAGAAAATAAGGGGACTAATTTAGAACATGGAAATTTTATTCAAAAAATAGTTATTGGAGTGTTAGTTATTCTCCTCTTAATAGCCATAGGCTATATCATATACCCTAAAAATAGGAAGAAGTAGTCAATTAAAAAACAGATTTAAATAAATGGTTTTAAAAGCTATATATGTAAGTTAATCATGAAAACAAGACATATAGCAATGGGGTTACTGTTAATTCTTTTAATCGCAATGGGAATCTGTGCATATAAACTAAATGAAAACAATCAATTTCAAGACCAGATAGTTAAACAACAATTATGTAGAAATTCAACTTTTCTGGTTTATGTGACTGGATTGAATGAATCTCGGCCGCATGAATTGAGTAATTATACCATACTTAATGGGATATGCAAGGGAGAAACAGAATATGCGGGATATAGAAATCTAGGAGAGGATAATAATGGACCATATGAAATTTTTATAGATGGGCCAGATGTTCAAAGTTTGAATATTACAGAAAATAGACTTGATGTTAATTGGCTTGAAAATGGAAGTTTAGAATTGAATTGGAAAGAAAGGAATTATACTGCAATCCGGGAAAATTAAAAAATTTCGAGAACATGAAAAATTTCTTCTGAATATCTTTGGATGGGAGCAGACTCTTAAAGAAAAATAGGGGGTTTAAATTAAAAAAACAAAACGCTTTTAAAGCTAATTAGCTAAAAGATATTATGGATTTTTTGACATTTAGCGAAATAATTAGTATCTTCCTTTTTCTTGTACCGGGTTACATAATAATATATGTTATCTCGCTTATAACAGATTATATTTATGAAAAAAATCAGTTAGACCGGGTTATACAATATTTAATGTTTAGCTTTATAGCTTACTTATCTACTTTTATTATTTTGGGGTTATTATCCATACCCATTCAATCCTTAAGAGTATGTATTAATCCTTCCAGTCTTAACATGCTCATAATTACTTCACTTGCGATAGTTATCTCTCCATTATTGGGGTTTGTTATGGGGAATTTTTACTTTGGAAGAGGTTATCCTCATAAATACTTTTCAAAGTTCACAAATAAGAAATATGCTCAATCTATTTATGGAGAATGTTTCTTAAAAGAATTCAGGAATGGTGCATGGGTTACTTGTCATATGAAAGACGGAACTATTTTACAAGGGAGATTGTTAGATTATGACAAAGATGAAGATACAAGAGATTATGTAATTTCGTTAATAGACGTTAAGCAGTATCATCCAGAAGCGAGATTATACGGAGATAAAATAGTATTAAATATTAAAGAAACTTTATTTATTGAATTTAAAAAATAATTACTTCTCCTGTTTTTTGGGATTATCTTTTTCTTTGGGACAATCCACGGGGGGTCTTTCAGAAGTTGTAAGTCGAACAGTACCTACCGTTTTATAAGCTAAAGTTTCTGAAAAGTTAGCTTTTTTATCTAATTCTTTTTTTTCTTCTGCCATAATCCAATCAGGTCAAATTAGTATATAAACTTTTTTATAATTTCGGACTTATGGTTAGCTTTCTCTCTTTTCATTAACCTTTTCTTTATCTTCTATAAAGTAGGTCTAGAAACCCCTCTCTTCTCCAATAAGGGATAGATATAGATACATCTATTCAGAGGCACATAAAATCGCCATTTTCTAAAATTTTGTCGAGCATGAATGGCTCAAAACACCCACTCGAAAGCGGGTAGCGAGAAACCGGCTTATTTGAGCATTTTTTGCAGTTTTTCCAGCACCCCATTTCTTTGGGTGGAAGACCCCAATTTACTGTACTTTGGCAGAAGAGTTTTATTAGAAACTATGAAGAACCATCTATTTGGATATTTCATATTCAAGAAATCAACTTTCTCTTGAGTCTGCTTCTTCTTTCCAAGAAGAGTTCCTGTTTCAATCTCTAAAGCATACATTTTTGACTTATATTTGAAAGTTATATCTGCATCAACAGATTCATGTTCTCTAATTTTATCTACTCCGCCAGTTCTTTTCAAAAGTTCTACAACATTCCAAACTAGAAAAGTATGAGTCTTTGAATGATTAGAACTAGGATCTATCAAGAAAGTCATAAGTTTCTTTTCAATAATGCAATACTCATTAATTTTTGAATATCCATTCTCAAGTAAAGCTACTATTTCTTTTTCATTTAAGCTGTCTTTTTTGAAAACCGGATGTTCATAAATATTTAACCTTTCTAAAATCCTTTTTTTCTTATCTTCTTCTGCCATCTGTTTTAAATAAATTCTTTTATCTAATTCTTCAAGTCTTCTTTTCATTTCATGCTCTTCACTCTCTAATTCAGAAATCCTTATCTTATGTTCCTCTTTCTCAATAGCTTTTCTTGTTTGAGTTAATAATTCATCTAGCTCAGAGGTAAAGCAATCAAGTTCTTCATATTCTATTGAGAGATCATATAATTCTCTAGTTTCTGAAGCAAGATCCTTTAGCTCCGCATATTTTAATTCTTCTAATTTAACCCCCATCACTTTTTTTATCCTAAAGCCGATACTATCAACCCTATTCTCACGACTTTCTTGCTCTTCTAAATATTGTTTAATCTTAACCACAATTCTAGTATAAAGAAAAATTACGAATAAAGCTAATAGAATCCACAAACATAAAACTAAAAAAGAAATTACTCGGGGAGTAAAAAGAGAGATAAACTCGTTAGCTAACCTCTTGCAAAACTCTCCTATTGGGGCGATTATGTAGATATAGCCCGCTATTGATAATCCGGTCCAAAGAATTATCGGACCCCAAATATCATTGTTCATTATATCTTCCTTTTGAGATTGCTTATAAATATCGAACCTTGGAGCAAATACATCTAAAGATGCATAAAAAGATGTCTTTTTTGTACTCGAATTTTAATAAAAATCTTAAAATTTTTCTTAAAAAAATCTTAAAATAAATGTTAACAAAAATGTTAACATTTTACTCACTCGGCGATTTATAACCGAATTATCGTTATAACTAATATGGATAAAAATTGTACAATTTTTTGTACAAAAAAAGTACCTCGGGGCATTATAAGTAAAAAATGTCTAGCTAAAATCATAATATGGAAGACCAAATAAATCAACTAAAAATCAAGCAAGATCTCCTAAAAGGAATAGACCTTCCAAAATGGATAGAACTTCTTAAAGAAGCTTATGAAGAATATCTTAAAAAACAAAAATTAAAGAGGATTCAAAATGGAATCTCAGCAAATTAGTGGATTATACTCTATCTTTATGAGAAGATTAAATGAAATTAGATGTCAAACTCCTGTAATTCCATTCCCCTATGTTTTCGAAAAGCTATGCCGAAATTTTAGTATGAATAAACAAGAATGTTTTCAAATTCTAAGAATACTCAAGAAAAATAAAGTTATTGATGTTATTTGCGGTCATGGAGTAAGAATTCTAGTTTATAAGAAAATTACAATAAAAGAAGTTATTTTTTAATCTCGTTTCTGATTTTACTTTTAAGTTTCTCCATTAAGATTTCTAAAAATTCTGGATTATCTGTTAAGTTTCCGATTTTCTTATTAAAATCGCTTACTTCTATCTCTTGTTTTAATATTTGACTTATTTCTTTTTCATCTAGAGCCATTCCACAAATTTTGCAGAATCTATTTGTAAATTCATTCTCAGTCTTGCATCTAGTGCATATTTTTGGGGTAATTAAACTCCTTTCGGGTTTGTCTTCTTCTATTTTCTTTCCATAAACTTTCAATATTGCTGAATCTGTATCTCTTCCTGAAAGATGAACATAAACTGCAGCCATTTTACTTCCTTGAGTCCAGCCAAATACTTCTTTTAGTTGAGATTCTGTTAAATGATTAGCTAAATAACTGGCTCTTGCGTGTCTAAAACTATGGGGATTAATTCTTTTTAATATTCCTGCTCTTTTTGCATTTCTTTTCAAAAGCAGTCTTATTTGAGTATAGCTTACCATTTTTCCCTGACCATCGCTCTTCGTCCATAAGTAAGAATCGGGATTATTTTTACCTGGATGTAAATTAAGCCATTCTTTTAAGTAAGATTCAGAAGAAACTAACCTTACTCTTCTTGAGCCAGTTTTACCAAAAACTGTAATTTTAGCCCCAAGGTTATCGAATGCTACATTTTTTATTTTAAGGGTTAGTATTTCCCCAACTCTACAGCCAGACTCGTACAAAACCGCCACAAACGCTTTTTGTCTAGGGGTTTTAGCATGATCTATCATCTTGATTATATCTTCTTCAGTTAACAATTCTTCAGGGAGCCGATGGTTCTCTTGTCTGCTTGTTGTAGTTATCCATTTTACTTCATCAGGATAAATTCCTTTATCTTCTATATTTCTGAGCCATTTGTAGAATTTTTTAAGAACAATCCTAAATCCTCGTTTAGTATTATAGGCGTAAGTTGTTTGTTCTGTAATTGCTATTAAATTTAGTATATCTTGCCTCTTGCAATCTTCAAAATCTTTATTTAGGTATCTTGCAAGTTTTTTCAAATCAAAAACATATCTTTGATTCTTTGAACGACCAATTCCTGAACTAAAACAAAAGTTGTTAAAATCTAGTATTGCCTTTTTATTTTTCTCAGAAATATCTGTCGCTTCTTGAAGTCTTTTTAACTCATTTTCCAGCCTTCTTCTGTAGTTGTGTATATCGTCCATAGTTTCCATGTTCTTTGTTGGCTTTTAAACATGGATGCTGAGAAGTAGGAGACCCGTGCTTTATTTCTAATGCTCCTGCCGGGATTCGAACCCGGGTTACAGCCTTGAAAGGGCCGTGTCCTTGGCCACTGGACGACAGGAGCTGAGTGAGTTTGCGAGTCTATTTGTGCTCATTTCGAGCAGACTCACGAACTTAGCATTTAAGTAACATCTACACTTTATAAAAATGCTGACGCGACTCAGAGCATATTGTTTAAAGATAGAAATGATTTATAAAGATAACTAATATAAAATTCAAGAGAAAAATTAATCGAAAAAATAAAAAATAAAAGAAATAAAAAATTATAAGTTTATTTTCCTTGCATAAACTCCAATAACTGGAACTTCTTTTTCTTCTCCACTGAGAGCATATATCCAGCTGATTATCCATAATACTGCAACGATTATGTTTATTGCTATTGCTATTATCCATCCTATGATAAATATTGGTGATAATAGTGCACTAATTATAGAGCCGATTATTGCAACGATGAATACTATTAAGCTTTGCTTTGCATAAAACATTACGTATTTATCTTCTTTTTTTGCAACAAGCGCTATTATGAAACCAACTATGCTAAGAAATGTTGCTAAGAAAGCGAATAGCTTCCTATCATCCTCTTTTTTATTAACTATCTTTTTTTGTTTTGCCATTTTACCTCCTTTCAGATTTTAAATTACTCGCAAGCCCATTTCTATAATATTTTTTATATTACTTAAATGAACTTGCTCGATGAGCCCTCGAGGTCCAGAAAATAAAATTTTCTGGCTCGTTCAATTCTCCTCAATCGAATTGAAGAATTTGAACCTCTTCTCAGTTCAAATCCTAGACTATATGAGCCCTCGAGGATTTGAACCTCGGACCCCCGCCTCACTTAGTTCCCAATTTAATGGGAGTGTTATATATCTCTAACGAGATACATTCTTATAAGAGCGGTGCTCTAACCAGCTGAGCTAAGGGCTCGCATTATACTTTAGGCTTAACAAGATATTTAAAGGTTTTTCTGCTGAAATTTTTATGATAATTGGTATAACTGGCACTCATGGGGCTGGAAAAGGAACTATTGTTGACATTCTAAAGAAAAAAGGTTTTTGGCATTATTCTGTTAGAGATTTTATTGTTGAAGAGATAAAACGAAGAAAACTCTCTATAAATCGTGATAATATGGTTGTTGTTGGTAATGACTTAAGGAAGAAAAATTCACCAAGCTATATTGCTGAAGAACTCTATCATGCGGCTGTAAATAATGGGGGAAACGCAGTAATAGAAAGTTTACGAACTCCTGGAGAAGTAGATGCATTAAGAAAAAAGAAAGATTTTTATCTTCTTGCAGTAGATGCCCCTGCTAAGATAAGATATAAAAGAATTATAAAAAGGCAATCTTCAACAGATAATGTCAGCTACGAAAAGTTTTTGGGTGATGAAAAAAGAGAGATGTCTTCAAGTGATCCAAATAAACAGAATATCTCTGCTTGTATGAAAGTTGCTGATTTTACTATTGTTAATGACGGCTCGTTGGAAGATTTAAATAATCAAGTTGAGGAGATATATAATAAAATGGTAGAAATAAAATGTTAGTAGGATTAATTGGTAAGGCAAATGTAGGAAAAAGTACATTCTTTAAGTCTTCGACTCTATCAAATGTACTTATAGCAAATTATCCCTTTGCAACAATAAAGCCTAACCATGGAATAGGTTATGTAAAAGTTGATTGTATAGATAAAGAATTTAATACCCAATGCATGCCACGAACAGGTTTTTGCATAAACCATATAAGATTCGTTCCTGTTGAGCTTATGGACGTCGCAGGGCTTGTTCCTGGTGCAAGTGAAGGAAAAGGGCTTGGAAATCAGTTTCTTGATGATTTGAGGCAAGCAGACGTGTTTATTCAAATCGTTGATGCAAGCGGAGGAACAACAATAGAAGGCAAGCCTGTTAAAACAGGAACGCATGACCCCTGTGAAGACATTGAATTTTTAGAGAAAGAGCTTGATTTATGGTATTTAGGAATATTAAAAAAAGTTTGGAAAACTTTTTCAAAGGCAATAACAAATTCAAGTGAAACTGGAAATTTCGCAAAAGCAGTTGCAAAGCAGTTTTCTGGATTAAAGATTGATGAAAATATTGTTAAAAGAGCATTAAGCAAATCAAAATTGAATACTGAAAAAGCAGCAGCATGGACAGAAGAAGAGCTCTTGAAATTTTGTCATGAGATAAGGCATATTGGGAAGCCAATGATAATTGCTGCAAATAAATGCGATTTCACTGAGGCAAAAGAAAATATTGAAAAGATGAAACTGAGATATCCTGAAATAAAAATAATTCCTTGTTCTGCTGATTCTGAACTGGCATTAAGAGAAGCTTCAAAAGCAGGACTTATTGATTATGTTCCTGGAGAAAATAAGTTTGAGATTAAAAAAGAGCTTAATGAAAAGCAGAAGAACGCACTTGAGACAATCCGGAAGAATGTTCTTGATATTTATGGCTCTACTGGAGTGCAGAATATTCTTAATGATGCTGTCTTTGATATTTTAAAATACCTTGCGATATTTCCTGCAGGAGCACATAAACTAGCTGATTCAAAGGGGAATATTCTTCCTGATTGTTTTCTTCTGCCGCCAAATAGCACTGCTCTTGATTTTGCTTTTTCTCTTCATACAGATATAGGGAATAATTTTGTTAAGGCAATAGATGCAAGAACAGGAAAAGCTGTTGGCAAGGATTATAAGCTGAAAAATAGAGACGCATTAGAAATTGCAGTGAAATAAAATTTTTAATAAAACATGAAAATTCAAGTTCGCGTAAAAACAAACTGCTCTGAACAGAAAATCGAAAATTTTGGAGAAAGACACTATCTTGTTTATCTTAAATCTTCCCCAGAGGATAACAAAGCAAATATAGAACTTCTTAATCTAATGTCCAAAGTTCTTGGTGTTCCTGCACTTAAGATAAAAATAGTTTCAGGGCTTACAAGCAGGGACAAGACGCTTGAGATTGTTTATTAAAAATTGAGGAAAAGAAAGGATAGAATGTTAAAAATAAGGGCACATCATTTGTTATGCATACCTAGATATTATGGCGGATGTTATGACAAAAAATTTGCAAAAAATATGAAAAAAATCTGTTTATTTATAAGAAAACATCCAGATACTAGAATTAAAGTGGTTTCTGGAAAGCCAGATGTTCTTTGTGTTAAATGCCCATATATGAAAGGGAGTGTCTGTGTGCAAACTCCTAAAATGCAGAAGTGGGTTCTTAGTCATGATAAAAAAGTGCTAAACTATCTAAAGTTGAAAAACAATTCAGTTTATATTGCAAAAAATATTTTTAATTTATCAATGGATAATGCTGATTCAGTTGCAAGAATTTGCAAAACATGTATTTTTCGAGAAGATTGTACAAATGTTGGGATAAATAATTCTTTTAGAAAAGATATTAACAAAAATGGGCATAAAATATGAATTAGCTGAAGATATTATGGCACGAGTTTATGAAATAGTGAAAACTCTTGGAGAAAATGCAGAGCATGTTAGGCTTTCGGGAGTTTATGCTATCCGAAGTAGAGGTAGTGGTTCTAGGGGAACAATTGCACGCTGTCATGCACTCTCAAAAATCTGGCAGCTTGCATTGGGAATAAAGGCAGTCTATCTTATCGAGGTTATAAGCGAGAGATTTGACAAGATGTCCAGAGAAGAACAGGATAAAGTTATTATTCATGAGATAATGCATATTCCCCAGTCGTTTGGAGGGGGTTTTGTTCATCATAATATGGTGCACAGGAAAAGTGTTGATGAAATGTATAAAAGATATTTAAAACTAAAAACCGGAGTTAATGATGCAAAAGAAAAAAGATGGTTTCAGATTTAAATTTCAAGGAAAATCTTTTGTTATAAAAGATTATGATATTTGTAAGACTACTTTTTCAAAAACTGTTGGGTTAATGTTTAAGAAAAACCCTAAAAACTTGCTTTTTGTTTTTGAAAAACCAGTAAAAATGTCAATTCATTCGTTTTTTTGCAGGAAAAAGTTTGTTGCGATATGGCTGTTAAGAGACAAGGTTATCGATGGTAAAATCGTTTTGCCATGGAGACTTAATATTGTTCCAAGAGAAAAATTTAATAAACTTTTGGAATTACCCTTCAATGACAGCACAAAAATATCCAAATTTTCGTCGGTATTAGAAAGATTTAAATAGGATTATATCTTATAATATCTTATATGAAAAGAGAAAAGTTCATAAGATCAATAAGAAAAAGTGGAACTAGTTTTGCTATAAATATCCCCCCCGAAATAATAAAGATTTTGAAATTAAAAGAGAAGGATATAGTTAGGATAGAACTCGAAAAGGTCGAACAAAAATGAAAAGATGGTCGGAAAAAGAAGATAGCTATCTAATAAATTATTATCATAAAACTTTTATTGATGATATATGCAAAAGATTGAATCGTTCTAGGATGGCAATATATCTGAGACGACAAAGACTTCTTAAAAAAGGCAAAAACATAAGAGATAAAAAAGATTTTTTCTCCAAATACTGGAAAAATCAATACAAAAATAACAATTCTTTAATTATTAATCATAAGTTAGCAATTCAAAAAATATTTCGAAATGAGAATATCCAAAATTTTCGTAAGGCAAGAATAAAAGAAAAATTTAATGATGTTAGCTTTCGCGAAAAATTTATTAAAGATTTTATTAATAGGAGAAATTCAGTAATTTTTAAAATTAAACAAAGTAGAATCGCTTCCGTTATGATGCGTGAAAGGCATAAAAATCAAATCAAACATAAAGAAATGCTCAAAAATTTAAGAAAAAATCCATCCAATCAACAATTTTTTGTAGTAAATTTATTAAGAAAAATTTATGGAGAAGAAAATGTTGGATGTAACGATTGGGATATTCTCGATGGACTGATGGAAGTAGATATTCCCATTTATCCTCTTCGGGTAGCTATTGAATGGGATGGAGAATACTGGCATTCGAAGATAATGGGTGTGAAAGAAAAAGATTCAAGAAAAAATGGAGAATTAATTAAAAAAGGATGGAGAGTTGTTAGAATTTTGGCTCGGTCAAGTCCGCCACTGTCTCATATCGAGATTGAAAAAAATTTAGAAAAAATACTCTCTGCGATACGTTCTGATGAAAATCTATCTTTCATCGAGGTAAAATAGTAATTATTCTTCAGTTAAACTAATTTCTCCGATAGATTTATATAGGGGATTAGTATTTATAGTTATAAATCACGATGGTGATTTAATAAAATCATTAAAAGGAGGTAAAACAAAATGGGAACAGTTCTTGTAAAAAACGTAGTAAAACGTAAGCCTGGATATTTATATTATGTTGACGGAAAAGGAAACGTATGTGAGGCTAAAATGGCAAGAGGCGGAAAGAAAAAGAAAAAAAGATAAATTTTCTTTTTAATTTTCGTCAGTATTATTTTTTCTTTTTATCTTTTATTTGTTTTTCTCGATTATTTTTTTATAACATTCTTTGCAAATATGATGCTTCTTCACATTGTTCTTTTCATCAGGCGGGCTTAATAAGATAGCCCCAAATTCATTTAATTCTTGTTTACAGAAATCACAAATAGGTTTTATTGTCATATTTTGTTGAAGGATATTAAATATTTAAATATAGTGTTGGTTTACGTATAACATGATACTCGGTATAGAATCAACAGCGCACACCTTTGGCGTGGCTGTCTGCAAAAATGGAAAAGTTTTCTCAAACATTAGAAATATGTATACGACTGAGAAAGGGGGCATAATTCCTGTTGATAGCGCAAAACATCATCGAGAAGTATGCGAGAAAGTTTATTTTGAGGCATTAGAAAAAGCAGGAATTGATGAGAAACAAATTAAAGCTATTGCACTATCTATCGGACCTGGACTTGCTCCTTGTCTTCTTGCAGGCTTGCATTTTACTAAAAAACTTTCTTCAAAACTTAATATTCCTGTTATTCCTGTAAATCATTGCATAGCGCATCTTGAAATTGGCGCGATTACTG
>Ga0247841_10005889_pt1 | contig 19442 bp, 35 predicted proteins | sample LaCruzMarch2015__2_FD_192410 | JGI IMG/M metagenome (GOLD analysis project Ga0247841, IMG submission 192410) | Freshwater microbial communities from meromictic Lake La Cruz, Castile-La Mancha, Spain - LaCruzMarch2015_18m | ecosystem: Environmental > Aquatic > Freshwater > Lake | place: Spain... | reverse complement strand
GAGGAAGATATGGCATACGGATTGAGAGTTAAGAACGCCGCCGGAGAAATACAGATAGATAGCCAATACCGGAACATGAAATACGATGAAGGCGCGTCCGGGATAACTATAACTAATAACGGTTCGGCCCCGGCAGTAACTAATATCGATATTACGGATGATGCAAAGGTTCCGTTAATCCTCTTTAGGCCGGGAACATCAAAATTTGTCTGTATATTGGATTATGTTCAGTCTGGCGGGACGTACAATTCTTTTAATATGCAGACAGAATATAATACGTCTGACGTTATCGATTGGAAGTGCTACAGGCAAACATCCACAAACTCAAGTGGATATGGCTTGCGCGTAAAAGACGCCAGCGGGAACATAGTGTTCCATTCCGCGGATAGTTATTTTAAGATAAAGTCGGTCAATAGCGTAAATCTTGGTACTCCCTCTCTGAATTCTTATCCCTATAGTGATGTAACGCATGGTAGCGATAGCAACCCGTATTATATATTAAATGATTGCGGGGTATATGTTACAGCTGCTGTTGAACATTGGGTAGGTTTTTCGGTTTGGACGTTTGCTTTATGTAGAATTGGGATTAAAAAATTAAGCTCTACTTCTGTAAGGGTAGGATGGTTTCCCTTTGCGGTAATAACAATACCTGGATCACCTTCTGGAGTAAATGTAGGGTATAATCCTACGGTAAAATTAATTGTATGCGAGATATGATGAAAAAATTGTTATTTTCATTATTAATTGTTTTTATAGCGGGATGTGCTTCCACTGACCATAGATCATTCAGCGGTTTCGATGGCCCGTATATTAAAAAAGATAACCTTATCTTTTATCAACCCAAGGGCGCAGAATTTTACGATTTAAAAAATCAAATCACCAAACAGGAATATAGACGGCTTACATCTTACTTACAGGATTGTTACGAAAAGACAGGAGACAACTAATATGGATACAGTGGGCGCATTGGCGCAAAACGGCATTATAGATAACGTAAAAGATCTCGGGTTTGGGGTAGGGTTTATGGTCCTTTGTTTCGTGATTGTGTTTTATATCCTTAAGCAGCAGAAAGAAATCTTGCTGCAGGCCAAGGAAGAGAGAAAGGTGTTTCTGGATACTATTGGGCAATTTACCAAGGCCATCGAGGAACACACATCACAGGCGCGAGAATTTCACTCTACGATGGCCAAGGCTAATGAATATCAAAGAGAAGAGCATAAAGATATGGCGGAATCACAGAACTCTATTTGTTCGACGCTTGCATTAGTAGCCGCCAAATTATCGAATTGATATGGAATATCATAAATTTTGCCCGGAATGCAAAAGCAGGATATTAACTATAGAGCAGGTGCGGGAAAACAAGCCCTGCGAGCCGTGCCAAAGGGATAGGATGGGGCATCCTGGGGACATCTCTTTACCGCAGGTCCCGCAAGTAGAGGTTAAAATAAATGAGTGCTAATAACGGAAAGATAAAGCGAGAGGATTTTATTAAGGACTTCACGGATATTATGACCAGGATTCTGTCAAGAGAGCTACCAGAGAAAGCCACGAACGCGGAATTTGTGCATAAGGCGTATGGTAGTGTCTACATCCGGCTAAGGCACATAAATGAGGGGTGCCAGGCGATATCGCAGCCTAAAGATGGCGATTAATTTATATAAAATAGTTAAACAAAGGAGGGCGACATGTTTGGATTATTAAAGATTGTTTTGAGCGCTAATTTCTGGATCGGCGCGGTAGTTTCTGCATTGGCGTTGGGAGGGTATCTTTATTATACCGGATCAACCCTTAATTGGAAGCCGAAAAAGAAATAGGTTAGTATTCCCGATCGGTGCAACGCCAAAGGGTGAGGCTGTTAAGGCAACCGTGAAGCAGCCCAACATAGAACAGGAGAAAGTTATGGCTGAAGCAGAGAAATTCGATATTAAAAAATTCTTCTCAGGGTTTGTCAGTCCGGTGACTAACGCCAAGAATGTGCAGTTTTTGGTATGGCTAATATTGATCATCCTGGCCGGATTCACGATCTGGAGGGCCTTCTTTATGCCCTCACAAGCCCAAAAGCAAACTACAGGGATCCTAGCGCTCCCGGGGAGTCATATAACCTATGCCCCGCAGCAATCACAAAAGCAGGAAGTAAAGAAGCGCCCCTGGTGGATACCTATTCCTTTTGTGGAGGGATACGGCTTTGCTGAGAGTGACGGCCGAACCGGCATAGGTGGCCGCGCTGGCGGAAGATTAGAATTTTAGGATGAATAACCTGAATCTATTGATCTGGCCAGTTACTATTTTAAGCATTACCGGCACGGTCCTTAATATAAGACAGAAGAAAAGCTGCTTCTATATATGGATCGCAACCAATGCTTTTTTGTGTATGTACAACTACCATATCAAGGTATATGCGCAGAGCGTTCTATTCTTCGTATACTTTTCCCTGGCAATTTGGGGCGCCTGCCGGTGGCAAAATAAAGGTACGCCCAAATCACGCAAAACCTGAAGTCCTTCCAGAATAACCCCCACATACTTACAAAAAAAGAAAGCGCTTTCCTTGACAAATAGGTTTACTTATGTTATACTTGAGTAAACATAACAAAGGGGGGAGACAATGCCATCGCCAAAGGGAGTAAAGAAACCACGCATTAGTGAATACGGTAAGCCTCACGCAGTCCGTTTTAGAAAAAATATTGATAGAGATTTGGCAATGGTTTGCTTAGAGAAAGACTTGCGGCCATCCAGGTTAATTCAGGCTGCGGTAGAATGTTTTCTAAAGCATAATGATTGCATTGCTCGCCAAAAAATACTGAAAGATATGTTGTAAGAGGGAGGTGATTTACGTGGAATTTCAGCAAGATTGGGTAGGCTTAGACCTCGAAACCAAGGGGCAAAAGTGGGAAATGCTTACAGCGCGCGCAACACCGGAAGAAAAAAGAGATGTGTTTCTTATGTGCAAATCAGTAATAAAATTGCCCTATTCCGTGATCACCCGGTTGATCTGGCGCAAGATATTGCACAACTACCGGACAATGCCACAAATAAGGCATAATGAGGTTGAAGAAGTAGAAAAGGCGGTTGATGAGGTATTGGAATATATACCGATTATCCGCAGGCAAAGACAGTATGCACCTAGGCAGTTTTAAGAAAATGCTTGACAAGACAGCTATTTTCTGTATAATAAACACAGTTCTTAGAAAACAACGAAATCCGCAACAAAATGCCGACGACAATCGGCTCTTTTCAAATTACCTCAACTTCCCATAATATATCTCCTGAGGTCGTTTGAAAAGTTAGAATAATGTAATATTTTTTATTTCAAAAACCGATTGTCATAGTGCAAAAGCACTACGGCAGTCGGTTTTTTTGTTTTCTATTGTTATACAAACGAGTATTAAATGCATAATAAAAAAACGTATAACGAAAAGAAAGACAATTAAAAATGGCAAAAGACCTGCGAGCGGCGAATAGATCAGAAACAATATCCCCGGATAATGGCTACCAAACTAAAAAGAATGGTAGCTATTTTTATGCCCTTAAAAGCATAACGCTCTCGCAGGCTCCGGGGATTTTTTGTTAAGTAAAATTTCGAGGAGGTAAAAAATGAGTAAAGTTCATCCAGAAAACAGAAAGTTCTCTTTAGATGATATTAGCAACGCGGAATTAAAATTACTGGATCAATATGTGCGCGCGATAGCGCAGCAGGAAATATACAAGGAGCGAAACAGGAGGAATCGCTCTCTTCATAAAACTATGCTTCCCTTTATGCGAAATTGGAACGTTCAACTAAAAGGCAAAACAAAATTGACGAAACTTGAGAAAATAAAAAAGAGACTGATTGATCTAAACCTTTGATTTCTCTATGGACTCTAATCTTTTATTCAGTTCATCAATATGCATCCAAAGCGCACGAATAAGTTCTTCGGTATATTCATTTTTGCCGTCGTTATATGACTTTACAGCTTTTCTTCTTTGCTTGATAGCTTCTTCTGAAAACATAACGGTCTCCTTTCCGGGGTTAAAAGTTGTTACTGTCGAGGTTTCAACTCGTGCTAATTATAGCACAAACCTCGGAGGGGGGCGTAAAAACTTAGGAGAAATAAATGAATACGCCATATCGTTTTGAATCTTACAACTGCGCAACCAAAGTGAACGCGACAATCGAGGCATTAAAAGGCTGGAGATCATACCGTAAATTCTACGCTAAAAAAGGAGGATACATGGAATCATTGCACCCCTATTACCAGGCACGACTTGAAGAGGCGCCCTTTACGGCAGCAATCGTATTTGGCTGCATTGTCCTGGCCGCTGTTATCGTACTTATCGCCGCCATATTAAAATAATGCAGACCGGCGGATTTATCCCTTCCAATTCAACGATATACCAGTATCTTTGCCAGTTCCATCGCGGCAAGGTATACGCCATCAAAGCGCAGGTATTAGCTGACCGGTTCAATATCGGCCTGCGCGATGTCAATGAAGAGATACGACTCTTGCGCAAAGCGGGAGTGCTCATCGGATCGCTTAAAGAAAAACCATTTGGATACTATCTTCCGTTAAATGAAGCGGAGGCCCGGGAGTTCCTGTCTTCATTTAAAAAGGAACTATTTGACATGCTCGAGACGTACAACACTCAAAAGCGGGCAAAAAAGGTATTCATAGATTCTTTCCATTCGGGAGATTTGTTTCAATGCAAGCCGGAGCATTCCGGGCAATTGACGTTTGTCTGATTTTTAAAGGAGATATTATTATGCCAATCAGGAATTGCATTACCCGCCCGGTTTCATGGAAAACGCATCGGAATAAGGCACTTTCCGAAGCGGTCCTGGAGCTGGGCAATTCTTACGGAGATGTCCGTAAGGGTTTTATTGTCTGGCCGATGTGGATCGGATTTTTAACCCACCGCGATAATTGCGGCTTTTTTAACGGTTCCCCGGGGTCATTACGCGAGGATTTTTACCCGCATCACCCGGAAGTAACGACAGAAGAGGTGCGTAAAGTCCGGGATGTACTGAAAGACAGAGGGTTGATTATAGTTTACCAGGTGGAAGGACTCGATTATGTACTGGTTCCCAAGGTAAGCAAGTACTCAAGAATTGTCGGAAACATCTCGGATAAAAGCGATTTCCCCCCGCCACCCGAGGAGGTAATAAGGGAATGGGAGAAGCGTTTTAACGAAGTATATACACCGTTAATACGCCGTACGAATGATGAAGATACACCGGATGAACGCCGTATAAACGACGTATCGCCTGAAAGTAAAAGTAAAAGGGAAAGTAAAAGTAAAAATAAAAGCAAAATAGAAAGCAAAAATTATACCACGACCGTTGAAAAGTTTTTTAACTCCGTAGATCAAACTTGGTTTAAAACCCTGCAAGCGGCATACCCAAAAGTTAACCTTACCATGGAATTCGGGAAAATGAAGGCATGGCTCGTTTCTAACCCAGATAAAGAAAAAAAGAATATCAAGCGGTTTGCGGTTAATTGGTTAAGCCGAAACAAGCCGGAAGGATCCCTAATCCCGGCCGGTGAGGGCAAAGTTATTATCACTGACAGCATGCTCGAAAATCGCCTCGGGAGGATCGCCACTAAAGATATGATCAAGAAACTTATGAAGGAAATTCCGCAAACACTCTGGTGGAAAATAGACCAATTCTTAAAGCGCCGGTACCCGGGCAGCAACGGCAGCACCTTTGCGGAGGCAGAGCGCGAGCTTGTCGCGGAGGCCAGGGAAGGCAAAGATCGGCTGACCGTCTTAACCGGAGGCATAGGGAAAGCGGTATGAGACGCCTACTAATTTTAATTTCAGCCATATTTTTATTAACCCTTAAGGTTAATACTTTTGCCGGGGTGCCCATAGCATTAACCGGTCGGGCATCCTGGTATTCAGCGCACGACAAGACCGATCCTTTCCCGCACACATATAACGCCGATGGCAGTAAATTCAACGAAAACTCGTACACGTGCGCTTTGCGGTCAAGGGATTTCGGAAGGCGGTACAAAGTGACCAATCTACGCAATGGCCGGTCAATCGTAGTTAAGCATTGCGATTACGGCCCGGCGCACAGGTATAAAGGCCGGAAGCTTAACCGCGTAATCGACTTGTCGAAAGCCGCCTTTATGGCAATAGCCGATTTGAATGAAGGCGTGATACATGTGAAAGTAGAGGAGGTATGATGTTTTGGATCATTGTTTTGGCAATCGTTTGTGTACTGATTGTACTGTATGCGCTATGCAGGGCAGCAAAAAATAGGGAAGAATTAGAGGACAGATTAACGCAGAAAAACAGGAGGAGCCATGGAGCTTAACGCAAAGCTGGTTGAGTTAAAAGACATCAGGCCGTCGCAGCACAACGCGCGGAAGACATTCGATGAGGTAAAGCTTAAGGAACTTGCGGCATCAATAAAAGAAAAAGGCGTAATCGAACCTATCATCATCCGCCCGGCAAACGGCAAGTACGAGGTTGTCTGCGGAGAACGCCGCTTCCGCGCATCGCAGATGGCCGGAGTTACCACCATCCCGGCAGTGATCAAAGAGCTGGACGAGAAGCAGGCGATTGAATACCAGATCATCGAGAACCTGCACCGCGAAGACGTGCACCCGCTTGAGGAGGCCGAGGCGTATGAGCTTCTTATTAATAAGCACGGATACAAAACCGTGGAGGACCTGGCCGTCAAGGTAGGCAAGAGCAAGGGTTATGTCTACGGCCGGCTCAAACTTTGCGAGCTCATCCCGGACAATCGTAAGCTTTTCTATGAGGGGAAATTGAGCCCTTCGGTCGCCCTTTTAATCGCCAGGATCCCCCCGCACCTGCAGAAAGAAGCTGGCAAGAAGGCATCATCGGGAGGCAGCGACAATGAGCCTATGAGTTACCGCCGCGCGCAGGAATTTATCAGCAATGAGTTTATGCTGGTACTTAAAGCAGCGCCCTTTGACACGGATGACGCCATGCTGGTTGAGTCTACAGGGTCCTGCACCATGTGCTCAAAGCGTACCGGCAACCAGAAAGAGCTTTTCCCGGATATCGCCAGTGCAGACGTCTGCACTGACCCGGTATGTTTCAAATCAAAGAAGGAAGCCGGAGTCAAGCGCGCCCTGGCCAAGGCAAAGGAATCCGGAAAGATCATCCTTTCGGAGCGCGAAGCGAAAAAGGTATTCTTCAGTGAAGATTCAATGCACTTAGGCGAGGGATACATCAACCTGGAAACCACATGTGAAGAGGACAAGCAGGGCAGGAAATACAAGCAGCTGGTAAGATCCGTCAAGGACGCCAAGATTGTTGTCGGCGTTAACCCTTTCAGTGGTGAGCTGGTAGCGCTGTTGCATCGCAGCGAGGCATCGCGGATCCGCAAGCTATTAAATATCGTTCAGCCCAAGAAAGCGGAGAAACCCGCGAAGGCATCAAAGGCGCAATCCGAAAAGGAAACGCAGCGCGAACAGGAGACCGAACGCATCCGGCAGGAAGTTTCAGGAAAGGTGATCGAAGAGATTATCCAGAGTGCGCGCAGGGACACCAAGCAGTCATTCCTCAGGATCATGGCGGAATGTATGTGCCAATCGTTCCTGACGCCAGTCCTGGCGGTCAAGTTCTTAAAGCGTCATGAGCAGGGCCTGGAGGTAAATAAAAACGACGCGATCAGCAAGGTGGAAGAGCATCTGGATATTATCAGTGATTCAGAACTACCTATCTTCTGCCTTGAGCTGATGATGTGCGAGGAGAGCGAGTTTGATGAGGAAAGCAGAATAGTAAAGGCGCTTGCCAAACACTACAATATCGACCCCGCTCGCATAAAGAAAACTGCGGAGAAAGATTCAGAAAAGAAGGATGTTTCCACCGCGGCGCCAGCTACACAAAAAAAAGAACCTGAAGAGGCACATGTCAAGATGCGCAGTGGCAATGAATTTGAATACAACGGCCGCGGAGGCAAGAAAGTGGTAGTCAAATCAAAAGAAAAACTCAGCCTTGACGACCAGAAGAAGACCGGAGCCGCACTAAAACAAGTTACGGACCTTATGGCGGAGGAGAAATAGATGTACGTGCATAATTTCTTCCCAGTCTACAAAGGAGAGATCGCCATCAACGATGGTGTCCGCGGATGCACCACAAAAGCCAAAACCATCATCGCCAAAGAAGACAACGGAGAAACCAGGACAATCAAAACCGGCTTCTGGCGCGGCAAAACCTGCATACGGGAGTGGAAAGACACACTCAAAGGCAAAGTCACATACTGGATGCGCTTCGGCGCTTTTGAACGCTGGGACAATAAAGAGCATGGCCGCGGCATTGTCCGGTATCACCCCGATACAATGCAGCGGGCCCACGGCATTGCGGAGGTATTCAGTCAGAAGTTTAAGGGCTTATCCGGAACATGCAAAACACAATACAGCTGGGGCAGGATGCTGCATCAGGAGTTCTGGTACTCAGGATCCCACCGCCGCGCTTACAGTTTCCATCATAACGACAAAGCGGTTGTGTTTAAGTACCCTGACGGAAAGATCTGCGGAGAGGTTTCTTCACCGGCCGGATTTAAAATCAAAGGAGATATTGGAGACATTTGTTTTACTTTCTCCAGGGATGCAGACAAATGGGAAGAGGACGACGAGTCCGGCACCCCTAATATTTTTGATTTCTCTAAAAACGGAAACTGCCAGTTTGTATTCTACGATCGCCGCGGACATGTCCGCCATCGCGGGCAATATCAAAACCGCCAGCGTACCGGAGAATGGGTCTTAAACGGGCATCCGGTATATTTCGTTCACGGCGTTGCGATCGCAAAGAAACTTTGGGACACGCCACCGGAGAAGCTAAGTATTAAAAAAGTAATCAGGATCAAAAATGCCCAGATGCGCGCGGCATTATTGGCCAAGATCGGCCCGGAGAGGCTGGTTAAAGGGCTAAAAGGCAAGACAATCGACGCGACCAAAACCGGCATGAGGCTGATTCAACTGCCTATCAAATTAGACGAAGGCCGCGGAAAGAATAACCAGCACATGCGGATCCTGCAGGTAACATGTCCGTCAACCAAGACAAAATATTATCTGAACGTTCCGGATTATATAGCCAAGGATGGCGAGAAGAGGATCAAACTTGATAAGTGCGAAGCCGCCCGGCAGTGGACGATGATGAATGATAATCCTAAAAAGCGCATTAAGTTCGCGGTAGAAACTTGAGGAGGGAATATGGCAATAAAGAATTTCAGGCAAGGTGAGGTTTTAATCTTCGGAGTCCCGCCCACCAGGATAAAAACGGAATTCCCTAAAGGCTGGCAGAAGAAAGCCAGGACCCGGGCAGATAACGTGATCATCGAAGGTGAGATATCCGGGCATAAGCACGAAGTGATAAACGGCCGCATGTACGAATCCCCGGATAAAAAGGGCATCATGATCCTTGAGGCCGGAGAAGGCTGCAAGGTAATACATCCGGAACACAAGGAAATCCCGGTACCCAAGGGCGTATATGAGATAGAGATCCAGCGGGAATATAACGGCAAAGATTCAAACAAGGTTAAAGATTAAAACAATCGCGGGGTTGACCAGTGGCGAGGTCGCAGGGCCCATAACCCTGTATCCCGAAAGGACACCGCCGGTTCGATTCCGGCCCCCGCAATACCAAAAAGGAGGGAGTGATGGCAAAGTTAACAGATGCGCATAAAGAGCAGTGCAAGGAGATGGCAAAAGACGGCAAGCGGCCTTGTGAGATCATTGAGTTTTTTAAGGAAACTTACCACATAAACTTAAAATCGCCCACGCTCAATTATATTCTCCATGGCAGGAAAAAAGAAGGCGTCGCATCCGCGGAGAGTGGAAGACGCAAAGCCGCGGATAAACGATATTTTGCAAAGAAGGCAGCCGCGCAGCCAACGGAAGCAGAAGCAAATGAATTTGTCTCGCACATCCACGCAGCATGGAATATCCACAAGAAAGATTTTGTCGTAAAGGTTGAAGAGGTTTTGGCTAAATTATAAAAAGGAGGAATCAAATGGCAAAGAAGCAGACAGAGTTAAGCGTATTAGTGGACATTCGGGATTTCTTAAGGGCAAGGTTTCCGCATGAGCCGGTATTAAAGCCGGAATCCGGATTAATAATCCCTGAAGGCGGTTTCCTGGGCCTTATGCGTAGTCCGGATAGGTTTGAAAATCTTTCCGATGGGTGGTTCCGGGATCGCTTTCTGACCGCGTGCTATGGCAAAAAGTATGACTGGTCACCGGAGGCACTTGAAAAGTACCTGGTTTGGCAAGCGGCCCAGGATCATGCGATGAGCTTTTGCGACCAGACTTTTAACAGCCGACAGCCGGATGATTTTGAGTTATCAACTCTAATCGACCGCTCAAAGCGCGAGCCGGCCATTATAGACGCAGCAAAGATCCTTGGATTAAAGACAAAAGACTGGTACTGGTCTAACCGTCCGGTTGCTGGTTGCTCGTCCGTCGCCTGGTGCGTGGACTTCAGCACCGGCGGCGTGAGCAGCTTCAGTAAGGGCAACGAGAGCTATGTACGTCCCGTTCGTCTCAGCCAGTGATTTGATTTTTTGACATTTAAGAGGTTAAGCCATGAGTGCAGCATACGAAAATCTTCCGGTATATAAGCAAGCATTGGACCTGACTGTGTACTTTGAAACGATAGTCCGGCACTTTGAGAGGTACCACAAGTACACTATCGGCACGGACCTGCGCAACAAATGCCGGAGTATTCTCATGCTGATCACCAAGGCGGTTAAGAAAACAGATCGTAAACTATATCTCGAAATGGCGGTGCGGAGGACAGAGGAACTAAAAATTTTAATCCGCATTGCCAAGGAAATAAAAGCGTTTCGTTCTATGCGCAGTTTTGAATACGCAATAAAGAAAACAGTTGATGTGGCAAAGCAGTGCGAAGGGTGGTTAAAGTGCCAGAACTCCTCAAGCCAGAAACCTTGAGGAAGCGAGCTTGTATTTGAGTCACTGGGCGCTCATTCCACCCAAGGGGTATAAGAAGACAGGAGGCCGTACCTTGTGTCACGGATCGGCTTCCGGAGGCCCGCAAGGGCAATTAAGTGAGTGAGTAATAGGTTGCTGGTAACTCGTCCAACGCCTGGTGCGTGGACTTCAACAACGGCAACGTGAACAACAACAATAAGGACAACAAGAACTATGTACGTCCCGTTCGTCTCAGCCAGAGGCTCCATACAAGATGTCTTCTCCTTTCAGAATATCTACCGGGCGTACATTTCTTGCCGGGAGAACAAGCGCGGCACCGTTAATGCGCTTAAGTTCGAGATTGAAGCGGAAGAGAACATATTACATCTTGAAAAAGAGCTCAAAAGCAGAACTTACCACCCTTCGCGCTCAATTCTATTCACCACCCACAAACCAAAGCATCGCGAGATCTTCGCAGCCGACTTCCGTGACCGTGTTATTCATCACCTACTCATAGAACAGCTGGAAAAAATATGGGAGCCTGTATTTATCCACGACTCCTACGCCTGCCGGATCGGCAAAGGCACCCATAAAGCCGTAAGACGCTTACAGACATATTTGCGGAGGATTACCGCTAACGGCCGGGCCCGCGCATATTTTCTGCAACTGGACATCAAAGACTTTTTTACCAGCATAGACAAAGACATATTATTCACAATCATCCAGCATAAAGTACACGATCCGGATATCCTTTGGCTTACCCGGGTAGTCCTCTTCTGGGATTGCACAAATTCATATATCTTGCGGGGAAGCAGCGCAGCCATTAAATACATCCCTGCCAACAAAAGCCTTTTTGGTAAAGAGAACAAGCGCGGAGTTCCAATCGGCAACCTTACCAGCCAGTTCTTTGCCAACATATATTTAAACGAACTTGACCAATTCGTAAAGCATACCCTTAAATGCCGGCACTACGTCCGGTATGTAGACGATTTTGTCTTATTAAGCCGCGATAAAGAAGAACTCGTCCGCTGGAGAGGAGCAACAGACCAGTTCACCCGGGAGAGGCTTAATCTCACACTTCACCCGGTACGCAGGAAGCTCTTACCGGTATCAAATGGCATAGACTTTCTCGGATATATCATCCGGCACAACTATATCCTTGTGCGCCGGAGGGTGGTCAATAACCTAAAAGTAAAAATCAAAGCATTTAAACAGTCAAAAATAAAAGACTGGAAGAAGTTCAAAGACATGATCGCCTCATATTTCGGCCATCTGAAATGGGCAAACAGTTTCAAGCTACAGCATAAATTATTAGCGGAGGTAACCTCAACATGAACAGATGGGGAATCGTTTGTCCCGGCCCTTCTATGAACCTCTACCGTTCGCACCGGCGCATCATGTCCGTATGCCCCGATGTCCTGGTAGCGGTAAACGGAGCAATCTTGCTTCCGGAGTGGTTTGACTACTGGGCAATGATGGACCTGGAAGTATTCAAATCCTGCGCCCAGATGTATCTGCCTAAAGCCATCAAGATACAAAAGCCGATCCTGTGGGTCCCGGAGCGATGGGAAGGAGATATCCAGGAGTCTTCAGAAGTCCATCCTTACTTTCAAAAATACCAAAAAGAAACCTTTCCTTCAACGTCAAATGAAGCACTCGCAGAAATCATTCCCTTCGGCAAAGATATAGAGTGGCGTGAACGCACCATGTTCGTAGCAATAGCGCTCGCGGCAATCAGGGGAGCAAAAGAGGTGCACCTGTTTGGCGTAGACCTTTCCGGTCAGGGATACTTCCAGGGGGGGCTTGAGAACTGCCGGACAAGGCATACCGATAAGCGTTGGAAAGAGGAGAAATTCTGGCTGGATAGAATCACGGTCGCCTGCGCTCAAGAAGGTATTTCAATCATTAGGGAGGTTGTCTAATGGGAAAGAGAACGAATAAACATCAATTAAAAGGCCAGGGGCTTTATAAGGATCAGCAAGGCCAACCCGGAGTATGCCGTGTATGCGGATGCACCGATGAAACGCCTTGCCTTTCAGAAGGCTGGCCATGCGCCTGGGCCAACAAAGAGCACACCTTATGTACTGCCTGCGCATCCGGGAGGAAAACTAAATGAGCAAGATCAGCATAGTAATGCCTACATATAATCAGGGCAAATTCATCAGGGATGCGGTAAACAGTATACTTATGCAGACATTCCAGGATTTTGAGCTGATCATTGTAGATGATGGATCTACAGACAATACACCCAGCATGCTTTTCGGCGGAGGTGAAAAGATCAAACATATCCGCAAGCCAAATGGCGGCACCGGATCTGCCCTTAATGAAGGCTTTAAACATTCCACTGGCAAATACGAAACCTGGTTTTCATCAGATAACAAGCTATACCCGGAAGCTTTGCAGACAATGTGCGACTATCTCGAAACTCACCCAGACATCGATTACGTATATTGTAACTGCGAAATTGGCATCATGGATCAGGCAACCGGCTTAGTTGAGCTAGACCGTAGGAACCTTGAACGCGAGGTCAGCCAGGAATGGAAGCCGGAGAACCTCGTACATCATTACTTTTTAGGCATTGTTTGGCTCTGGCGCCGTGAACTGCGCGAAAAGGCCGGAGAGTTTCAGCTCGAACCCTGTGAAGACTACTTCATGGTATTAAAAATGTATCATGCCGGAGGCCGGTTCGCCTATATTCCCAAATGCATGGGATGGTTTCGCCGGCACTTTGAGAACATGTCTTGGAAGCTTGCCTCAAGCGGTGATCGTGATCGTTATTCAAGATTAGTCCAGGATAAATACAGGAGATTAAAAACATGAAAAAATTCTGGGAAGAAAAACATCTGGAAAGCTCAAAATCTTACTTATCCGGGCATCCAGCCGAGGCAATCATTAAGGGTCTTTATATCGAATCAATAATCGAAGACTTGCGCAATCGCCCGGCAGCCGATGTGTTAGAGATAGGTGTCGGTATGGGCATCTGCACAAAGGACCTGCATGGCATGGGATTTAACATCAGCTGCGTAGACATCTCTGAAGAAGCCCTGCGCCGAATACAGCACTTAGCCGTCCGCACATATCTCGACATTGGTATCTGGGGATTACCCCCGGGATCATTCGACCTGGCAATTTCCTACTGCGTAACCCAGCATATTAACGACGCATCCTTAGGGGAGCAGCTTAAACATGTAATCCGCAGCCTTCGACCGTCAGGAATATTTGCCATGCAATACTCATTTCCCGCTTACGGTAGCCAAATAGAACAGGGAATAGAACGAATGCAAGCCGGAGCAGTAAATAGGCCAATTGAGCGGATGTATAAAATGGTAGAAGAGGCCGGAGGTAAGATAGTCTTAAGCCGTATCTACGGAGTTTTTCCACAATACAATTCAGGATGGGCAATTGCCCACATTATGAAGATATGATACCCAAAATCGCGCATTTTTATTGGGGTAACGAAACGCTTTCTTTCTTGAGGTATATGACCGTCTGGTCATTCATTAAGTTTAATCCGGATTGGGAAGTTAGGTTTTATTATCCCAAGAACAGGACAACCGGTCAAACCTGGCCAACGCATGAGCATAAATACCAGGTATCCGGAGAAGATTTTCTTCCGGCATTACAACAGCTGCCGGTTTATTGGCGAGAGGTAGACTTTTCCACTCTATTAATGAACGACAAGATTTCTGAAGTGCATAGATCAGACTTCCTGCGATGGCACATCTTATCTACCGAGGGCGGGCTATGGTCTGATATGGATATTTTATACTTCAAGGGTATAAATATCGATCTCCAATTTGACACTTACCTTTGCATTAACCCGCAATACGGCCATTCAATCGGGTTTATATTATCTTCTCCCGGTAACGGAGTCTTTCACTGCATCAAGCAAGAAGCGCTTCACGGTTTCAATCCGGACAATTATCAAAGCATGGGTTCAATCATTTTGAACAGGCTTTACCCGGTATCTGCAAGCTTTGGGGGTATATACAATCTTCCCATGGATATCGTTTACGCATACAACGCACTTATGATCCCGAAGATATTCGCGGAGGACCCCGAAGCGCCCTTAAAATTCACAGACAGATCTATTGGTTTGCACTGGTATGCCGGGCATCAAATGGCCGGAAAATATATTAACTTGGTGAACATAAATAACTTTAACAATTTTAACAACGTCTTGGGCCAAGCTTTGAGAATGGCCACTGGAGGCAGTTATGGCGATGTCGTCGCCCGTTAAAAAAGCAAACGAACTTATTAAGTTATACAGTGTAAAAAGCATCCTTGAAGTCGGGTGCGGTCGCGGAGGAATCATCTCACAGTTCCATACGAATTGGCGCATAGGCATAGACTTTAACCGGGATCTGCTAGAAGAAGCTAGAAAGGCTTATCACGGTATTCTATTTATTCAGCAAGATGTAGTCACCCTTCCAAATTTATGGTTACCGGGATCCATGGAAGCGGTGATTGGATTCGATATCCTTGAACATCTCCCGGAAGCAGACATGATTAACTTAATCCAGAATTGCGAAGATATCGCCAAGAAGTTAGTCATTTTCTTTTCTCCCTTGGATGAGGCCGGTTTAGCAATGCATCCTGAAAATATTGAAGATGCCATCGGGATGCGGCATGTGACGATTATCAAGGAAGAAGTATTTTTAAAACGCGGGTATGCAACATTCAAATATCCCAATTATTCTTATGGTACTCAGTATCAAAATAATATTACTGCGATGCTGGCAATAAAGGAAATGTGATATGGACAAAAAGAAGATCTCATTCACCGCGGCGAATTCATTGCCTCTTAAAATGTGCAAGAACGCAGTCTTAATTGAGAGGCTAAATCAACATATCATCCCACCTATCCATGCACAGGTAATCCCCACTAACCGCTGCAATTTATCCTGTAAATTCTGCTCTTGCGCCAAGCGCGATAAGGATCAGCAACTCACGTTTAAACAGCTTCACCAACTGGCCGGAGATCTCGAAGAACTTGGATGTGAAGCGGTAACAATCACCGGAGGAGGCGAACCGCTTATGCATCCGGAGATCTCAGATATCATTCTTGACTTCTGTGAGCATAACATTCAGGTGGGTTTAGTTACAAACGGACTTCTTTTTCGGAATATACCCGGGTATATATTTAACGCTATCACCTGGTGCCGGGTTTCCTGCTGCGATGATCGCAAGCTCAATAACAACACCCGAGAAATCATTGAAGAGGCATACGAAGAAGGCCCGGGCATCGATTGGGCTTTCAGTTATGTCTTATCCACCACTAAGTCTTTCGACGTAGACAACCTAATCAAGTATGTAGAATTTGCAAATAAGCACGAGTTTACTCATATTAGAGTAGTATCCGATCTTTTAGACCTCGAGCATACAATGCCCATGGAAGACGTTAGCAATGCGCTAGCAGCTCACAAAGTGGACGATAGCAGGGTAATATATCAAGGGCGTAAAGAATACGATCGCGGGCAGCATAGCTGCTATATCAGCTTGCTTAAACCCGTCATAGGGGCAGATGGATATCTATATCCATGTTGTGGTGCGCAGTACGCCCGGAATGTAGCTGATCTTGACATGGCGCCAGCCATGCGCATGGGGGAAATGAAGGATATCATTAATATTTACGAGAAACAGACTTGGTTTAATGGATCAGCCTGCGTACGGTGTTATTACAAGAATTACAACGATTTCATGGAGATTCTTTTAGCAGACATAAAGCACAAGCGCTTCGTTTGAGGAGGAAACAAGAATGAATTTTGTCACGGTAGCTTACTGCACTAAAGGCGGGTATGAAGAGGAAGCAAAGAAGTTAAGGGGATCTTTAGAAAAGCTCGGGATGTCCCATCAAGTTAGGGTTATACACAGCATGGGCTCATGGCAGAAAAATTGCCTTTATAAGCCGCTTTTCATTAAAGAGATGTTGCAGAAATACGGGAAGCCAGTGCTCTATGTTGATGCTGATGCGATTTTCTATAAAATTCCGGAGCTGATTGATACATTAACCGCAGATTTTGCAGTACATTATTTCCGCAATGCGCAGCTTGCTTCAGGGACATTATATTTTAAGAATTCAGTTCCGGCGCTCAACCTGCTTGACGCTTGGATTGAACGCAATAGGAATTATCCAAAAGACCGCGATCAAGACAACTTGCAGCGCGTACTTGAAAAGCCGGGTTGGAAGAACAGAATCCGGATTCATTATCTCCCCGCAGAGTATTGCAAGATATTCGACCTGGCGCCTGAAGTTAAAGATCCGGTAATTGAGCATTTTCAAGCATCGCGCCGGTTGAGGATCGAAGAGAATATCACCTTTTCGGAGCAGAGTAAATATAAAGAGCAATGGCAGTCTGGTTATAAGCCATCACAATGCGCATTATTCTTGCCGGAATATATTCATAAAATGGCACTCACTGGTGAATCTTTGCTTGAGATTGGATGTGGTGATGGGGGTACAATTCGCGGGTTGAACAATAAAGGACATACATGCATAGGCGCAGACATTACACTTGCCGGGATCAATGGGGATAGGTCTGGATTTATAGAGGCGCCTGTATGGAGGATGCCTTTTAAAGATGAACAGTTTGATTTAACGTTCTCAACAGATGTCCTTGAGCACTTACCTTCTAATTTTATTGAGCCGGCCATTAAAGAAATATGCAGGGTAACACGCCGAAAGACGTTTCACGTGATTGCAAACTTTAATGATCAACGTAACGGAGTAGAGCTACATCTTACCGTACGTCCTGCTGAATGGTGGATACAGATGTTTGCACAGCATGGATCGAGGAAGGTAGAGGTTCAAGTTATAGACCGGAAAGATTTCTTGCGGCAGGTGGGATATGGATCATAAGAAAAAAGAACCTATAAGAGTATTCATTGAACTCAACAGGCTACCGCCATCTTTAAATGTGCTTATAAGAATGCACTGGCGTGCCCGGGGAGAGCTGCAAAAGGCTTTTGATGCGCAGGTATTTGCTGCATGGATTAGGGCGCGCAAGCTTGTTTTTACTGTCCCGGTCAATCTCATCTATACATTAGGATTCACCGCTAAACACTGTAGGGATATAGATAATTATATAGGCGGGACTAAACTTATTACTGATGCTCTTAAACGTACGTTTCTGTTTAGGGATGATTCAGAGTGGGTAAAGTCTATTCAGGTTAGATTTATTAAAAGCGACTTTGAAGAGACTGTTGTATTTATTGAAGAGGCTCTAGAAAAGTGAGTGTCTTAATTGAGGTACGCAATAGTGAAGGGGTTTCCGGCCGTTGTGATGCTAAATGTTATAACGCAGAGCATAGCAACTGTGACTGTGTTTGCCAAGGACACAATCACGGAGCAGGGTTAAAGTGCGCCCAGGATAATGTCAACAGTATGACTCAAGCGCTTATTCAGAAATATGGCAAAGCGCATGTGGTCTTTCCTGATGAAGGGAAGCAGCTGCAATTATTCTAAGAGGAGGGATTATGACAGGAGACAATGGATCAGTCAACGCGCAACAACAGGCAATGGATCAAGTGGTTAAAGAGATACAGCATCACGCTGGGATAATATTTGATTTGATGATGCCCGGCATGACGATAGATTTATCTATACCAAACGAAACGAATCTAATTGTGCCTAATGCAAGGACAGAAACACGCAGGTTGATAATCACTAGGCCTTCGTTCATTGTTAAGGTGATGCCCAAATGAAAAGTAAAATGTTTAAACACGTTCATCGATGGTGGTATCGCAGGCAAGTAGCGCAAGCAGTGCGCATACTGCAGGTGCTCGACGTTACGATGAGTAAGGCAGGATATGATCGCGGCACCCGTCGACGATTCTGGCGTGCGATGCACTCAGATAGAAGTGCAGTCATTAAGATACTAAAAGAAATACAAAATGAATAAGCTAATCAAATTAAGTAAAGGAAAGGTCGCCATTATTGATAAGAGAGATCTCGATAAAGTTAAGAGATTCTCTTGGTACGCTGCTATTGGCAATAGAGGTAAATATTATGCGCGTGCATATATAAGAAAAGAGGTAGGCAAGTATTCCAGTATTTACATGCATCGCTTATTAGTAGGCGTAAAGACAGGTGATAAGGTACAGGTTGATCATCGTAATAGTAACACGTTAGATAATAGACGTTGTAATTTAAGGAGAGCATCGAATGCACAGAACAGCATGAATCGTAAGAAACAAGCGGGCTTCACTTCGCGCTTTAAAGGGGTGGCATGGGAGAAGGAGTGCTGCTGTTGGAGAGCGCAAATCATGGTAAACAAGAAAGCAATATATCTTGGTAGATTTAATAGTGAAGCAGATGCAGCAAGATGCTATAACAAAAAGGCGAAGGAGATATTCGGTGAGTACGCATTACTTAATAACATATAGTAAATATATATCGACGGGTCCTTCCGACGGGGTGGCACTAAGCGGGTCGGGCGAGGCGCGACTCATAAATGATGGTAAATCCATTTTTTGGTATGTCGGGGTCGGAATTGAATTTCACGGGCAAGAATTATCCTCGACGCAAAAGAAAGGAAATACATGGTAAAAATAAATATAA